>Ga0123519_10009272_pt1 | contig 14836 bp, 6 predicted proteins | sample YelNatPaOPRAMG02_FD_87396 | JGI IMG/M metagenome (GOLD analysis project Ga0123519, IMG submission 87396) | Hot spring microbial communities from Yellowstone National Park - Yellowstone National Park OP-RAMG-02 (version 2) | ecosystem: Environmental > Aquatic > Thermal springs > Hot (42-90C) ...
ATGCGCCAAATAGAGTATATTGCCGTTTCGTACGGCGCCGACGTATTCGCTGGGTTTTGCCGCCGGAGCGTGTTGATGGCTGCAGAAGTGTTTCCATGTCCGATTGAAATAAGGCTTGCGTATCGACACAAGAGCTTCGCCTGTAGTCGGCTTTATCCGCTGGCTTTTGCCGTACATCACCAAGGGACTGGCTACGAATCCGGGCGCAAGCGGAGACTGCATGCCGAAGTCCAGATAATCCGGCTGGAACGAACTCTCGCCGGCGTATTCCGCTCCGATATCGAATGCAAAACTCGATCCGTCCTTTTTTAGCCCGCTCTTACCGGTCAGCAGCAACTTGCCGCCTTTTTCCAAGAATGCATTCACTTTAGCTTCAAGTTCCGCATCGACAGCGATGACATCGGGTAGAACGAGCATCTTATATTTGCCGAAGTCTACCTGTCTATCGATTATGTCAAATAAGAAATGTCCTTCCAGAAGGATTCGTCCTGCACCTGTATCGGGAACTCGATCGCCGGTTTCAGCCTCGCTAGAAAGTAGTGCGATATCTGCCACGTTTATCGAATTCTCGCACCAGGGTTCTTTCTTTTCGACCTCCGCATACGCAGCGCCGATTATTTTGTAAGTGGTCATGTCCATCTCGCCGCTGGGATGGAGTTGATCGCCGACGGAGCACTTCGAACCAAAAGCGAGCATCGCTGCGCACTCGTAGCGCAAGGCGTTCGGATGCTTGTATCCGCCGAACTCGCCCCAGGTAGTGTGAAACTTTCCGGTCATTCCCATATAGTCGAGTCCGGTCTGAGCGGCATATTTGGCAGACAGAGGAAAATGATCGTAGCCCCAGCCTCCCGTAGGAAGCGACTCCAGTTCCAGATGGCTGAAGTACTTCAATATCTCACGGTTCCCCTTGGTCACATGACCGGAGTTGTGAAACACAGGCATGTTGGGATCATTGCATCGGCAGGCAGCGGTGGTCTCGCGGTAGTATTTCTCGAGCACTTGCTTGGCAAACTTTTGCCTATCCGCTTGGTTATTCGCGTCTAGTCCTTGCTCTTCCATACCTTTGAGACACCACTTGCAGCAGCACTCCCCTTGAAAAATGATGTCAAGAAACACGCCGTTCGCCTCAGGGAACATCTGCACAGCTTCGCGTATTTGATCGCAAAGATAGTCCAGATAGGGACTGTTGAAGCACATCTTTTTGAACCCTGGTCGGTTGATCGGTCCGGTCCAGCCCTGATATGCACCCTCTATCGAAATCTCGCGCCATTCGGGATGTTCTTCAGCCATCACGTTATCGACGCCTGCTGAGATATAGATCGGTACGTTTACCCCAATCTCTTTCGATGCATCTATCTGCGCTCTCAGCAGATCAAAGCTCAAGTGCGGGTGCATCTTTCCAACCTTTGTCGGATGATAACTCCACCCATGGTGACACTTGGAAAAGCACGTAATCGAATTCACGTGTCCGACCTTGAGCACTTCCTGCCACTGTTTCTTGTCGAACTTCTCTCCTATTCCAGGTATATGCGGCGAGGTATGGAAATCCAGATGAACCTGGCGAAAACGAAGCTTGTATCCTGACAATTTGCACTCCTCTTTTAATCGTTCACTGCGATAACAGCTCGAAGCACACCATCGGTCTTATTGATGGCCAGTTCCATCGCTTCGGCGGCTCGTTCAAGCGGAAAGCGATGGGTAGCAAAACATGCAACGTTCGCCTTGCCTGTGGTAACCATCTCGATAGATTTTTCTAGAGTCCGATTGCTGCGGCGAACGAAGATTGCTGTAAGTTGCTTGCGCCGCGCAGAAGAAGCATTGAAAGTATACTCATCGCCGTCGGGAATGCCGACTATCATTACCTTCCCAAGCGGCTTGGCAATCAGGCACGTATCGCGCACGGCGGCATCTTCTCCCGTACACTCAAAGACAATATCTGCACCTTTGCCGTTTGTAAGACGCGCAATCTCTCGCTCTAAGTTTGCTGTCGATGGGTCGATTACGCTTGATGCGCCCAACTTAAGGGCATACATTCGGCGCGCTTCCACGGGTTCGCTCACGATCACGCGTTTTACCCGCGACGCCTTCGCTGCTTGTAATACTGAAAGACCGATCGCACCGGCTCCTAAAACTACTGCCGTGTCACTTGCTTTTGGCTTCGCTAATTCGACCGCGTAGACCCCTATGGCTAACGGCTCCAACATTGCTATTTCATCGAAGCTAAGCGAATCCGGCACTTTTACGGCCAGTCGAGCAGGCCAAGCAACGTAGTCTCTCAGCGCACCGTCAGTTGGCGGCGTACCCATAAACGGTATCCCCGGGCAGACATTGTAATGCCCCGAGCGGCAGAACTCGCACTCCATGCACGGCTTCGCAGGTTCGATAGACACTCGGTCGCCTATAGCCAGATCGGTAACGCCTTCACCCAAGCCTACAACAACTCCGGACGCTTCATGTCCGATTACGAGAGGGTCGGTGACCACGGCGGTACCTATGCGACCATCGCGATAGTAGTGGAGGTCCGACGCACAGATGCCGACAGACTTGATCTGTATTAATACTTCGCCCGCTGAGGGTTCCGGAACAGGCTCATCATGCATTCGAAGATCGCGCGGACCGTAAAGTCTTAGAGAACGCATTTACCTAATGCCTCGAAGATATAAATAAAAACTGAGCGGCCATTTCCGCTGTTTAGCACAGGTTGTAGGTTAGCACGGAGGATACAGGATGTCAACAGGAACAATCCGAAGCCTTTCGAATAGTAAAACAAACAAGTATCTTTATTTATGAGCCAAACAATCACTCAAAGCGTATTGACATTATGGTACTTGCAGGTATAGAGTATAGGGGAGCGTAAGGCTCCTCTAGGCCTTTTGTTTCAAGACTGCCGATGTATCTCTCCTATGTGCTAGGACAAGTGATAAAGGACCCCGAAGGTCGTGAGTTGGGCAGATTGGACGACCTGATCGCCTCGCCCGGGCCACACCTGCCGGTAATCTCGGCTGTTGTGGTGAAGGTTGGAAAGAGAGACATCAGGAATATCGCTTGGGAATGCTTCAACTACGACGAAGAATCTGAGAGGTTCTCATTAGCAGTTCCGGTGGATCAAGTTAAACAATACGATCCTACCGACGAGGACTTGTTCCTGAAAACAAACATAATGGACAAGCAGATCGTTGATGTACACGATTATCGTGTTGTACGTGTGAACGATGTGCGGATCGAACCGTCCGGCGGTAGACTCTATTTGGTTGGCGTGGACACCGGAGTAAGAGGGCTCTTAAGACGAATGGGGTTAATGCACATAGCGGATAAGTTGGCCAAGATATTCAAGTTCCGCCTGACATCTCAGGTAATAGCTTGGCACGATGTGGAAGCTTTCGAAAGAGGCGTCGGAAGGCTGAAACTAAAAGTTTCGGCAGAACGGCTGAGCGCGCTACACCCGTCGGATATCGCGCGGATTGTAAACGAGCTTGATCCGCATCAGCGAGCAGATGTTATGGAAACCCTGGACGTCGAAACTGCGGCTGAGGTATTGAGCGAGACGCACCCTGACGTTCAGGCACAGATCGTGGAAGACCTTAAGGACGAGCTTGCGGCGGATATACTAGCGGAAATGGAACCCGACGAGGCTGCTGATGTTCTTGGTGACATCAGCGAAGAGAAGCGCGAAGAGATTCTTGAAGAAATGAAGCCTGAAGAAGCGGAAGATGTCAAGGAACTTCTGGCTTATCCGGATAAGACGGCTGGCGGATTGATGACCACCGAATATGTTGCCGTTTCGAAAGACATGACGGCTCAACAGACAATAGATAAAATACGAGAGCTCGAGCCTGATGCGGAAACTATATACTATATCTATGTAGTCGACTCGGCCGGGCATCTTGTTGGAGTTCTGTCGCTGCGTGACCTTATAGTCGCGAAACCGGATACGCCGGTTGAGGATTTTATGACAAAAAAGGTGATCCACGTTCATACCGACGCGAGCGTGGAAGATGTGGCGCAGGTTTTAACCGACTACAATTTGCTTGCCGTGCCGGTGGTAGACGAAGAGAATCGTCTTCAAGGCATTATTACAGTAGACGACGCTTTAGAAGAGATTCTGCCTGAGGAATCGCGCAAGCGGGTTCCGAGGATATGGCGATGAGCGGAAAACAGAGAGTCGAAAGCGGAGAGTCGAGGACGGAAAGCGAACCGCCTGAACGTTTGCTGTCTCGTTTTGTCGAGACGGATGGTTGTGCTGTCATCCGATTCTCCAAGCAGAGTTTGGAAATAGGCTTGGTTTTGGAAGACGGCACGCAGCGGAAAGGCGTGCATCACATTTCCAAAATTCAACTTCGATCGAAAGGAGGTGAACGGTATGCGGCGATTCAGTCGCCGAAGGCTGTTCTTGTTCCTGGCAGTTATTGGTCCAGGGGTAATTACGTCTGCGGCGGACAACGACGCTGGAGGAATTATTACCTACACGGCTGCAGGTGCCGCGTATCGTTACGGCCTCCTTTGGATACTTGTACTCATCACATTTGTACTAGCCATGGTTCAGGAAATGTGCGCACGCATGGGTGTAGTCACTCAAAAGGGTCTTGGGGAGCTCATCCGCGAGAACTTTGGTGTGAAGTGGACGATGTTTGCCCTTGGCGCGCTCCTGATAGGCAACCTCGCTACCACTACTGCTGAATTTGCAGGCCTAGCTGCTGCGCTTGGCATTTTTGGCGTTCCCAAATTCATCACCGTTCCGATTGCGGCACTTACTATCTGGCTGCTCGTGGTGAAAGGCACATTTCGCACAGTCGAGCGAGTCTTCTTGAGCCTCGTAGTGATCTACGCCACTTACGTCGTCTCCGGGTTGATGGCGCGACCTGATTGGGGTGAGGTTCTACGGGCTACTATTACGCCCAATTTTAACTCTGACCCACGGTTCTTATTTCTAGCGATCGCGGTTATAGGCACGACCATAACTCCGTGGATGCAATTCTTCTTGCAGGCAACAGTGGTGGACAAGGGCGTGCGCATAGAAGACTATAAATACCAAAAGTGGGATGTGTATATAGGATCATTTTTCACTGACTTTGTGGCGTTTTTCATTATTGTTGCTGCTGCAAAAATGATCTACGACGCTAACGGCGGCCCTGTTATCATACATGACGCAAGAGAAGCGGCGGCAGCCCTCAAACCAGTGGCGCATGGCTATGCTACAGCGCTCTTTGCTATCGGTCTCTTTGGAGCTTCTCTGCTGGCAGCAGCAGTGTTGCCGCTCTCGACTGCTTATACCTACTCCGAAGCATTTGGCTGGGAGAAAACCATTTCGCGTCGCTTTAGCGAGGCGCCAATTTTCTATTCCATTTTCACGTTCAGTATCCTGTTCGGTGTAACTGTGGTTTTGCTTCCTAACGTGCACCTGATCAACGCAATGATAAACGCACAGGCTATCAGCGGAATACTTCTCCCGGTAATCCTCATTTTCATGTTGAAGCTAATTAACCGCAAAGATGTTATGGGCCAGTATACCAACTCACGCATTTACAATGTGGTCGTCTGGACAATGGCGATAGTACTTATCGCTATGACGCTTGGATGGTTGGTTGGTCTGGCTCTAGGCTACTAGTGCCGAAAAATGAACTAAACCCCTTGACAGCTCCTACCGATGAGGATAGATTGAGGGTGACACTAACCCCAGCATACTCAACATTTCATGGGGTTTGAGAGGAGACAAGTAACCGATTCCGCAATTTACTAAATCAGTCAGTTGCTCTCGACCTACACAGCCAAAATTTGAAAACGAAAGAAGGCCATTACTGGATTAACGTCATCGTGATGGCGCGAGCGTTTGCGTTGTTGGGAAGGAGATGAAAAACTTGACGAAGACTCTTGTTGCTATTACTGCAGTGTTCACATTGCTCAGCTTTGCCGCAGGCTCATTTGCAGTACAGGTCCTCACAAATGGCGACTTTGAAGGTGGATCCACCGGAGGTGTTCCGAACGGTTGGATTAAGGCTGCTGCCACCACATATTCTTGCAACAACTACACAGCGGACTGGCGATTGTTCAGCTCTAACGCTATTATGAACAACTACCCGCCGTTGGATGTCTACGCAGGAACGTATTCTCTAGGTGTATATCGCGTGGACGGACAACGCTGCCCACCGGCCGGACCGGGACTTGATTTTTATGAATATAACGTTCTCTATCAGAACATACCCGTTCTCCCCAATACCACTTATTATGTTAAAGCAAGCGGAGCGGTTTTCGTGCATCACGACAGATGGGGCGATTTGGAAGACTTCTGGGGAGCGGGAGCCGAGTTCCGCATCTGTCCCGGATCAGATAACTACAACCGAGACCAGAGAGTCTGGTGCCACGGTTTTTGGAACTGGGAAGGAGAAAGTTTTTGGTGCTACTACCCGGAACTTAAGAATCAAGTGGCACCGAACGCTCCAAACCGCTTTACCACAGGGCCAAATCAGACCAGTATTACTTTCAGCATTATTTGGTTGACCAAGTGGGATGTCGACATGGATCTAACAGCTTTGGACAACATCCAGTTAGACCTCTCGACCACCGGCCCAGAACCTCCGGGAAGCGATAGCTATGTCGCCAAAAATCCGGCGAACTGGGGTAATTCGGACCAGATTTGGTCTCCTGTTGACAAACCGGTGGCTTGGTGCAAGCCTGGCGCAACCGGCGGGGGCGACCAGTTCCACCAGAGCAGCGAAATCACAACGGGTATGAGTCCTAGAAACGCTGCTGTAGCCGACTTCAACTCGGATGGGCTGCTGGATATAGCCGTCATTAGCCAGTGGAGCCATCTCGTGAGCGTTTACTTGCAGCGACACGACGGAGGATACACTACTACACACTATATCGGCGCGATAGCACCAAGGTGCATCCAAGCGGCACAGGTCGTTGGAACGCCGGCGCTTGACTTGGTGGTAACATCAGCAGGCAAGCGCCAGGTCTTGGTCTATCCCGGCAACGGTGATGGCACCTTCGGTACACCTTATGCAACCCCAATCAACGGTCAGCCCAATTGGGTTGCCGTCGGCGACTTTAATAACGATAACAAAGCCGACTTCGCTGTAGGCATACTGCGTGCTGGAAGCAATGGTGCAATCGCGATCTACCTAGGCAACGGTCTGGACAGCTTTTTCTGGCACCAGACTATTGATGATCTCTCCAATCCCTCTGTCCTTATCGCAGCCGATCTGGGCGGAGAGGAGTTTAATTCACCGCCGGATGGCAATTTGGACCTTGCGATGCTCTCATGGGGCGGAACCGCCTATACATTCCGCGGTGATGGCACCGGTTCGTTCGAGTGGATAGACACTATAGATTCTTATGGCCGTTGGAAGAGCACAGCCATGGTCGCAGGCAACTTCGACGAGGACCCGAATAACTTGCCTGACCTTTGCCTTACATATATGTGGGAAGCTGATTACGCACAGATAGCGTCCAACGAAGGGGGATGTTGGTTTGCCGAACAGCCAAATCCGAGCGATGAGTGGCTCAGACCTTCTCGCTTCCCCTCTGGTGTGGACCAGTTGGATTTCAATTTCGATGGCCATCCGGATTTTGCATTCAGCCTCTACATAAGCAACGACGTCCAGTTGTTCCAGAACCTAGGCTACATTGGTACGCCTCCTTATGGGACATATAACTTCAGTCACTTTGGTCACTTCGGTGTGGGTAATACCAATACGAGTCTGGTGGCGCGCGATATGAACGCCGATGGCTACACTGACCTGGTCATCACCGGCGGCGGAAGCCAGACTTTAAACATAGTCTACGGCGGCCCTGGCCCTAGTGTTTATGCTCCCGATACTCCGCATCTGTCCAGTGCTACCTCTGTAGCGATTGCAAATTTTGTGAGAGTTGGTGCATTGCCGGATGTGGCCGTTGGAGTTGATGGAGGCGTTGTGGCCTACAGAAACGACGGAAACATGAGCTTCTCGGAAACCTACTACACTGCACTCAGCGGCGCGTGCGTGGCTCTAGAAGCGGCTGATCTCAACTCGGACAATGCTATGGACTTCGTGGCTATCGGTCAGCCCAACTACGGTATGGCCAATTTCATGGTCTGCTTGGGCAACGGTTACGGCAGCTTTAGTCCCGCTTCATACGCGATAGCCTCCGGACTTTCAAGCAGTGCACAGGATCTTGCAATTGCGGATGTGGACAATACCAACGGTCCGGATTTGATCGCGAGCGACGCCTACACAGCCAATACTGGTATCCATTGCCGAACAAATAATGGTTTCGGCGTCTTTACCGCCGCAAGCAAGAAATCGGCCTTGCCATCCGATAGCAAGCCGAGGCATATAACTGTGGCGGACTTCAACAGCGACGGTAAGAAGGACGTAGTCGTCGCGCTGGCTGGCTACAACAAGATTGGTTTGATGGCCGGACAGGGCAATGGATACTTCAGTGCACCGGTCTATTTCAACACCGGAGCCGAACCCACGGGAGTAGCTTCCGGCGACTTCAACGGAGACGGCAAACTGGACGTTGCGGTGTCCTGCAAAGGTGACAATACGGTTAGAGTGTTTATCGGTAACGGCGCTGGATCGTTTGCTGCGGGAGCTGCAATTGCGGTTGGTCTTCAACCTACCCATCTTAAAGCTGCTGATTTTAACGCCGACGGTAAATTGGACCTAGTCGTCGCGAACTCAGGCGACATGACTGTGAGCTACCTGCGTGGCAACGGCGATGGGACGTTCCAGAGCCAGCAGCAATATCGAGTTGCCGCCGCGCCTCGTCGGTTGGCCGTAGGAGACCTGCGTGGAATCGGGATTCCTGACCTTTTTGTAGCAGCAGGGAAGTGGGAAATTTTCCGAAACTCTCTGCTGTCCACCGGCGGAATCACAGTGAGCGACGACGGCCCTACCCAGCCACACACCGATCATATCAACGGTTACTGGGAAGCAACTACTGCTCCCGGACGTTCGATATTGCGCTATCGCTGGGCGGTAAGCACCACGCCCGATACCACGGGCATCATTCCAGGCGGCGGCTGGCTCTACACATTCGAAACCAGCGGGACGCGAAAAGTGAACCTCAATACCGGGCAGACGTATTACATACTTGTCCAGGCAGAGGATAACGCTCACCTTTGGACACCAATCAAGGCATCCGACGGCATACTCGTTCAGCAGCCGACGGTAGTACAGACTCCTGCCCAGGCCAAGGCTCTTGCCGACGGTCAGAGCGTATCCCTTTCGAACGGCATAGTGAGCCGCGTGTGGGCAATATGGAGTCCGTGGACTTGTTACGTTCAAGATGCGGACCGCACGTCAGGTATCCGAGTCCAAGGAATCGGCACGGCACCTACTGCCGGTACTCGGGTCACGGTAGCAGGAACCATGACCTCGTTCGGACCTGAGCGAATGATAACTGGTGCCCAGTTGAACGTAATTGGAAATCCGGGTGAACCCGACCCGCTCGGACAGCCAATACGATCACTCGGCGGTGGAGACCTTGCCTACAATCCTGGACCGCCCGCTTCAGGTCAAATGGGGGTAGTGGACGGAGTCGGCCTCAATAACGTGGGGCTGCTCGTCAGGATTGCGGGCATAGTCACGCGTTCCGAGCTACTGGAAGACTGCTTCTACGTCAGCGACGGCTCGTCTGTATCTGACGGCGGGATAGCCGGTGTGAGATGCATCGCCGGTGAAATCATCAAGCCTGAAGTCGGAAGTAGAGTCATTGTGACGGGTGTTTGCGGAGCAATAGATGTCGGTGGTCAGGCTGTCCGGTGCATACGAGTCGAGCGACAGGATGACGTCATAGTCTTGCCTTAGCGACGTGACCTGCCGAGTGCTGCAGTACATGCAAGATTCGACAATCTGCTGGCTTCGGCAACTCTGACGGATTGTGCATAAGCTAACAAATGGTGCTCGCCTTTCAACAGGTGAGCACCATCGTGTTTAGACCAACTAACCAAAGCGATCAGCTCAAACTTAGCCGACCCAATTACTCAGTTAATCAAGAGGTCTGAGGACTACTATAACTTGGTCATCGACCTGATGTCCCTTGCCGAAATTGCGCGTGGCCTCGGTGATGCGGTCTAGCAGTGTTTGTGCACAAGCCCGCTCGATACTTGATACGACGCTCAATAAGCGCTCATAGCCGAAACGATCACTGTCGCTTCGCATATCAGTTACCCCGTCCGTATAGCATAACAGTAAATCATCCGGTTCCAAATCGATGGAGTCGCTCTTGTACACCAAGTCTTTGATAACTCCGAGCACGGGAGATGCCGGTCTGAGTTCTTTTATAATTCCGTAGCGGGTGCATAGAACCAATGGAATTTCCTGGCCAGCATTTACATATTCGAGCCTGCGCTTATCAGGCATCAACAATCCGTAGAACATCGTTACAAAGGTGAACTCGTCCGCGTAGGCACATAAAGCTCTATTCAAGGCTGTTACTACTGAGCCAGGATCGTGTATGCTGTATGCAAATGCTCTGAGCATATACTTTGCCTCTGCAGTATGGATTGCCGCAACAACTCCCTTTCCGGCAACATCGCCAATGACTATTCCTGTAGTGCCGTCTCCGAAGGGGATTATGTCAAAAAAATCTCCTCCTACTTCCACGTCACCTTGAGCCGGGAAGTATGCGGTGGCTATGTCCAGATACTCAATAGCCGGTTTGTCCGGGATCAGGCTTCGCTGCAGAGTTTCTGCGATCCTGGTCTGACGCCTGTAAAGACGCGCATTGGTAAGGGCAGCCGAGGCGTGCGATGCTACCTCTGTTAGAAACCACAAGTCGTCTTCGTTGAAAGCCGGCTCACCTTCTTGGCGAACTGCAGCCATAATAGATATTACTTCACCGTCGGCAAAGACCGGCACTATCAGCCCCGGACCAAGATTCGTGCTTACCGCAAGCCTGCCAAACTCGGGAGATATTCGCTTCAAATCCGGAATGATAACCGGTTTGATTTCCCCCGAACCGAACAAGCTCCCAATGGTTAACGGATGTTCTGCCAGTACTTGATCCACATCAACAGCTTTTTGCACATCCGGACAGGAAACAGACAAACGCACAACTCGACCTGTAGCCGGATCGACTGAGGCCACTACAGCTATAGCCTGGAGCACTTGTCCTGTTCGATGCGCAGCGGCGTCAAGAATCGCTTCTACATCCAAATACGAAACAAAGGTCTGACTGATTTCAGCAAGTGCGGCCATACGCTCGGCATATTTGGCATCATGCTGTTGGGCTAAAACTCGATCTGTTATGTCAACAGCAACTCCACAGTGGCCTGTCCACTCTCCGTACTCGTTGTAGTGCGGAGTCATGGTTGCTCGAACCCAGCGCGTCTGACCGGACTTTGCTATCATCCTAAACTCTACCGAGATCGATTTTCCTTCGGCAGCCGACTTTTGCACAGCTTCGACTAATCCCGAATAGTCGTCCTGATGCACCCTGCGCTTCCACAAGCTCGGATCGGCCATGAACTCTTCCGGCGTGTATTCAATAGTCTTTTCCGTTCGTCCAGCCAGCATCGTCAATCGCAGGTCCGACCCCACTGTGAAGATCGCGGCATCGACACTGTTTACAAGTGCTCTCAGTTTCTCTTCCGCTTCTCTGAGTGCTCTTTCGGCAGCCTTGCGCTGCGTTATGTCTCGGAAAATAACCAGATCTGCAGGTTTGCCCTCGTATGTGATAATGCCTGCGTTGATTTCAACTTCAATCTTGCTCCCGTCTTTTCGGGTCATCGTTGTTTCGTATATCGCCGGCACATCTTCTCCACACATACGTCGCCGATAGCGATCGCAAAGCAGCGCTCTTTCTTCCGGAGACAAGAAGTCGGCGAATGGTTTGTTCAGTAGTTCGTCCTTGGTGTAGCCGGACATTTCCAGAAACTTTGGGTTTACAAGTTTGATAATGGCATCTTGGAGAACAACTATACCATCGTTGGCACGTTCGACTAAGGTTCGATGCTTCTCTTCTGACTCGCGAAGCGCTCGTTCGGTGCGCTTCTGATCGGTGATATCCAGGTGAGCAACGACCAGTCCGACTCGCTTATCTTTAAGAGGCACTGCTCTCATCAGGAAGAATGCATCTTCTCGGCCAGGTGAAGGGCAAGGGTATTCAAGCGTGAACTCGTCTATTTTGCCTGCCAAAAGAGCTTGGAGACCTTCCAGAGCTTCCAATGCGCCTTCGGAACATGCTCCGCGAGCCCTCCGGCATACGTCGAAATAATTCACTCCGACACCGGTATGTTCCAAACTTGGATCGCCGTTTTCGCGAGCATACTGTTCCCAGCGCTCGTTTACTGCGATAATGGTGCCTGCTCCGTCCAGGACAGCGATATTTGCCGGCAGCGAGTTTTGTATAGCTTTGAGCAGCTCTTCGCTCTCGCGCGGGCTATTGCGATTGCTTCCATGCATATGTGCCCCCGAGCCTGCCGAACTGCTGACAGGCCAAACCACTGACTGCCGTTAGTAGTTACCCAAATGTAACGAGGTGTGATATAATCTCGCCGTGAAGTAACGTAGTTTTTGTGTAAATCGGAAGGGGAGTATGGCAGAGTCCCCTCCCTGCTATACTCTAATTTACACAAAATAAAACCACGTTGCCGGCAATCTGTCTCAAGCTGCCTATAAAAGCATTTGTGCAGTGTGTAAGTGGGAAATTGTTTGCCTATCCCAAACAGCATTAGACCGACTTTACTTTCCGTCCCTGACTCAAGGCGTTACACTCAGCAAAAAATCATTAATGCTGAATCTAACACCAAACCATCAAACTTTAAAATCGCAGAGTTTATCTGATGGCTGCTAGTCGGATCGCATGGCGCGTTCTTTCTGTTATTCTCGTGGCCTCGGACGCGACTATTCCCACTACCCAAAGGATCTTCTCATCATCAACCACAACACCGGCAAGAGCGCGTTTTGCTCGTGGCACCTTCTTGTCTACAAACACGTCTTGCAGTTTCTTTGATTCGCGCATCCCAAACGGGATGATTCTGTCCCCTGGGCGAATGCTTCGTATACGCAGCGTTCCACAGATTGCATCCTCAGGTATCAAGACAACGTCCGGCGGTGTCTTTTTCGGTTGAGGAGATTCGATCCGTTCCGCTTCGATTACGAGTCCGATTTGCGGAACCTGCGTTCTGCCCGGCACGTTTAGCTCAATCTCAAACGGCTCCACCTCGGGCAGTTGTTCCTTCTCAACGATTCGGAACTCGTTGCCTCGCCGAACGGCATAAATCTTGCCCGAAGGCAACGTGATTGTGAAGTCATCGCCTGATCCGAGCGCCCCTACCACGCGGTCGATCTGCTCGAACTCGACATCCCTTAAATCACCCTTGATCCGTTCAATCTCCGATCGTACTATCTGATACCGCAGAGCTTCTGGCAGGTCGCATAGCATCTCAGCGTCGATTGCTCCACGATACGTAATCTTGCCGACCGCATCCAGAGCGGCACATTCTATGAAATCTGCGGCTGATTGGGCGATCTCAGCCAAGCGCACAAGGGCGTTCTTTACCCTTGGGTTATAGTGCTTTTCCAAAAGTGGAACAAGCTCGTGACGAACACGGTTGCGAGTATAGGCAAGATCGAGGTTGCTCTCATCGATTCGGAAGGGAAGTTGATTCTCGCGGATGTAGGCTTCGATGTCGGAGCGCCAGGTATCAAGTAGCGGCCGCACAATGTTCCCAGCGACAGGTCGAAGCGCACCAAGACCTTCAATGCCGGTTCCTCTAATCACGTTCATCAAAACCGACTCCGCCCGATCATCGGCGGTATGCCCAACAGCAATCTTTGACGCACCTATCTTGTTCCCAGTCCGGCGCAAGAACTCATATCTGGCTTGCCTAGCCGCTTCCTCTTCACCCATTCGCAGTTTTCTTCGCAGTGCGGGCACGTCTACCCTTTCGACGGTAACAGGCAGGTTCCACTCTTGTGCAAGCGCACGCACGAACTCTTCGTCCATGTCCGCCGCTTCACCGCGGATACCGTGATTAAGGTGGGCGATATGAATAGTGATGCCAAATTCCTCACGCCGCGAAAGCAACGCGTGCAACATGGCGACGGAGTCCGGTCCGCCGGAAACTGCTACTAAAACCGTTTCGCCGGGAAGAAACATGCGGTGTTTAATTGCGGCAGCGAGGATATCCATCGCGGTGCAATTGCCCACGAGAGACAATGCAAAGCCGGCATTCTCCGACTTCGCGAACATTAACCGTGGTTCTAATCACTTATTGTTTCCAACAGCATCGGCATCAGCTCAGTTGCATCCTCCACGACCGTCTTGGTTTCATGCACTGCGCGTTCGTCGAAGGGCAGTATGTTGCGCTCATGCTTTCTCGAGTCGAACAGTATAAACGGCACTTTTTCGGATGAATGCGAGCCGGTGGCGATTGGCGTGGGATGATCGGGCATAAGCAGAATCCGCACATCGTAACCGCGTTGTTTAATGCCGGAGAGGATAGTTCCCAACACTTTTTCGTCGCATTCCTGGATCGCCTCGATCTTCTTATCGATGTCACTCTCATGGCCGGCCTCGTCAGGCGCCTCCACGTGGACCCAAACGAAATCATATCGATCGAGAGCCGCTGCTGCATATTGTCCTTTGCCCAGATAATTCGTATCTATGTAGCCAGTGGCGCCTGGGACATCGATTACCCTCAGTCCTACCATCCGCCCCAGTCCTTTGATCAGGTCAACAGCAGCAATTACGGCACCTGGAATGCCGTATTTCGCGACAAAGCTGGGTATCTCAGGCGGGTGGCTCTCTCCCCAAAACCAAAGCATATTGGCAGGCATTTTGCCCTCGTCTTTGCGCCGACGGTTGATTGGATGATTATCGAGTATCTCATACGAGTCCTCTA
>Ga0123519_10009276_pt1 | contig 14834 bp, 10 predicted proteins | sample YelNatPaOPRAMG02_FD_87396 | JGI IMG/M metagenome (GOLD analysis project Ga0123519, IMG submission 87396) | Hot spring microbial communities from Yellowstone National Park - Yellowstone National Park OP-RAMG-02 (version 2) | ecosystem: Environmental > Aquatic > Thermal springs > Hot (42-90C) ...
GGAGTGCTGGTCTCCTGCGCCGGCTTCCTGGGGTTGCTCTTCCTTTTCTGTCGCCTCCGTCGTACCCCGTTTTCCTACCCTATCATCCCGTTAATCGTGTTGCTCCTCGTGGTCGCTTCCTCCATATGCGGCGGCCTCTACCTCATGAATGAAAAATACGGTTTCCTGGAGAACAAGGAAGCACCGACTCCCTCTCCCGAAAACGCCGCTGGCGCGGGACTTCCCGCCGGTAACGCCATTGGGGCGCGCGAATATTCCTATACCACCATGGTCATGATACGCTTCGGAATATTTCCCGCCCTCCTCCTCATACTCCCTTTCGCGCTCATATATCTGCTGAAAGGGCCGTGGCGCACGTTCATCGCCTATCTCTGTATCGCCTCCGTCCCCTTTTTCTACTATTACTTCAAACCCGAGATCTACTTCGACCTGCCCTGGTTTCTCAGGAGGTTCACGGCAGTCGTCATCCCGCTCTCCTTCGTCGCCTTCTGTGCCCTGGTCTTCAAGCTGAGGAAGCCATGGGCGATTCTGATCACGGCCGTTTATCTCGCCATCACCGTCTGCATTTCCGCGCCTATTTTCCTGCACAAGGATTACGCAGGGATGTCCGGCAGGCTCGACGAGATCGCCTCCGCGCTCCCCGAAGACGCGGAAGTCGTCGTCGACAGATACGCCCTGGGCGAATATACCCTGACCGTCCCGCTTATCTTCGCCTACGGGCGCAAGGCGGTCACGGTCGAACCCTGGAAGAAAATTTCCCATGAGCTGGTCAACGGCTCACGGGAAGTATATTTCATCTCCAACAGTGAGAATCTCCAGAACCGGTATGGCGGCGGCAGCATGGTTTTCGACGACTCGGTCAGCCTGTCCGGCACGGAGATTATATGGAAGATGGATGTCTTGACCTCGTTCCTGCAGCCGACCTGCGAGTTCCACCGCGGCGGAAACGTGGCTACCTGGCCCTCCATGGACTGGAGGATAGCCCTCTCCAGGGTGGAGGTTCCCTCGGAAATAGTGGAGGCCCATTATGAGCTCGTGATCGTACGCATGCACATCACACCCGCGGCCTCCGGGGAAAGGACGGCAGGGACATGAAGGTTGTCTGGATCCACGGCGTCTCCAGGCTGCGCAGCCCGAGCATGAGCAAATGGGTTGAAATGCTGCTGCCGGAGATGAGGGGCCTTTCCGCTGACCTGGACATAAGCGTCGACGAGATCAGGGGGATAGGCGTCCCTGCGCTGAAGGGCCTGACGAACAGGTATGTTCTTTATACCATGCACTCCCTCAAGCTCCGCGGCGACCTGTTCCACATACACGACCACGCCAATTCCCACCTCGTGCCAATCCTGCCTAAGGAGTCTCCGAAGATCGTCACCGTCCACGACCTGTACATGCTGGAGGGCCAGGTGTCGGACTTGAGGGCCGCCCCCTTTCGCCTCCTCAACGTCCGCGGTATAATGCGCTCCCAGCACATCATCACCGTCTCGGCGCACATGAAGGAAGAGATAGTGAAGAGGCTCTCCTACCCGCCGGAAAGGATAAGCGTGATCTTCTGCGGCATAGACCACGCCCGGTACCGGCCGACGCAGGGCCGTGAGGTCCTGGCCGGGCACTACGGGTTAGGCGAAGGGAAAAGGTACCTGCTCTTCGTGGGCTCGGAAGAGCCCCGGAAGAACTTCCCCTCCGTGCTTCATGCCTTCAGGAACCTGCTCGCGGACCACCCGGACCTGATACTGGTGAAAGTGGGGCCCGCGGGGAGCAGGAGATACCGTCTCCAGTCCCTGAAGGCCGTCGAGGAGCTGGGTTTGAAGAACCAGGTCGTCTTCTGCGGTCACGTCCCCGAGGAGCACCTGCCCCTTTTCTACAGCCACGCCGAGGCCTTGGTCGCCCCGAGTTATTACGAAGGCGGGAGCGGGATGCATGTCATGGAGGCCATGGCATGCGCCTGCCCCGTGGTGGCCTCCCAAATACCGCAGGCGAAGGAGTTGACGGGCAACGCGGTGATGTACTGCGACCCCCATGACCCCGACGACATATACGCCAAGACGAACGTCATCCTTACGGATGAGGAGACTAGGCTGAAGGTGGTCTCCGGCGGGCTGCGGCGTGCACAGGAGCTCAGCTGGGAAAGGTCCGCCCGGGAACACCTGGTTGTGTACGGGAGATACCTGGGGATAGAATCGTGACGTCGTGGGAGGACCAAGCATGATTCCGGGTCCCGACAGCTTTCCAAGAATAGGGGTCGTCTCGTCGGGCGACCCTAAAGACAGGAACTTTTCGTCAGGCATCGCCTATTACACCTCCAGGAAGCTCGGGGAATCATGCGGCAGCGTGGAATATCTCGGCCCCCTGTCTTCTCCCTTTCTCCATGTGGGCCGGGTCTATAATGACCTTTCGCGCCTGCTTTTTCGCAAAAACTATGACTTCCTCCACTCCGTCGCCCTTTCCAGGTCTTACGCCAGGGCTCTGATACCCCGCGTGGCACGTGGAAGATTCGACCTCCTGTTCGCGCCCGAGGCTTCGACGGAGATAGCCTTCCTCGACGTGGACATCCCCACCGTCTACATGAGCGATTCCACTTTCGCGCTCATGGTCGATTACTATCCGTTCTTCCGCAACCTCACCAGAAGGTCCCTGAAGAACGGCGACATGATCGAGAGGATGGCCATAGAGAAAGCGGCAGCCGTAGTGTACGAGACGCGGTGGGCGGCCGATTCGGCCATCAGGGATTACGGGGCCGACGAGGAGAAAGTCCACGTCGTTCCCGCCGGTCCCAACCTCGACGTGGATCCAGGCCGGGAAACGGCGACCAGGAAGAGGGAAACGGAGGTGTGCAGACTGCTGTTCGTGGGCGTGGAATGGTTCCGAAAAGGGGGTGATATAGCGGTTGACGCCTGCTTTCACCTGCAGAGGGCGGGCTTTCCCTACCAGCTCGTCATATGTGGCTGCGAACCGCCTCACGGGCTGTCCGGTCTGAACGTCACGGTCATCCCCTTCCTGAACAAGAACGATCCCGTGCAGAAACAACGGCTGATGGGACTCTACGCCTGGGCGGATTTCCTTTTTCTTCCTACCCGCGCCGAGACCTTCGGCTTCGTCTTCTGCGAGGCGGCGGCGTTCGGCCTTCCGGTCATCACGACGGCGACCGGTGGCGTCCCGGAGGTCGTGCTCCACGGAAAGACCGGATTCACGCTCCCGCCGGGCTCAACCGGGGAGGAATACGCGGAGCTCATATGCCGGGTTTTCAGCGATGACCGGCTTTATCAAAGACTCCGCGAATGCGCCAGAGAGGAATACGAGAAAAGGCTGAACTGGGACGCCTGGGCCGAGAGGATGAGGGAGATCATCCAGGGAGTGCTCGAGAGACGCGGGTAGCCCCTGCTTTCAGGTATTTGACGGCAATCCACCCCCATACCTTCAGGCGAAACTTCGCCACACCAAGAGGTCGCTCAGCTCGTGGACGGCCAGAAGCGACTTGTAAGGTTTCATCTCTTCCGGCGCTCGACCGCCGGTCTTTCCCCCTCACGGCACGGCCCGCTCAAAGCCTTGCCATGCGACAGCAGCTCGCGCGCCCTGTAAGCCAGGTACTCCCTGTAGGCCTTGAGGTAGAAGATGGCCTCGTCGGATTTATCCCTGCCTTTCCACCCCAAACGGCTGGCTATCCCCTTAAGGATTATGAAGATGACGCCGCCGTGGTACCTCACCCTCTGGATCCTCCTGGCATATCTTCTCAGGAGCAGGAAAAGATTCCTCTGCTCGATCACCTTACGGTTCGAACTTTCTCCCTTAACGGGCGTGGCCTTTCTCTCGTGCCAGACCACGGCCTCAGGCACGTATAGCAGCCTGTATCCCGCCCTCTTTATCCTAAGATTGAGGTCCACGTCGTCATGGTATATGTAGAACGTCTCGTCAAAAGCGCCTACCGCGTCTATGACACTCTTCCGCAACAGGGTGGCACAACCGTGCAGGAAATCCTGTTCCGTCGCACCATCGTATTGGCCACTGTCCTTTTCGCCCAAGCCGATGATCCTCTGCCGGAAAGGCCACCACTCGAGCAGCCCGCCCGCGTAGTTCAGCTCTCTGTCCGACCCCTTGAAATAGACCTTCGGTCCCACGGCACCGCACCCGGGGTCCCTTTCGGCGGCGGCGACTAGCCGGCTCACGCAATCCGGTTCCAGCACCACGTCGTTGTCGAGTTTCAGCAGATACACGCAGCCCTCATCCGCCCCTCCTATGGCCTGGTTGTATGCCGCCGGGGCTCCGAGGTTCCGGTCGTTCTCGATGAGCTTCAGGGCATGCCAGCCCTCGCCCTTCATCCTCTCGAACTCTGCTCTTATCACTTCCCTTGAATCATCCACAGACGCGTTGTCCACGACGATGACTTCCATCGATTCTTTGGGATAATCCAGCGCCGAAAGGGAGAGAAGGAGTTCTCTGATGTTCTTTGCTCCGTTCCAGTTCGGTATGATCATGCTCACCAAGGGGGCGTTCATTTATAACCTGCCCTCCTTGCCGGGGCCCTCTACAAGCCTCTGCGCCAGCCTGTAGCCCATCAACACCGCGTGGTCCATGTTGCCGATCTCGTATCTCCAGGTCCCGAACCTACCGATGGAATATATCCCTCTCGGCTCAAGAAACCTGCCTATCGCCTTGAGCCTGGCGTCCCGATCCCTGGTAGGGACAGGATAAGCCTTGTGAAGGGTCCTCACGAAAACCGACGTCGGTTTCTCCCCCTCTTCCATGAACCCCGCCAGAGCCAGACCGCGCAGGGTCTCCTCCAAGATCTCATCCTCTTCCCTGTCACCCAGGTGAGAGGTCTCGCACAGCAGCGAGCTGAAACGGGTGATGTCACCCTGCGGTACGTTGAAGGGCGAATAGTGCGAGAAGTTGGTCACCCTGTAAAAGGGGACGTCTCCGTCGGGAAAGTACATCCAGCACCTCGTCGAGCTGTTGGGCCTGTTCAATCCTATTCCCACCACGGTCACCTGGTTGGATTTCAGCCCCCGCGCCGCTTCCCTCAAGGTGCCGGCCTCTTCGCCTTTGACGATGAAAGCGAGATGGTCAAGGGGCATGGTCGAGATAAGGGCGTCATAACCGTCTTCTTCCCCGTCCGCCGTCCTCACCACCCTCTTATCCGCGTCTACGAGGACGACCTCCCTCCGGTAACGGATCTTCTCCTCGAAATGGGCTCCCATGCGCCGAAAGATGTCTCCTGTGCCTCCCTTGCGGGGGAATTTGAAGACGTTGTTCGGTCCCCAGGCCACGTCGTCCAGACCCAGGAGGGTGTTCCGGAGGATGCGCGCGATGCTGGGCACGCTCACCCGGTCCTCTATCCACCCGTAATCCATCTCCTGCAATGGATAGCTCCAGACCTTCTGGTTGTAGGGTCCCATGAAGCATTCGAATATGCCCTTCCCGAAAGTCCTCAGTGACCAGTCGCGGAAGTCACGCGGCTCTTCCCGGCTCGGCCGCAGCCTCTCCTTCAAAAGCCCCAGCAGGCAGCTCGCCTGCTCCCGCCGCGGAAGGTACCTGATGTTGTTCTGAAAGGGGTAGGGTATCCATCTCCCCCTTCGCCAGATCCAGGCTTCCCTCTGGTGCTCGAAATACTCTCCCTCCATGATTCTCTCGAAGAGCTCCAGGAAGAACGGGTCTCGGGAGAACAGGACGTGACCGCCAAGGTCCCAGGTAAAACCCTCTGAATCCCGAAAAGAGGCGGCCAGGCCTCCAGGGTGATCCTCCTTTTCATAAATGTCCCAGTCTCGATAATCCAACCCCTTCAGGGCCATGCCGGCACCCAATCCGGCGGGCCCGGCCCCTATTATCAGTATGCGCTTTCCCATCATTCCCTGCCGAGAACATACTGCCGGAACATGCTGACGTCCCTGTCGGTTACGCCCTTCATGACCAGGAATGCCAGCAAATAGACGGCGGCGCCGATGGCGATATTGGCCAGCACGTGCAGGTCGGACCAAGCTATAGCCGCTGCCATGACCCCAGATGCCACTGCGGGCCTTGCCAGGTGTCTCCACAGGTTGATCTTCACCACTTCCCGCGCGCTCAGGAGCATGTATATCAGAACCACAACCTCGGAGGCAAGGGTCGCCACGGCAGCGCCCCTCATATCAAACGACGGTATCAGGACTGCGTTAAGCAGGATGTTGACCAGCGCGCCGATCCCCACGCCCACCATGTACCTTCTCTCCCGGTCGCAGGCCATGTTGGTGAAACCGAAGGTGAAGGACACGTATATTACAGCCACGGTGAGGATAAGGATGCGGAAGGGCGCGGTGGAACCTTCGTAACCCGCACCGAAGATGAGGACTATCAGCGGCCTCGCCAGTATTATCCCCCCTACGGCCAGCGGAAAGGCGAGCGTGCAGTATACTTTGACGGACACGTCAAGGATGGTCTCCAGTTTTTCGGGCGACTCCCTGAAAAAACGTGAAAAGAGAGGAAAGAAGGTCTCCGCCAGCAGGCTCCCGATCCCTATCAACACCATGATGATCCTGTAGGCGGCGTTGTAGAGTCCCACTATCCGGTCACCTTTCATGAACCCCAGCATCACCGTGTCCAGATTGTAATAGACCTGAATCATCACGATGGAAAAGAAGAAGGGGATGCCGACTTTGAGGGCCGACCTGAAGAAATCCATGTCGAAAACAAGCCTTACCAGCCCGAACCTCCTCAGGTGGGCAGCCGCGAGAAACACGACCCTTAAGGCTACGCTGACCAGGTAGAATATGGGCACCAGAAAGATGTCCTCCTGGCCCCTGAGGAAAAGGAATATGAGGACGGCATAGGTCACCGAGGCCATGATCTGCGAGACGGCCACCATGCCCATCTTCTCACGGCCTTTGAACGCCCAGTCCAGGGAAAGGGAGGCGAGAATTATGTAAAGGCTGTACAAGGCCAGGATGACTTTGTCCTCTCTCGGCCTGGATATCAACAGGCAGAAAAGGACCATCATCAGGGTGGCCAGGAGAGAGAACGACAACTGCAGCGTCACCACGCCATTGACGATATCTCTCACCTTTTCTCTTGTCCTGGCGATCTCCCTTGTCCCGAAGCGGTTCAGGCCCAGGTCGCCTATGAGGGAGAAATAGGCCAGCAGGGCCTGGGCGAAGGCAATTCTACCGTAGCCGATAGAGGTGAGCCTCCTGGCTATGAACGCCGTGGCGGCGAAGCCCACGGCGCTTGACAGCAGGAACGCGCCGGACAGGGAAAACAGGTTTTTCAGCGCTCGCTTCCCGGTCTTCCTTCCATCTTCCATCTCTTGCCCCTTAAGAGGAAAGGGAAGGCGGGTGCCTCTTTCTCGCTTTCAGGGAGATACCCAGCGGCCTGCTACTGGGGAGAAACGGGTCGAGCAGTCCCGCAAGCGCCACGGCGGGATGGACCGCGTACCAGAGCAGGGGGTGTCTTTCGAAATATCCCTTCCGGTAGTAGACCAGGGCTATCGCCCTGGTGATGGCGTTGCCGTGGCACCTGAGGTCGACGATGTCAAGGCCCTCTCTCTCCAGTAACTCGCGCAGCTCCTTCTCCTCATAACCTTCCCTTACATGCCCTACCCTTTGGTGGAATCCCCACCCGAAACATTTAGGGTATTCCCTCGTTATGGTGGATATTATCAGGTTGCCGCCAGGCCTCAAGACCTTCGCCATCTGGGCGATACCCGCAGCGTCATCCTCTACGTGCTCGATGACATCGATACATAGCACCTGGTCGTAGAGGCCCAGGTTCTCGAGGTGCAGGATGTCGCCCATCACGAAATCAACGCGACGGCCCTTCCGGCTTTTTCCGTAGCTCTCCTTCAGCCTCACCGCGCGTTCCATCTCCTCCCCGGTGTAAACCAACCCCACGACCTCCCCTCCCGTCTTTTTCGCCACATCGAAGGTGAACGAGCCGGTGCCGCAGCCGACATCCAGGGTACGCCCGGCTTTCTCGATCATGGGCCAGACCGATCTCCAACGGATGTGCGAATGGGGGTCCGGCTCGCCGAAGACCCGCCTGTAGACCGAAAAAAGCCTGCTCCTAACGGTGTTCTTCCTTATCCGGTAAGAGGCTTTTCCATAAAAGATCATCGGGCCCCCCGCCTCTCGACGTCTCCCCTCCTGCCCAGGAAGAAATCCGTTATCCCCCTGAACGCCATCCGCACGTATTCGCCTCGTCGCCTGTCGAAGCCCTCCGCCACCCACCTCGCCAAATAAGCCAGCAGGTATGAGCAGGCGCAGTAGGCCAGAACCAGCGGTAGATACCGCGGGAAGTGCCTGGAACAGAGGTACAGGGAATTGCGGCAGACGTAATAGATCAGGTACGGCCGGTTTCTCTCCGTTGTCCGGCTTACCTTGTGCCACACCACCGAGTCCGGGACCACGCAAACCCGCCATGCCGCCCTCTTAGCCCTGAGAGCCCAGTCGATGTCCTCCATGTACAGGAAATAGCCCTCGTCCATGAGGCCTATCTCCCTTATCATCTCCGCCCTCGCCAGAAGACTGGCCCCGGTGGCGAAATCGCTCTCTACCGTCCCTTCCTTTCCGTCCGTACTGCCTGCGTGCGAAGTGACGTGTTCACCCTTTCCCTTCCACCTGACCAGTTTCCCTCCGGCGAAATGCGCCTCACTGGGGGAATCGTACCTGTATATCGTCGATCCCAGTATTCCCGCCCGGGGGCTGCTCTCCGCCGCATCCGCCAAGCAGCGCAGGGCGTCGGGGTGAACGACGGTATCGTTGTTCAACAGCCACACGGCTTCCGCGCCACGCTCAAGAGCGTGATGAATGCCGATGTTGTTACCTCCCGCGTAGCCCAGGTTCTCTTCGCTCCTTAAGAAAGTGAGGGAGGGGAATTCCTCCTGCAGCCTCTCGAACGAGCCGTCCGTTGAGCCGTTGTCGACCACTATTATCTCCTGGGGCTTCACGACCAGCCCCTCCAGGGACTGCAGGCATTCACTCGTGTCCGCGTAGTTGTTGAAGTTAAGGACCACGACGGATACCTTCATGCAACCACTACCTTCCAGGTGTCTCACCGCGCTCGGCCTGGCGGATACAGGGCTCGGAAGAGATGTTGATCAGGCGATTTTTCGCCATCCCTCGTTGGCACAAGCTAAATGATAACACAAGGAATCGAGGCCGGAGCCGGCCACGCCAGCGTGGTCGAGAGGTGGGCGGGGTCACGAGACACGTTGCGTGCGAAGCCTCCAAGGTCGCCGTCCCCTGCGCACGAGAGAGCCTTCCCCGGGGCGCAGGCGCTACCTCTCCGACTATTGTTCTGTCGTTCCCACAAGGCGGTACAGCCTGAAGGATTCCGATAAGGAGACCGCTTTCTCGGGACGGGAAACGAAACTCTTTTCCAGCGATTCTTCCCGGAAAAGGTATTCCCCCGCCGGCTCGGCCTCCACCCCGGCGGGTAGGACCGGCTTCTCCCCGGACATGGCGGGACGCCAGAGAAGGTACACGGTACGCCCGGGAAAGCCCAGGTCGCGGAGGAGGGTCCGCAGCCCGTCCCCGTCCGCCAGGGTATCCTCCTTGAGCCAGGCGTTCTCCACCCCGAAGAGGCAGCGCAGCGGGGAGCCGAAAAGGTCTCCGCCGTGGTAATCCAGCAGCACCACGCCTCCCTCCTCCACGTCGGCGGCGATGGCGGAGCAGAGCTCCCACTGGTTCCCCGACTCGTCGAGGCCCAAGAGCGGCCGGGAGGCGTTGCCCATGTAGGCGGCCAGGTAGATGAAGAGAGACACGGCCAGGACCCTGCCTCCCCAGGTCACGCACAACCTCATCCCCCCACGGGAGACCAGCCGGCCCGCCCCTGCCATGGCCCTCAGGGCCCAAACCATCATCATGAGCCCCACGGGGAGGATGACCGGGACCAGGCGCCGCATGCACAGGATGTGCATGGGGAGCGCCCTCATGTCCAGGGCGTAGAGGAGGGTGAAGGAGACGCCGCATACGGCCAGGGCTAGCCGGCCCCAGTCCACGTCCCGCCGGGTTACGGCGGCCCGGTTAAGGACCGAGGCGTAGCCGGCGAAGGCCAGGGCCAGTCCCGGAGGAGAGAGATACCACGCCCAGCGGAGGAAAGACTGGTTGACGTAGCTGGGTCCCTCCTCGGCCTTGATGAAACCGTAACCCGCCAGGGGACTGGCGCCGCGCGGCCTAATGAAATAGAGCCAGACGAAGAGCAGGGCCAGCGAACCCCATGTGAGCGCCGTCCGCGGAAGTCTCGCCTCCTCCAGCCTTTTCAGCCCCTGCCGCAGGACACCCCTCACCCTTCCCACCGCCAGCAGGCAGGCCGCCAGGACGGCCACGCCACCAGCCGCGCCCGCCAACTTGGCGTCGCCGATGAACCCTCCCATCACGCGCAGGAAGTAGACCCTGGCGAAGAAGAGTCCCGCCAAAACGGACAGGACGGCACACACGCCCACGCCGAGGAGGAAAACCCGGTCGGCCCCGTCCCATCCTTCCGCCACCGCCTTGAGGGCGAAGAAGAGGTACAGCGGGACCAGCAGGAACAGGAAATCGATCCGGCACAGGAACCCCAGCCCGAGCAGGAACGCCGCCAGGGCCGCGGTGCCCCTCTTTCCGGTCCCCTCGCCGGCCCCCAGGTAGGCATGCAGGCAGAGCCCGCCCCCCAGAAAGAGAGCCAGGCTCAAGCACTCCGACAGCGTGTAACGGGTGAAGTAGAGCATGAGGGGGGCGAGGAGGAAAAGGGCCAGCGCCGCCAGGGCCCACGGCGGACCGACCAACCTGCGCGCCAGGAGGTAAAAACCGCACAGTCCCAGGACGGCCACCCAGGTGATGGCCCAGAACATCCTGGAAAGCCCCAAAAAGGAGGCGAACACGGCCATCAGGGACGGCCAGAGGTGGAAGAAGAGGGGCCATTCCTTCCCCGTGGAGAGATCCTCGAAGGCATAGAACTGGTTCTCGTACCAGGTGTCCGGGAGAAAGCGCTCGTCGAACCGGTAGTAGAGCAGCTCGGCGTGCTCCGGCGTCACCTCCCCGGCCACCTGGTTGGTGAGCGAAAACCCCCCGTTACGCGCCAGGCCAGCGGCCATGTTGGGGTATATGCCCACGTCCGACCATCCGAAGACGATGCGCCAGGGAGGGGAGTAGAGCAGCAGCCCCGCGGACGCCAGGACCACGACCGTCAGCATGCCGCGGAACATGACCCCTCCGCGCCTCTTTCCACCCGAGTCCCCGGGGACAGGGTGGCGGGCCCTCTCCCCGCAACCCCCCGTCCTCCCTCCGTCATCACCGTCCCGGAAGGCGAAGGGGCGTCCCGCCCGCCCCGTCCAGCGTCCTTCCCTCCACCTCCAGGCAGCAAGCCCCAGGACTGCCGTGACCAGGCCCACCAGCACGAGGAGGGGGGCGGTGCCGTACATGGAAAGATATCCCAGGAGGAGGGCGCCGAGGGAGACCACCCCGGTTCCGGCCATCGCCGAGAGCCACCTCCTCTCACCCGCTCCCAGGCGACTCTTGCCAGCGAGGAGAAAGACGAGCAGCCTCCCGGGGATGAAGAGGAAGAGGACCAGGGCGGGTACCTTGAGGAACAGCAACCCTTCTCACCCCCGGTGGAGCAAACGCCGCCGAAACTCCAAGGGTCACCTCCGGCGTATCCAGCGCAGGGACAGGGTGAGCGCGAAGCGCGCCGCCAGGCCCGCCGCCACCAGGGGCGACAGGAACGCTCCCTTCCATCCCGGGTAGGTGCGGCGGAAGAATATGTACATGCTGCGGTGGTGCTGGTAGAGCATGCGAACCGACTGCTGCGAGCTGGCCCTTCCCACGCGGTGGACCAGCCGGAATCCGGGGTGGTAGACCACCCCGTATCCCGCCCGGCGCAGGCGCCAGCAGAGGTCGACGTCCTCCACGTACATGAAGTAGCGCTCGTCGAACCCTCCCACCTCTTCCACCGCCTCACGCCTCAGGAGCATGGCCGCCCCGGACACCCAGTCCACCTCGCGAGGTCCCGCGCCCTCCAGGTCCTTCATCTGGTAAGACTTGGTAAGCGGGTTGTCCGGCCACACGTCTCCCAGGAAGCCGTGCACCACGTTCTCCAGCATGGAAGGGAAGCGGCGGCAGGACATCTGCCTCGTCCCGTCGGGGTTGAGGACCATGGGCCCCAGCGCTCCCACTTCCGGGTGCTCCTCCATGTAGTTCACGAGGACTTCCAGCCCACCTTCCACGAACTCCACGTCGCTGTTGAGCACCATGACGTAAGGTTCGCTCGTGGCCCGCAGCCCCGCGTTGCAGGCGGAGGCGTACCCCGGGTTGCCCGGGTTCTCCACCAACGCCACCCGGGGGAATTCCTCCCTCACCACCTCCCTGCTGCCGTCGGTGGACCCGTTGTCCACCACGGTCAACGAAAAGGCGTCGCCCAGCCTCTCCCCCGCCGAGAGCAGGCACCTCCTCAGATCCTCCCTGGTGTTGTAGTTGATGATTACCAGCGCTAACCGGGACACGGCTTTACCTTCTTCTCCACTCTTTCTCCCTGGCCGGGGACTTCGCGTGCGGCGGCTTTCGGTACTCCCCGGCCTCATCCCGTCCATCCTACCATCCGGTATCGGCCCACTTCCAAGCTTCTGCCGCTCCTTTGGGCCATCCTCTCCCACGACCCCCGCGGCGCCTCAACCGCGACCACGGGAGGGATAACCGCTCGCCCTGGTCGCTCTCCTCCGCAGCAGCCCGGCCAGGTAACCGGCCATCTTGGCCCCGTCGATGGAGGCCAGGAGCAGGGGCACGGCGGCGACCGCGGCCGCCTTTTGCGCCGTCCCCCGTCCCTCCAGGTAGTGAGGGATGCGTCTCCATCTCCTTCCCGCGTACAGCAGGGCGGGCGCCAGGAAAAGGGGTAGAAGGCGGCCGCGGCGCGAGGAAACCGCCCCGGCCAGGCCGAGATAGACGGAAAAGCGCAGGAGGTGGCGGTGGGGATACATACCGGACTCGCCGTCGCCTCGCGCGTAAAGGAAGTACTGGCGGAGCAGGGAGGGAAGGTCGGGGCGCATGCGCCAGCGCACCACCGCCTCCCGCCGCACCAGGTGGTTTATCTCCATTTTCTTCCATAGATGGTTGAAGTACATGTCCTCCCCGATATCCAGCCACTCCGGGTACCCGCCCACCCTCTCCCATACCTCCTTCCGGAAGGCCAGTGAGCGCGAGGAGGGCATGAAGCGGCTTTCTCGTATCTCGTGTGGCAGGGGCAGGGTAACGCATGCGGACACGGCCTCGAACCAGTCCCGCGCCAGGGGCTGGTAGAACCCGGCCACCAGCTGCAGCGAGGGGTCGTCCCGCAGCGGGGCCGACAGGTTTTGCAGCCAGTCCGGTTCCAGCACGCATCCGGCATCGGTCACCGCTATGACGGGATGGGAAGCCAGGGATATGGCGCGGTTCCTCCCCTGGGCTATGTTGGCTCCCGGGAAGACCTCCACCCTTACCGGGAAGGGGGCCCCTTCCGCCAGGCGCCGCAACCGTTCCACCGTGCCGTCGCTGGAGCCGCCGTCCACCACCACCAACTCGTCCGGGAGCCGGGTCTGGCGGAGGATGCTCTCCCACCATTCCTCGAGACCCCCGGCCTCGTTAAGGACGGTGGCCACCAGCGAGACGCGCATATCCCCGGAGGGGGACCTCCCGCTCCCGCCTTCTTCCTCCGGGATCCCCGGCGGGAAACCGCCCTCCCCCATGGCTCGCGAACCTGTCTCCTCTTCCATACTCCGACCTCCCCACGCGGTCGCAGGCCTACCCCCGCCGCGGCAAAGCGCCCGGCGCGAAGGCGCGTGGAACAAAGCCGCTGTAAGCGCCATTCCTCCCGCGCCGCCGCCTACCTCCCGCGCACGCCTTTACCCTTTCCTCTCGTGGACCTATTCGCGGGGCTGGCGGTCCACCGGCTCTCGCCGGCACGATCATGATCCCACTACCCGGCCGTAGACCTCGAGCACCTTGCGGGCCGCTTCCTCCCAGGTGAACATGCGCGCCCGCTCGCGTCCCTTCTCCACCAGCCGGGCGCGGAGCGAGGCATCCCGGAGGAGGGTCTCCACGCCCGTGGCGATCTCCTCGGCGTCCAGGGGGTCCTCCAGCAGCAGGGCAGCGTCTCCCACCACCTCAGGAAGGGAGGCCCGCCGCGAGGTGATCACCGGCACCCCGCAGGCCATGGCCTCCAGGGGAGGCAGACCGAACCCCTCGTAAATGGAGGGGAATACCAGCATATCCGCCTGGGCCAGCAAGGATTTCAGACGTTCGTCGGGGACGTACCCGGTGAAGACCACCTCGTCCTCCAGGCCCAGATCCCTCACCCTGCGCATGAGCTTGCGGTACTCCAGGTTATTCAATCTCCCCAGGCCGCCTCCCCCGATGACCGCCAACCTGTGCTCCAGCCCCCTCCCGCGCAGGATGGCGAAGGCCTCCACCAGGGTGGCCAGGTTCTTGCGTGGGTGTAGGTTCCCTATGTAGGCGATGTAGGGCGGCTGCAGGCAGTAGGCCCTCAGGGCTCTCTCCCTTTCCTCCCGGTCAGGTTCCCGGTAAAAGACGGGGTTAAGGCCGGGGTAGACCACCTCCAGTTTCTGTGGCGGCAGGCCGTAGACCTCCACGATCTCGTCGGCGGTGAAGCGGGAGTCGGTGAGCACCACCCGGGACCTCTCCAACAGCCCGGGCAGGGACTGGATGAAGCGCCTGATCCCCTTGCTCTGCATCTCCGGGAAGCGCACGAAGTTGATGTCGTGGACGGTGGTCACCAGTGCCGCCCTGCGCAAGGCCGGAGCCTGGTAGTTGGTGGCGTGGAACACGTCGAAATCGCCCAGGAGCGACTCGGCGGGAAAGAGATTGGTCCTCTTCCACCACCGGTAATAGAGGAAGTTGGCGGGA
>Ga0123519_10009278_pt1 | contig 14832 bp, 12 predicted proteins | sample YelNatPaOPRAMG02_FD_87396 | JGI IMG/M metagenome (GOLD analysis project Ga0123519, IMG submission 87396) | Hot spring microbial communities from Yellowstone National Park - Yellowstone National Park OP-RAMG-02 (version 2) | ecosystem: Environmental > Aquatic > Thermal springs > Hot (42-90C) ...
CTTCTAAAAGAAAAGATATTATCATTTTTAGAATCAAAAAAGAGTTCTTCTTTTTCACTTAAAAAATATTCTTTTGTTCTTGATACCACTCTTCCTCCTCAACTTCTTAATCAATCACTTCTTCATCCTATAACAATAACAATGAATAAAATTGCAGAAAGTTTTATAAAACTTGGTTTTTCAATTGAGTGGGGACCATTAGTTGAAGAGGATTTTTATAACTTTGAAGCTCTTAATTTTCCACCATATCATCCTGCAAGGGATATGCAAGATACTTTTTATACGGAATTAAAAGATGATAAAGGGAAAAATTATCTTTTAAGAACACATACTTCAAGTGTTCAGATAAGAACAATGCTTAAATACAAACCACCACTTAGAGTTATTTCTTTTGGAAAGGTTTTTAGATCTGAATCTATTGATGCAACTCATTCTTTTGTTTTTCATCAATTAGAAGGATTTTATGTTGATAAAAATGTTTCTATGGCTGAATTAAAATGGGCTCTTGAATTTTTTATAAAAGATATATTTGGAAATTCTGCTTCAATAAGATTTTCTCCATCATATTTTCCATTTGTTGAGCCAGGGGCTCAAGTAGAGGTAAGTTGTGTGTTTTGTGCTGGGAAGGATAAAAATTGTAAAGTTTGTCATGGAAGCGGTTGGATTGAGATGCTTGGTGCAGGAGTTATACACCCAAATGTTCTTAAAAATTGTAATTATGATCCAGATAATTGGAGTGGGTTTGCTTTTGGGGCTGGGATAGAGAGATTTGCAATGCTTATATTTGGAATAGATGATATGAGAATACTTTATGAGAATGATTTAAGAATTTTAAGGCAGGTTTATTAATGAGGTGATACTGTGAAGATAAGTTATAAATGGCTTTGTGAGTATCTAAAAGAAAAACCAGATTTTAATAAACTTGTTTCTGAGCTTTCAAGGATTGGATTTTCTACTGATGATGTGTCAGTAGTTGGGGCAGATACAGATAATGTTGTTACTGCAAAGGTTTTAAAAAAAGAAAAACATCCAAATGCTGATAGATTATCGGTTTGTGAGGTTTTTGATGGAAAAACAAATTATACAGTGGTGTGTGGTGCTCCTAATGTTTGCGAAGGGCAGGTTGTTTGCTTTGCAAGGGTTGGTTCAAGATTAAAAGATATAACACTTAAAAAAGCAAAGATAAGAGGTGTTGAGTCAAATGGAATGATATGCTCTGGAAGTGAAATAGGTATTGAGGAAAAATCTGATGGCATTTTAGTACTTCCTCAGGATACCCCGCTTGGTATTGATATAAAACAAATTTTTCCTTTGGATTATGTCTTTGAGCTTGAGATAACACCAAATCTTGGATATTGCCTTTCTCATTATGCCCTTGCAAGAGAATTATCAATTTTTTATGGTTATGGTTTAAATGAAATAAAGGTTTCGGAAGTAACTTTAAAAAATATATCTGATTTCCCAATAAAAGTTGAAACTCAAAACTGCTATAGATATACTGGTGTTATTGTAAAGGGAATAAAAAATCTAAAAACTCCTTCTTTTATCTATGAGAGATTAAAAAAGGTTGGATTAAATCCAAAGGATAACATTTTAATAGATGTTTCAAATTATGTTATGTTTGAAATAGGACAGCCAACACATTGTTTTGATTTGAAGAATTTATCAGGTGGTGTTCGTATAAGAATGGCTTTTGATGGGGAGACAATAAAAGCACTTGATGGGGATGATTATAAACTTTCAAAGGATGTAATGGTTATAAGTGATTTTGAAAAGCCAGTTGCAATTGCTGGGGTTATTGGTGGTTGGTGGAGCTCTATAAATCCAGATACAAGAGATATTTTTATTGAGGTTGCAAATTTTAAACCCCAAGCTATTAGAAAATCATCAAAATATCTTAATATAAAAACTGATTCATCATATAGATTTGAAAGAGGGGTTGATATAGAACTTTGTGATTTTGCAGCAAAAAGAATGATAGATTTAATAAAGATAAATAATCCTGATATTGAAGTTTCTGTCTTTAAAGATATCTGGAATATTGAACATTCAAAAAAGAGCATAAAAGTTGATCATGATAAAATAAATCTTATACTTGGGACATCACTTCCAAAAGAAAAGATTGATGAGGTTTTAAAGAAAATAGATTCTTCTTATGATGGGAAAATTTTTACCGTTCCATCATATAGAAAAGATATTGAAAATATATGGGACATTTCAGAAGAGGTTGCAAGATATCTTGGATATGATGTTATCCAATCAAAACCAATTAAAGAGATAATGAATTCAAATAGAGAGCCATACTCAGTTTTAAAAGAAAGGATAATTTCAAACTTAAAGGTTTTTGGTGTAAATGAGGTTATAAATTATGATTTAGTTTCGGAAAGTGATTTGAATTTAACTGGTTATAACATTTCCGATTGCATAAAACTTGAAAATCCTCTTTCAAAAGAGTTTGAGTATTTAAGACCTGATATAATTATATCGCTTTTAAAGAATGTAAGGCATAACGTAAATAGAGGTGTTAAAAGTTTGAAAATGATTGAGTTTGGAACTGAGTTTATAAAATCACAATCAAAACCGCTTGAAAAAAGAAAACTTGCAGGGGTAATGTGTGGTCTAAAGGAAGAGATTTTAAACTGGAATGCGAAAGAGGAAAAAATAGATTTCTTTTATGTTAAGTCATTTATTAACTACATACTTGGCTTTTTAAATCCATTTTTTATAAAATCTAACTCTTCTAAGATTTATATGGTTGATGATCTTTTTATGAGTATCTCAGTTTATGGGAAAGATGTTGGATTTTTTGGAATGGTAAATCTTGATCTTTTAAAAATTTATGATATATCAAAGATTGATAATCTTTTTTATTTTAACATTGACATGGATGTTCTATCATCAGGTTATAAAACGGATTTTATTTCAAGCATAAAGAAGCCAAAAATGCTATCTCCATTTCCATTTGGGATAAGAGACCTTTCATTTATAGTTGATAAAAAATATACCTATCAAGAGATATACAATGTTATCAAAAATTTTGATGATATTATTGAGATAAGATTAATAGATGTTTATGAGGATGAGAAAATAGGGAAAGATAAAAAGAGTTTTACTTTCAGGTTTTATTTCTCCTCATATGAGAAAACATTTACAGATGAAGAACTAAATAAAAAGATAGAAGAAATTTTTGGGGTCCTTGAGAAAAAATTTTCAGTAAAACTAAGATAATTATGAAATTTGGGGAAGAAATTCTTCTTCTTGTAAAATCGAGATACTCTCTTATATGGATTGAAACGATTGATGAGGATTATACCGTAAAAAATATTCTTGAGGCACTTTCATCAAATTACAAAATATATTTCTGGTCGCAAACAAAGGGTATTTATATTCATCAGAGTAATGAGGGAATATATGACTCAACAGATCCTGTTAAGGCAATTAAAATAATAGGAGATATTGCATCATCTCTTGATAAGGGTGTATTTATACTTTATGATATAGACAGATACTTTGATAAACCTCTTGTTGTAAGGCTTTTAAAGGATATATTATCAAAGATAACAGATAATTCAATTACGATTATTGTGATATCTCCAAATCCTCTAAACATTAAGGATTTTGATAATTATGTTGTAAGAATTACTGGTGCTCTTCCATCTGAGGATGAGATAATAAAAATAATAAACTCTGAGATTTCAAACTATTCAAAAAATACCAAGATTGGAATAAACATATCAAAAGAGGAAATACTAAGAATGATAAATGCATTTAAAGGACTTACAGAGAAACAAATAAGAAATATTATTCTTAGATGTCTTGTTGATGATGCTACTCTTAATTTGAATGATATAAAGAAAATTGAAAAGGTAAAAAAAGAGATTTTTGATAAAGGTGGGTTTCTTGAGTATTTTGACGGAGAGAGTGTTGAAAATATTGCTGGTTTTGATAATTTAAAGAAGTGGGTTTTGGATAGGAAAAAAGTTTTGGATTCAAAAATAAGTGGTGTTGATTTTCCAAAAGGAATACTTATTTGCGGAATTCCTGGCTGTGGAAAGAGTTTAAGCGCAAAGGTTATTTCTAATATACTTGGATATCCTCTTTATAGATTTGATCCATCGTCACTTTATTCAAAATATATAGGCGAGTCAGAAGAAAATACAAGGAGAGTTTTTGATACTGTTGAAAAGATATCACCTATTGTTTTGTGGATAGATGAGATTGAAAAAATATTTGTTATGGATGATTCATCTGTTGATGGTGGTGTTTCAAGAAGGATATTTTCAATGTTTCTTGTATGGATGGGGGAGCGAAAGGATCAAACATTTATTGTTGCAACATCAAATGATGTTTCAAAACTACCACCTGAGTTTATAAGAAAAGGAAGATTTGATGAGGTATTTTTTGCAGACCTTCCTGATCTAAATCAAAGAGAAGAGATATTTAAGATTCATATGAGAAAAAGAAATATAGATTATACTCCTTTCAATATTAAAAAATTTGCTTTAAATACAGAGGGGTTTTCTGGTTCAGAGATAGAGCAGGTCCTAATAAACTCTATTTACTCATCTTCAATGAAAATAACAGAAGATGTAATAATCTCTGAGATTAAAAAAATAACACCATTATCTATTCTAAAAAAAGATGAATTTACATTTATAAGAAACTGGGCAAAAGAAAGAGGTTTAAGACCAGTATAAGTTTAGTTTTTTAAATTTTGGTATAATATTAAACTGTGATTAAAAATGTTCTCTATATCTGGTCAGATGAGCCAGGGTTCTGTGTGAGGGAAATTGGGTTAGATTCCCGTGCTGCCCCGCAACGGTAAAGCTTTCCATAAAGGAAAGACGAGCCCGGTCTATCACACAGAATCTTTCCTCCGAGGGGAGGGTAAAAAAGAAATAAAAAATATTTTATTTATTTCTACCTTTCTCTCGGAGTTTTTTAACCTCGAGGGAGGGTAGATGAAAAAACTTATTTTTATTATTCCCTTCATTACACTAAGTTTCCTATCTGCGGAGGAGAGAGCATCAGAGGTTTTCTTCTCCATTTCAAAAAAGGCAAACTCAAATTATTCATATCTTTTTGAAAATAACACTGAGTTGTTAGGTGTTGATGAGAATACAAATAAAGTATCGGAGAAATTAAATCAATCACCTTCAGTAATACTTAGGGAAAACACTCAAGATTTTGGACTTTCACTTATCTCAATTAGAGGGTTTTCTTCGAATCAAACAGCAGTTTTATACGATGGAATAAAACTTCCAAAGGATATTACTTCAACTTATGACCTTTCTATCCTTCCAACTTTAAATCTTGAAAATGTTTATCTTTTTAAAGGTGGATGGTCATCAGTTTTTGGTGCAAACTCAGAAGGTGGTGTTGTCGCTCTTAAAAGTGAAACTTTAAAAGATGAGAAACTTGTTGATTTATTTTCTGAGTTTGGTCCATATTCTACTCATAGATATGTTTTTAAAACTGGAGTTTCAAAAGATGGTGTATCACTTCTTTTAGGTGGTGAGGATTATAAATCAGATGGCTTTCAACAAAATTCTTATGCAAATAAACAATCATTTACAGGAAAATTAACCATAGGAAAGGATGACCATAAACTTACACTAAATACTTTTCTTGTAGATCTTGATAGAGGACTTCCATCAGGAACACCTGTTGATATAAAATCCTTTAACGGAGAAAAAGAGAAAAAAGCAAATTCCTTAACTGATTGGCAGAGTGATAGAAATTTTTTCATAAGTTTAAAAGATGAGCTTAAGATAGGTGAGTTTTCAAATGAAATTTCTTATTCTAAAAGCAATCTTTTAAGGGATGCATATCAATGGTTTTCCCTAACAGAAATTAATACATACTCAGACAATATTCTTGCAAGAACTTCGTTTGAGGGTTATAACTTTGGAATTGAGTATGATAAAACAAAATTAAGATCAAATTCTTATGGAAACCATGAGATGAAAAATATAGGATACTTTGCAAATAAATCTTTTAACATCTCAGAAAAGTTAAAAACATCAGTTTATCTAAGATATGATGATAGCAAAGAGTATGATAATTTTTTAAGCCCGAAATTGATTGCAAATTATAATTTTTCTGATAAAATATCTTTTTCATACTCTATTGCAAGATCATTTAAAGCACCTAATTTTGCAGATATTTATGGTGCGTCTGCCTACTGGTATGACCCAAATCCAAACATAAAACCAGAAAGATTGCTCTCAAATGAGATTTCTTTTTTTTATTCTGGAAGAATAAATACTGTAATTACTGCCTACTACTATGATATAGATGATAAAATAACAATTTTAACGGATCCAATCACTTGGCATAGTAAGTCTGTAAATCTTGCAAAAGGTTATAACAAAGGAGTTGAAGCATCTTTAGGGTATTCATATAAGGAGTTTTATATAAATCTTGGTGGAAGCCTTATGGATATAAAGGGTAAAAATGTTGGAAGTGGAAGTTATAAAAAACTTGCTTACTCTCCTGATTATAAACTTAGTTTTGGGGCTGGATATAAATCAAATTCCTTTGAGTTTGGTTTAAATACCATAAGAGTTGGTGATCAATATAGTGGTATTGATAAAACTGGAAAACTAATACCTTCTTATACAGTTACTGATATCTCTGCTTCAAAGAATTTTGGTGATCTTAAGCTCTTTGCAAAGATAAACAATGTATTTAACGAAAGGTATGCAACAACCGCAGATATTTATAATGGTTATTATCCAGCAAATCCAAGAAATCTTTTTGCGGGCTTAAGTTTGAAGTTTTAAGAAGTTTTTTTATTTTTAAAATGCTAAAATTTTATTTAAGAAATTTTAGAAAAAAGAAGGTGGCTTATGCCAAGATGCAGATTGTGTGGTGGGAGGTCTAACCTGTTTTTAAGTGAGCATAGACTTCCTCTTTGTAAAAATTGCTATCCTAAATGGTTTTTAAGAATAACAGAAAGAACTATTGAAAAATGGAAGATGTTTAATAAAAATGAAAAGGTTCTTGTTGCTGTTTCAGGTGGAAAGGATAGCGTTGCTTTGTGGTATTCTCTTTCAAAACTTGGTTATAACACATCTGCAGTTCATATAGTTATATCTGAAACTGAGTATTCTTTAAAATCAGAAAATTTTGTTAAAGAAATCTCTAATATAATAAAATCACCGTATCATATTATTCGTATAAAAAATGAGCTTGGCAAAGATATAGATGAAATATCAAAGGAACTTAAAAGAGAGCATTGTTCTTTATGTAGTATTATTAAGAGAAGGCTTTTAAATAAATTTGCTTTTGAGAATAATTATGATGTGGTTGTTACGGGCCATAACTTAGATGATGAGACAGCATCACTTTTGGGAAATGTTTTAAGATGGGATCTTAAGTATCTTTTAAATCAAATGCCAGTACTTGAAAAAAAGGATAATTTTGTTAAAAAAGCAAAGCCATTTATAAGATTTACAGATAAAGAGATAAAACTTTTTTCTCAAATTGAAAAACTCCCATTTATTGATGAGAGATGTCCTTTTTCAAAAGGTGCTCATTCAATTTTATATAAAGAGGTTTTTGAAAGGATTGAAAAAGAAATGCCACCTTCAAAATGGACTTTTTACTCAAACTTTGTTAAAAAAATTCATAAGATTCTTTTAAATTCAAAGGAAAAGGAGGAAAATTTAAACAAATGTAAAATTTGTAACTATCCATCATCAAAGGAAACATGTTCTTTTTGCCGAATAAAAGAAAAATTAACGATAAAAAATTAAGATTTTCTATATAAATTCATCTTTTTTCTCCCTTTATTAACCTTAACTCTGCAATTTTTTAGGGGATAAGTCATTCATTTTTACATACAAATAAATCAAAATCCCCCTTACTCCTTCCCGACGTTACGTCGGGGGGAAAAATTCAAGGGGGATTTTAAATTTTGATTTTTTACTATAAATTAAATTAATTTTATGCGCTTTCTTTAATAGGTTATTTATTCCATAAAAATTACTTGAGTTTTGATATTAAAGTGGGATTTTAAATTAAATTATTTCAATTATTTTTTTAGCAAATTCTTTTGCTGACTCAGGTCCATTGGCAGTTATAATATTTGAATCAATTTCAACTGACTTTCCAGTATAAATTACTTTATTTTTTATCAACTCATCCTTTGCACCTTCCCATACTGTTGCTTTTTTACCTTCAAGAATTCCTGAATGTGCAAGAATTACTGGGGATAAGCATATTGCAGCAATTTTATTTTTAGTTGAGTAAAATTTTTTAACAATATTGTGTATTTTTTCATTATCAAGGTCATTTAAAGAGCCAGAACCACCAATAAAAACAAGAATATCATAATCATCAGGGTTTATCTCATCAACTGTTTTATCAACATTTGCAGTTATCTTTATCATTCCTTTTGCAATTCCTTTTGAAATTGAGATTGTCTCGACTAAAATTCCAGCATTTTCAAGTGTCTCTTTTGTTATTTGATATTCTTCATCTCTAAAGTTATTAAATGCTATAAACATACCAACTTTTTTTGTTTTTACCTCCTGAATTGGCTTTTCAACTGATTTTTCAACCGTTTTCTCAGAAGTGCTCTTGGTTGATTCTTCCTTGCATCCAGCAGCAAAAATAAAACTGCTTATCACAAAAAACATCATTATCTTTTTCATAATCCCTCCTTTCTATTTTCCAAAATATCCATAAACTATTATATAATTTTTGCCAATGTGATAATCTTAAGTTTTGTATAATATAAAAGGGAGGTGTTTATGACAGAAAAAAAATTTTTAGATCTTTACAAAAGAGGAGTTGAGTCTTTTATAGAACTTTATAACAAATACAGAAATAGTTATGAAAGTGATGAAAATAGGTCTAATAATGTATTTTCTATTTTAAATGAATCTGTTTTAAGAGAGTGTATAGCAAGAGGATTTGCGGAGAAGGATTTTAAAGTAACTGCTGAGGTTTTGTATAAAAAGAAAGGTGGTAGTTTAGATTTGTTAATAACTGATGAGAAAGAACAAAATGAGAATAATAAATATTATGCTTTGGAATTAAAAATTGAAAAAAATAATACAACACCTTCGAACGGTATTAGAGAGATGATATTTGATGCTCATCGTTTAGTTATAGACAAGGAGAATAATTATAGAAAGAAAATTCAAGATGCACAAAAATATACTGTTTTGTTAGTTGATTATAAATATATCTATAAAAATATTGAAAATAAGAATAAACGTAAATGAAGTTGGGATTTTTATAAAACATTATTAGACGCGCTTATTAATAAAGATGAAGGCGAAAAAGTTGATCTTAATGAAATACATAACAAGATTAAAAAAATAGTTAATAATAATGAAGGTAAATATGAGAAAAATAATGATACTAAAAAATAGCTTGATTGTTCAGAGAAGATGAAAGAGATAAAATTAACAATAAAAAGGAATATAACAATTGATGATTCTAACAATAACAAGATAGAAATAATCCTTTTCAAATGTGAAAAAAATAAAACAGATAATGAGAACAAGAATGATACTTCAAATTCTTAATATGATTTGTTAAAATGGAGATGGCGAAATTACTGTTCTTGATATTGATTTTATAATTCATTGATTGGGAGTTTAAAAAATAATAAGTTATCATAAATGATGAATTTTAGTAATACAATTGTATAATATACTTATGAGTGTTAAAACTTTAGATAAAGAACCTATTCAAAAAATAGAAATTGGCTTTAAAAAAACATGTTCTTGTCCGGATAACCATTTAAATTGTCTTACTCCAAAAGAATGGATAAAAGCGCAGGTTGCTATTTGGGAATTATATTATGAAAAAAGAGATATCAGAGATAAAGATATTCATCCTGCTGTATTTCCGATTTCTCTTCCTAAAAAATGTATTGAACTTTTTACTCATAAAGGAGAATTAGTGTTAGATCCATTCGTTGGAATTGGAACTACTCTTATTGCAGCAAAAGATTTAGATAGAAATGCTGTTGGATTTGACCTCAATCCTAAGTACATTAAATTTGCTAATCAAAGACTTTCTCTTTTAGGCTCTTCTCTTTTTTTAGAAGATACAAAGCAAGTTGCTATCTGTGATGATGCAATTAATATTCCTAAATACCTTAATAAAGAAACAGTGTCATTATGTGTTACCTCTCCTCCTTATGCAAATATGTTAGCTCGTGAAAGATTAAACAAAAGTTTAAGAAGTGATCTAAGAAAAAATAAATATTATAAAAAAATTCAACAATATTCAAATAATCCTCGAGATTTAGGGACAATGGAAGTTAAAAAATATATAAAAGAACTTATTAAAATTTACAAAGGAATATTACCGTTACTAAAAACAAGGGCTCATTGTATAATTAATGTAAATGATTTGTGGGAAAATAATCATAGATATCCTATTCATTGTTATATTATAGAAGAGATGGAAAAAATTGGTTATGAAATTAGAAATATTATAATTTGGGATAAGAGAAATTTGGTTAATAATGTTGGCATTTTTGGCTGGCCTAGTAGTTATATAACTCTTAGCACTACTTTTGAATATATTCTTGATTTCTGGAAAAAATAATTATGAAAGGTTATTTTGAATTAATAGAAAAATTAAAAATGATAAAAAAGAAAGGATGGATAAAGACACATAGAGTTGGCACAACAGGAGTAGGTAAGACTTTAGAAGATCTCTTAAACATTAAAGAAAATAATATTCCAGGTCCAAATTCAGCAATGATTGAACTTAAGTCTGCGAGAAAAAATGTTTCGAGTATGTTAACTCTTTTTACTAAAGCTCCTTTACCTAAAAAAGCAAATTCTAAAATTCTTGAAAAATTTGGTTATTCTTCTAAAAATAATCCTCGGAGTAAAAGATTAGAAACTACGGTCAACGCAGTAAGTTTTAATACTATAAAAAGTAGAAAAGGGCTTAAGATAGAAATTAAAGGTGAAAAAATAAATCTTATTTCATCAAACAAAGAAGTTTTAGGATATTGGGATAAAGAAACGTTAAAGAATTGTTTTGAAATGAAAATTCCAAAATTGTTGTATGTAAAAGCAGAAACTAGAGGAAAAGGGTTTAATGAAGAGTTTTGGTTTAATGAGGCATGGTTATTAAGTGGTTTTGATTTTAAAAATTTTATTAAATTATTAAAGAAAGGTAAAATTTTAGTAGATATTAGAATAGGGCAATATCCTGATGGAAGAGTTCATGATCATGGCACAGCTTTTAGAATATTTCCTGATAAGCTTGATTTATGTTTTAGTCATAGGGAAAAGATAATGTAGAAATTTTCTGTTGATGTTTAAAAATAATTTTTTAAATTTTGATAAAATATAATTATAAGGAGAAATGCCGACGTAGCTCAGCGGTAGAGCAATCGCCTTGTAAGCAAAAATCTAAATTTTTATAGTTTTTGTTCATTTTTGATTGTATAGAGGAAATATTCTTTTTTTACTTTTTTATTTTGATGTTCTTTTAAGGTTTTATATAATATATAGACACCAGTATGGACACCAGAGATACATAACATTAGGGGAGGTATAAAATAATGAAAATATGACAAGGTTGGTATGGTAAAATTAATTAGAACGGAGGCAATAATGAAGAAATGTGTATTTCTTTATGTGCTATTTGTTTTTATCTGGGCTGGCTGTAATTCCACCTCTAAACCTAAAGAGGTACTGATGAAATATCTTAATAATTATTATAGAGGTAATTATGCTGAATCATACATTCTTCTCTCTTCAAAAGATAGGAATTATTTCAAAAGTCAGAAGGAATATGAATTAGCGGTAAGGTATGATCTTTCTACGAAATTTTTTACTGCCGGTAAAATTACTTTTCAGATTAAAAACATAAAAGTGGATGGTTCTAATGCTCAAGCGATTGTAGAAATTACTAAACCTGATTTAACTATTATTGCTGCTGACTTTATAAGTACATCCTTTGCGTTGGTATTTGGGGAAAAAAACGAAAAGGACTTAGAAAAGATGATTGATGAGAAATTTAAAAATAAATCATTACCGATGACCACTATAATTAAAAAATATGATCTGATTAAAGAAGAAAAAGGTTGGCGTGTATTTCTTAATTTAGAAGGGCAAGAAAAAGCAAAGAAATCTTGTGAACAGGCTATCCAACTGGAAAAAGAGAAGAAGTTTGATGAAGCAAAGGCTAAATATCAAGAGGCTCTCCTATTAGATAAAAATAATGAGACTGCTCAGGAAAAGATTGCCGAGATTGATAAAAAAATTGAAGAATATAAAATTAAGAAGGCTTATTTTGATAAGATTAAAGTTATGAATATACATGTCGGAACTAGTTATTTAGATGAAGTGGGAATATTTGGGGAGATAAAGAACAATGGTGATAAAACGCTTAAGGAAATTGAAATTACGATATATTGCTTAGATAAGAATGGAAAAATTGTTTTTGAGAAAACATGTTATCCTGTATTAGTCACGGAGTATTCTATTGATGATATCCCATTAAAACCAAATTATAGTAGAAAATTCGGTTGTAAACTTGATGATGCCCCATCAGATTGGAGCAAAAAAGTAAAAGTTGAGATTACAGATGTAGAATTTAAGTAAATGTTGCACTTATATTAGAGAGGTGGTTATAGAAATTTTCCTATTTTCTCATAGGAAAAGATGGAAAGTATCGTGAAGAAGCAGGGAAAAATCTCTAATTTCAATTTTGGTTTACAAGGGAATACAGCAAGTGTGAATTATAGATTTTAAAAATTTGGATAAAAAGTATGAAAAAAATTTTAAATTTTATTATTAATCTGTTTAAGGAAGAAAAACTTCAGGAAATGAGAATACATTCTACCAAATCCGATTTTGATAAGGAATTGGTTGAAATTGATGAATGGAATCAAAAACAGGAAAAGTCAAAACCTTTTGCGAATAAAGGGATTGAATATCATTGTAAAGCAAGAGAATGCGAAAATCCGCAAAAAGCTAAAGAACTATATTTAAAATCTATAGTTAATTGGGAAAAAGTTGTAGAAATAACAAATGAACCATACGATTATAATCACTTATTAAATATTTGTTGGGAAGCAGAACTAATTGATAAGGTAGAATATTACTTGAATCAATGGTTAGCTAAATATCCTAAAGATGCTGATGCTCATTCTCATTTAGCAAGCTTATATGAAGTGAAAGGAAATAGAGAGAAAGCTAAAGCAGAATTGGAATTTGCAATTTCATTGAAACCTGATAATCATTATAATCTTCAAGAGTTAGGAAGACTTTATGAAGAAGATGGAAATGTTGAAAAGGCAATTGAAATATATGGAAAAACAATTAAATACTTTTCTGATGATGTAGATAATGCTATTCACTGTGGTGCTTATGATCCTTACATAGATTTATGTTTAAAAAACAATAAAGTTGAGGAAATTACAAACTTAGTAAAGGATGTATTTAATAAAATTGATAGATTTATCAATGGAGAAGAAAAACCTAAAATATATAATGCTGGGGATAGAGAATGGTATATAAATAAGAAGAAAGAATTTGCTATAAAATTAGCTAATAAGTTAACAAAGAGGATAAAGCAATTATTAAAAGAAGACAAGATTTTAATGATAGAAAGTTTAACTGTTCTTCTTGATAAGTTATTAACTTATGTTGAGGAAAAAAGTATTCATTTTGAAGCTTATCTGCTAGAAGGAGTTATATTTCGTAAACTAGGAAAGCTAGATAAATCATGGGAAAAATATAATAAGACATTATTTTTTTGCCAACAAAACAAAGAAATAAGTAAGATCTATTCTGAAATGGGAGAACAACTTCTTGAAGAAAATAAAATTCAATTAGCTAGTATTTATTTTTTATATGCGTTAACTTTAAATCAAAACAGTTTATTTGCTAAGCGAGGATTAAATAAAGTTAAAAAAATATTTAAATCAAAAGAGAAATCGGAAAAATTTGAGGAATTTATAGAAAATATTAAAAATTATGTTGATTTTAAAGTGATACAAGAAAAAACACATGAGTTTTTTAATTCTTTATAAAGAGGGTATAATAAATAATAAGGAGGGGTTATGAAAAAGTATTTTATAATAGCTTACCTATTTCTTTTAGGTTGTTTTATTCCTCAACCATCAAACAATTCTTATAATGAAATAGATAGTAAAATAGAAAAGATTAAGAAGGAAGCAGAAGAAAATTCTCGTTTATCTACTTTTTTATGTAAGTTTAGGGTTATTACAGAGGATGGAAAGATTATAAATAGTGTTGAAAATGAATATTTTAAAGCTACTATTTTACCGGCAGGGCAAAAAGAAGGAAGTTATCTTTATAAGGAAGAATGTAACTGCCATTTAAAAAATCCTTATTCAGCATTTTTGCTAAAAGTAGAAAATAAAACTTCAAAAGATTTGGAATTAGATTGGAATAAAACTTTGTTTATTGAAAATGGAAAAACTAATGGGGGCTTTATGTTTGAAGGTATTGTTTATAAAGATAGAAATAATCCTAAACCACCTGATATTATTTTTGGAAATTCTATTTTTGAAAAGGTTATATTTCCAAATAACTTAGTATTCTTCCTTAGCGATATTAGACCTGGATGGGGACATATACCTTTTCATTTAGGTGAAAATGGTGTTTATCTAACAATAAAAGTTGACGGTAAAGAAATAAATCAAAAATTATCTGTTATATTTGAAGCGGCAAAGGAATGAGGAGATAAAAAGAGTTAAATATTATTATGCCAGACAAAGATGTGAAAACAATCAGAGATTTAATATATTACCAGTATGCAAAAATTATTGCAAAAAGGGCTTTTGATAAATCTAATGGAAAGGATGCTAAGAAA
>Ga0123519_10009282_pt1 | contig 14829 bp, 20 predicted proteins | sample YelNatPaOPRAMG02_FD_87396 | JGI IMG/M metagenome (GOLD analysis project Ga0123519, IMG submission 87396) | Hot spring microbial communities from Yellowstone National Park - Yellowstone National Park OP-RAMG-02 (version 2) | ecosystem: Environmental > Aquatic > Thermal springs > Hot (42-90C) ...
AAAGCGCCTCGGAAAGGGAAAACGAATCCGACGCTATCCGGCCGTATACGGCTATTTTCGAGAGGCCCTCGCTGAATCCGATTCCGCCAAGGGAGAACAGGACCCTCCCGTCCTCCATCAGCCCGTCTATCTTGCGGAAGGCCCACTCGTCGAGGAAATTAAATACCAAATCGCCGAATTCGGTCAGGAAGTTCAATCCGCCCTCCAATAGCGTGCGAACGTAGGCGGTAGTTCGGCCTAAAATTTCAGAGCAGGCAGAGTAATCCGCAAGGAAGCGGCCGTAGCCCCCAATTCTGGCCAAGGATTCACTGTCCGTGGACGACTCCGTCAAGCTCCTGAAGAGGGAGGCTATCCTCGAAAACGATTCCGAATACGCGTCCGATGCCGTAAGCGACCTGACGTAGCTCCCAAACTTGGAAAGGGCCTCCGAATTCGCGAAGCTGTAGGCCGAGACCCTGCTGTAGGCCGACAGCCTGCTGAAGCCCTCCGCGCTGGAGAACGAGTCGATGAAATCCCTGACATGGATACCGAGGACAATCCTGCCGTCCTCCAGCATCCCTTTGTCCGCGGCGTCGGCTATCTTCCTAGAACCCCACTCGTCCAGAAGGGCGGAAATAATGACTTCGCCGAATTCGGTAAGCAAAGGGCTACCTGCAAAACCAACCTTCGTTTAGATTAAATAGGCTTTTTATGGAAAAGAATCTTACTTCGTGACTATGCCGTCGTACCCTATCAGGCCGGTCGTGGCAGTATAGGCGTTCTTGACCCTCAAATAGACCGAGTTCGTCACGTGGAAGGCGTACTTGGCGTAAACACCGGGACCCGAGGCGGAGTCGAAGACCAGCGTAGCCGCACCGTTGTACTGCTCAAGCGTTATGTCGCAATCGTGGTAAATGTTGTGGATGACCCACTCGCTTCCCGAGCTTGGCTGGATGGACAGGTAGCTGTTCGTTGCCACCGAAGCCATCGTAGCTACGGTGTCGCCTACCGCCATTTTCCCACACCCATCCTAAGAGATTGTTTCCGTTATTGTCCAGATTAATTGTAGCGAGTCCGAGGTCGCCTTCGTGACCGCCGCGTAGGTCGCCCTGTAGTAGGCCGTCGCCGTGTTGCTCGTCGAGGTCGCGAAGATGCCCGCCTCGTAGAGCGTGTATGCCGTCGCGGGGTTGTTCGCCGGGAAGGTAGCGAGCATGCCGTAGGTAGCGAGCCCGGCCTGGTGGCTGAACGTGCCCGCTATCCTCGAGCCGACCTCGCCGTAGAGCGCGGTGTCCGTCGTGGCAGCCGCGGTGTTCGAGGTCCCGACTGCGAACCAGCAGCCGCCGGCCTGCGCGGGGACCTGCGAGGCTATCAGGTAGAAGGTGTGGTCCCTCTGGAACTGCGTGACGGAGTTCCTGACCGTCTGCTCGTGCTTCAGCCTGCCCCTCTCGTCGAATAGCCTGACCGTCAGCTGGCCCATCATCCTCGTCTTTTCGTCGAACCCGCCCGAATCCCGGCTCCGTTTCTGCCTGCCGAATAGCCTTACCATTCCAATTCGATAATGGGAGTTTAACTTAAATAGCTTTTCCCCCCAGCATCATGGCATATATGCCCAAATACCCCGACATGGCCGAGGTTCCAGCCTCCTTCGTGATATTCCAGGAAGGCGGGTACGTGAAGAGGTACAACTGCTCCAAGCACCGCGTCGACGACCAGGGCACGGACGCGGCGACGGTGATAAACAATGCCATAACTTCCACCTATAACGCGGGCGGAGGGATTGTACATCTCAAGCCTGCAACTTATGTTTGTAACTCACGTCTTTACATGAACAATAATGTTGAGCTTGAGGGGGAAGGTTATGGCACCATATTGAAGGCGAGAGACGGGCTCAACACTTACTTGATACTCATTGATTCGAAGTATGGTTGCAAAATAAGGAATTTGCAGCTCGACGGTAACAAGGCAAACCAAACATCGGATACTTATGGTGTGTTCATTACGGGCGCGGGCTCTTATGATAATGTGATAGAAGGCTGCTACATTCACGACTTCAGATTAAACGGAATAGAGATTTACGCTAGTGCGTATAAGAATGTCGTAAGGAACAACAGGATAGAATCAAATGGAGTGGATTACCTGGATGGCTGGTGCGTATATCTAGGTGACTCGGCGGTCGATAACATAGTAACGCTCAACAGGCTTACTTCAAACCCCGGCAAAGGCAGCATAGATATGGGCCAAAATTGTCGTAGGAACATCGTAACCAAGAACGTGATATACGATGGCGGCGTCAGAAGCCAATGCGGCATAATGCTCTACAACGGAGCAACCGAGAACATCGTTAAGGAGAACGTGATAGTGAGCACATATGCGTGGGCATCGGACCAATTTTGGTTCGGCATAGAGGTTTACACCAATTCTCTCAGAAACATCGTTGAAGGGAACCAGATTTACGTAAATAACAGAGGTGCCGGCAGGCCGGCAGGTATTCAATTAGATACGGGGAGCCACAGGAATGTAATAGGCGGCAACTCGGTCTACGGAGGATATTACGGCATCATTCTCATATCGGACTGCGACAGAAACAACGTGAGCGATAACATAGTCGAATCCTGCTCCAGGGGAATCTACATCGACGCCACTACTGAGGAGAACAACCTGATAGCGAACAATATTCTCTACAATAATACAACCCCCATAGTGAACAATGGTACGGGGACTGTGCTGGACAACAACGTAACGACATAGTTCGCTTAATCGATATTTAGTGAGGCGCCCCCGCATCTTTCCGGGAACCTTTTCGGAGCCTAGAAGGAATAAAGCTCGAAAACCCTCGGCCTCTTGCCGGCGTGGGGCACGGGCTTGAGCTGCGCCTCGTCCACCCACGGGTGCTTCCTCGCCCGCTCCAGGCAAAAATCCCAGCTCCAGTCGGTGTGGGTCGCCTGGAGGCACTTCGCTAGCCTCTCCAGCCTGGTTCCGTAGGGCTTCAGGTTGCGGTAGTGGTGCACGCGCAAGCCCGAATCGAAGGTGATTAGGGGGTTCCCCGCCCGAACCTCGCGCCCCCCCACGTCCCAGTAGAAGTCCTCCTCCGGCGAGCCGTAACCTCCTTTATGTCTCAGTCCGTTCGAGCGCCTGAATACGATTGGCCAGTCGTGGATTTCCATGAGCTTGCTTTCATCCGTGCAGAAAGCTTCAGTTCGCACGTTGAGGCAGAGTGCCTCCGGAATCCCGTCGAACCTTTCCACGGCCTCCCTCGGGTTTCCGTTGTCGAGGACGCAGTCCGCGTGCCAGAAAATTGCCCAGTCCCCCTCCAGAGAGGCAAGAAGCTCGTTGAATATGCGGTCGTAGTCCTCCGTGAGGCCCTTGGGCGTCCTGTCGAAGATTACGTCCCTTCTGACTTTAATCTTCCAACCCTCCGGCTCGGTTTTTTGCAATTTTTCAAGGAGCTCAAGGGTCCCGTCGGTGCTACCCCCGTCCCACCAGACCACCTCGTCCACGTAGGGCAAAATCGACATGGTGCTGTAGCCGACCCAAGCCACCTCGTTCTTCAGTGTGGAAAAGGCGCTAATCTTCACCGACAACCTCGACTTTCGCACCGTACTTGGCTGCTATCCTTTCCGCAAGCTCGCCGACCCTGAACCTGTCGCCCCTGACCTCCCTTAGCCTGAATTCAGAGAACTCCGCGTCGCCCCAGCTCAGCGGCCTTAGGAGCTCTTCCACGGCCCTCGGCAGCGGGACCAGCTCGACCTCCTCCTCTGGCCTCCAGATTTTGACCGCGCCGGCTTTGGCCATGTCGTGCAGCTTTGGGACCAAGTGCCATCGGTTCGGGTCCTTGCCCTCCTCGTCGAAAATCCCCCAGAACCGGAAAATCACATGCGGGACCCCCGAATCCTGGATGATGCGCTCGCAGAACAGCTTTGAGAAGTCGTACGGGCAGCTCGGCTCCAGCACGTAGCGCGTGGACATGAAGACGAGCTTTAGGCCGAGGTCGAGGCAGGACTGCAGCACGTTAATCGTGCCGGAAACGTTCACCTGATAGTATTCCGCGGGCAACCTCCTGCTCTCCGGCCTGTTGCTCAGCGCCGCGAGGTGGTAGACAATCTTCTCTTCGTCCTCCCTGGCGGCCTCCCGCATGGAGCGCCACACGTCCGTATGGAAAGCTACGTCCTGGTCCGGGTCCTGCTCTATGTCGAAGACCCTGCAGGCTATGCCCCTTTCACCCAGGGCCTTCCGGAGCGCCGTGCCCACGTAGCCTAGGCCTCCAGTGATTATGACCGTCTACATCGCCCCCCGCGACAGGGCCTGTATGCCCATGGAAACAAGCCTTTCGACCATCTTGTCTGGGACGACGAGCGTCAAATCGACGGGCCCCCGCAAAACGCCCCTAAGCTCGATGTCCATGCCCTCCCCCCGCAGGTATTTCCTCAAGAAGACGTAGCCCAGGAGAAGGGCCAGCCTCCCCCTGCGGTTCGGGTATATGCGGAGCGGGATTCTCATTTCAATATCCCCAGAAGAGCTTCAGCAACATAGACAGCTTCTCCATCTTCTAAACCAGGGTAAATCGGCAGGCACAGGTGCCTGGAGCAGAATTCCTCAGCCTTCGGGTAGCTCCCTCGCTTGAAGCCCTCGAACGCGGGCTGCATGTGGAGCGGCGGCCAGTAGACCTCGCCGGAACAGGAGATGCCCTTCTTCAGCCTCAAATGCGTTTTTATCTCCTCTCGTTTTTTCCTCATCCTGCTCAATTTTGAAGCATCATCCATGGGTCCCGACGTATTCGCCAGAACCCAAGGCAACAAGACGACATACTTGTAGTAGTTCGGCAACCCGAGGGTCCTGTAGGCCAAATCGCCAAGCTTCTGGTCGTAAATCCTCGCTATCTCCCTGCGCCTTTCGAGTGCTTTGGGCAGCGTCCTAAGCTGGCACAGGCCCATGGCGGCGGAAATCTCGGTCATCCTCGCGTTTGTCCCGAGCCTGACTATCTCGTTCGAGTTGAAGTCCCTCTTCCCCTGGTCCCGCAGGCAACGGGCGAACTCGGCCAGAGAGCCGTCGTTCGTGCAAAGCATGCCTCCCTCTCCGCAGGCCATCAACTTGGTAGGGTAGAACGAGAACGCGCTGGCGTAACCGAAACTTCCCAGCGTCTGGCCGCAAAGAAGCGAGCCGTGGGCGTGGCAGGCGTCCTCTATGATTAGGCCATTTTCCGGAATCAGCTCGGGGTAACCGCCTATGTGTACGACGACCTTCGCCAGCCCCTTGGCGTCCTCGTCCATGTCCCTTAACCGGACCTTCAGCCCGGCTTGGATTGCCGCGCTGGCGGTGGCCGCGAAGGTGTTCGTCGGGATTGTTATGTCGGAGAGCCCCTGGTCCCGCAGGTAGCGGTAGATTATGTAGAGCGCCGAGGTCCCGCTCGAGACGGCGACGGCGTGCTTTACGCCCACGTATCTCGCCCACTCCTTCTCGAACTTCTCGGTGAAGGGACCCAGCGTAAGCCTCCCGGAATCAAGAATTTGCTTGACGCAATCGCGGAACTCTTCCTTGCTCTCCTCCGGGAAGAAGAGCTTGAAGCTGGGTATGTTCATTCCGCGGTTCCCTCCCTTTTGTTGAGGATTTTTTCCAGCTCCGACTTCAGCATCATAAGCTGCCTGAGCGTGAGGCTGATTTGCTGCTGCCTTATGGGTCCCCTCGCGGGCTTGTTCAGGGCAAGAACCCTGAAGTACCTCGGGTCGGCCGTCTGCTCCACGAAAATCCTTTCCGTGTCCATTTGCACGGGATAACCCATCTAAACTTATTAAACTTTCCGAATAAGCTTAAATTTTCGGAACTCCCTTCCGAGGCACGATGGCCAAGAGGGTCGCGGTGGTTTCGCTCGGCTGCCCATCATTCGCCGAGGCTTTGTCAAAACACGCGCAGGGGATAGAGGGCTGGGAATTCAATTACTACCCCGCCCAGGGACTGCCGAACCCGCACGGCAACGTGCCGCTGGGCTCGACGGACGTGCTCTGGAACGTGGGGTTGTTTTTCGGCGTGGACACTTTCTTCGAGCGCGCGAAGGCCAAGTACCAAATCAAAATCGTGAACGACTGGTCCGGCTCCGACATCCTTGGCCTGAGGCAGGTGCAGGCTGAAAGGCCGAAGTGCGTTCAGTGCATCACGAAGAGCATAGACGCGCACACGTGCGACTGGCCCAGCTACAAGTCGGAGCTGGAGGATTGGTTCGGCATCGAGGCTTCAATAGTCCCTTCGGTGCCCGAGTGGAGGCCGAAGCTCGAGCCCCTTCCAGAGAAGCCCTCCGTGCTGGTTTACATGCCCCCGGCGAAGCAGAAGTATTACTACGGCGAAATACTCAAGCTCGCGGAGCTTTTCCCCGACGTGCCCTTCCACTTCATCGGGGACGACGCCGAAAAAACGCTCAGCAGGGGCAACCTTTTTTATCACGGATATGTGAAAGGCGACGAGCGCGAAAAAATCTACAAAGAGGCGAGCGTCGCGCTTTATTTCGCTGTCCACGGCAGTTTTTCGGCGTTTTTGCAGGAAATGCTATACATGGGCAGGTGGGCGATTTCAACACTCCGCTTGCCGTTCTGCGAGTACCTTCCGCAGGACAACCTGGCCCTGGCGCCCTCCTTGCTGAAGTTCCTGCTCGCGAAGACCGAGGCGAACGCGGAAGGCTCCAAGTGGATGCACGAGAACAGGACGCCCGAGAAGGTGCGCGGGGCGGTCATGGAAGTTTTGAAAAAGTTGGAGGCGAGGTGAATGTTCGACAAGGAGAAAACCTGCGCGGAATGCGGCAGGGAGCTACCCAAGAGGCACTGGGAGACCATGGGAAAGAAGTTCTGCACGGGCGTTTGCGCTGACATCTACGTCAGCAAGCACTACAGGTGGAAGGGAAAATGAGGAGCGCAATCGTAACTGGTAGCGAGGGCTTCATAGGCTCGCACCTGGCCGAGAGGCTGGGCGATAATTGCTGGCTCGTTGACCGGAATCTGGGCGAACAGTACGATGTTTCCCGCTGGTTAGGCTCCTTCAAGCCGAACGCGGAGAAAATCATCTACCACCTGGCCGCGGACTCCTCGGACGAGAAGCCCACGAGGGAGGTCCTGGAGAACAACATAAACTCCACGATTGCCGTCCTCGAGACGGCTAGGGTCTGGGGGATGGGCGTGGTGTTCGCCAGCTCGTCCTCCGTTTACGCCGACAAGCCCTGGCCGCTCAGGGAGGACAGGGAGGACCTTGCGCAGCCAGTTTCGCCCTACGCGACGAGCAAGCTCGTCTGCGAGAGGCTTTGCGAGCTGTACTGGAGGCGCCACAAAGTTAGCTCGGTCGCGTTCAGGCTTTTCAACGTCTATGGCCCAAGGGGCAACGGCGTGGTCAACGTCTTTTACGACGGGTTCGTCGGAAAGGGGCCGCCGCCGCAAATACACGGGAACGGGAGGCAGAGGCGCGACTTCATCCACGTCGATGACGTCGTCGATGCCTTCGTCCTCGCGGGGGAATGGCTAAAATCGCACGAGGGCTTCCTAATCCTCAACGTCGGCACGGGCAAGTCGACGAGCGTGAACCAGCTTTACGGTATGATGACCGAAATTTATGGGAAACCGAAGGTCGAGGTTCGGTGCCCCGACGCCGACGCGGGCGTAAAGTGGAGCTGCGCGAACACGAAGAAAGCAAAGAAGGAAATAGGATTCGTGGCGAAAATCGGGCTGGAGGAGGGGCTCAAGAGGCTTGAGTAGGGTCGAGGACAGGAAATACGCGATACACGGCCTGAGCAGGCAGGTGAGGGAGAGGTTCGACACGATGATGGAGCGCTGCATGGCCTGCGACAACCCCTTCCTGCGCGCGGCAGCCCAAGGCGGGGTGGGGAGCTTCTGCAACGTCGTTCTTGATTTCGGCCTCAATTACATGAGTTCCCTGCTCGAGGGCAGCCAGACGATGGGCCAGAGGCTCGACGATTTGGAGGACAGGGTGAAAAGGCTCGAGGGCCTCGTCGGCGGAACGTCAGGAACGACGGCGGCAGCCACGGTCGCGCTCGGGGTGGAAAGATGAGGGCGCTCCTGGTTGGTCCCTACGAGCCGGGGTCGTCGCGCTTCAGGTTCCTCTCGCCACCGCTTGGGGTTTGGCGTCTGTGCGGATTCCTGGTGAAGCACGGGCACGGGTGCGACGTTTTCGACCCGAACCTCGACGACCCGATGTCCTCCAGCTCCTTCCGTTCCGCGGTCGTGGACGGCTACGACGTGATAGGCTTCTCGACGACGCACGAGACCCTAGAAAACGACTTGAGCTTGGCGGTCCTCGCGAAGCACCTCGCCAAGGGCGCTACGATAGTCCTGGGGGGAATAGAGGCCACGCTCAACAGGGAGATAGAGGAAATCTGCCCGGAGGTGGACGTTATAGTCGAGGGCCAGGGGGAGAGGGCGCTGCTCGAGATGGCTAAGGTGAACAAACGGCTTTTGGAGAGGAGGATAAGCCTGCCGCTCATGCCGTGGGACTTCGCCGATTCGGCCTTCGCCTTCCCCTTCGCCAGCGTGCCCTACGGGAGGTACTGGAAAGCGGCGGAAGAGAACGGATTGCCGCCCCTCGAGGCGAGGTCCGTGAGGCTCTACACGACCAGCGTCTGCAAGCACGGCTGCAGCTTCTGCTCCTACACGAACATGCCGATAGGTTTCCAGTCACTTAACGCCGAGGGAATCTTCGCCTTGGTAAGCAGGGCCAAAAAGCTCCTGGAGCCCGAGACGATAATATTCAGCGACGACTCCTTCACCTGGAGCAGGTACAGGGTTCTTGAATTCTGCGAAAGGGTTGCGCATTTGGAAAACGCGCCTAGCTTCATCTGCGAGGCAAGGGCTGACCAGGTGGACCCAAAACTGCTCGACGCGATGAAAAGGGCCGGGTTCAGGCTGATAGGTTATGGCATAGAGAGCTGGAGCGACGACGTGCTGAAGGCTTTCAGGAAGGGAGTGGCGGCGCAGAGGCAGAGGGAGGCCGTCCTTGCTACGCTGGAGTCGGGCATAACGCCCTTCCTCAACATCATCCTCTTCCCGCCCATGGCCAAGATGCGAGACGTGAAAGAAACCGCGATAGAGACACAGAATTGGATAGAGCTCGGATGCGAGGCGAGCATAGAGCCGTTCGTCCTGGCCCTCCCCGGCGCAAGCATAACGCGCGAGGGATACGAGGCCTGGGTTCGCGACGCCGCGGTTCGCTACCCCGACGGGACCGAGAGGCACTTCCCCAAGGAGGAGTTCCTGCTCCCCTCGGACCCGAAGCTGAGGGAGCTCGCCCTGTCGTTCAATTACAGGTACCGGGAAAAGCTCAAAGCAACCGAGGGTTTCGTGCCGTCGAGGGAGAGGAGCAAGCTGGCGCTCAAGCTACTGAACGAGCTCGCGGGGTGGTGATTACCATGAAAATAATGAAGGCAATGGCGGCCTTCTTCCTCTGGCTCATGTTTCCGGAGATTGACCTGCTGGAGGACATGAGGCTGGTCAGGAGGTGGAAGCGTTGAAGGTGCTCGTGACCGGGGGCAGTGGCTTCATAGGCACTTACCTGATTTCGGAATTGAGGAACAAGCCAGACCTGGAAGTCTCGGTATTCGACCTGAACGAGCCCAAGGTGCCTGGCGTGGAATGGATTCAGGAGGACATGCTCAGGGAGGGCGCCTTCCTCGCCTGCTTGAGGGGCTTCGACGTGGTTTACCATTTGGCGGCCATCGCGGACGTGGACGAGGCGCTGGGCAGGCCTAGGAGGGTATTCGAGGTCAACGAGATTGGCACCCTTAACCTGCTCAAGGCGTGCGTGGCCCACGAGGTAAAGCGCATAGTTCTCGCCAGCTCGGTGTGGGTCTACGGCCCCAACCCCAAGCAGGAAGTAACCGAGACGGAGCCCGTGGCGCCGCCCGCGCACATATACACGGCTACCAAGATAGGCCAGGAGAACCTGGTGCACGCGTTCAACAAAACCTACGGCCTGCCCTTCACTATTCTGAGGTTCGACATCCCCTACGGGACCGGGATGAGGCCGAACACTGTCTTCGCTGCCTGGGCGAAGAAGGTCCTGGAGGACGAGCCCATCGTGATATACGGCACCGGCAACCAGGGGAGGTGCTTCCTGCACGTCTCGGACCTGGCGAGGGGGATAGCCTCGGCCCTGTCGCCGGCCGCGAAGAACCAGATTTTCAACCTTGGGGGGCCCAAGTTCGTGACGCTGAACGAGCTCGCGGACCTGTACTGCGAGCTTTTCAACGCCGAGAAGAGGTACGACATGCCAAAATCGGGCGATTTCATGGGCGTCAGGACCTGCTCGGCCAAGGCCAAAAATTTGCTGGGCTGGGAAACTAAAATCGATTTGAAATTAGGGGTAAAGGAGTTCGTGAAAAATTTTGCACAAGCCAAATGACGAAGAAACCTTAAATTTCCCAAACGGGGCATTGGATGGCACGGATATGACCACGAGGGCAACTTTCAACCTTGCCATGGCTGACTTCGCAGAGGGGAAGAGCCCCGAGGAGGTGGCCCAGCTCCACAACGTCACGCTTAGGACGGCAAGAAGGTGGATGAACCAGTATTTCGACCTCATGGGGAACCTCAGGAAAAAAGTGAACATAGTCCCTTTAAATAGCTCGCCAAATCCTGACGCGACTCCAACAAACGCCGACCCGAACGGAGCGCAAGCCGCACCGGGCGACGGGGGGCCCGAGCTCGAGCCGGAGGGGTTAGGCGGCCCCGGCGGGAAGCCGATACCCAGGGTCACGGAGATAGAGATGGCCGTCAGGGGCATAGGGGCGAAGGAGACCTTCAGCCCGGTCACCTACCTGCTGTACAGCTACCTGAAGAAGAGGCTCGCGGACGCCGCAAGGACGCCAGAGGAGAGGGCCGAGCTGGAGAATTTGGGCTTCGGGGAGTTCACGGACCTGATTTACAAGATATACTGCCAGGAGCACGGCATGGAGCTAATGATTAACGTCTCGGGCAGCCCGAGGAGGCTGAACGTCTGATGGTGGACAAAGTTGAGAAGCTAAAGCAGGTCGTCGGCTCGCCCATGCCGCCGGAGGAGGAGAAGCACCCGCTGGAGAAGCTATTGGAGAGCGAGGACGAGAAGCTGCACCTCGACATCTTGAGGACCGAGGCGGAGACCTTGAGGCTCAAGAGGGAGGCTGAAAGGGTCAAGGCCGAGAAGGAGCTGGAGGAGGCGAAGAAGAGGGAGAAGAAGGAGGAGGCGGAGCCGCAAGCCAAGCCGCAGGCGATACTGGACTTCAGCAGCATGGACCCCGCGGCGGCGAGGTCCTTCCTCGACAACATGAGCGTGGACAACCTGGTCAAGTTCGCCTTAATCTCGAACCCGAGGCTGATGCAGGAGCCGGCAGCGGTCCTTTTGCTCGCGGGGAGCATGAACAGGCCGCAGGAGAGCCCCGAGGAGTCGGTATACAGGATGCTCCTCGAGCAGAACAAGCAGCTCGCGGAGGCGCAGCTTCAGCTGGCGGTCCAGCAGAAGGAGTTCCTGGCGAAGAAGGAGCTCGCGGAGGTCGACAAGAAGGTGCTGGACCTTGAGCACAAGCTGGAGCTGGCGGGCGCGGGCAAGCCTAAGACGGTCTCGGAGATGATTAGGGAGATAACCTCGTTCTACTCCGAAATCCAGAAGGTCCCCGGTTTATTGGGGGGCGAGGAGGCCAAGAAGGCCGCCACGGAGGCGAGCAAGTGGGATTCCCTGGGCAAGCTGGTCGAAACGCTGGGCAACAAGCTCCCGCCGAGCGTTTGGGAGAACATAGGCAGGGGCATAGCTTCGATTTCGATGCTGGCTCAGGGGGCGGTGGCGAAGATGCAGGCACCCGCGGTCCCGCAGGGATTGGTGCAGCAGGCCGCGCCAGTCCCGCAAGTTCAGCAGCCGGCCGTAATCCCGGCGGCCCCGGCGCAGGCCCAGCCGACCCAGGTTCAGGCGGCGCAAGCTCCCACTCAAGTTAAAAGCCTTGAGAGGGAGAAGTTCGAGAAGGCGCTGGCGCAGAGCAACGGCGTTCTGACCTGCGACAACTGCGGAGGCCAATTCTCGGTGCTTGTCGGAGGGCAGCTCCCGCCGAGCGGCAGCGTAATAACCTGCCCGCTCTGCCTTCAGAGGAAGGACGCGCTCGGCAATCCCTACAGGGAGGCGGCGAGGTGGGTGGTCCCATGACGGAAAAAACGGCGCAGGAAAAGCAGCCCACATCCCTAGAGCCGGAGCAGTACACGATGCTGGGCTACTTCGCGCCTATGACCGTGGAAGAATTACGCGATGGGATAGACAACGACAGGAGCATCTTGGAGGCGATAAAGTCCAGGTACCCGCCGGAAACCCTCGAGATTTTCAAGGTCGGCTGCAGGATGTACGCGAAGAGGCACCCGAAGGAGTACGAGCTCGTCAAGTCCGACCCCGTTCAGGCGGCCAGGAACCTGATAGACTGGCTCAAGGCGCTCGAGTTCAGGCTTGATTTGGTGGAGGAGTTCGAGCGCAACCCCGTCATGGCTTCCGACCTGATGAGGCAGGTAGGCGGGCAGTCCTCGCCGGAGGTCAGGAAGAGCACGAGCGAGAGGGGTGTAAACTGGCTCGCCAGGCAGCTCCGGGAAATTTACGAGTGGGCCTTCGAGGGCGAAGAATCGCAACCCAAATAAGACGGCGAGCCGAACCGTAACCGAAGATGCCCTTCAGCGACCTCGACTACACGAAGGAGAAGCTCCGGGAGCAGCTGATACTCGCAGAGCAGCACCTGGCGGACGGGAGCTGGAGGGAGTGCGGCTGCGTAGAGGACAAGCACAGGCTCGCGCTGAGGGGCTACGCGCTCGAGGGCAAGCTGATGGCGCCCAACGAGGGGATTTTCGCCGAGATAGAGGCTTTTTCAGCGGAGCTGGGAAGCATAGGGGGCGAGAAGGAGGCGAGGGAGCTGGCGGCTAGGTTGAGGTCATTCAGGAAGAAGCTCGAGTCCTGCTCCTCCGGGAAATGCGCCGTGGGCAACGCATATAAGCCGGATTCGGGCTCCCTCTCACCAGTGAAAGGGAAAATGCCGTACAGAGACTTGGGCATAGACGTAGCGGGCGATTTCGTCGGCAAGATAGTCGACGCGATTACGATAGAGTACGACAGGCGGTACAGGGCGGCCCAGCCGCTCCACCTCAGGGCGAGGACCTACTTCCCGCTCGTGGGGCTCGTGGCGAGCCTCGTGGGTGCGAGGTACATGAGGGGCGACTGGGGCGACATAGTGCAGAAGGCTGGCAGCTTCCTCCTGGTGAACACCGGTGTCGACGTTGTCCAGACGGTCGTGCTTCCACCGACCGCGGGGCTCGTAAGGATGAGCGCGCCGGTACACTCGGCTCAGGCGTACACGAACGTCCCGAGGACGTTCACGAGGTGATTTGAATGGTACTGGTAGGAGACAAGCTGGAGGGCGAGGCGCTCAAGATATACCTCGCGCACAAGCTGGAAGTGATGAAGGAGTACGCCAGGATTTCCAACGCTGACTTCAGGTCGGTCTGGGACATCCCAGAGCCGAGCATGCACGCGAACATGAGCTGGTTCGACATCAAGCCCGGTCCGCACGCGCTTGCGGAGATAGTGGACGTGCTGCCGGAGGACTTCGGCGTGGCGACCACGACCGCCGCCGTCGAGCAGGGCTTCCTCTACACAAACCTCGCGGCTGGCGAGAACGCCAAGGCGCTAAGCTACACGGTCCCGAACGGGAAGGTCATCTCGCTCTACGGGTGGGTTGACACCGCTGGGACCACAACGCTCGAGCCGGCCCTCACGATAGTGAAGGCGTGGAAGAGCTCGAGGCGCTTGAGGCAGTGGCCCGCGAGGCAGGGGCAGAGCCAGCTGACCGACACCACCATCGTGGAAGACCCAGTGATATGGGTCCAGGCCGACAACATCTACATCGACCTTTGGATGGCGACGGCCCGCAACGAGAGGATTACCTGGCTGGGCCTGAAGGCCCAGAGCATGGGTTAAGGCCTCTCATCACGAAGCTAAGGCGGCAGAGAGACACGCCGACGCGGATTTTTTAGTTCGCGAGCAAACGACCAGCTGGGAAAATTTTATTAGCCTTTTGAGCCGCATGGAAGAGCGGCGTCCTCGCGACGCTGTGAGAACACCTCATCGGGCCCACAGGCGGGAACTGGATTCCACGACATCCGAACTGCGAGGGACTCGCGTGAGGATTGCACCACAAAGGGGTCGGGGTCGCCGAAAGGAGACCACGGCTTAAGGCAAAAGAATCGGTGAAAGTCCGTAGCGCCAGGGTCCTGCGAGAGCAGGTAAACAGCCCTACGCCAAAGGCGAATGAAATCCCTGGAGTGGCTGCTCGACCTCGGTGGGACGGTAAGCCGTCGGAGCCGCGCGAAGCGGCAAGGGCGGTATCCGAGAGCTGCGGCCGCGGCGCACGAGTAAGCCGCAGTTGGCGCGGTGAACGCCAAGAAGCCCGGCCCCAGTTACAACTTCAATTTTTCCCCGCCTCAATCGACCAGCTTAAGCTCCCTGGCCCTTTCGAGGATTTTCCTCGCGACGCCATTGGCGTCCCTGTTCACTTCCCTGTCGGTGCAGTAGAATACCTGGAATCCCTCGGTCTCCAGGTTGAACTTCTTGGCCTCGTCCTTCGCAATCCTGCCCGGCTTGCTGTGGTAGCTCACGCCCTGCAGCTCGACGACCAGCCTCTTGAAGAGGAGGAAATCGACCACGTAGGGGTGCGGGTACCCCCTCGTCTTAATCTCCACCTGGCAGCTGATGTCGTAAATTCCAAGCGCGTTGAGGGCCGCGAGGAGCCTCATCTCGGTCATGTTCAACCCCATCCACGGCTTGGCTTTGCCCTTCGCGGGGACCTCGGGCAGGCCCAGCGCGGGCTCG
>Ga0123519_10009284_pt1 | contig 14828 bp, 9 predicted proteins | sample YelNatPaOPRAMG02_FD_87396 | JGI IMG/M metagenome (GOLD analysis project Ga0123519, IMG submission 87396) | Hot spring microbial communities from Yellowstone National Park - Yellowstone National Park OP-RAMG-02 (version 2) | ecosystem: Environmental > Aquatic > Thermal springs > Hot (42-90C) ...
TCCGGTTGGGTCGTTGGGGTTGCCTCCGCATATCTTGATGATGGCCGGGGCGAAAGACGCGTTGCGGCGGGGATGCCATCCTGACTGGGCGGCCGCCCTGATAGCCCGAAAGCCTATCTCGTAGCCGCTTCCATGATCGCCGAGGAGCGGCCCGAGCCCGTCCAGATGCGCAGAGCTGCCCTCGCGGTTTCTGGCGAAAACAAGCGCGCCCGTGCCTGCGAGGGCGACTACGCCCGATGTTTCGCCGACCTGAATCATTGCGGCCTCGTATTCCGGGACTTTGCACGATTGAATTCTGGTAGGGCGGTCAGTCTTGAGAAAATCAAGCGGAATGGCCGAGGCCACGGATGCTATGAATATCTCTTCATAGTCAACCCGTCCGATCGCGCGAGTGATTGCCTTCAGGACCGCGGCGTAACTTCTGCCTCGTCCGCCTGGATGGGCAACCAGACGCCGCCTTTCCTCAGCAGGGTCCGTTTCTCCCCATCCGAGCACCTGGCCGTCGTCACGCACCAGGATCGCATGGCATTTCGTGCCCCCACTGTCTATCCCCAGCACGCATCTCATGGCGATTATTCCTCCGGATTTCCAGGTGCGAATTGGCGCCGCATCCTAGGTGCGGGGTTCCGGAATGTCAAAGGCAAATGGGCCGCGGACGGTGAAGGCCGAAAAGCTCAGAAGCCTGGTTCAGCGCGCGGTGAACACAGTGCCATCCCCCTGCTTTTCGAAAGCGCCCAGATCTACTATTGGTCCCCGTTTGTTGAAGCGGATGCGCTGTCTGCCAGCAAGGTCATACGGATCGGACACCCAGCCGTTGTTGCCTGCGTCAATGGCAGGGGATCCGGAAAGAAGCTGGTAGTCTGACCTGAGCATCGGGTCGCTGTTCGTGATGATTCCGCTGCTCGATGATGTGTTGTAAGAGCCGAGCGATGCCTGCCAGACGAGGCTGGTCTGCATTATGAAGTATGTGTCCTGCGAGCCTATGGCGGTGTCGTTGCTCGAAACGACGCTGTTTCGAAGATAGATGTTTCCGTTCGCGGGCCAGCGTCCGCTGAGCGAGCCTTTATTGCGAACAAAGGTGCAGTTGAGGATGCTCCCTCCCCAGTTGTAGCCGTAGAGCATGTCCCAATTGGGCTTGTTGCCTGCGAAGAGGCTGTTCCTTATCGAAATGCCGCTGATGTAGCTTATGCCGAAAAGCACGCCGTTCATGTTTTCGGTGAAACGGCATCGGTTGATCTGAAGGAGAGAAGGATAGGACCCGTTGCCCCATATGTACACGGCGGTGCTTGAATACGAATCCTGAACAGCGTTGTTCGGAGCCGAGTTGTTTTCGAACCGGCAGTCGGTAAGGTTGAACTTCCCGGCCACGGATGAGTAGCTGTACAGGGTGCCCACATAGCTGTAATTGCCCGCGAACAGGCAATTGGACGCGGTTACGACATTGTCATTGTTGGCGACCGTGTTGTACTCGATGCCGATCGCTCCGCGGCCGTTGAGGCTTTCGAATGTACAGTTCAGCGCCGTGAATCGGCTGTTGTTGTACAGAAGGGCGCCAACCGGCTCAGTCGAAGGACAGGTCATCTGGCGAAAGACGCAGTTTTCCGCGACGACACACGATTGATCCATGAGGATGGCCGCGCGTGTGGCATTCGAGAACGTGACATTTGCGACGTACGCTGTCGCTGACTGGCCGAGCTGATAGAATCGCATGATGTTCACGGCCGATCCGTCCGCATGGAGACTGCAAAAAGAGGCGGCAGGCGAGCCGGCCGCGTCGCATCCGACAATCCTTATGGGGCCGGGCTGGATCGGCAGTGTCTCAGCGGAAGCTGCCGAATACGATCCCGGCAGCAGCCTGATTTCCTCGCCGGCCAGGAGAAGCGTGGACGCGTAAGTTATTGTTCTGAACGGAGAAGCCACTGTGCCGAAGCCGGATGAATCGTCTCCTGATGGCGACACGTAAAGCGGGCTCTGGCAGGAGATGACTTCAAGACTCATGGTGCTTATTCCAGTGCTGGCAAAGCGAAAGGCATTGTCAACGGTCAGCGTTACGGTGTTGACTCCGCTTCCGCCCACGATGCGGAGCGCCCCTTCCGTCCGCCAACCGCCGTTCGTGATTACATTGCTGCCAATCCATTGGATCGAATGGGTTCCGGCACCGGCGGGCGCCAGGCTGACTATTGCTGTGTCGCCCGGCGATGCAAGAGAGGAATTCTCGAGGCGGGCGAAGAATTGATTTGTCTGGCCCGGTCTTATGAACAAGCGGGCGGGGCATGAATCCATGTAGACGAGAGGCTGGTAGAGCCTCAGCCCCAGTTCCCAGGATTCAACGCCCGCTGCGGTGTTGGTTTCGCTTATCAAAACGGTTACGAGGGATCCATTGGAAACACTCAGAGGATCGAGAACGGTTATCTGGAGGAGATTGGTCTCCTTCCCCGTCGGGAAGGTCAGGACGTTTGTGCCAGTCACCCCGGCGGGATACGAGACTGAAGCCTGGACCGCTGTCTCAGGCTGCGGAACGATATAAACAGGGACCTGCATGGACCTGCCGGCAAAGACCTTGTAGCTGGGAAGCGGCGTGGCGAAATGAGGCGTATTGGTGTCGAAAGGATTGAACTCGTAGCAGCCCAGGTCCACATTCGTGACACCGTTCATGTCTCCGTCAACGAGTCGGGGGTCCAGCGCCAGGTCGAGGGCGCCGGTCACCCAAGCATTGCATCCAGCGTCAATTGCCGGAGAGCCGCTGCGCAGGCGGTGATCAGGCCTGAGATCCGGATTGACGCCCACCATGAGATTGGAGCTGTTGGCTGAATCGTAGGATCCGAGCGAGGACTGATACACCATGGTGTCGAGAAAACGCAGACTCAGCGAGTTGCCTATATCGCTTCTGTTGGTGACTATGATGGAGTTGCGGATTGCGACACCCAGATATGGATTGTAGCCGGAATAAACACCCCTGTTCGAGACGAAGGTGCAATTGTCAACCCAGGCGCCCCAGGTGTAGCCGCCAAGCAATTCGAGATCACAGGTGTTGTTGACGAAAAGGCAGTTCCTGATCGGCGTTGTCGCGCCCATGTAGGATGTGCCGAATACCGAGCCGTTTGTGTTGTCAATGAAGCGGCATCGTTCCGTGGAGAGGGTGCAACTGCCTGGGTGACCGTTCCCCCATATGTAACAGCCCGTGGAAGGATAGGCATCCTGGACTTTCGAGTTGAACGGCACCGCATTGCTTCGAAAGAGGCAATCCTGAAGGGTAATGCGTGCCACGACGGATGGACCGGCATAGACCGTTCCGTAGGTCGAGTAGTTGTTGGCGAAGACGCAATCCGTTGCGTCGAATCTGACATCGTTGTTGTAGAGCGGCGCCTGTTCAATACCCACTGAGCCTCTCCCCCTGAGCGAGCTGAAGTTGCAGCCGATCGCTGTCAGGCGGGCATTGTTGCAAAGGTAGGCTGCCGCCGGCAGAGTGTCAGCAACGGCTGTGTTCCGGAAATGGCAATTGGACACCACGGCCCGGCCCTGATCCAGGCTGATCATCGGGAGAGCTCCATTGCTGAAAGTGATGTTTGCAACAAATCCGGTCACGGACGGCGAGGCGAACTTGAGAATGTTCAGCGATGCTCCGCGGCCGTCGAAGACCTGGTTGTCCGGGAGGGTGGCGCCGGAGAGAGTGTGCCCGACAATGGAGACGCCCCCCGGCTGCAGGGGGAAGGTTTCGCCGGTGTTCGTGCCGTAGACTCCCGGCAGGAGGCGGATCTGGTCTCCTGCGGAAAGCAGGCCGAGCGCGAAGGTCACGGTGGCGAACGGCGAATTTGAGGAACCGTCGCCTGAAGAGTCGCTTCCGTTGGTCGAGACATACACCGGGCTTGCAAACCCGACGGCCTCCACCACAAGACTGGACGATCCTGATTCCACGAATACAAAACCGTTATCCGCGGCCAGCGTGATGGAGTTGGAGCCGGACCCGGCGATGACCCGCAGAAATCCCTCTGAGCGCCAGCCTCCATTCGTAATGATGTTCGGTCCCTCCCATGAGAAAATGTTGCTGCCAGATCCTGCAGCTGCATTGGTTGATATTGTTATCTGTCCGGGGGAAGAAAGCGCGGAGTTGACGAACCGTATCGCAATGTCGTTGGTCGTTCCTGATCTTACGAGGAGTCTGTTAGTGCTTCCGATCGTCAGCTGTCTGCGGTGGACATAGATTCCTATCTCCGCCGGCAGGACGCCAAGAGAAGTGTTGGTCTCTGCCAGCCATATCGAAACGAGATCGCCGTTTCCGGATCCTGGCGAACTCGCCACCTCGACTGCCAGCGTGTTGGTTTCCGGGCCCGAGGGGAAGGCAAGCAAGCCGGTTGTCGTGATGTCAGGATGAGGGTAAACACCGGCTTGTGCGGGAGCGCCGGGCTGGGGCTGGATCCAGACCGGAATCGAGGAGGTCTGGCCGGCGAAGAGACGATAGGCTGGTTTCGGGAAACGGAACACAGGCTCTGACGGATCGAGAAAGTTCACCTCGTAGCAGCCCATGTCCACTGTGGCTGAGCCGTCGGCATCGCCGTCCCTGATCCGTTCGGAGTGATCCAGTTCGGGCCCCGGCGGGGCATAAGCATTTGTGCCCCAGTCCACCAGCGGGCTGACTGTGCGCAGGCGGAAATTGGTGGCGGCCGCGTTGGCGTACAGGGGATCCGATGACGAGAGGTTTGCGCTGTAATCGGTGTTGTACTGACCGGCGAAAGGCGTATCGAAAAGGCAGGAGCTGACAAGGTGCAGGTAGTTGAAGTTAGCGGCGCAAAGACCCGCCGAACGGCTCACTATGCTGTTGTATGCGCGTATCGTTTCCGACCCGGAGGGCTGGGGCCGGAACACGGCGTTGGAAATCGAGTCAAATGTGCAGTTGTAAACTCGCGTGTCCGACCAGAACCCGCCCACGGCAGCCCGGCCTGAGCCCGGATTGCAGCGGTGGAAGAGACAGTTCCGGAGGATTGACGAGTTGCGGTTGCATGCGACTATGGAACAGTAGCCTCCGCCCTGCGCTGACGAAACATTGAGAAACATGCACCTGTCAAACGTTGAACCCGTGTACCATGTTCCGAACATTCCGTTCTCGAGGCTCGGGTCGTAACCCCTGAACGACACGTTCTCGAAACGGCAATCAACGAAGGCAAAGGAATATCCCTGGCCGTATGTCGAGTAAGTGCCGCCGATGAATCCGACATTCTTATCGAGCTGTTGCTGAGTGAGGACAATGTCACTGAACAGACAGTTGGTAAGGGTGAAGAGTCCATTCGGCCCGGCATCAAACCTGATCGCATGGCGGGTGGCGGACTGGATTCCCGTGACCACGCAGCCGGACATAGTCACCGGCCTGCTGTTGTTTCCCGCATAATACAGGACGCATGTGCTGTTTGTCGCCCCGCCGTCCTGGATGTCGGTTATGTCCATGTTTGCGATGGTTCCCTGCCAGTCGTTTGCTATTATGGCAGTGCCTTTTGCCCGGCGCAATCTGAGTCCGCTGACCAGATTGCTGGAATTGCCCGGCCCGAGGAGCAGAATTGAGCCCGAATAGGCGGCGTCGACAACGGCAGCGGCCCCGTTTGTGGCTGCGACCGACTGGCCGTTCGCGATTGCGATCGGAAAGACCTCACCGCTTGCGGCATCGTATATGCCGGACCCCACCAGAACAAGGTCCGGCGCAGGAGAATTCGTGAGCGCTCTTGTGATGCTCCGAAATGGCGCTGTTTCTGAGCCGTCTCCTGTTGCGTCGTTTCCTGTCCCGCTCACGTAAAGGGTGAGCGCATGGCAGGTGAGGGAGAAAACAGCCACCAAGAGCATGGCAGCGGTGAACAAACGTGTCGCGCGGGGCCGGAAGATTGCCGGGATTGATGTTTCATGAAATTTTGGGCTCATACTGTGACATACTACATAAATGGCGTTGGCATTGGAAGCCTATTCTTCGGCCCGGCCGTTTCCCAAACGCAAAATTCGGCATGAAAAACTGGGAGGGGGACTGAAAAGGCTTGCCTCGGCGTTCCGCTTCGGCAAGCTGTTTTTAGTGATCAGAGGATGAAGACTCTCTTTTCAGCGATCTTTCGTGTTCGTGGGCTTGTCTGCGGAACACTCTGCATGCTCGCCGTGGCGGGTTGCGGCACAGGAAGGCGCTGCTCTGACGTCGGGGAACCGATTGTTTCCTGGGATACGCTCGCCTCTCCGGCTCAATTTGCGGGCTTGAGCGTCGGCTTGTCGGCCCCGGCCGGCCGAGTCAGACGCGGGAGTCTTTTTGCCATCAGCGTTCTTGTCAGAAACGACGGCGATGCTCCATTGCAAATTCCGCAGGACATAATGGGCAGACTCGGCATCGTTGCGGAGATGGATGGAGCAGTGGAAGCGCCGGTGCGGTTCGACTACTGCTGCCCGACTCACAATCATATCTGGACACTTATGCCTGGCGACACGGTACAGCGCCTGATCCCCCTGTTCACGGGCGACGCTGAGGAGCGCCTGAAGCGTTTCGAGAATATTCACGGCATTCCGCTTCCTGTGGCCGCCGAACTGGTCGGAATACGCGCAGGGGGAGCAACGAACGTGCGGCTGCGGCTTGTGCCCATTGGCGACGGCGGGACGGCTCCGGCTGACGGCGGACCTGTTATTGCGCTCAGGGTGGAGCCCTGATGCGGCATTTCTTCAGCAGCTTGCGTCGGAATTGCCGCTCAGGATTCCTGGTGGGAGAGAGCGAAGAACTCCAGGCGGTTCCTGACCGCGTTCAGAAGCGTTTCGCTGGTGACCGGCTTGGGGAGGTAAGCGTGAAGAGGTTCCGCGGCGATGGCGCGTCTGACGGACTCCGGAGGAGTGTATCCGGTGCAGAAGAGAACTGCCGGCATTTCCCATTTGTTCTCGCGGCAGAAGCGGCTGATCGCAAGGAAAGCTTCTTCCCCGCTCATGACCGGCATTGAGATGTCCAGGATGATGATGGCGTGGTGTTCGGCCTTGAAAAGTTCCACAGCGTCTCTCCCATTGGAAGCGGTTTCGATTTTGAGATCCGGCAGCTTCGCCGAGAGAATGCTGCGGAAGAAATGCGTCAATGCAGGCTCGTCGTCCACGACAAGGAGCGATTTTGTCCGGCATTTTGCCAGATCCGGGGGCGGAATGGAGGAACGGACCGGCGCGGATGCCCAGTAGCCAGCCTTTGTGGCCTCATTGAGACGCATTTCCTGCATCACGGTGACGATCCTGTTCAGCGGGGCTGCATATTTCTGGTTTCGATCGGCTTCCACCATCCCCATGAGGACCTGAAGCGGATTGTTGATTTCGTGGGCCAGGGCGGCGATTGTCTGTGCGCGCGCCTTCTGCCTTTCGGATTCGAAGAGAGCCTCCTGTGCTTCTTTAAGGCTTTCTCTGACCTCTTCGCGGTTGGTCACATCGCGTATGGAAAAACATAACTGCGGATGACCGGAAAGGTCCATACGGTGCAGGGCGATTTCAGCGGGGAAGGAGGAGCCGTCTTTCCGCATGCAGTGCGCTTCAATCAGGATGTGCTCATGTTCTCTGAGCGATGACGCCGCATTGCGGAGCGTTGCCTCGTCCAGTCCGCTGACGATACCGAAGATTGTCGAGTTGGGAACGTCTTCACGGTCCAATTTAAGCAGGGCGACCGCCCTGGCGTTCATGTCTTCAATCCTTCCGTCCATGGTCGTGATGATCATGCCCTCATAGACGCTGTCGAAAAGTTGTCTGGCTGTTCCTTCCAATAACATGCGACTTGGTTTCCTTCCTCAGTTCAATTCCATTCTTGCAAAGAAGAATGCTACCATACCGAGGGGATGTGTCAACCTCGCTGCGGAGGGGCAATCTTCCGGCGGTGCGTCTTAACGACATTTCATCCCGGAACGCAGAATCCGGGTTGGGGCAGCGCATCGTGGCGGCCAGACAGGGGGAGGCCGCATTTTTGGATTGAGCAAATTTGCAAGTTTTTTCGTTGACGGGATGAGCAGAGAGATTATACGCTTTACCATTGAGTTGGCCGCATAAGGCAAGAGGAGGCGTCAAATGATTCGAAAGACTGCGGTTGTGGCAATTTGTTGCGTAATTGTCAGCGCCATTTCGGCACGATTGCTTGCTCAGGATTCCGGCGACAAAGAGAGCAAGGGGCCGGTGCGCATGTCTGTCCGGACCTATGGAGAATACACTGATAATCGTGATTCCACAGCAGACGGTGACAGCACGTTTGACTTCTACATTCAACCGCGTCTGGATGTTGAATCGTCCTGGGCTGGCAAGGATGGCCGCATGGTGTTCTACTATATGCCATCTTATCGCTGGCGCAGCGATCCAAGCTCATTGCAGAATGAGAACGAATGGTTCCACGATGTTGGGGTGGACGTGAACCACAATGCCGGCGGCGTGGGACTGCGTTTGAACGAACTGTTCAACTACACAGACGATCCAGCGGTCCAGGAGGGCGGAAGGACGCTGCGGTCCGACGCGAGTTTCATTTACAACAGGGTGGCCGCCGGGGCCCTGATGGATTTCGGCAGAGTTGCGCTTGCTGACCTTTATGGCCAGCACAGCATCAAGCGGTATGACAAGAAAGAGGTGGCCGACGAGTCGGATGAAGATTCGCTGATGGGAGGAGTGTACTTGAGGGCAAAGCTCGGGGGGAAGAACAGCGCCATGGGCATTGGCGGGGAAGTTGGCGAGCAGAATTATTCCAGCGCCAAGGGGCTTGAGAGAGGCTTCACGACGGCGAAATTCGTGGCTGGCCTCGAAAACGCCCATGCGAATCTTCGGACAAGCGTGCGCGCCGGCATCCAGACCGTGGAGTATGACGACGCGGCGCTGGGGTCCGACGAACTGCCTTCAGCGAGCGCCTCGATCGAGTACATCCAGACACCGGAGCGCGAGATGCCGGGCAACAGGTTTGCGCTTTCGGCGAGTTACGGGCTGAGAGAATCGGATGTGTATCCCTTCGCTGCGCAGAAGACCACGGCTGTTTCCGCTCTTTGGGACATGGAAGTCGTTCCAAGCAGCGTAATGCTCACTTTGAGCGCGTCTTATCGTCTGGGCGAGTACGAGCGAGACGCTCTGCCCGCAGGAGGTTCAGTGGACCCCAACACGGGATCGCTTCGCGCTGTCGGCGACGAGACAACGGTGGTCGGATCGCTGGAGGTCGTTTACAAGGTCAACAGCAACACATCTTTGAGAGGGGCTCAGGTTTACGAGGATGTTGATTCGGACGTCAGGCCCTCGTTCACGAAGAATACGACGCGGCTTGCGCTGTGGTATGAGTTCTGAGTGCGCGGCTGAGGCTCTGACCGACACTGATGGGCCGCCGGGCGGCTTGCCCGACAGAGGGTGAAATACTGTGCGAGGCCTGCGGGGCCTCGCTTTTTTTTCACGGAAGGGGCGAACGCTGTATCATGCAGAGCGCTCAGGAGACTTTGCACTTTCTCGACTACTGGCGCGTGGTCCGCTCCCGCAAGGAGATCGTGATTTCGGTCAGTCTTCTGGTTGTCCTGACGGGATTCCTGATCACTCTTTCCATGCCCAAGGTTTACAAGGCGGCGGTTCTCATCAAGGTCAAGGACGAGGCTCCGGATGTGCCTGTGTTTGAAAACCAGCCGGTGCGCTACGATCCGCTTTTTCTGAGGACGCAGTTTGAACTGATCCAGTCAGGGCCTGTGCTGGAGGAAGTTGTCAAGCGGCGTGGCCTTGATGACAAATTCGCCAAGGCTCGCGGATTTGAAAGCCTTCCCCCTGACAGAAAGCTCATGAGGGCGGTGAGAATTCTCCGGCGGGCCGTGAAAGTTCAACAGTACCGCGACACAAACCTCATACAGATAGAGGTGTATCTTGGCGAGCCCAAGGAATCTGCGCCGCAGGAGGCTGCGGAAACTGCGCAGGCAATCGCCGAGGTGTTCAGGCTCCAGAGCCTGGAGCGCAGCCGCGAGATCAAGGACAGGGCTCTCAGGGCGCTTGAGCAGTCGCTGCTTGAGTACTCGAACCGTGTGATGCAGGCGGAGCAGAATGTGGAGGCGATACGCGCCAAATACAAGATAGATCTCGTCAGCACGGAGGCTGGCACCCAGAGCGAGCTGACGAAAATGACCATAGTTCAGCTTGAAGCGCAACGCACGAAAGCCCAGATGGAACTGGCCGACAGGGAGGCAAGATACAAGCTGGTTCAGTCGCTCACGCCGGACAGTCTGAGAGACGCCGCCCCCTATCTTGTGGGAGACGCGAGCCTTGCGGGCCTTATCGCAACCAAGAGGGCCAAGGAAATAGAGCTTGCCGAGGCGCTGAAGTCGCTGGGGCCCAAACATCCGAATGTTGTGAGCATCCAGACTGTCATAGACGAGGTGGAGAAGAAGATAGATGACGCGCTGGCGGGGTTGAAAACGGGCGTGAAGGCCGACTATGACGCCGCGAAGGCGACCGTCGAGATACTGGAGAAGAGGCTTGAGGAATTGCGCTCATCGAACAGGAGGGCCGAGTCTGAGGAATACAGGGAGTTCGACAGGGCCGCCGAGGAGTTGCAGCACGCGAAATCCATATACAGGACGATGGAAAGCCGCTACATCCAGGAAAAGATTGAAATGAGGATTCCACGGAGCAATGTCGAAATTGTTGAGCCGGCTCATGCGCCCGACGAGGACGACCCCGACAGCCCCAACTTCCTGCTCAACATAATCGTGAGCATCGTCCTCGGCATGGGCGCGGGAGTGGGATTGGCTTTCTTTGTTGAATATCTTGACACATCGGTGAAGACGCTCGACGAGGTCGAGCGGCGTCTCGGCACATCGGTGATCGGTGTGATACCGCAAAAAGTGAAGCCTTTCACAGATCCAGGCGCCGATCCCGCTCATGGAGAGGCCTACCGCATGTTGCGCACCAACATCCAGTTCTCACGCAAGGTCCAGGGGGGCAAGACGTTCTGCCTCACCAGCGGCAGCGTTGGCGAAGGGAAATCCCTCACTGCCTTCAACCTGGCATGGGTGAGCGCGCAACTCGGCGACCGCGTCCTGCTTGTGGACGCGGACCTTCACAGGCCGAGGCAGCACAAGATATTGAAGCTTTCCAATTCCAGGGGGCTTGCCGACGTCCTGATGGGCAATCTTTCGCTGGAAGAAGCCATCGCGGCAACTTCCATGGCCAACATGGACGTTTTGTTGAGCGGACGGGTGGCGCCAGGGGCCCATGGCCTCCTTGACACCCGAAGGCTGAAGGAGCTTGTGGAGGCGCTCCGGCAGAGTTACGACATGATTCTGTTTGACGCGCCACCCGTGATAGGCGTGAGCGACGCTTCGCTTATCGTCAGGGAGGTTGACGGAGTCATTCTCGTTGTGCAGCACAGGAAGTATCCTTTTTCGGTTTCCCTGCGGGCGAAGGCTATCATTGACAACCTCGGCGCCAATCTGGTGGGCGTTGTCCTCAACAACATCAATGTTTCCCGCGATTATTCGTACTACTACTACCATCACCACTACTACTCCTATCCACAGGCGAAAGGAGACGAGGGGAAAAAGGCATGAACCATCCGGCCTGGACAGAAATTGCGGCGATGGTTCGGGGCGCAGGGGCGGCCGCAATGGCCCTGTTCCTTTGCGGCTGCGCGACGACACCGATGCGGAGTCTACGGGTTGAACGCTACAGGCCCGACGCCTCAGGCAGGGCCCCTTGGACGTGGAATGAAAGCGCCGCGGGGGTTGCCGCTCCTGCGGCGTCTGCCGCCGTCGTCCCGGCTCCTGCCGGCTCCGTGAGCGCGTCTTCCGCAACGAACGCGGCCGCAATGATCAGAAGGTTCAAGGCCGGAGACCGGATACGGATTTACCTTCGCGACATACCGGCACGCGAGGACATAAGCGACCAGATAGACGAGAGCGGGCAGATCAACCTGCCGCTTCTCGGTGTGGTGAAGGTCGAAGGCATGTCAACCTCCGAAGTTGAGGATTATCTTGAGAAGAAATATGTCGAGGACGGCTTTTACAAACGGATAACGGTGATAGTGCTTGCCGACGATGAGGAGTATTTTGTCCAGGGCGAAGTCAACAGGCCGGGACGGTATCCTCTCGGCAGGGGCAGAACCCTTCTTCAGGCCATTGCCGACGCTGGAGGCTATACGGACTACGCCAACCGAAAGAACGTTGAGATCATCAGGGCGGACGAGGTGCAGGTTTATAACTGCGTGAAGATCGAACAGCGTGCGGCTGATGACCCCTTGATAAAACCGGGCGACATCGTGCGGGTGCGCCGCAGGATAGCGCCCTGGGAGTAGTTGCTGTGACCGGTCATGAACTGATTCCGGATTTCGCAATTTTTCCGTTCTCCGCCATGGTAGTGTCTGCTTTTTTGTGTCTGGCCGTTCAACCCGCTTTACGGCTGAACGCCATATTTTACCGACAGGTTCGGCAAGCCTCCTGTTTCTTGAAAGCAAAATACGCGCTTGTTTCAGTTCTCCTCGCCGTGGCTGTGCCCTGTGTTGTCCGGGCCGGCGACAATCCGGAGGCGCTTGCCAATGCCGCCGATGCGGCGGCAAACCGCGCAAAGGCGCTTGCGGAAATGGCGTTGACAGCGATGGAAAACGCCATGGCTGCGGTTGACGAGTCCCAGGCGGCAGTTCTGGCAGCCGTCAGGAGCGACGATCCGAAGGCAATGGCCGCTGCGGAAAAGAAGTGGAAGGCTGCAACCGAGGCGGCTGAACAGGCCAGGAGCCTTGTCAAAGTTGTGCTGGAAGCGTCAGCGGAATGCCGCGCTGCGGCCGTATCTGCGGCATCGGGCGTTGCGGCTCTGTCCGGAAGCTCCCTGGCCGAGGATGAGAAACGCGCGGCCATCAGAAGGATGGCGCAGAAGCTTGAGATTGCGCGCAGGGCGCTGCGTAGGGCCGAGGCAGCTTTTGCCGTTTTGAAAAGGAAATGGCTTGATGCTGATTTTGGCGCGCTGAGTCTCCCAGCCGCGCCCGTTCCCACGACAACCACAACAACCATTCCGCCTTCACCGACGCCGGTGGGCAGGCGATGAGGATGAAACTGCTCAGGATCATTGCCGGCTTCCTGCTGGCGGCCGCCGGCGCAGCCGGAGTCTGTCATGCTTGCCGGGTATCGGCTGCCCAAGCGCTGTATTTTCGCGCCAAGTACGGAGCGGACGCCGCGGACGGGGACAAGGTTCTTGCCCTTTGCAGCATGGCGCACGCGTTCTATCCCCACAACTACTACTGCGCGCTTCTTGCCGGACAAAGGGCGTGGGACATGAGAAGCGGATGCTCGTCGGATGAGGAACGCGCGGTTCTGACGGCTCTGGCTGCCCATTGGTGCGATGTCGGGTTGGGGCTGAATCCTTATCAGTTGGACCTGCGCTATCTCAGGATGCGTATTCTGGAGGCGTTCTCAATCCAGGAAGCCATAGCCTACTGGCAGCGCCATGTGGAATGGCAGTTTTGGGCGCCTTACAATCATTTGGTGCTGGTTGAACTGCATTCAAAGGCCGGAGACTTTGAGAAGGCTGTTGAAGCCATGAAGTGGGTTCGCGGCACCGAATATGAGCGCGAGGCGTCGGCGAGGCTCAGGGAGGCCTGGGAGAAAGAGAGTTCGTTCCCAGCAGGGACAGACAGGCGTCCAGCACCCGCTCCGCGCTGATGCGTTTCATGCAGGCGAGCGATCTGCACGGCCTGTTGTATCCGAAGAGAAAGCAGGGGGCGCACGGCAGGGGCTCGAAGACCACCTTGTGTTTGGATCCTTTGTGCGCCCACTTGCGATGGTCGCTGGGTCCGAACAGCGTGACGCTCGGCACTTCCAGAGCCGCCGCAAGATGCGCCAGTCCTGAATCGCCGCCAAGGAAAAGCGAACAGCGCCGAAGCGCCTGCGCGGTTTCGAGAAGCGACATCCTCCCGGCAATATTCTCGCAGGGCACGCCCTCGGCTCTCAGCAGCTTTTCGATCCGCGCTGCGATTCGCGTCTCGCTCCTGTTTCCGGCCAGCGCTATTCCGCAGCCTGTCTTTCGAAACAGGCCGGCCGCTACGCAGGCGTAGTTTTCCGGCGGCCATTGCTTGCACTCTACGCTGGAACCCGCGTGCACAAATACGATTCGCCGTCCCTGAAGACCGGCCGGAACATCGGCGTCCGACGCCGGGCCGAAGGGCAGATGAGAAGAGAGGAAGCCGGCAATTCCTCCCGGTGATTCGCCGAATCCAAGAGGCTCAAGGAGGCGTTCGAACTGGGCCGACTCCAGCCCGTCAAGGTCATAGCCGATAAGGTGAGTATAAAGAGGATTGCGGATGGGGTTGACTTTGAAGCCTATCCTGAATGGAGCCCCGGACAAAAGGGCGAATATGGCCGAGAAATGGTGGAACTGTTCGCTGTCAATGGCAACATCGTACTTGTGTCGGATCAGGCGCGCGAGAAAGAGAAAAGGATTTGAGTCATATATCAAAGCCTTGTCTGCCATTCCGGCGAGTTCAAGCACCGGGACGTTTCGTTTCTCGCACACCACATGCACGGAGGCGCGCGGACACCTGTCCTGGATAAACTTGATCAGAGGAAGCAGCAGAATCATGTCGCCGATGCCGCCCGGCCGTATGACGAGGATGCGTTCAAGCCTGTCGGGTGGGATCCGCATCGGCACCTCGTGATGATCGCGCCATGAGAGGCTGCGGCTGAGGAGTCTGCACAAAGCAGAGCCGATCACGGCATCCGTCAATTTGAGAAAGAAGATGCGGTTGGGGAGGCAGTTCATGGCGGATCTTGCGTCGGAGAAACGGCCTGGTTGCACAACCTGTCCGAAAACATGCTGCTCAGGCATGAAATGGCCTGAACGGGCAGAAGCAGGAGAGTGAATACGGAGAA
>Ga0123519_10009287_pt1 | contig 14826 bp, 11 predicted proteins | sample YelNatPaOPRAMG02_FD_87396 | JGI IMG/M metagenome (GOLD analysis project Ga0123519, IMG submission 87396) | Hot spring microbial communities from Yellowstone National Park - Yellowstone National Park OP-RAMG-02 (version 2) | ecosystem: Environmental > Aquatic > Thermal springs > Hot (42-90C) ...
ATGGTTTTATATAGTATCTCATAAAAAACTATAAGATAGTTAATATTGACAGTTAGCCGTTGATATTTGATTGGACATTGTGATATCTCCTTATTAATTGGTCTTGTAATGCCCACAATTTCTTGTCTAATCTTGCAACTTATTTGGAGAAGAACCAAGGTTTTCTAATGGAATTGCCAAAAAGGCATAAGGTAAAAAATATGTCAAGAAGGTGTCAGGTACAATTAAATGTGCCTGCAGAACCTTCTCTACTGATTTTGTCAACAAATGTTTCTATGGGTATATGGATTTGGGGAATTTGTTCAGGTTTTTCAAGCCGTCCTTCTGTACCACGATAAGGTCCTCAATCCTTACTCCACCTATACCATAGTAGTACAATCCCGGTTCGACCGATTGCACCATACCTGTCCTGAAATAACCGGGTACATTGGATATTCTGAATGGCTCGTGTATATCGAGCCCCAAACCATGTCCGGTAGAATGGAAGAATCCCTGCATCTTACCGTTCTTCATCTCTGTCTTATATCCCAGATTGTCGAAGACTGCCTGCACCGCCTTATGTACATCAGCGAGTAATACACCATCCTTTATCATTGATAGGGCCTTGTTCTGGGCGGAGAGAACAGCATCATACAACCTTAGTAATGCCTCTGATGGCTTTCCTACTACAAAAGTCCGTGTCATATCCCCAAAATAGAAAGTATCTGTCGACCTTGGGAATATATCTACAATTATGGACTCGTTGGGCCTAATGGGACCAGAACCTTCATTGTGAGGATCAACTCCATCATTCCCACAGGCTACAATAGTATGTCCACCCACCATATTCTTTTCCATTAAAAACACATTTATGACCCTCTTGAGATATTCTGAGGTAATACAGGTACCATCGAAGTATACCCTCTTTCCGCGGATATTTGCCTCTCTCAATATATAGGCAACCTTACCCATTGCCTCTTCGGTCATCCGCTGTGAATGGGCGATCTTCTTGATTTCGTCCTCTTTCTTATATGCCCTCTCTTCAAAAAACGGGTCCGGTACTATTGTAATATCGAACCTCTTTTTCGAGAGATAGGAATATATCTGTGCCGGGAAGTTTGCCGGCACCTCAAAACTCTTCATCTTGAACTTATTCAATAAGTGCTCGATTATCGCCTCGATCGGGGGCATACTATCCTTATCAATTTCAGCGGCAGTTTTGGATAGTGAAATTACCTCTTCTACCTTTGACTGTTTCTTCGCCCTCCCAATCTCGAGATCTGTCATAACCATATACCTGACACCATTCTTTACAATCAACAGAAAGGGATCTGGTGCCATAAACCCCGTTGCATAATATATGTTCGAATCGGTCTCCGGGCAGGAATACATTACATAACTTCTCTTCTTCATTTTCCCTCCTTGAAAAACTTATTATGCAAGAGTTACCTTCTTTACACCTGGGAATTTCTCCTTCAAAGCCTCTTCTACCCCATATTGCAATGTCATCAGAGCCCCTGCACAGTGGGCACAGGCACCCTGAAGTGTAACCTTGACAATACCGGTATTCTCATCGAAATCCACGAATTCGATATTACCTCCATCTGCTACCAAAAATGGCCTTATCTTCTCTTCGATGTACTTCTTGATGTCGTCTTTCATTAGATACCTCCTTGAAGGGATTAACTAATACACTTTTTCGATAAAATCCAATAAAAAAGGATTCATTCTTCTGCGTCCAAACAACACCTAAAGCCATAATAAGGAGACTTTTTGGAGGCCGGCTCTACTTTTCTGGAGGCACATCTGACAGCCCAGTCGGGCTTGTTTACATATCCACCCTTCACTCCCTTCTGGGAGTTCTTCATATACACCCACTCAGCAACATTTCCGGACATATCGTATACACCGTATGTACTCTTACACTTCTGGAACTTGCCCGATGGAGCAACGCTCCTCTCTTCTCCCGTATTACTCTCGGCATTGCATGCAGCGGAGTCAAAAATATTGTCGTAAGGATACCTTACCATCGATACACCCTTACAAGCCCTCTCCCACTCCTCCTCAGAACATAGTCGCTTGCCCTGCTCGGCACAAAGTTTATCAGCCTCGTTAAAACTGACAGATGTCTTTGGCACCACACCCTTCTTATTGGGATATTCGAATCTGTCGATGCAATAAGAACCTGTCTGGACACTTACAAAGGCGAGTTCATCTGGTTGTCTCCCCTCATCTGTAGGTAGAGATCCCATCTTAAAACTCCCCGCTTTGATATAAATCATATCCTTTGGGCAGGGGGATGTGCCCTTCTCCTTCCCCTTCACAACCTCTGTCTCATCCTTCTGTTTCTCTTCCGTTTTCTTCTCTTTCTTCGTTTCATCTTCAGATTTCTGTTCTACCTTTTGCTGCACTAACTTCTTCTCAACCCTGTCATGCTTTTGAGTCCCCACCTCCTCCTCTACCTCTGTTTTCGCCATCTCATCTGTAGCAATCGCATCGTAAGATTGCAAAATGTCCTCCAAAACCTCTCCATACATTACATCACCCGACACTCCACTATCGTAAATATCAGTCCCTCCTGAAATGTCATTTGCGGCAAGAATCGTGGATCTGGTTGCTGAGGGGAATATCCTGTCTCGCATAAATAGAATTCCCGCTCCGATAATAAGCACTATGATAATGGCAATCAAAAGGAGTAATGTCTTCTTACCCGAGCCCTTCTCCTGTTTGTCAGTTACAGTTTTTTCCTGAACCTGTCTCTGTTTGATATGAGTAAATTTGGTCTCGACAGCAGATATGCTCTGATGATACTCGTCCTTTATATTCTGCGGTAGATCGTTGTACACGGCAAGAATATCGAATAACTCGGCATTGAATTCATTTACATCGTTGTGTCGCGATAGCGGGTCAGCCGAAGTAGCCTTTTTGATCAATCCCTTGAGTCTATTGTCGATATCACTATTATATTTGAACAGCTCTGACTTATCCAGATCTACATTTTCGGACCCCGAAAGAAGGGTTCTCAATATTCTACCGCAGGAGAAGATATCGCTCCTGAAAGAAGGTTCGTTCCCCTCGATTACCTCAGGGGCGAGATATATACTCGAGGGATCAGCCTTTATCTCTTTCAAGCAGTTCGAGAGATTGATATAACTTAGAATAGTAGTATCAGTAAGTTTGATATAGTCAGGTTGAATTATGATATTGGATGGCTTGAAATCGCCGTGGCAGATCGTGGGGTGCATCTCATTCAGGATCTCACCCATCTGGAAGAAGAGCGGCTCTATCTCTTCGAAACTAAACGGTTTACCTACCTCGGTCCTGAGTCTTATTGTGTTGAGAAGCGACATACCATAGATGAATTTCATAGAGACATAGACCCAGCCTTCGGCGGAGATATCGGCATCGAATACCCTTACCAGATTTGGATGAGAGATATCCTTGATACCACGAACTCCCCACACGAGTCTCGACATCTCATCCTCATTCTTGAAGACATAGGGCTTGAATACCTTCAAAGCCACACCGGTATTGGTTGCCTTATCAATGGCATAATATACCTGTGCAAATGCCCCTTCTCCTATGAAACGGGTAATCAGATATCTCTCGTTCAATGTGCTCTTAATCTGTATCAGGAGCCTATTCGAATCTATCCTCTGCCTTATCGAGGAAGACCCTTTTGTAACCAATGGTTCTTTGCATACACTGCAATATTCTGAACCATCGGCGTTATAGCTACCACACTTCTTACAGAGCACAATACCCTCCAAAAATTCAATCCGAAATAGTACGGGATATGTTACCTATCTCTATGCCATAGGGACACTCTTTATCAGCAACAATACTCCCTTCTCTCATTGAGAACTCGTCTTTGATGTATCCAACCCTGGTTGGTTCCCTTGTCAGTCTCGAACATATATCAGAGTTATCGAGATATGCACCTCTGCCAAAATTGTGCATCGAACAGATATTACAGGATATGCAGTTGGAGGATTCCAAGATTCTATCGAGCCTACCCTGATCTATTCTATCGATGCCGTCTGCCTTGAATTTATCGATGAAATCACTACTACTAATGAACTTTTCAAAAGGATATTTCAATAAATGTACGAAGAATAACAAGCCAAGAAAGAATAGAGAATATAAAAACTTCCATAACCTCATAGACTTACATTATAATGGATATATATAATTTATCAAATTTTTTACTCATTTCCCATCAAAGTTATACCGATGAGCTTCTCGGCATTCTTATAATAGAGTTTCTCCAGAACATCATCTGGCAAATCAATTGCATCTATCTTCCAGTTACCCTGAACAGGTGTCATATGCTCCATCTGGACCGCACTGGTCTCGAAATATTTATAGTGCTTTCTATAGAACTCTATTGCGTCCTCATCATTGGGCTCATCCTCGAACCCCTTCGAACCGAGCCAGAGGCTATCCGAATGAATCCCTATATCGGTCCCAAAGAGTATCCTGTCCTGATACTTTATAAAGAAATCGTGCATCTTCTTTGCGTTATGCCTCCCGAATTCCGGCACACGGGCTGCTATATCGATATAATAATTAGGATATTTATCGAGCATCCCCCCTACATAATCCGGATTCTCGGCATAGTTCCCAAAGTGAACACCGACGAATGTCGTCTCGGGGTGTCTCTTGACTATATTTTCGAGCTGAGCCAGGAGATCCTCGAATGTCGGATAATCCTTCCCATAGAAAGACCAGCCGGGATGAGCCAGCAATTCGATGTATCTCTCATTCTCGGGTGTAAATGGTTTGAAGAATGCCACCGGGTCTGCTGAATGAATGGATACAGGCAGACCCAACCTACCACACTCTCTCCATATCGGATCGAGTATCTCATCATCGATGCGCATAAGCCTGCCATCACTATATCTTATTCCCAAACCAAGGGATTTGAACAATTTCAAACCCTTAGCACCCATACTCTTTGCACGATTCAGGTTCCTGATATTCATCTTTTGAAAGGCATCCGGATAGTCGATATAATGCCAATTCAGGTTTATATAATTTACTATGCGGTTGTTTGTCATCTTGGACAGAGTCTGCATCATCTCGAAGTCATAGCCAGGGATTCCTCCGCTCAGGTTTACAAGCCTCCTTATACCTGCAAAATCCATTATCTTTATGGCACGGTCAAATCCATCGTAACCGATATGAGCGTGAGCATCAATTCTATACTTTACCCTCGAATATTTGCTCGATTCTATAGAAGCCTTCTTTTCAGACATACCGGGAGCCGCGGGTTTATTGCAAGAAATCAACATAGTGGCAACACACAATAGAATAGAGAATTTATTCATTTATTACCTCACATATCTCTTCTATTTCTTCGAGCGTCAGGTTTTGGGGTCTCTTCGAAATATCGAGAGATTTGCTCAAATGCTCAATATACTCATCTCCAAATCTGAGTCTTATAATCGCCTTCAGGGTCTTTCTACTATAATTGAATATCTCCTGAATCAATCTGTTGTTTCTCCTGTAATAATCGAATCTATCTGCATCTTCGAAAAACTCAAGATGTACCACCGCAGACTCTACCTTTGGGGGCGGTGAGAAGCTACTCCTCTTGACAATCGCTATTATCTCGGGCTTGGACAATATTCTGGCAAAGACGGACATAGGACTCCACTCCCGCTCACCAGCATCGGCAACGATTCGCCTTGCCACCTCCAGTTGGAACATCAGATAGGCATCCTTTATATAAATCGAATTGTCGAATATCCGAAAGAGAAAGAGTTTGGATAGGTTATAAGGCAGATTCCCCACAACGACAAGCCTACCAAATCTCTTATGACAGGATTCGAAGTCAAACCTCATCATATTCTCTTCGAGAATCTCTATGCCCTCTCTTCCAGTAAATCTTCTTTTCAGCTGGCCAACTGCATCCCTCTCCATCTCGACAGCCACTACTCTATAACCCTTATTCAGGAGGTACTCAGTCAGATTACCGGTTCCGGATGCAAATTCTATTACAGTATTGTTTTCACTAATAGTGTGGATACTCGAGGCTATCGAATCCAGCACATAAGGGTCGACAAGAAAGTGCTGCCCCCACGACTTCTTGTGATAGAATTTTGGGTTATTGGTTGTCATTATTTCATCAGTCTTTGGAAATACTTTATTGTCTTCTTGAGTCCGTCTTCGAGTCTGACCCTTGGGCTGAAGTCAATGAGTCTCTTTGCCTTCGAGATATCAGGACGCCTTCTGACGGGGTCATCTTGCGGAAGCGGTTTATAGATTATTCTGGATCTGGATTTTGTGAGTTTCAATACCATATCAGCCAGTTCGAGCATAGTAAATTCGGAGGGATTGCCCAGATTGATTGGACCTGCGAGATCCTGCTTCGAGATATTCTTGGTGGGCTCTGCAAACATATACCTTACCATCCCCTCTACAAGGTCATCGACATAGCAGAATGACCGTGTCTGGCTTCCATCCCCATAGACAGTCAATGGCTCACCCTTTATAGCCTGTACTATGAAATTGGATACCACCCTTCCGTCATTTGGCAGCATATTAGGTCCATAGGTATTGAAAATCCTGACCACTCTTATATCCACCCCATTTTGATGGTTATAGGAAAAACAGAGCGCCTCTGCACACCTCTTACCCTCATCATAACAGGCCCTTGGTCCTATTGGATTGACATTCCCCCAGTAATCCTCCCTTTGGGGATGAACAGAGGGGTCCCCATAGACCTCACTCGTAGATGCCTGAAGAATCCTCGCCCTTACCCTCTTTGCGAGCCCAAGCATATTGAGCATACCGAGCACATTCGTCTTGATAGTCTTGACCGGATTATACTGATAATGAATTGGTGATGCGGGACAGGCGAGATTGAATATCATATCCACCTCCAATAGGATTGGAGTAGTAATGTCGTGTCTTATGAACTCGAAGTTCTGTCTTTTCAATAGATGCGCAATATTATCCTTGGAGCCAGAAAAGAGATTATCGAGGCAGATTACATAATGCCCATCTTTAATAAGTCTTTCACATATGTGCGAACCTATGAAGCCTGCACCACCAGTAATTAGAATCCTCATATATCCCCTCCTTATTAGAGACCAACACCAAAATACTCAAAACCATTCTCAATCAATACATCCCTTGAATAGATATTTCTCCCATCGAAAATGATCTTCTTCCTCATAATCCTTTTCAGCCTCTGATAATCGGGCCTCCTGAACTCGTTCCACTCAGTAATAAGGACGAGTGCATCAGAACCCCTGGCAGCATCATAGAAGTCCTTTGCCAGATAAATACTCTTTTTTTCCTTATCTGTATAAAGCCCGGAATTTGCCTTGAAATTCTCAATCGCAATAGGGTCGAATAGCCGTACTCTTGCACCAGACTCGAGCATCCTTTTAATGATATATAGCGATGGAGCCTCTCTTATATCGTCGGTATTTGGCTTGAATGCAACTCCCTCGATGGCAAAGACGAGCCCTTTGAGTCTCCCATTGAATCTCTTTAGAATCTTGTCGAAGAAGTTTTCTCTCTGGAGTTGATTGATTTCATCGGTGATTCTTGCAAAGTTTATATCTATATTATATTTCCTGCCAAGCTCTATCAATGCCTTGACATCCTTTGGAAAACAGGAACCACCATAACCAATACCAGGATACATAAACTGCATCCCAATCCTCCTGTCTGTACCTATCCCCTTTCTGACCTCCTCTACATCAGCCCCTATCCTTTCGCACAACATAGATATCTCATTTATAAACGATACCCTCATTGCCAGATAAGAGTTTGCAGCATACTTCGTAAGTTCTGAGGATCTGCGCTTCATAAAAATTATTGCCTGTCCCCTCTTTGTATATGGCGAGTACAATTCCAAAAACACCTTTCGTGCCTTTTCGTCTTCGGTACCTACCACCACTCTATCCGGATACATAAAGTCCCTTACTGCATCACCCTCCTTTAGAAATTCTGGATTGGATACCACGACTATCTTGTTCTTCCTGCCACCATTTAGTAGATTCTCGACCAAATCACAGGTACCGACCGGTACCGTGCTCTTGACCGCGACTATCGAGCCATTTCGCAATAAGGGCTTCATTTCACCGGCTGCAGCCATTACATACCTCAAATCAGCAGAGCCATCCTCTTTGGGAGGTGTACCTACACATATAAAGACGACATCAGAATTCGGAATTGCCCGCTTATAATCACTGGTAAAGAAGAGCCTCTTCTCCTTGAAATTGTTCTTTACTATATCACCCAGTTGAGGTTCATAGAATGGCACCCTGCCCGCCTTGAGTTCGGAAAGTCTCTTCTTGTCTTTGTCTATACACCACACGATATTCCCCATCTCTGCAAAGCAGGCACCCGTTACAAGCCCTACATAACCAGTACCGATAATCGATATTCTCATAGAAAAACTCCTTGTGAGATTACCTCAAATCATACCTCATAAGACATACAAATGTGCGTGGCTGGACGAAATAACCACTGCTGACATCTATTGGAAACTCCTTTTCGTTATCTACGATATCGAAAGGAAATTTTAGACTCGTGTCGATTATTCTATACCACTTACTGTACTTTATTTTGGGCACTCTGAATAGTTTTGGTTCCCAGTGGGAATTCAAAATAATATAGAAGTCCTTGTTAAGCTGTCTGCCATCCTGGTCCACGACACAACCCTCGATGAGAAAGGCGAGAGAGTATTCCTCCTCTCTATTCCATTGTGGGATTCTCAATCTTTCATTATACCATTTTACTGTAAAATGAGCCTCGTCGACCTTTCTGATTTCATCGAAGAAGTATGGCCTTCTGAAATGCGGGTTGTTCTTCCTGAGATTGATACACCTCCTGACAAACTCGAAGAATTGCTGATTCTTCTTCAAGAATTCCCAGTTATAGTGAGATATCTCGTTATCCTGACAGTAGGCATTGTTGTTGCCCTTTTGTGTCCTCTTGAATTCATCCCCTCCCAATAGCATAGGTACACCCTGAGACAACATCAGTACGAAAATAAAATTCTTCATCAATCTGTCTCGCAACTGGTTTATCTCTTCATCATTCGTCTCCCCCTCGATTCCCCAGTTATACGAAAAATTGCAGTCGAATCCATCTCTGTTGTCTTCGAGATTTGCCTCGTTGTGCTTTTTGGAATAGCTCACAAGGTCGTTCAAGGTAAATCCGTCGTGAGATGTAACAAAATTGATACTGTGTGATGGTGTCTTCCCACTTGCCCCATACAGGTCCGAACTTCCCGTCAACCTGTATCCCATATCGCCTATCATACCCGAATCGGATTTTACGAACCTTCTAACCGTATCTCTGAATTTACCGTTCAATTCAAACCAGTTGAGAGGGAAATTACCGAGATGATACGAATCCTCGGGGGCGATATCCCACGGCTCGGCAATGAGTTTCACATTGGACAGGACCGGATCCTGATGTACGGCCACAAAGAAGGCACTCACCTGCGAAAACTTTCCGTTACTCCTTCCAAGCACAGATGCCAGATCAAACCTGAATCCATCCACATGCATATTAAGAACCCAGTATCTCAATGAATCCATCACAAGTTTGATTACCTGAGGTTCATCGAAGTTAGGACAGTTACCACATCCACTATAATCCTCGTAGAATCTCTTATCTTCCTTCAGTTTATAATAGGTTGGGTTATCGATTCCTCTGAAGCAGAGAGTGGGACCCAGTTCATTGCCCTCACAGGTATGATTATAAACCACATCCAAGATCACCTCTATACCCGCCTTATGCAACTCCTTTACCATCTGCTTGAATTCAGGAACCTGACATCCAATATACGAATTTGTAGAAAATCTGAAATCGGGGGCAAAATACCCAAGTGTACTATACCCCCAATAATTGGACAGACCCTTCTTCCTGAGAAAGATGTCCTGATGAGATTGATGCACAGGCAGAAATTCGATGCAGTTTATTCCGAGTTGCCTGAAATATTCTATCTTATCGATGACACCCAGATATGTACCGGGGAATCTGACACCCGAACTCCTATGGATCGTCAGTCCCTTTATATGAGTCTCGTATATTATCAGTTCATTGAGTGGAATTCGAGGATGCCTATCCCCTCCCCAGTCGAAATCATCTCTTATAACAACACACTTAGGGGCAAAGCGGATATTGTCGGTATTGGAAAATGAGAGGTCTTTCTGTTTGGAATCGATATCATAACCGTAGTGGTCTCCGTCCAACCCATAATCTCCTGTAATTGCCTTTGCATATGGATCCATCAATAGTTTGTTTGGATTGAATCTAAGACCCTTTTCCGGTTCGTATTCTCCATAGACTCTATATGCGTACAACTGCCCTTCTCTGATCCCCTCGAGAAATATATGCCAGACATTCATCGTACGATTTTTCAATACAAAAGAATGGGAGGGAGTAACATCATCTACATTATCGAACAAGAGGAGCTCCACGGCTTTTGCGTATTTGGAATATATGGCAAAATTTACCCCACCCTCTATCGGTGTGGCACCGAGCGGAAAGAATCTCCCGTTTCTTATGGTGATCCTCCTCTCCAAAAACCTACCTCCCTAAGATATTCTTGGTAATGATCTCGGATGCCCGTACAGAGGTCATAAAGTCCCCAAAAATACCTATCGGGGCAAATACAGATGAGCTGGCAAATACAAAGTTCTTGATACCGGTCTTCATATCTCTAAACAATATTCCATCCTTCGAATCGTTTTGCAAAAATAGATATCGAACGGGCTTGAAACCCTTATGAGACAATTCATTCATATACGCATCGAACAGACTTTCGGCGTTCAACACAGAGGATGTGTTAACAATAAATCCATCGATGAATGGGAACACCTTGGTCAATATAGTTCTTGCCCTTTCGTTGAGCATATCCGCATTCTTTTTGATATACTCCTCTGGTTTGATGTCGAATGTTACAGAGACTACCAGATTCTCCTTGATTATTGCCCTGTTTCTCATAGCCTTCATAATAGTAATCTGATATGAGTTACCGGCAATCTCCGAGTCATAATTTTCTTTATAGAAAATTACCTTTGCGGCGATCTCCGGAATACCTTTGGAAGATACGACGAAATTAGTAGTATATCTCGAGAAATACGGCTTTCTATCGATCTTCAGACGGGAAAATATCCTTTCTGACACTAAATGTGTCAGATTATCGTATTCAGTGGACAACAGGACCGAATCCACTCTTATGCTACTATGTTGCTTGTTATCTCTCAGATAATAGTTGAACCCTCTCTTCTCGATATGATATCTCCCGTCATTATTGTAGAGAATCAGAACACCCCTATCTTCGAGCCTCTTTATCAGGCTCGCTTTCAATTTTTCGATAGAGGATAACAATAACCAGTTATTCATTGGGATGAATCCAATGAGTGAATGCTGTGCTGCAATCACACTATCCGTGGAACACCCTTGAATAAAGGCAAGCAGGGTCTTGAATGCGAGTCTCTCCCTGTTGTCTTCTATCGAATCAAAAGCAGAACTCTCGGGCAAGAGAGTGCGAAAGTCTCTCGAATCGATCCTTCTATCATCCCAGAACGAAAATGGTGGATATGGATAGTGCCTGTTGAATAATTGAATTATGTTTTCCAGAAGTGTACAGGATTGAGCAAGATGTCTCTTTGTATTCTTCTTATCACAGCCAATCTCACAGAAGAATTCCTCGGCATTATCATCTATGCTCTGAAAGATATCGAGTCTCAATCTCCTGGTTACGAACTGAAATCTATCTACTCGCTCAGAATCCATCTCCAATTCCGACTGTGATATCGAAAGGTACTTCTTTATCTGGGACATCAACTCTCCAAATTCAAGTGGAGGCAGTATAAGTGGCGAGACAGGCAGTGTATATCCCTGAAAACTATATCTGTCGGCAGGCACAGAGTTGCGCAATAAAACTACATTGTAATTATAATAAGAAAGCAGGTTGGCAGAGAGTATCCCACTCAAATCATCACCGGCTATCAATGTGTCGAATCTTTGAACAGACATAGACTAAACTATCTCTACCCTCGCCTCTCCTCTTCCTTTTATAATCTCCCCTATTTCATACGCCCTCAAACGATATCTCGAACGTAGCATACCTATCAATCTCTTCGAAACAGCCCTTCTGACAACAAATACATATCCAATTCCCATATTGAAGGTGTTGAACATATCCTCTTCGGGGACATCCCCGTTTTGCTGAATCCATTTGAAGACAGGCAGTATAGGGAAACTCCCCTTTTTTATTACTGCTATAGTACCCTCTGGTAAAACTCTCGGGATATTGCCCGGCAACCCGGAACCGGTAATGTGAGCCATTGCATTTATCTTGAACCTCTTGATAACATCCAGAACGGGTTTTACATAAATGATCGTTGGCTTCATTATAGTATTTACGAACGGGCCATTGAATCCATCCACTACGGTATATCTATCGAATTTCTTGATATCGAAGAATATCTTTCTCACGAGAGAAAAACCATTGCTATGAATACCACTGGATTCCACACCCACCAAGACATCTCCAATCTCAACATCTCTGCCCTCAATTATATCCTTTCTGTCAACTATACCCACCACGAAACCGGCGAGATCATACTCTCCATCGCTGTAGAAGGATGGCATCTCAGCAGTCTCTCCTCCTATAAGGGCACAGCCTGCCTCTCTACACCCTTTTACGATACCCTTTACAACCTCACTCCCGACCTCGAGGGAGAGCCTCCCTGTAGCAAAATAATCCAACATAAATAGTGGTCTCGCACCACATACAATGAGATCGTTTACGCACATAGCCACGAGGTCAATTCCTACTGTGTTATGCACATTCGTCAGGAATGCAAATTTCAATTTTGTACCAACCCCATCGGTGGAAGAGACCAGAATAGGTTGATTCATCCTCTTTACATCGATCTTATATAGCGCAGCAAAACCACCAAGTCCGCCAATGACATTTTTCGAAAATGTGGATCTTACATCTCTTTTTATTATATCCACGAACTTATCACCTGAATCTATATCTACTCCGGCGTCTTTATATGTAGGCATAATGCTCTCCTCTATATAGGGTTATGACACCGTTGCACTATAAAATCAACCTGCCCTTTCGTCAAGTTGAAACAGAATTATATTTATCCGATTACTTGTTGATTGGAATCAGATTCAGCCCACCCGGATAGGCATAACTGACATACTGGTCATATCCAAACACAGTAATACCCACAGGTTTATCAGCGGTGATTGTATGTGTCCCCGCCCCAACTGATACCTTTGCAACTAAATAACTTCCACTACCTACAGGGGTGAAACCTCCCACAACCGAGCCATCCAGATATACTGTACTTCCAGCAGGAGCGGTTATGTTTACAAAATTTCCTCCATTGTAATTTGTTGGAACCAAAAATATATACTCAGTCCTATACTGTTCTACTGGAGGAGTAATGGACATCGAGGGATCACCCGTTCCAGCCCCGGCGTCCTGTCCTGCCATATACTGTCCGAGTAATATTGGCCTTGTAGATGTAACCTCGAAATCCTGTTTCGAACTGAAGTCATAGAATTGACCTCTATTCAGGGTCTTCGGGGTCCCTGGTTGCACCGGATTGGTTGTGATTACTGTATTATCATACGCTGCAAGGAATCTCCAATAGTCAGGTTCAGAACCTCTTGGCTTATACTTTGTTGCAATGAAATTTCTGCCCCAGGTAGTAATTGGAAATATCTGCATCTCGAGATGATCACAGGCTGTTACTCCGGTTGGAACCTGAGAACAGCCTGTACCACCATATACAGCAACAGCCTTATCAGCCAGAATATATGTACCTGTCATATCACCCCCGTAATCACACGCCTCGAAGTCTAAGACATCCCATTGAGACAGTGTAAATTGTCTCGTTGCCCCTGCTGCCATATCCGGGATAGAGCCACCCGCACAGACATGCGCATTCACCTTGACTGTCACATTTGTAGTGCCGGGCTCCACAGCAATAACAACAGCATACGAACTGAGAGACTCATTTCCACCACCATACCATGAGAATGACCTGTCTCTTGCAAGAACGAAATACTCATTTGTCATAGCTGCTTTAGGTATGAGGAGAGAGGCATCATTAGAATATACCATCGCATTATTGTATGGATTGAATTGGTACACTGCAACCGGCAGGTTACTTATAAGTTTAAAAGAATTCTTTCCGGTATAAGACTTACCATAACCCTCTATATTATTCGGTGCAGGTAAAAATGTAGCAAGCCCTTTTGCAGGAACGGTCTTTTGGTCTATCTGACCACTAACTGTGTATAATGTGGCTATTGCCTGTTTGTCATTTGGATTGCTCACTACTATGGCAAACTGAGCATTTTGAGCATTGTATCCTCCGCCCTGCGGCAGGTCAGCGGGCCAGTATTCACAACCAATGTATGACTTCTCTGCCTCTGCCTTATCACACAGTGTCATACACCTCCCATTCTCACAGTGATTTCCTACATTGTTAGGATCCGTACACTCCTCCACTTCATCAAATCCCGTCCCATTCGCATTACACTGCACCACCTTATTCCCTTCACACTTCTTATACCCGCTCGAACATACCTTCACTACACAACTATTCCCTACACACACCATCCCCGCTCCGCATCCCTTCAGATTCCACTCAGTCCCCGTCTCATTGCATATCCTCAACGTATTAGCATTGTTCGGATCACACTCCTGATAATTCGGCTGACATATCCTCGGTACACATTGATTATTTATACACACCGCATTCTTCCCCTCACAATCCTCCTTCCTCACATAATTAGCACCCTTATCATCACATACCTGTACCTCCTTATTGTCCAGCG
>Ga0123519_10009288_pt1 | contig 14825 bp, 23 predicted proteins | sample YelNatPaOPRAMG02_FD_87396 | JGI IMG/M metagenome (GOLD analysis project Ga0123519, IMG submission 87396) | Hot spring microbial communities from Yellowstone National Park - Yellowstone National Park OP-RAMG-02 (version 2) | ecosystem: Environmental > Aquatic > Thermal springs > Hot (42-90C) ...
AACGGATAGTTGTTTATCAGGTGATCCATAAGCGTCGTTTCTTGTTTGTCAAGCCATAGTTTGAGTTTCTCGAACTGCCCCTTTCGGTACAAGTTTACCGCATTGATTTGCAGCTGTCTTGTTTTTTCTAGTACCCTCAACTTCGACATCTCAAATTCACACTTGAGTATATATATTCCAAGTACTGTAAAGGGAACAGAAAATACAGTGACACCTAATATTATCCAATCCATTTTTTTCTCACCCTCCTTCAGACAAGATTTTCACCCAATTTCTTTTGAGCTTCCTTTTCTAATTTCTTGGCGTGTTTTAGCATCTTCTTCAACGCTTTTTGGTAGTCCAGATAGACTTTTTTGCTATAAGTATTGTTACACTTCTCATCTTTCTCCAGAAATTCAACGTACCCAAGCACATGTTTCAATGCCATACTATAACCCACCCTGAAGTCCAAAGAGTTTATGTTCGGTTTTTGCGAAGACGTGTCATTGACTATGTCAGCTAGGACTGGTACGCGTACTAGCGTCACCCATAACTTGATTTTCTCTGACCATGTTATTTCAAATGTATCCGTTGTGCTGTTCTTAAGTTGATTTATTATACAATCCATCTTTTTTCACTCTCCCCAGTAGTAATGCTTGTAAAATGGTGAACAAACAGTTTTGATTTCATCCAGCAGTCGTGGCACAGATAAATTCTTCCGCCTATTTTCTGTATTGTTATGTATTCGTCGACCTGCCTTTTGCACAGAGAACACCGCCTCTTCTTCACCCGCACCACCTCCGCTGCCGGCTCGGCCTCCGCCGCGGTGGCTGCGGTCGCGGCTTCGGCTTCGGTCGTGGTTGCGGCGGTCTCTGCGGGCTTGAGTCCGCCCGCTTTCTCCTTCTCCCTCTCTCGCTTTCGGGCGACCATCAGGACCAACTCAATCCCTCCCCTCCGCGGTCTTCTGGTTCAGCGCCTCCAGTATTCTGCCCGCCAGCTCCTCCGCCTCGGCGGTGCCGGCTCTCTTCAGGGCCTCGTAGTCCGCCTCCAGCACGCCCCTGAGCATGAGAAAGAGCCTGAGGCGGATCTCGCTGTCAACCGCGCTCTCCGTGCTCTCACTCTCGAAGAGGGGGCGGTGCCGGTCTAGGAACCGTTGGAGCACGAAGAGGGCGTCCTTAGCCTCTTGGTATGTCACCATCTGGACCACCCACCCTACCCCTTCTCCGCGGCCCTGGCTGCCGTCCACCTTGCAGCCGAGCATATCTCCCGCACGGTCGGTTCGTCCATTACCTCTGCATCGGCGGAGAACGAGATCCCATGGAGTTGCTTGTTCTCCTCGATTGGTGTGTAGCTGAAGAAGAGCCCCCTCTCCTCCCTGGCTTTCTTTATGTTATCCAAGACCCTCTCATACAGGAAACTTCTGACCATGTTCTCAACTTCTTTGTTACCAATTTCTAACGGCGGATCGAAGTACAACTCACCGCCACCTTCAGTCTTGATGAAGTAGCCGTACCGCTTCCCTTTGGATTCTAATGGTCTTGCTCCTGGAGGCATCTCCTTCGGAGGGGGAGCAGTTGTAGGGGCAGTTGCAGGGACAGGCGCGGGCATAGGAGTGGTTGCAGGGGCAGGGGATGGCTCTGGCTTGAGCTTCTCGGTCATTTTCACCTTCCATTCCCCAGCAACTGGGGTTTTCACATGCTCTTCCTTTACTTCAATGACCTCTGGCTTTTCTTCGGCTCCCAGCATCTCTTCAGCTCCCAGCTCCCCACCACCCACCAAATTTGAGATGGCCCGCTCCATTGCTCTGGTCTGTGCCAAAGCCCTGACGTCGTGAACCTCATGGGCAAAGTCTCGCTCTTCTGAAGAGGCAGAGCCGACCGCGTCTGCAAACCTCCCCGATGGCGCGATGGCTCGGTAGGTGTAATGGTAGACCCTGGTACCGTCGTCCCTAATCTCCTCGCGCTCCTCCCTCTTTTCGAGGGATATGTTACATGCCAAGGCATACTTCAGCCAGCCGCTCTTCTTTATGTACTTCTTGCCGGCGATCGGCACGTAGTCGTCCTCGGTCAGAACGCGCCTCTTGAAATCCTCGAACCGCTTCAGGGCATCCAACGTCTTCTCGACCGAAGCTGGGGCGATTATTTCTGGCTCCTTCACAACGATTTCCTTGCTAGGCTCTTCGCTCATACCGCCACGACCTCCTCCTTCTTCGGCTCCGGCTCTGGTTTGCTTTCAGCCCTGCTTTTCCCCTTCTTCTTAATTATGGCGGCCTGGAGCCCGTCGTCCGCCCACACCTCTAGCGGATCGCCGGGACCCCAGCCGTAGTTCTTCACAATCTCGGGGGGGATGTACACAAGAAAGGAACCCCCCCTGAGAACCAGGGTGCGGTCCCACTTTATCGGCATGATACCACCGAATATTACTCTTAAGTAGGCATTTAAATACTTTTTGGTTACTCACGAATTGTTTAAATATTTCTTTTGCTAACTATTACATGGGTGAAAAAGGTGGAAACAAACTCGGAAATACAACCCCCAGAAATCAAACACTTCCCTCCGACAGAAGAAGAAATCAAAGCATGGGAAAAATTTGAACGTGAGCATAGACAATGCAGTGTATGCTACAAATGGCATCTCGGGTCTCGACGTGTTAAAAGAATCCACGTGCCCCAGAAAAACGATTTCCGGGGCGAACGGATTGACGTCGCGAAGGACCACCTCGACCTCGCCGAAGACCGCGTATTCGCCGTCCCAATGGAATCCCAAGAACGGGATTCCGGACCTGAACGAGTTCCGGCGGCCCTCGAACGTAATGCGGAGCTCCGTTCTGGAGCCCTCGATCAAGTACCGACCATGCCCCGAAGCTGTGGTATAAACGACAGCGCCATTGTTGATGCGCACCTCCGGCTGGGGGTACCCAAGTAGCTCTGGTGCCCTCGCCACTTTGTTAAGCCACCGCTTCACGATCCCCCAGTAGCCCTGGGGGATGATGATAGAAATTTCAGTCTGCATCACTCTCACCTCCCTTTCTTTTTACAATGCTTATGCCCACATATTGGGCAAATACAATACTCGACCTCATATTCAACTTTGATTTTTTCACTCATTTTCCAACCCCCACAGAAAGAAAAATGCATCTACCACACAGGCATTTTGTTTTCTTCGACTATCACGTACCCCTTACGTAGTAGCTCACCATCGTCGGTAAAATCAAACACGTCACCACCTTGGTCACCGCTGGACCTGTAATACATCGGAAACTTTTGTTTCACTGCCTTCATAGCCTCCTTTTTGCTTGGCCCCCACGTGTGCATGATCCCATGAGCAACGAGCTCCTTGAGCCAAGCGTCATCCTGCTCAGAGCGGCGCAAATAGCGCAAAACTGCCCTCTGAACCATGAACTTTTCTTCATCTTTCTTCTCCAACTCTTGCTTTAGTTTCTCGATCTGCTCTTGTGCCTCGCGTAACTTTATGCCCAAGATCTCGGCCCTGTATTTTTGCGCCAGTTTTTGTGCAAAGCGGACGAGCTTCTCGCTGGGCGGGTACATGCCGGAGAAGTTAATTGCCCCGCCTGCCGCCTCCACCGAATCGACCGCCAGGTCGTAGAGCCTTTCCTTCTCCTTCTCGCTAACCACCTCGTCTAAGGCAATACCAAGCACGAACACCGTTGGATAGCAGTTCCACACGCTTATTTGCACATTTTCATCAAAGGGTATGGAATAGCCGGCCGCGCAAGGAAAAGTAGTCTTTAGGGTTCCGTTTGGCAGCTCGGCGCCGCACGCAACACAGACCATTTTTCCGTCCTTTACTTGTGCCGCAGAATGAATGTAGTATTTCATTTTCTCACCTCCTCCTCAGTTATGAAATATTCCCGCACCGCGCCCTTGTAGGGCTCGATGCGGTGTGCATACTTGAGGTGGGACGACCTGTTGGTCGTCACCTTTTTTCCGCAGATGATACACACATCCCTCATTTTTTTGCACCCCTACCTATACCTCTACCTATACCCTTACCTCTACCCATATATATACCTTTCGGTAGATAAAAAATGGAACACTGCCGATCTGGTCGTGGGAGACGCCAGCAACTCACTACCCTGAAGGGCAGAGCGGCAACATGTTTCTCTACAGGACCATCATACCGCGGGGCAAAGAGCTTTCGATGGGTGGAGTGATGGGGTACAACAAATGCATATTCATGCGCAGCTGCCCAATAACGATACTCCAGGAAGGCGAAAAGAACCCGCTCAACAGTAAGACGATATGGATGAGCGACGCCCCCGCCGAGTACTATGGAATGGGAGAGTTTGCCTTGAGGCTGAAGGGGCCAGATGTGCTGATTGGAGGTCTCGGTCTAGGCTTAATCGTATGGTTCTTGTCCAACAGAAAGGACATCAGAAAGGTTGTAGTTGTGGAGAGGTCAAAGGACGTGATCAAGCTGTGCAAGCCCAACCTTCCCACGAACATACAAGTTGAGGTCATAGAGGGTGACTTCATAGACGTTGTCCCATAGAGTTCGCTTTACATTACGGCAATAAGGTTGTTTATTATATGCGCTAATAAAGTTGGCGTGAGGCTCCTCGTTCTGAGGAAGATCCACGCCAGAATAATCCCCGCCAGCAGGGCGTAGAGCAGGGACGTGAGCATCTGGCCGTACACGGCGGTGTGGTAGGCGGCAAAGACCGCGCCGCTCATGAATACCGCGACCGGCTCGGATAACCTTGAGGCAAAAAACTGGGTGATGGCTCCTCTGAAGAAGTACTCTTCGCTCACCGCCATCAGGACGCCGAGAAGGGCAGCGTCCGCGATCGACAGCTTTTCAACTGAAAGCGGGAGAAACTTCAGCACGAAACTGAAAACGGCGAAGCTCAGCAGAGCCAGCCCCGTGTACATTATGTTCTTCTGCTGGAGGCTCTCCTCCAGTTCTTGATCGATTTCGCCCGGCGACATGATGTAAGAGAACATCATGCCTGCCAGGAGCAGGACCAAGGGCACGAGCGCGAGCTGGAACTGGACCACGACGTAAAGGTACGTGGCGATCATCACAGATATCAGGGCGAAGGTGAAGGAAAGGATGTCAAACTTGATCATCTATTAAGCGCCTTCCCCTTCTTGGTTTTCTTCTGTGGCAAGTCCTTACCTGCCTGTGGCAGATTGGGCACCTAAAATTTTTGATTTCGTCCCTTTCGAACCAGACGCAGCAGTGGGCGCAGTAAAAATAGAGGGGGTAAACGTACTTCACCGCTATTCCTCCAGGTGCTTCTTGAAGAAGTACATCGAGACGAACAGAAAAAGCATCCCTAAGAGGCCGAAGACTATCACAGGCGTGTAGATTCCCTTGGTGGCGTACTCCGCATAGACGACCTCTGGCGCCGAAGCGTAGATGTAGAACGTGGTGAGGCTGATGAAGCCGAAAATAAAGTACATCTCCCTCTTCTTCACCCTGCCTCCCTTTGCCAGGACGTAGAGGAAGGTGGCGCCGACTACCGGAAGCAGAGCCACGAGCACCGTGAAGATCAGCGGGTCCATCATAGAGATCAGATCACCATTTTTTCTTTTGCTCGCGCATAGATCTCTGCGACCCTGGCTGCCTCCTGCCTTTCCTCGGTCGAGAGCCTCTCGTTTCCAGCCATGATCCTGGCCCTGTTCTCCGCCAGCACGGTGTAGCGCTTTATCCTCACCTTCTTCTCCTTGGTCTTTGCCTCATTGAATTCCTTCATCAGTTTCTCGACGCTGTCCTCAGCCGCCTTTGGCGTGTCGATGCGGACCATTTCGCTGTACTTCTTGCTCTTCGCGGGGAAGAATACCGTCGGCGCTGCCAAGCGCCTGCCCTCTTTCGCGGTTATGGGGCGCACCCTGCCCTTTTCGTCCGTGTAGAATCCCTTTACTTTACCCATTTTTATCCACCTCCATCATCCATTCCTTTTGTAAGGAAGACAGAAAAAACGTAAGAGAAGAAAAGTATCGCGAAGTACCCCAGCATGGCTTCCCCGAACCCGTAAGCCTTTCCCGAGGCACGAAGCCAGCCCACGTAAAGGTCCTTCAAGAAGAGCTCCCAGAGTGCAAGACCTGCAGAGGTTATGAGGATCCGAAGTGTGGTACGAAGTAGTCCCATCATTCTTCCCTCCTTTTGAATATTAATGCCAAAAGCCATGGAGCGAAGATTATTATGATAGCCAAAAGTATAAGTATCCCAGCAATCGTCCCAAATATCCCTAGTCCGAAAACGTTCCACGGGTTCTTGAGCCAGTCGGCTATCCCCTTGAAGAACGCCGTGATTGGGTCGGTTGTTTCAATAGGAGTGCTTTCCCTTAATTGCCATCCCGAGTAGCCCTGCTGCTGCGCCTCGGAAGAAGTCCACAGGTAGACGTATTCTGTTGAGACCGCATAGACGACCCTGAGTCTGTAGTAGACGGCAGGGTACCATTCGGTGTACGAGGAATACGATCCGAATAGGCCCGTAGGCTCAACGTACGGTCCGAAGCGCAAAGCCGTGATTTTGAAGTAAGTTGTCTCGGCGAACCTCGGGTCGGGCATTATGTCTGGGCTCAAGGCGTTCTCGGGATTATTGAGAACGTCCCGGTTGGTCGTAATGGTGTACCCAGTCCCAGGAACCGTGTAGAGTTCGATGTACCTTCCCGTTAAATCTGGGTTGAGCTGGGCGCACTGAAGGATTTTGTCCGGAGGCAAGGGCTTCTGGGTCTGTGTGTTGGACACCATTATCGGGTCTTTGTACTCCCCTATCCACATAATAATCGGGAAGGCTCCCCTGTAGTTCGAAGCCAAGTACTTGACGGTGGAGTTGGTCAGCGGGTTCGGGTCGGGTGGTGGGGATGACTTGTACGCGTTCTGCCACGTCACAGTGTCAAGCATGAACCAGAAAGTAGTCTCGCGCCAGTTGTACACCCCGCTCCCTGGAACCGAGGAAATTTGGATTACAAAGTCCGCCGGCATGATGTTGACCACGACTTTGTGGATTTCCGTGCCGTCGGCGGTTGGGACGTACTTGTAGTAAGTCAGAGTCCGAGTCTTGAAACCTATCGGGTCGTCTTGCAGTGTAGGTTGTTGAATTTCAATTTTCAGCTGTCCAGAACCGTAATTGTACCACCAGTCGGGCCCATTCAGCAAATACCCACCTATGGGTTCCGAGCCTTCCTTGTCATGCGCTATTACTGTGTTCAAAGGACTGTTGTCGACCCACTTGAAGTTTGTTGGCAGTGGGTCTGGGGCTGAAGCCTTATACATCCCCCCACCCGTTTGCAAAGCGTAGAAATAAGCTCTGGGACCCTCCGGTCCCGGGATGATTGATAAGAGCGAGTGTGATTGGGAATAGGCAAGAACCAATACTACTCCAATTATTATTCCCAACCCTATCGTCTTCCTGTCCATTTTTCCTTTCCTCTTTTTTCCCTTGGTCAATAAAAAATAAAAAAATAGGAAATTTATGCCGGCATCTCACCACATAGCTTGTGCCGTCCCCACGTCCACAGAAACATCTATGGCGCTGAGCACCCCGTCCGGCTGGTTCTTTATTGTCACGATGAAGTCGGCGCTTTGTTTCAATGGTGAGCCTTGTGCTACGCCATTCACGTAAAGTGTGGCAACAACTGTAAGCCTTCCCTTCAAATCATACGAAGCCCCAACGTCTGGTTTCTGCATCACGTTGGTTATTTTGGCTATTATCACTGCCGCCATGTCCGATATCGTTGTGGGCTGCCCTGAAGTTGGATTGCTGATCTCCACTGAGGCTGTGTAGGGCAGCGTAATTTTGCCTTCGGCCTGTGCAATTCTGCTGAGCCTGTAGACTTCTGGGTGAGCTTGCCCTGCATATGTTAAGTACTCCCATGTGATGTCGTACTTTATCTTCACGGTCCCTTGAGCGGTGAATGTCGGCTTCACGACAGGTGAGAACTTGAAGTAGTAATACGTTCCCGTGTACAAGAAGTAGTTTGTTATGTCCATGGACTTTGACCCGAAGATTGCAACAATAGAAAGAGGAGTTTTAGGTTCAAGCGTCGCTACGGAGGTGCCGTTCTCCGCGATAACTTCAATTTTCATCGTGTCGAGCACCGTGGTTTGGTTGCCCCTCGAACTATAGAAGTATATACCGATAGCCAAGAGTATTAATCCGAGTACCAGTGCTGCCATTTTCCTGTCCATCGCCGTCACCCCTGAAAGAGAAGGAAGGCTAGTCGGCCGCCTTCCGTCCCCACTTCGCCCAGATTAAGTACACTATTAACACTGGGACCACGAATGCGATCAAAGCACCTATCGGTGTGTTTACGTCTATAGCAGGGAACAGACCGACTATGAAGTTGCCGATTAGAAAGCCCACAAAGACTATGACCGCAAAGAGCAGGAATTCTTTGAGGCTGACGGAATTTATGAGCCGAGAAATTGGACTGGTAATCCACCTGAAGAAAATTACCATGCGGGCATAGACACCAGACGCTAGAGTAATGAAAGCACTGGCTATTGGGTTGAGTGTGAGGAGTCTCATCTCACTCACCCTCATGCCGCAAACGTCAGCGAGAACGTAGCGAGTCGCGTGGCGTCAGGGCCGCCTATGCCGTTCTGTGCAAAGTACGCTGGGTCGAAGTAGCCCATCAAATCAAAGGTGAAGGCTTGAGTGCTTCCAGCCGAAAGCGAACCCTTGCCGACGGTGATGGTTAGCGTGGCAACTCCCGTCTTTGTGTACTGGTTGCCGACAAGTTGCTTTGTCAGTGCGTCGTCAGCCACAACGGAAGTCCATTAAGTAGTTGTGCCCCTCTGTGTCGATGAGCTGAACCCTGAAACAGTCACGGAACTACCAGTAGTCGAAGCCAGCACGCAAGCCTTGAGGTCTATGTTGTTCAAGAGGTCGTGTGAGCTTATGTAGCCAGAGTTGTCCTCGGTGTTGATGAGGTTGATTGTCAAAGTGATTTGGTTGACGCCGAGGGCTGTGAAGTTGAGCGTCCCGCCTGAGCTGTAGGTGTTGCCGAACTGGTCGAAGGCCTTTATCGAGAAAGTGCCAAGGTTGTAAGTCTGGAGCGGGATGAAGTTGTACTGCAGAGACTGGGCGTCAGAGTAAGTCATCTTTGGAATCGTCACGGGTACCCAGCGAGTGACATAACCTGCCTTGACGATTTTCACGTAAATCGTATCGCCTGACTTGTACGGGTTGATTGTTATGCCCCTACCGGGATAGGTCGAAGAGTCGGTCGTAATCGACTCCTTGAGTGTCTTGTCGGGGCTGTAAATCAATACGGAAGCACTGCCGATTGCCTGCCCTGCGAGTGGGTCCATGAGAGAGAACTGCAGTGGCTTGTTCACAGCGACCATGTCAGAGGGTCCAGGAGACGGCGAGGGTGTAACGTTTAGTTGCAGGTAGCCAAAGTACCAAGCTCCGAAGAGTCCGACTGCTATTAAGAGAATGAAGATACCAAGCGGCACTCCTGATTCGGATGACTTAGGCATCCTTCTACCTCCCAAAGTAGACTTAAGGATAAAAAGGTATTTAAAGCAAACTGCAAAAGTTTAACTTTCGTTATCGCCTTCTTTCCTTTTCCTTCCCCTTTTTCTTTGACCTTCGAGCAGTAATGCGCCCAGCTTCCTGGCGAAGTCGGTCGCCTCGTACTTTCTCCCCTTCTGGATCATAACGCCGTAGGCCAGGAAGCGGTTTATGGCGCTGTCCACGTCGCTGTTCGTGATCCTGTAGCGCTCGAGAGTGGTTTCGTCAATGTAGCCATCCGTGAGCAGGTCCATGAACAGGGCGCTCTCGACGCCCGTGAGGTTCTGCAGAAACACTCTATTCTCTTCCGCCAGGACATCAAGCAACCGCTGGTACTTCATCTCCAAAAGTTTGAGCCTCTGCTCCTCGTACCACACTCGAAACTCGTCTGGCAGGGGACCTTTGACGTATATGTACTCGACAAAGCTCTTCCACGTCGATTCCTCGCCGGCGTGCTTGAAGTCCACGCCTTTTCTGTACGAATTGTACACCGCGACCCCCCTCTTCGTCATCATTACCTCGCCGAAATAGTCCTCCCTGAGAGCCTTGGGAGGTGAGGAAAGCCTGACCATCGTGCCTATCAGACACCTGACCTTTACCCTGATGCCCTGAAAATATTCAAAAAAAGTTTTAGGAAGCTTCTTGTTGGTCATGGTCCACTTTCCGAAGTGGACCGCCATGTCGTCCCACACGACCAGGGGAATCATGTCCCGCGTCTGTATCAGGTAAAGGAGCTGGTCGAGCGTGAAGACGAAGTGCTCCTTGACCTTTTCCCAGTCCCCGTAGTAGGAATAAGCCAGCCACCCAGCCAGAGTTGACTTGCCCAAGCCCTTGGCGCCGCATACCGGAATGAACACCCCCCTGTTCTCCTTGACGGACCTCCTGATTACCTCCGCCAGAGGGAGGAGCGTGAGGTCGTCGACGTAGGGCGACTGCGACCAGTAGTCAGGAAGGGCCGTGTACTGCATCGTCTGAATGCCGTCGTACACGTGAAGCTTGACGTCCTCAACTTCTTCCTTGCTTGGGCTCAACAAGTCGTTCCAGAGTTCAAGCGTGGTGATGCTCACTTCTCAACACCTCCGACCTCGCTCACGAACATCGGCTGGACTTTCGGCGAAGGCCCGACCATCGGAAGCGCCCCTTCCTGCTTCAGCACGGCGATGAATTGAGGCGAAACGTCCTCGTTGGAGAACGACGTGTTCAGGACGGCATTGAAGCCCCTGTCCAGAACTTTATGTATGGCTGAGTTGAGATTGTTCTTTATGCTTCTGCCTTCTTGGGTCGACTCCGCCCCGACCTCATCCCAGAGCATTGCCAGCCACTTCGCCGAGGAAAGCAAGCGCGCCCAGTCAATGAGCATCTTCGCCGCAGCAGAGGAATTCTTTGCCCTCTGCCACGGGACCGCGGCAGCCTGCACGAGCCTCTCAAAAGTCTCAACCTTTTTCATTGGGTCATCGATTGAGTGTAATTCCTCGAGGATGCTCTGCACCACTGTAACCCTGTACTTCAACACGCCGTCCTGGACGACATTCACCCCGAGCTTGCCGAGCTCCCTGCTCACGTCCGCTTCTGTCTTGATGAAAAGCTTCTTGATCTTGTCGATGCCCAGCACCTCACCTTACCCCCCTTCTTTTTGCCCTGGCAAAGTATATCACTCCCAAGACGATGCCCGTCAGAATTATCAGGAAGATCTGGTTGTTCGTCTGGTTGAGCCACAGACCCAGGGCTTGGGCATACTCGGGCCTCAAGGCGAGCAGCGCAATTATGCCGCCAAGGACAACCAAACCAAGAACGTACTTCCATGGACCTTCCGTCCTGGCTCCGACCTCCCTCGCTGCATCTTCCAGGGAAGCGGTTCGGTTGAGCACGTCGATGATGAACTTCCTGGCAGTGTCCGCCTTCTTCTTCGAGGCGTCCAGGAGCCCTTTCACCGTGTCCGACAACTCCTTCACCTCAGCCTCGAGGCGGATGTTGTCCTCAGTGAGCTTCGATATCGTGGACCTGAGACCGTGCATCTGCGTCTTCATCCACTTGATTTTGTCGCGCAAGATCTTCGGGTCGTTGATTTTGTCCTCTTCGGAATATCTGTAGTACATCTGCCTGTAGTCGCCGCCCGCCTTTTCCAGCACAAAGACGGGGAAGAACTGCCCGTGGTCGAAGTAGGGCTCCTCACACTCGTAGACCACGGCGTAGTCAACGTAGGGGTGCGGGATCGTGTAGCCCTCCACGGCTATCATTTGTTTGTCGAACTTCACCCTCTCCAGAAACCTGTTCTCGTGGATGAGGTAGACGCGGTCGACCTTACCGAACTCCTTGTACTTGAACGGCTTCACCCTGAGCTCCGTCCGGTAGATGGGGGCCGAGCTCTTCTGCAGGAGGACCGAGTTCCAAGTATCGATGAAGATCTTCTTCTTCATGTCCTTGTCGCTCCTGATCACGACTTCAAGGACCTTGTACCTGTCGTAGTTCAGCCTTACCTTGACCTCGTACAGGTAGATCAGCAAGATGGGGAAGCCCAGCATCAGAGGAAGGACGTAAATGCCGTATTCCCTCGGGACGTAGAACATCACGAGCATGATGCCTGCGAAGCTGCCGTACATCAGGCCCATCTGGACTATGTCGGAGCGCTCCACGACTTATGCCTCCTACTCTTTCTTCCTTATGAAGACAAGACCTTCCTCTTCCTTCTCGTCGGCCGTTTTCTGCTCCGATCCGGCTGTGGGCTCTGGCTCCGCTTCATTTACTGGCTCTTCTACCTCCGTCGGCTCTTTTGTCGGCTCCTCCTCCAGCTCCGGCTCCGGCGCTGGGGTTCTCAGGGGGATTTTTTCGATCAGGGAGCGTTCGGGTTCTTTCTGCTCTGCCTTCTCCGGCAGTTCAAAAGTTTCTTCTTCGGCTTCTTTTTCCTTCTCCCTTTCTCTTTCTCTCTCCTTCTTCGACCTGACCCTTATCTTCCCCGACACCTTGAAGGTTTTGCCCAAAATGACGGACTCGGTCGCTGGGAGCTCAAAAGTCAAGTCCACTTCCGTCTGTATGTGCTTTGCAAATATTTCTTGGAACAGCATGTCGAAGGCCGACTGCGCCGGTGGCGACTGCGCCGGCGGTGCCGGAGTTGGCTCTGGCTGCGGAAGCTGTGGAGCTGGAGTTACATCTGGTATTGGTCCCGGATTCGATCTGGGCATCGCTACCGCCACACTTGAACCCAAGTCGAATACCTTGTTCCCGTACTCTTGTGCTCTTCTCCACCGCTCTTCCAGTATTTTCCGGTTCTCATCCTCTTTCTTTTTGAACAATTTTCCCACCTTCTTTTCAAGCAGTATGATGGATACACCCATCACCATGACGGCTATCCCCGCGACGGCGTTCAGGGCGAGGATGTACCTCGAACCGAAGGCAGAATATACGAGCAGGGCGCCTAACCCAAGACACACCGCGCCGATGCCCTGTTCGAGGCGCATAATGTTCTCACCTCACTCATGACGTCTTCCTTCTGGACGCCGTTCTTCGGGAAGATCACGTAGAATTTCAGGTAGGAGGGCGATTCCTCGAGGCCGACGAGGCAGTCCTCGTCCCAAGGATCGCGCCCGAGCTTTTCTTCCAGCTGTATCGCCAGGTGCTTCGGGACGCGTATGTACTTGGTCCTACCGGCGCCGAGTCTTATCCAACCCGAAGAATAAACTACACGGCGCACCAGATAGGATTCCTTTTTAATCAGATCTTTAAACTTGACTGTTTGCTCGTCCTTTATTTTTCATTCCCTCCCGTGAGCAATACCCACAAGTACGTAACAAAGAACGCAAACAAGCCGAACAAAAATACCTTCAAAACAAAGACTTGGGAGATGTTCAGCAAGCGCTCAGCCCCACCACTTCTTCTTTCTGGCTTTGTCCCAGTCCTTCTTCGTCACCTTTGCTGGCTTGAAGGCGGTCCTGAACTTATAGCTAATTTTTGCCCTTTCCTGGACTTCTCTAGCAACGAGTGCCGCCACCCCCGCGAGGACTATCACAAACAAGCCGAACTTCACGATTTCAGGAGACGCCCCGACCGAAGGCGGAACCGTGGAGGCTGGAGGCGTTGTTGGTTCCGTGGTTGAAGGGACGGTTGGGACCCAGATTATTCCACCGCCTTTACCCCCTTCATCTGTTACCGGTGCGGGGAACGTTATTTCAACTGTCGTGGAGGTTATTGGCACAGTCAAAGTCTTGCTCGTGTCGTCCCATGCGAAGTTTACCACGGCACCGTCGACTTTCACTTCTTGAGGCTTCCCAAGGCTCCCGAGCCAGACCGTCACGTTTGCCGGACCTGTAGCGTTGAATATTATCTTTCTCTGCGAAGTATCAACTGAGGTTACCACAATCGTCGAATTTGTATCGGTTGTAATCATGAAGACCTTACCCTCGTAATACCTAGTCAAAATGTTCCAAGTGAAACTCTTGAGCCCATATTGAAACGAGCCGAGGATGGCTTTGTCAGAATCCACGGAAAAAGCACATGGTAAGGGGGAATTGTCAAAGGCACTGATAACCGTGAAGTTAACATTCCCGTTCGCATCGAACGAAGGCGTTACTTTTGGGTAGTCGAAGACGTGGTAGACCGTCGCGGTCTTGGTAACATATTTCGTGTCGTTGAACGTCAGCACGTAGGAGAAATTACCAACAGTCGAACTTTGGACTACTTTCGAGAATTGCCCACTCGAGAGCGTTATGTCGGTCCCATTAATCGTGACCTTTCCTGGGAGAGAGGCGTAGTCCACAGTATAATAGGCGTACCCAGAGAGCGTCGAGGTGTCCCATACCCAAGTTCTTTCGTCGTTAAATGAAGTCGAGTGGTCGATGTCCGTGACCTTGATTATGTTATAAAGTAGACCCACATAATTACCTGTAGTTTTAGCTCTGATATAGTACGAGCCTACCACAGACGGGGTGGTAAAAGTAGCTAGAGCAATCCCCGAAGAGTCAGATGTTGTTGAATTGTAGCCCATAAAGATATCACCAATGTAAGTTACGCTGAAGCCGTTCTGAGTCCAGACCTTGTACTGCACGTTGCCGTAGGGCGTGCCGTGGTTTCCGTTCCCGCTCAAGTCAACGAAGTGGGTGCCGTTCCATGAATTGGCGGATATCCACAGTACGAGACCCGTGGTGTTGGTGTACGTGCCTTGGTAGAGCTGCTGGACGTTGGTTGAAGAAAGAGAGATGTTGTAGAGGCGGACGTCGTTGATGAGACCGTTAAGAAAATGTATTGAATATATTGAGTATCTACCTATCATCAAATAATTTGTATCGGATGATAATCCGTTCAGGTTGCCAGAGTTTATTGGTGAGCTGTTTAAAAAATTGTATTCTGTCATTCCGTCATGACTGA
>Ga0123519_10009294_pt1 | contig 14822 bp, 13 predicted proteins | sample YelNatPaOPRAMG02_FD_87396 | JGI IMG/M metagenome (GOLD analysis project Ga0123519, IMG submission 87396) | Hot spring microbial communities from Yellowstone National Park - Yellowstone National Park OP-RAMG-02 (version 2) | ecosystem: Environmental > Aquatic > Thermal springs > Hot (42-90C) ...
AACTGTCTGGCGGCATTTCTGCTGCTGGAGGGCGATGGCGAGCGGCGCCGGCGGGGCGTGGCCAAGGTGATGCGCAGCCTGAACCGGTTTCTGGAGGGGTACCCTGCGGACGGCGGGTGTGACGAGGGGCCGGGGTACTGGACGCAAGCGGGGGCCTCGCTGTTCGAGTGCCTGGAGTTGCTGGACGGCGCGTCGGGCGGGCGCATTCGGGTGTGGGACCGGCCGCTGATACGTGATATGGGGCTATACATCCTGCGCGTGCACATCAGCGACGCCTACTTCATCAACTTCGCCGACGCGCACCCCACAGTGGGCCTGCCGGCCGACCTCGTGTACCGGTATGGGCAGCGGGTTGGCGAGCCGGACCTGGCGGCTTTCGGCGCGGCGGCGTACCGGCGATGGCCGGGGCAGCTGACGGAGACGGGCGATTCGATCATGCGGGTTTTGCCGGGGCTGTTCGACGCGCGTGCGCTGGAGGCGGCCGAGGCGCGGGTGCCGTATCTGCGGGATGTGTGGCTGGGCGCGATCCAGGTGATGGCGGCGCGGGAGCAGGGGGGCACCGACCGGGGCCTCTATGTCGGCGCGAAGGGCGGCCACAATGGGGAGAGCCACAACCACAATGATGTGGGGCAGTTCATCGTCTACTGCGACGGCCGGCCGGCGATCATAGACCCGGGGGTGGAGACCTACACCGCGAAGACCTTCAGCGACGAGCGCTACGAGATCTGGACGATGCAGTCGGCCTACCACAACCTGCCGACGGTGAACGGGGTGCAGCAGCACGAGGGGTAGGAGTATCGGGCCGCGGACGTGTCGCACCGTGGGGACGATCGCGCGGCGGAGCTGTCGATGGACATTGCGGGGGCGTATCCGGAGGAGGCGGGGATTGCGTCGTGGCGACGGACGATCCGGCTGGTGCGGGAGCCGAAAGGGTACGTCGAGGTGGAGGAGGACTTTTGGCTGCGCGCGGCGTCGGACCGAATCACGCTGACGCTGATGACGCCGTGCAAGCCGCGGCGGGAGGGGCCGGGGGCGTTTGCGCTGCCAGTGGAGGGCGCGCGGGCGCTGGCGGTGCACTTCGACGGGAGGGTGCTCGAGGCATCGGTGGAGGAGATGCCACTGTCCGGAAGCAGCCTGCGGTCAGAGTGGGGTGATTTCCTGTACCGCATCTTGCTGCGGCCGAAGGCGGCCGCGAAGCGGGGGAGGTGGACAGTGCGGATGGCGGCCGCGTAGCTTGGCCGCGGTGAAACGAGCGCGGAGAGGGGTTCCCGCGACGGAGTGGTAAGGCTTGTGGGGCGGCGGGCAAGACCGCGGCCGGCGCAGGAGCAAGACATGCGCAGGAGAGTGCAGAGCCTGTTGAGGGAGGGAGAGCCGGGAGAGGGGCCGACGCCGCTGTCGTATGAGGCGATGTTGAAGGACCTGGCGCGGCAGGCGCTGGAACGGAGGCCGAGGTACAACTACGCGGGCCGGCCCGCGCGCGAGGTGCGGGCGCGGATTGCGCAGGTGAAGCGGGCGCTGAGGCGCTGCCTGGGTCTGGCCGGCCAGGCGCTGCCGACGGCGCCGACGCGCGTTGCAACGCGCCGCGCGGTGCGGTTCGACGGATTCTCGATCACGCCGGTGGCGATGCAGCGGGGGGCGGGGTGGTATGTGACGGCGCATCTGTACGTTCCGCACGGCTTGAGGCAGCCTGCGCCTGCGGTGATGCATGTGCACGGGCATTCGTTCACGGGCAAGTCGGGGGCGGCGTACGCGCGCCGGTGCCGGGGGCTGGCGCGCCGGGGGTTCGTCGTGCTGTTTGTGGACTTTCCGGAGGCGGACGAGCGCGCCGGCACGGGGCATGCGTTGTGGTACCCGGTGCTGGCGGACATGCCGGTGCAGGGCATCATGGTGGCTGACAACATGGCGGCTCTGAGCTTTTTGGCTGGCTTGCCGTTCGTGGACGGGGCGCGCATCGGGGTGACGGGAAGCTCTGGGGGCGGGAACCAGACGGTGTACTTCTGTGCGGTGGACGATCGGGTGGCGGCGGCGGCGCCGTGCAATGCGCCGTGTCTGATTGCGGAGCATGCGAACTCAGGGTCGGGGGCGTACTGTCACTGCGAGGCCGTGCCGGGGCTGGTTGCGGCGGGGGTGGAGTACCACGACCTGCTCGCGGCGATGGCGCCGAAGCCGGTGCGCGTGTTCACGGGGATCCGCGACCCGCTGTTTCCGGTGATCGGGGCGCGGCAGGCGGTTGCGGAGGCGAACGCGGCGTATGCGGCCCTGGGCGCGGAGGGGGGCTGTACGCTGGAGGAGCATTACTGCGAGCACGAGTGTCCGGCCGCTTACCGGCAGGGCGTGTATGAGTTCTTCGAGCGCGCGCTGAAGCAGCCAGGGGATGTCGAGGGGCCCGGCGATGAAGGAGAGGACATCGACCTGTCTGACCCGCGGCTGCGCGCGCTGCCGCGCCGGCCGAAGCGATTTCTGAGGATAGCCGACCTGTACCGCGCGAAGCTGCGTTCGGTGCGGCCGTCGCGACCGCAGGCAGAGCGTTTGAACCGCCTGCTCGGGCGCGCGGCGAGCAGCAGTGAGGCGCGCTGCCTGGTGCGCGCGGAGGGGCGGCGGTGGCTGAAGGCCCTCTTGCAGACCGGGGACGGGGCGCTGGTGCCGGTGATTGTGGGCGAGGTAAGCAAGCGTCCGGTCGTTTTGGCGATGGCGGACGGCGGCAAGGAGGAGGCCGCGGCGCGCGCGGGCTCGTCACGGGGATCGGTCGCGGCGTTCGATTGGCGGGGCCAGGGGGAGACCAGCCCGGCGCAGGACCAGTGGCACCAGCGCGCGGCGCACTACACGGCCATCGGGGGAGAGCCGCTGCCGGGGGGGCGGGTGACCGACCTGCTGGCGGTGGTGCGATGGCTGCGGGCGGAGGGCCGGGCGCCGGAGAGGGTGGTCGCGTTTGGGCCGGAGGCGAGCATGGTGGCGCTGCTGGCGGCGGCGGTGGAGACGCGCTGCCCGGTGGTGGAGCTGCACGGCCTGGCGCGGTCGCTGCGCGATGCGCCTGGGCTGGTTGGCCAGGTGCCTTACACGGCGTGGCTGCCGGGGCTGGCTCTGTACAGCGACATCCCGCAGATGGTGTCCGCGCTGGGCGACCGGGTTATTGTGCGGAGCTGGCTGAAGCCGGGCGAGGAGGCGCCTGCGGAGGGGTACACCTAGGGGAGCCGGGGGCGATGGTCCGCGACAGCAGCGGCGGGATCCCCCTGTGGAGGTTCGCGCTCCTCTCGTCGGCGGGGGGGTTGAGGCATGCCATCACGACACGCCTTGGCGGCACGAGCGAGCCGCCCTACGCGGAGCTGAACCTCGGTCTGCATGTGGGGGACGACCCCGGGCGGGTGGTAGAGAACCGCCGGCGCGTGTGCCAGGCGCTGGGCGTGAGCTTCGAGTCCCTCACTTTCGGACGGCAGGTACACGGCGACCGCGTCCATGTGGTCGGCAGCGGGGATGTGGGCGCCGGCCGGGACCGCCTGGAGACGAGCATCGCGGGTGCGGACGGCCTGGTGGTCGCCGGGAGGGGAGCGACCATTGGGGTGCTGATGGCCGACTGCGTGCCGCTGGTGTGCTACGACCCGGAGCGTCGGGTGGGTGCGGTGGCGCACGCCGGCTGGCGCGGCACGGCCCGGGGGATCGCGGCCGCGATGGTGGGGCGGATGGCGCGGGAGTGCGGCAGCCGGCCGGAGTGGCTGCTGGTCGGCATCGGGCCGGGAGTTGGCCCGTGTTGTTATGAGGTGGGCGGGGAGGTGGTGGAGGCGCTGAGGGCCGCGGGCGCTTCGCCCGGGTCGCTGGTGGCGGCGGGAGAAGGCTCCTGGCGTGTGGACCTGGCGGCCGTGAACTGCAGCCAGCTCATGGCGGCGGGCGTGCCGGCGGGGAACATCGAGGTGGCGGGAATCTGCACGTCGTGCCGGTCGGAGGAGTTCTTTTCCGAGCGGCGTCTGGGGCGGCCCACGGGGCGCTTTGGGGCGTTTCTGGCCCTGGCCTGACGCAGACGGACCCGCGTGAAAGGGGTGGCCGGGGGGCTAGAGGACCTGCTCCTGGCGGCTGCTGGGGCGATAGGGGGGAGCGGGCCGCACAGGCTGGACGGCGCAGACCAGCTCGATGCGCGAGCCAGAGCCCGCGGGGGTGAGGGTGACCTGGCGGACCTCGCGGCTGGAGGAAACGGCGAGGACGGTGCGCTGGCCCTGGGCGTCCTTGAGGACCTCGGGGGCGGGCTTGCCGGGCATGTGGTCGGAGTAGAAGCGGGCGACCTTGTCCGGGGGATCGGGGGAGGCGAGCACGGCGCGGGCGTAGTAGGTGACGGGCGCGCCCTGCTTGGTGGTGACGGAGTAGGAGAAGCTAGATTCGACGGCAGCTTCGGGATAGAAGGGGAGCCTGAGGTCATCGGCGGAGGCGGAGGTGCGATAGACGACGTCGACGGCGACGGAGCCGACGAGCATTTCCTCGGGCTTGGGCGCGGGCGACTGGGCGGCGGCGGCGCAGAGGGCGGCGAGGGCAAGCGCGAGGGCGCCGAGGAGGGCGACGGGGCACCGCGGGGCAGCGAGTGGTCTCATTTTCATGTTCCCCCAAAGGGATGGGCGCGGGGCGGGACGGCCGCGCTCAGTCGAGGTAGTCGCGCAGTTTGCGGCTGCGGCTTGGGTGCTTGAGTTTCTTGAGGGCTTTGGCCTCGATCTGGCGGATGCGCTCGCGGGTGACCTTGAAGATGTGGCCTACCTCCTCGAGGGTGCGCTGGTAGCCGTCGTCGAGGCCGAAGCGGAGCTTGAGGACATCGCGCTCGCGTTCGGTGAGGGTGTCGAGCACGGACTCGAGCTGTTCGCGCAGGACGAGGGTGGAGGCGGCATCGGCGGGGGAGACGGCGTCCTGGTCTTCGATGAAGTCGCCGAGGTGGGAGTTTTCCTCCTCGCCGATGGGGGTCTCGAGGGAGAGGGGCTCGGGTGCGATGCGGAAGATTTCGGTGACCCGCTGGACGGCTTTCTGGCGGTCCTCTGGGGTCTCGAAGGGCCCCTCCATCTCTTCGGCGATTTCCTCCCAGGTGGGTTCGCGGCCGAGTTCCTGATGGAGCTGGCGGGAGAGCTTGACGAGCTTGTTGATGGTTTCGACCATGTGGACGGGGATGCGGATGGTGCGGCCCTGGTCGGCGATGGCGCGGGTGATGGCCTGGCGGATCCACCATGTGGCATAGGTGGAGAACTTGAATTTCTTGCGATAGTCGAACTTCTCGACGGCCCGGATGAGGCCGATGTTGCCTTCCTGGATGAGGTCGAGGAAGGACATGCCGCGGCCGCTGTATTTCTTGGCGATGCTGACGACGAGGCGGAGGTTGGCCTCGGTGAGCTGCTGTTTGGCGGCGCGGCCCTCGGTGAGGATGCGATGGGCCCAGTCGAGGGTCTCCTTGACCTTGGCGACGGGGAGCTTGGCCGACCTGGCGATTTCGGCGAGAGCGCGCTCGTCGGTGCTGTTGGGGGCGATGCGGTTGGCCTCGGTCAAGACGCGCAGGATGCGGCGGAGCTCGGCGGCCGAGACGCCGAGGATGCCGGGGGCGTCGTAGCGGCTGACGGCGTCCTCGTCCTCGGGCGGCCCTTCCTCCTCCTCGCTGCGGGCTTCGGCGCGGAACTCCTCCCAGACCTTGCGAATGAAGAGGTCGCGGCGGACGCGGCCGAGCTGGAGGCGGCGGCGCAGGCGGCGGTAGAGGTCGCCGCGCTCGCGGGAATCGGCGAGGGCGCGCTGGAGGTCGGCCTTGCCGATGCGGCTTCCCTCTTCCTCCTCGGGGGCGGCGTAGTCGCGCAGCAGGAGCATCTGCTTGGTCTTGAGCTCCTCGAGGTAGTGCCGGATATAGGCCTGCACCTCGCGATGGACGGTTTCGGCGGTGAGCTCCTCGATGGCGGCGCCGCGGGAGAGGAGCCGCTTGATGACGTGGTCGATGACGTCGATTTCGGCGCGGAGCTGGTCGTCGGAGATGCTCTCGATGGCCTGCGAGATGTCGGCGAAGCGGGGCTCGCGGCCGAGCACGTTCATGCTGTAGTCCCAGACGGCCTGGAGCTTGGAGAGGATGGTTGCGCGCTCGAGGCGCTTGGCGAGCTCGACTTCCTCCTCGGGGGTGAGGAGCTGGACGCGGCCGATTTCGCGCAGGTACATGCGCACGGAGTCGTCGGGGGGAATGCCCTCGACGGCGGCGATCTCCTCATCGGGGGGAGCCACCGCGGTGCGAGCGCTTGACCGACCGGGGGTCGTGCGTCCGTCGCCGGGGCGGTCTGAATCGCCGGGCTTCTGGATCACGCGGATGCCTTCGTCGCCGACCATCTCGAGGATGTCGTCGAGCTGTTCGGGGTCGACGCGCTCATCGCTGAGGGTGTCGTTGATCTCCTCATAGGTGAGGACGCCCCCCTGCCTGCGCCCCTGCTCAAGCAGCTTCTGCACTTCCTCAGATTCACGCAGTGTACGACGTCTTGGCATACCCCTAAACCCTGCCTTCGCCCTCTGGTTCGACACCCCGGGCCGCGACGCCTCCTGCCCTTTGGCGGGTTCCCGCGGCAAATGCGCGGCATCGGTTCCGCAGCGCACAAACGCCGCCGCAACAGCGCCAGGCGACCTATTGGTCCCCGAGCACGCGCTGCTGGGCCAGCTCGGAGCGGCGGCGGCTGAACTCCATCTTCTCCCGAAGGATAGCTTCTCGCTCCTCGGCCGACTTAGCGCCCTCGAGGCGCTGGCGCAGCGCGGCCTCGCCGCGCCGCAGCCGGGCCTCGACCAGCCGCCGGACGGCAGCGGCGGCGGCGGCGGCCATTTTCTCCCGCGGCAGGTCGCCCACGGCGAGCTCGGCCAGGGCGCCGCGGGCCTCGGGCGCGAGCTCCGCCAGCACTGCGCGCGCCGTGACGGTCTCACCTCGAGCCAGGAGGGCCGAGATGGCGTCGAAGACGCGCCGGTGGTTTTCATCGGCGAAGTCGGTGCCCTCAAGCTCCGGGGCGTACCGGGCCGCGAGCGCCGGGTCCTCCAGGAGGGCTGCCAGCAGGCCGGCCTGAAGCCGGTTGCCGGCCGGCTTGCCGGTCTGCGGGGGCTGTGCGCTTGCGGACTGCGCCGTCCGTCGGCCGCGGGCCGGTCTCCCGGCTGACAGCCGCCCCAGCTCCTCGCGGATGGCCGCCTCGGTGGCGGCGACGTGGGAGGGGGAATCATCGCCCCACCGCTGGGCCAGCCACCGGATGTAGTATTCCCTTTCCACACCCGGGGGCACACCCGCGAGGGATCGGATGGCCTCGCGGAGGGTTTGGACGCCGCGCTGATCGTCGCGGAGCCGCGACAAGATCCGCTCCAGCTCCCATTCGACGATGGGGACGGCGGAGGCGACCAGGGATCTGAGGGCGTCGCCGCCGCGGTCGCGCACGACGCGGTCGGGGTCGGCTCCCGGGGGGAGGGTGACGACGCGGACGTCGAGGCCGGCGTCCTGGAAGAGCTGGCGGCTGCGGAGGGCGGCGGCGAGGCCGGCGGAGTCGGAGTCGAAGGCGAGCGCCAACTGGGCGACGTGGCGTCGCAGGAGTTCGACATGGTCGGCCGTGAGGGCCGTGCCCATCGTGGCGACGGTCTCGGTGAGGCCCGCGTCGTGGCAGGCGATGGCGTCGAGGTAGCCCTCGACGATGAGCGCCCGGCCGGCGTCGGCCATGGCGCGGCGAGCGATGTCGAAGGCGTAGAGGGCGCGGCCTTTCTGGAATATGGGGGTCTCGGGGGAATTGAGGTACTTTGGCTGCTGGTCGTCGGCGAGGGCGCGGCCGCCGAAGGCGATGATGCGGCCGGCCGCGTCTCGGATGGGGAACAGGACGCGGTTGCGGAAGCGGTCGTAGAAGCCGCTGCCGTCGTCCCGGCGGACGGCCAGCCCGGCCTGCCCCAGCTCCTCGGGGGAGAAGCCGAGCTTGCCCATGGCCGCGAGGAGGTCGTCCCACGAGTCGGGCGCGTAGCCGACGCCGAACCGCTCGGCGGTGGCGCGGGTGAGGCCACGGCGCCTGAGGTAGGCGACCGCGTGTCGGCCGGCCGGGCTGGCGAGCCGGGACTGGAAGTGTTGCGCGGCCGCGGCATGGAGGGCGAGCATCCGCTCGCGTCGGCTGCGCTCGGCCTGATCGGCGCCGGGGCGGGGCGGGACTCCGAGGCGGCGGGCGAGCACTTCCACGGCCTCGGAGAATGGCACTCGTTCGATCATCTCGACGAATTTGAAGACGTCGCCGCCGGCGCGACATCCAAAGCAGTACCAGAGGCCGCGCTCGGCGTCCACGGTGAACGAGGGCGTGCGCTCCTGGTGGAAGGGGCAGAGGCCGACGAGACGCCGCCCCGCGCGGCGCAGGGCCACGTGAGGCGAGATGATCTCGGCGAGGTCGGCTCTGCGGCGGATTTCCTCGAGGTCGTAGGCGCCCGGGCCCATGGCTGCACCCGGATTGGGACTTCGGCTTCCGGGGCCGCGAAACCTGCGGCCGCGGGCACACACGGGTGACGGATTCGGGGACCGGGAGCAGGCCGCTTCCGTGACACAGGCCTCCGCCCCTTCTTGCTCCGATGCCCAGCAGAGGAGGGCAGGGGGCGCTGGCGGCTGTGCGGGGCTGCGAGGGTGGCAACAATGGGGGGCTTTTGGGTGATGATAGGGGTAGCAGGACGTTGTTCTTTGACACGACAGGCATCTCGAAGGGGCAAACTCGCCGAAAGGCGGGGGCGCAAAGCCATGGGTCTGGGTTCGGGGAGTCCGGATATGACCGCCAGGCTGCCGAAGGTGCATCTGAGAGCCGCCGCGGCACAGATGTGGAGTGGCGATGGCCCTCGGCGAGGGCGAGCAAGTGCTGGTGAACCGGGGTAGCGCCTCCGTTCTGAAGTCGAGTCTGGTGGTGAGGGGATCCCGCGTTCTGGAGACCTCCCGGGGGGTGCGGCGGCGAGCGAGCCGTGAGGAGGGCCAGATCACATGAGAGCGAGGAAGTGCGGAGCGGGATTCACCCTGATCGAGTGCCTGGTGGCAACGGTCATTCTGGGCATCGGGGTGGTGGGCGTTGCGAGCATGTTCGCGTATGCGAGTGCGTCACAGAAGAAAGCGGAGTACATGGCGCAGGCCCGGGACATTGCGGAGCGCACGCTGGAGCAGGTGCGGGCGAGCGGCTACAGTGCGTTCGCGGCGCCGTCGGGGGTCGGGGAGGTCGACACGTCCGGGTTGCCGCATTCGGCCGGGGTGGTGGCGTGGCAGCCGTGGCCGGACCCGAGCAGCGAGCAGGGCCTGAAGCTGGTGGCGATCAACATCAACTGGCACTGGGGCGGCGGGGCCGGGGGGCAATACCGGGTGGCCACGCTGGTGGCGCAGTGAGGCAAGGGGGGTGGCGATGATGAGGCACCTCAGGATGCGAGCGCGGTCATGCCGGGGGATGGGCCTGGCCGAGGGCGTCATGGTGACGTTTGTGAGCGGGCTGCTGCTGTCGGTGCTGCCGGGGTTCTACCTGGCACAGGTGCGGGTGTGGCAGCGGGAGACGGGGCGGCTGGGGGCGGTGCAGCGAGCGGATTTCGTGCTGCGACGGATGGAGGAGGACGTGCGCAATGCGCGCCGGGTCAGCGTTTCCTCGGATGGCAAGCGGATGACGATCGTGCTGCCCTATCGGGCCTACGACTCGACGCTGCAGCGGCGCGTGAACGTGCTGGATGCGACGGGAAATCTGATCGACGGCGACCAGGTCGAGTACTATTTCGTGCAGGACCCCGATGGCACCGGGTCCAGGGGCGGCGCGATGTACCGGCGGGTGACGCCGGCTGGCGGGAGTGCGCAGCAGGCGCGGCGGGTGACGAGCTGGGTGTTCCCAGCGCTGAACCCCCGCGGGGCGGGAGGCAGCTCTCCCAGCCCGCTGTTCGCGTATGATCCGGCGCGGCGGGTGATCACGGTGACGGTGACGGCGGCGGAGCCGAAGCCGTCGACGGGGACCTTTGCCCCGACGCAGCTTGAGCCACGGTGTGCGCGGGACGGCGGCGAGCTTGTTCGCGTGGTCACGACGCAACACCTGGAGGGCGAGATCCAGTGCGCCATATGTGGGCAGCACGTGCGGCCGACGGCCGAGCTTGCGACTTACCAGACCCGGCTGTTCGTGCGGAACCAGTGAGCCGGGCGGCGGGGCGCGACGGAAGGCAGTCAGCAATGAACTCACGCAAGGTTCTTCGGCATAGGGCGGTCGAGCGGGGGTCAGTGTTCCTGCTGTCGATCGTGGTGTTGACGGTGCTGCTGGTGCTGGGGGCATCGCTGATGGAGAAGGCGCAGACGGCGGTGTACCGCACGAGTGTGAGCAACCGGGGCACACAGTCATTCCACCTGGCGGAGGCGGGGGTGCAGAGGGCGCTGTGGGCCCTGCGACAGCCGAACGGCTGGCTGACGTATGGCGGCGAGTCGAGGATCGCGCTGCCGGGAGGGTTCGTGGATGTGAGCGTGTCGCCGCCGCCGAGCGCGCGGGGTGTTTTCACCGACCGGGTGACGGTGCTGGCGACGGGCTATCTGCCGGGCCCGAATGGGGCGAAAAGGCATTCGTGCACGGTGCGCGCGATCACCCACAAGGACCCGCGCTATTTCGAGTTCGCGGTCTTCGGGACGGACGGGGTGACGATCGGCAACGGAATCGTAAGCGTCCTGGCCGACAGCTACTCGTCCGACAACGGGGAGTACGGCGGGGCGAACGTATCGGAGAGTGCGGATGTCGGGACGAACTCGACGGCGGCTGGGGCGGTGAAGATCCTGCCGCAGGGAGAGGTGCACGGCAATGTCTGCGTGGGCTGGGGCGCCGTGGTGCCGAGTGCGTGCGTGGACAACAAGGGCCTGATCACGGGCACCGTGAGCGCCCTGGACTCGGCCAACCAGCTTCCGAGCATCACGTCGTGGCCGGCGGGGGCGGTGGAGCTGGGCGATGTGTGGCTTGACGGGAGCAAGGAGCTGGTGCTCGGGGAGGGGACGTATCACATGACTGACCTGGACATATCGGGAAGTGCGCGCATCGTGTGCAACGGGAAGGTGGTCATCTACATCGACGAGACGTCGGACATGTCGACGCCGGATATCCGCATTGGCGGCAACGGGATTGTGAACACGTCGCGGATTCCCGCCAATCTGATTCTGTACTGCGCGAGCGATGTCACGAACATCGCGATCAGCGGCAACGGGCAGTTTTACGGGGGCATCTACGCCCCGAACGCGGCGATCACGCTGAACGCGGGCGATCTGTACGGAGCGGTGGTGGGCCGCACGGTGACGCTGAACGGGGCGACCGCGAAGGTCCACTACGACAAGGCGCTGCGCGACCACGCGAACCCCAATCCGGTGGTTCGCTCCTGGGAGGTCTTCTAGCCGCATACTGCTGCGTCCACCTACTGGCCCTGGACCCGGCCGGCTCTGCTCCATGGCAGGCCGGCCGGGTCGCGCGCGCCGCGGCCGTGGCGCCCGCGGGCGAGTGCGGGAGGAGCGAGGGGGGGTGTGTCGAAGTGCGCGGCGGTGGGACGGCTGTATCGCCCATGCTCCAACTTTTCCATCGCGCGTACGTGGCTGTCTTCCGGCGGTACCCGGTGCTGGGCCGGATGGCGGTGGTGGTCATCCTGGGCGAGATGCTGTTCGCCTCGATCAACAACTACGCCCTGTCGTTCTACGTGCTGGACGACCTGCGGCAGCCGGGCCGCACGCTGGGGCTGTTGGCCTCCACCTTTCTAATCGTGGAGATGTTGTTGAAGATGCCGTTTGGGCATCTGTCGGACCGATATGGGAGGCGGCTGTTTGCGACGGCTGGGCTGACGGCGGCGACCATCACGCCCGTGGTGATATGCGCGGTGCCGACGGAGCTGTTTCTGGCGATGCCGGCGCTGATCTTTCTGCTGGTGCTTCCGCTGCGGGCGGTGGATGGGGCAGGGGCGGCGGCGCTGTGGCCGCCGCTGTTCGCGGCGGTGTCGGACAATGTGCCGAGCCGGGAGCGCGGCGCGGGGATGGCCGTGGTCAACACGGCGTACATGGCCGGGCTGGCTCTGGGGCCGGCGCTGGCGGGCCTGGCGATGAAGGTGTGGGCGGCCCAGGGGCTGCCGGAGCAGTGGGTGGGAAGGGCTCCCTTCGCGCTGGCAGGGGCGGCGGCGGTGGCGGGGGCGCTGGTCGCCCGGACGCTGCCGGAGAGCCGAGGGAGGCCGGGAGAGGCTGGGGAGAAGGCGGCGCCGGAGCGGCTTCCGGGGCTGCACCTGGTGGTGGTGGTGATACTGATCACGTTTGGGGAGATGTTTGCGGTGGCGACGCTGGCGCCGTATCTGGCGCCGTATGTGCGGAATGTGACGGGACTGGCGCGCAGCGACGTGGGACTCCTGCTGCTGTTGTTGTTCATCCCGGCGGGGGTGCTGGGGGTGCCAATCGGTCATCTGACGGACAAGTGGCCCAAGAGCGTGGTGGTGCAGGCCGCGCTGTGGCTGGCGGCGGCCGGCCTGTGGGGGGTGCCGATGTTCCGGGCGTTGGTGCCGCTGTTGGGGGCGGGGGTCGTGGTGCTGGTGGGATTCCTGTTCGGGCTTCCGGCCTGGCTGGCGCTGATTGCGGACCTGGCGCCGAAGGGCAAGAGCGGCCGGATGATGGGGATGATGGCGACGGCGCAGGGGGCGGGGGCGTTTCTGGGGCCGCTGGTGGGGGGGCACCTGTGGGATATCAACCAGCGGTACGTCTGGTATGCAAGCGCCTGCTTGATGACGCTGTCGGCGGCAACGGCGCAGTGTTGTCTGCGGGGTCTGATCAGGGGGAGGGTGGCGGGGATGGGTGAAGTGCAGGCGGGAAGCGGATGAGCCAATGGTCCTGGACGCCTTCCTGCGGGCACTGAGTTTCGTCATCATCATCGTGGGGGCGGAGCTGTTCACCAATGCGGTGGAGGGGCTAGGGGTCAGGCTGAGCCTGTCGGAGGGAGCGGTTGGGAGCGTGATGGCGGCGGTGGGGACGGCGCTGCCGGAGACGCTGATTCCGCTGGTGGCGCTGGCGTTTTTCCACGAGGCGAGGAGCGCGGAGGTGGGCCTGGGTGCGATCCTGGGCGCGCCTTTCATGCTGGCGACGGTGGCGTTTTTCGTGACGGCGCTGGCGGCGTGGGTGTACCGGCGCCGGCGGGAGTGGGGGATGCGGCTGCTGGTGGACCGGCGGGTGGTGTGCCGGGATCTGGGGTTCTTCCTGCCTTTGTATGGATGCGCGATTGCGGTGAGCTTTGCGCCGGTGGGTTCGCCGGTGAGATGGGTGGTGGCGGCCGGCCTGCTGGCGTCCTACGCATACTATCTGTATCTGAACCTGCGGGAGACGAGCGAGGGGAAGAAGGAAGAGCCTCTGATGCTCAACGTGGTATGGGCCTGGCTGCCGCTGGTTCGGCCGAAGGCCAACCGCGAGGCGCACCGGGATCGGCTTCGGCAACTGAATGGGCGGCCGCCGCGAATCCGGGCGGTGTCTGGCCAGCTCCTGGCGGCGCTGGCGCTGATCATCGGGGGGGCATATGAGTTCGTGCGGGCGACGCAGGACGTCTGCACGACGCTGGGGTTGTCGCCGCTGCTATTTTCCCTCATCGTTGCGCCGCTGGCGACGGAGCTTCCGGAGAAGTTCAACTCGGTGATCTGGATCCGGCAGGGGAAGGACACGCTCTCGCTGGGCAACATCACGGGGGCGATGGTGTTCCAGTCGGTGTTTCCGGTGGTGCTGGGCATGCTGTTGACGGAGTGGCACTTCTTGAGCCTGCCGACGTTCGACGCCGCGATGCTGTCGGCCGGGATTGCGATTGGCAGCTCGGCGATCGTGCTGGTGACGGTGCGCAGCGGCCGGGGGGCGACGATGGCGCCGTGGTCGCTGGCCGTGGGGGTTCTGTGGTGGGCGGGGTTCGCGCTGTATGTGGCGGTGACGAGGGCGCTGTGAGGGCGCCGGGGAAGGGGGCTGGGGGGAGGCATCGGTGCTTCTGGATGCGGGACTGCTGACGCTGATCGTGGGGCTAATCGGCGGGGGGAGGCCGGGGAGGCTCAAGGACCTGGACCTGCGTGCGCCGGCCGTGTTCATTCTCGCGGCGGCGGTCCAAGTTGGGCTGCTCGTGGCGGCCGCGCGCGGCTCTGGGGTGGGGAAGGGCGTGGGCGGAGGGCTGCACCTGGCGACATACGCGCTGCTGGTTTTTGGTCTGTGGCTGAACCGGCACCGATGGGAGCTGCGCGTGGCGGGGGTGGGGGTGCTGATGAACCTTGTGGTGATAGCGGCGAACGGGGGCAGCATGCCGGTGGACCGGGAACTGGCGCTGCGGGCGGGCGATGCGCGGCTGGTGCGCCTGTTGGATTCGCCGGGCTATGTGCAACACAAGCCGATGGGGCCGGCGACTCGCCTGGCGCCGCTGGGGGACGTGCTTCCGCTGCCGATGCTGGTGCCGCGACCGCGATTCTTCAGCCCTGGCAGTGTGGGAGATGTGCTGATCACGGTGGGCGCGTGCTGGCTGATGCTGAGCGGCCTGGGGGCGTTCGGCCTGGGGCGCGCGCGACAGGAGCAACGGGCCGCGTGAAGCTGAGCTATGGGAAGTGGGCGAAGTTGGAGGGGATGAGCTTTGCGGGCGCGTGGCTGCTGTTGTCGGGGCCCGAGGAGCGGCTGAAGCGGGAGGCGCTGGCGCGTCTGCGGGCCGAGGCGCGCGAACGGGGGGCGGGCGAGGAGGTGAGCTGGGAGACGATCGATGGGCGCGGGGCTTCGGCGCGGGAGGTGCTGAACCGGTGTCATACGGGCAGTCTATTCGGGGGGGCGCGCGTGCTGGTGGTGCGGGAGGCGGAGCGCATGCCGGCGGGGCAGCCAGAGGAGCTGG
>Ga0123519_10009295_pt1 | contig 14821 bp, 14 predicted proteins | sample YelNatPaOPRAMG02_FD_87396 | JGI IMG/M metagenome (GOLD analysis project Ga0123519, IMG submission 87396) | Hot spring microbial communities from Yellowstone National Park - Yellowstone National Park OP-RAMG-02 (version 2) | ecosystem: Environmental > Aquatic > Thermal springs > Hot (42-90C) ...
CCGTATCCAATAAGCGCTTGAGGGACTTCGGGCACTCAGATTCGGACAAGGCGTCGGTTTTGCTTTTCTTCTGAACGGCGCTCTAGGAAAAAGAGAAATAGCGCAGCATGCAATCTGGGTAGGGATCATGGTTGATATAACTTTTGCGTTAAACTTCCGTCGGTCTGAGGCCGAGGGCAGTGCAATGCGCTTAGACGATCTGAAGCGTCTAGCGCTCTCATTTTGGCACCTCTTTCGAACTCGACGCAATCTCGAGATCTTCCAAAAGGAGTACGTCATTTGTCTCCGTCGGCACACCCCAGAATTCATTCCATCAGGATGCACCTCCTCGGCATATGAGGTGAGGCTACGAGGGATGCAACGTCCACAGCGTTCGCTTCATGAAGAGCTCGACATTGAACCGTTATAATTATGGTGTTCTAGGGTCGTTTGATACATTTTGGCAAGCGCGTTGCAGATCTTGCTATATCCGACGTACGATGGAGACGTGCCCAAGTATTCTGGGAAGCAAGTGTCCGCAAGTCGAGGATCCTACGATCAGGCCGTGTTCCATCCAGGATCCCGTGTACAAGTTGTGGTATCGCACGAAGGTTTCATTGAAGAATTCTCGACAGATGAGGAGAGCTAGCCTTGGTGCGTCAGGAACTCGTATGAATAATTGCTTGAAGGGATACGTTCAGGCAAAGGAGCATAAGCGGGTCTTCTTCTCGTGAAATGCGAATCATCCCCTATTGCGTTCTGGATCTAATATTTTGCAGGATTCTCCCCCACAATGTGCTCGAGCAGATAGGCCTTGGCAGAGTCTCAGACTGATCTTTCCACTCCGATACGTTTTCCCACACCCGTGCTCGTCACCTGTTTCAAGAAGAGCTTTACCTTCTGCTCCACATGGTAAGCAGCACAGAAATAGACGTTGTACGCGATATAGGTCCAAATCCTCGGGATTCAGACACACTGGGTCGAAAATGAATCTGAGGCTCGCCGTTTCTATACATGTACGAATCGATTCTTTCTAGAGGACCTTCTGGTCTACTTATCCATCCCGAGCATGCTCATGGACAGAAACGAGATTGCCCGCTCGCCCTCTCACGCACGAGCGGAGAAGCAACCGAGCGGCTCAGGTATTATGAAGGGAAGGAGCGATTTTTGGAAGAAGATTTTGCGAAGGAACGGTGCCACGGGTGCAAAGGACAGGTTTATTGATCCGCGAAGATGAACATTTCGCGTTTGACAACCGAGAAGACGACCTCAACTCGATCAAATCGGGGAGCAGAGACTGGTACGAAGAGCCGCTCAATGCCGAGGTGAATCTGTGCGCCCATTCTCAGCTCCCGATTCAAGGCAAGCAATCTTGTGTAAGGTCAGGACAGAGGGATTCAGAAAGGAGAGGACACTTCGGGTGTTCGATGAAGGACGAGGTGAAGAACGATACCGTATGTTTGATCGTTTCTAGGTGACTACACAACTGAATCGCCTGTAGCGGTAACGTTTTCTTGGAATGCACGCGTGTCATTTCTTTACAAACATACACATGGCCCCCCTTGAGTTCTCAAATAGACGTCTACGATTCCTCCCAAGTCGAGCCGAACTGAGTGCGATGAGCATCCGTCCCTCTTGCACTATACAATTAGGTTTGAGCACAAATTATACAACGTACTGCTGAGTGCGTGACGGTCTGGGATACAAAGTGCACTTTTTCGTCGCTCCATCCGTGTCTTTCCGTCACCAGCCATATTACAGGTACAGAGACGTCGTATCCTGCGGCATCGTTCGCATCATTTCTGAGAAAACGTATGGAGTCCAATGGATTGGCGCGGATACTCTCGTGTTGATAGAGATTCATAATTTCTGTGGTGGGTTAACTTCGTTTGCGATAAGGACATCGATAAGGATGGTTCAAATATCTGCTGACCCGAGAGTGACAGACATCTGAAAGTGAGGCGGTTTTTGGGGGGCCAGCAGTTAGAGCATAAAGCCTTTCTGCGGCTTTGCTCAAATCTCCAAGATACACTCCATCTCTTGAATACCTAGAACCAAGATGATCAAAAAAGCCGCAATGGTACACGTGTTGCAGAATTCATTGGACTGAGTTTAACGGAAACCTCTAATTTACAGCCGTGTCGAGATGAGAGCTGGAACAGAGCCGTGTCAGACAATTCGGCATCCATCGGATGCAAAGAAACAAATGATTGCGTTGCGGGCGCTCCCGACACATCTCTGTTAGATCGATACAAAGCTACTCCAAGCGCAAACGTTGTAAAGTGAACAGTGGATCATTAGAGGCGGACGCATCCTAAGAAAGTCTGTTTCTCAGAGCATTCTCGCTGGATCGAACAGACAATTACATGATCGTACATAGCCCTCTCGGACGCATTGCCATGACCGGGAGCGCGTCTGCGGCTCTTCCAGAGTACCCGAAGAAGGTGCGCTTTTACTGTAAACGGGGTAGCTTGAGGAGAACGTGCACTGGGCCCAGACTAGCTCTTCACTTTCGCACTATTGACGGGACAATGTTTCTCTGGCCAACTGGTACCGTTCTCTTCTTTTCCATCCACATTCTCTGACAGTGAGCATACGGAATATAGGTCTCAACCAGTGATCGAGTACGGTTGCTCGTCCCTCTCGCCACTGGTGGGCTCAAGCGGCATTAAACTAGAAGACATGCACCATGAACACTGCAAGTGCGACCACTATCCAGCTAAACGAATCCAGGGTATTTTACTAGCAGCGGGGTTCTCGTCGAGGCAGCTTCATGCATCAATGCGGAACCGCGTTTCCGCAACGTTCGGCGTTGGTGCGCGAAACGACAACACGATTCTCTCCCAAACCTCCGTCAACGTATCGTTGCCATATCGCGGCTCCCTGAGCTTCCGTCTGTGCCTGTGCGGGCCGGGTGCAAACGGCAAAAGTCTCTGGATGAGCAAGCAGCAGCGCATGGCTCAGGGGTCTTCTTGCCTGAATGGCGCGTTGAGCAGGCAAGTCCCGTTCGGCAACCGGAGCTGCGGATCACTTTCGCGCTGTGTTTGTGTCTCCGAGTTATCCCAGTAGGAACGAAATCGTTCTGTCCACGCCTCCGCAGTGACACGCGAAATCAAGAAAAGGGACTAGGCTGTCGATATTCGTTCCCACAAATACACGAAACCCTTCTCATCGCGAGTAACTCGGTAGACGTCGTCCAGAAAAGTAACATCTAAATATCCGGTGGGATCGAAGAGCTCTTTCAGCACCTGCTGGCGCTGCTCATTCATAATGGACACGAAATTTGCTGGCTGCAACGAAGACGAGACGCCCTGGATCCAAACCCGCGCCGAGTTCGACACGTCTGCCCCGTAGAAAGCCTGTACGGTGTAGACACCGTCAATACCCCCGAATACCCGAAATTCTACACGGTTCTCTGCTCTACCAGTTTCACTTACGTGCGCTCCATGGAACTGCGCAGGTACTTTTTCCGGAGCGTGTATTTGCTGCGTCACCTCTCCGAGGTGCACCAGGCCTGGCTTCGCGCTCGACGTTAGGTACAGAAGCGCCCTTCTCCGACCCAGAATCATTCGGTCAGTATACACAAGGCGCCATGTGCCCAAGAGCTTCGACTCCAATTCGCACAGCGGGGCCTTGGTGGGATTCTTCTTCTCGAGCCGGGCCAGCTGCGATGCGATGGCGTCGCGTTCGAACTCGTTAAGCGCAAAAATGCCTCTGTCTGGACCAGCGATCTTCACGATCTCGGAAACAAACAATGCAGAAGCAGACTGTGGTTGCTCCAAGTCAGAAGTGTCTCCATTATTGGGCTTTCTCGGGCCAGAGCGCTGCGCTTTCACGTCCGCATCGAGCACGCTGTGCAGAGTCCTACGCGCGAGGCGTCCCGGACTCCGCTTACCGTACAAAGCAGGTAACGCCAATCTATTCTGGGTACTATGCAGTTCCTTTCGGTCACAACCAGTGTGCAGTAGTGGCTCCAACGTGAAGGAACTGAGGAAAGCGGCCTTCATCCTGTTTGGTGCCTCCAAACGCCAGGGTGAACAAAAAATTTTAGTCAAAGCGTTGAACGATTGCACCTGTTCATGGCGGGCCCGGCGTGCGGATTGCCTCACGGGGCGATCGATTTTTTTTTCAGATTTTCTTTTCAGATGACAAACCGTTTAGATTGACCATGGATCCCAGAATTCGGAAAGGATATTCGCCTTCGGGAAAGCGTCTACTATGAAGCACCTACCTTCATGTGTCATTACTTATACTTCCTCTCGGATATGCTGGTCGTTTCGTATATTCTATCGTGTACCAAGTGCCTGCCGTGAAGACACGCCGTAACGCGCTTATACCACTGAAGCAGATCCTGCACGGAGACAGAACGGCTTTGGCATACCACTGAGGGCGTCGGCTCGAGGCGTGATTCATCCGATACGGGGTCGGAGCACATAATCATTCTGGGAGCCTGCGACAGCGCGAAGCGATATACTAGAAGTCCACTGCGACCAGGGCGACGCTCAGACGCAGCGTACGCACTCCTCGTTCCAGAATGAATTGCGTTGCGAACGAGTTGCACAGGTCTCGCCACAGCACCTGCCACTGGAGGAAGCATGAAGCACTAGCTAGCCCCAGACACTCGTCCGGCTCGCGGGACCTTCCGCCTCGAAAGTAAACTTTCGAACATACGGAAACTTTCCCCATTTCAACGCTTACTATCAAGGTAATGCGAAACTGCTATCGAGTTGCTAGTTAGCCGTTAGTTTCTGCTCTTTCAGCAATCTGTCGGGACTCACTATGATTCTGGGAGCCTACATGGCGATTTATGCGTTGCGATACGCTACTGAAACTGTAACAATGCAATTACGCTTCATCCACACTGCCGTGTACAGCAGAAGATCGAAACTAAGGTGCAATGTAGTCTACGTATCGAAGATAAATTTCGTGTAGGATATATGATGTACTGAAAAGTGGAACGAGGACGACATTCCTTCTTCAGGTCACTCAGAACACAGTACTCAGATAGTTGAGTGATACTAAGAAAAACAAGTGGATGTTCTCCGTATCGAAAACCGAGATTCTTAAAGCGCGTTTGCGGGCAACAGTACAGAACGACTCATTGATCACATTACGGCAAGCTAAAGCGACGATCGCAGCAATCGCGGGCGTCCCTGTCTCTCAAAAGCTTGTTCGTGTGGTCCTGGAAACACCAGGATCCAGTCCCGAAAAAGAGTACTAGTTCACGCACGGCCAGCTTCCATCGAAATTGCAACGACAGCGTTCCTAGAACGCTCCTATCGGTATGTAGCACAGGGACGTCGGTCTGTTTTTTTAGTTCATGAGACTTGCCTCTGGCAAGACAGTCCTATCGAAAAGGGGAATTCGCAGAGCAGGGATCCCGTTATGCTTACGATCGAGCTCTAAGAGAACGAGGATACCGTCTGTGTTAGCCGTAGTGGACTGATTTCACAGCCGCAGTTTCTATCGTAGAGAAGGCTCATACAACAGAAGTATCCACTTCATCGGATCATTCCAGTCTTTTTCCTAACTTCTTGCAACTTGGAGCTAGTGGACAACGCAGTATTTCACCTTTCCGCTTGTGTTCTAGCTTTTGCCAATGGTATGGTGGAGTAGTGCTGCTTTTCATTTCGCGATACTGTCTCTGATTCATCCCCATCGAAGGAGTGGTTCCTACGATGAAAGGTAATGACGTCTCCAGTGTGTGAATCACAGAAGAACTCAGCACGCGGTGACACATCGGTGCACATTGCGTCTTCTTGCGTATGTCCATCTGCCTCAGGGGAGGTCCCTACCTAGGGGCATAAAGAAGTGCGTTCATGTTCAAAAAAATGAAAATTCCAAAGGCAAGTTATGGACATGAAAGTCGAGGATCCTGGAGGACCGGTGTCGCCGGGTTCGAAGAAAACGAAAAACTACTCTTCACGCCGACCATCGAGCGAAGGGAGGCAAGTAGCACAGACGAGAGAAGATGGACGGGAAAACATATTTACCCTACTGGGCGGTGACAAGACTTTAGTGGCACAGAGTGAACGAGTTCTTGCAATCTTCGCGGTGGTTTATTCAACCAAGGCAATGCACACAAAGAGTGCGTGGACAGAGACTTCAACGCTGCCATCTATATCAGACGATATGCAGTGCTGAGGACGACATGCGCGGAGCTTATTGGATCCAGCCCCAACTGAGCTGAGTTTCGCGGGCGCATGCCTGACCCCCCAGTTTTTATTGAACATGGCGACGTGACGGGTCGTATCCGTGGAAAGAAACGTCTATAGCGCATCTGGCCGTGCCAAGGAAAGCTTCTAGGTGTGCTACGAATTGCAGCACACGCTCTGTCGGCTTTCGAGAACTGAGAAATCGCTGGAGCGGCGACGCATCGCGCTCGAGTCGACGGCTGTGCATTTCGGATAGTCGGCAGAGCTCTAGACCGTATACATCGAAAAATTGTCCTGCTTGATTCCATTGCGCCTAGAGTATGATCTTCTCGTATCCGAGGCTCACCTCTAAGGACTACGAGAATCTCTCAGGCATGGAGTGATCATTTTCCCCGGTAGAAATGCGAATCTGAAGGATCCGACTTCGCCGTTCAGGGAGAACACAGGCAGGCCCACACCAGGACGCTGCATCGACGACGCCTGCCAGGGGCTGTAACGATGATCACGGCATTGAGGCGCTACGCTTTGAGCACCGGAACGAGGAGTCGGTTTTCCTTTTAGGCTGTCGAGCTATGTGGTCTCAGTTGGCACCTGTTCACTCTCTGCAACGGCTAGAGCGCAAGTTTCGTGCGCGGTGCCGTTCACGAAAGCCGCTGCTGCGTCTGCACCACGGTTCTGGAGACGGGGAGTTCTCCGTCTCCCGCCGGGAGTTGCTGAAGCACTCCGCCGCAGCCCTCACTGCAGCAGCTCTGTCGCAGCTTGGGGTAGCTGCCTTGACTGAGCGGCATGTAGTAGAAGAGGCCGCTGCGGCAAATAGGACCTTGTCCGGCGCTTCAGGAGTGGTCAACAAAGACCCGGAGTCGCTGTTGCGTTGGGCGCTTCCCATTGACAACGAGCACTTGCGGCAGCTCCAGACGGAGCTCGAGGCGACGCTGCGGGAGCTTCGGCAGAAAAAGTGGTCCCAAATTTCTAGTCATGTCCGCAAGGCCTCACAAATGACTAGTAGGAACGCAAATGACTTGCTTGCGGACGTGAGTGAAGCGAAAACCGCAGAGGCGCAGCAGGCTCTCAGTACGCTGCAGTCAATGCTCGGAAGTTTGCAGGCTTCTGCGGATGCAAAAGACGCTGAAAATTTCGAAAGTATGGCGAAGGACGCTCTGCGCCAGGTTGGAACGCTAGAAGAGCTCTCTGTTAAAGGCTTTCCTTTCCAGGTCCCGGAGGAATACAGCCATCTCCCACAGCTTCTGGGGCGGGCAACCGTCGAGTTTGTCCTACGCAAGAGCGGCGAGGAGGGCTCGCCCAAGCAGTTTGATATCGATGGCAATCTCTATGACAGGGCACGGCTCGTAATGGTTGTTGATGGGTATTCCGCTCCGGTGACTGGTGGTAACTTTGTGGATCTCGTCTCCCGAGGCTTCTACAATGGTCTACGTATCATTCGATCCGACGGTTTCGTAATTCAGACCGGAGATCCCGAACCAGAAGGCAAGATCCACGGCTTTATCGACTCCAAAACAAACCAGGAGCGAACGATTCCTTTAGAAATTTTCGCGAAAGGAGATCCGATGCCTCTTTACGGCATAACGCTCGAGGACGACGGAAGAGGCGGTCAGGCCACGGTGCTTCCACTAACGGCCTTTGGAAGCCTGTGCTTTGCACGTAACGAATTCGAGCCGAATAGTGGCTCGAGCCAGTTTTTCTGGTTCCTGTTCGAGCCAGATCTTACTCCCGCGGGGCGAAACCTGCTCGACGGGCGTTTCGCTGTCTTTGGGTACACGACCGAAGGCGCCTTTTTCTTGCGGGATGTCAAAGTCGGCGACATCGTGGAATCAGCCAAGGTTGTGCAGGGACTCGAGAATTTGCGTCAGCCGACAGCGTGAATGTGCTCGATGCGTTGAAGAGTCCAGGGCGCTCGCTCACGGTGACTAGATTTAGCGATGAATCCAAGTTCTCTAGAAGTCGAACCTGGTAGGAATGTTCGTGTCATTTGTGAAAAAATGCTGCAGGCACCGAGTGCGCCACGACTCGATTTGGGTGTCTCCAGTTTCTTGCAGGTAAGGATCGATCGTAAATAGAACGGGGTTTAACTCAGAACAATCCACGAATGAGATCGCACAGGTCGACTATGCGACAGTGTGGGGCTCGTGATGAACAGCATCCCCCGACGGCGACTTTTGAGGGGCGAAACGATCTCGTTCACTGAGAGCATCGTTGTATACCCGTCCACAGACGACCCGTCTTCGCCGAGCATGGAGCACACCGTAGCGTTTCGAATACAGCCTAACAGGCGCGCTGTCTTGGTGCTTCCGATGCCGCCTTGAATGCCCGGTATTCTGGTACGAGATGCCGCAGTTGCACCAGGATACTGCTCAGCAGGCCAATGTCAATGATGTGATTCAGCCACCGCGTAAGGCTAGAATATAAACCGATATCGCGGATGAGGAAGCCACGACCTATGGAGCGCATGATGCTTTCAGCAACACCCTCAGGGCTGGCACCTGTAAACCGATCCAGGAAACGCAGAATGGCCAGCTTTGGCTGGCCTGCATAGAGATTTGTCCGCGTATAGCTTGGATGGACGACTAACACATCGACACCAAGGTCACGCACCTCCACCGCCAGCGACTGTGCAAACGAGCTCAACGCCGCTTTCTCGGCGCCATACAAGGTCGCGAATGGCGTTGGCAGAAAGAAACTCGAAGAGCTCGTGAAAACAAGCAGTCGTCTTCGAGAGGTTCGCGACGTCGCACCGGTACGATCCAAGTCACCGAAACGATGCTGGTTTTGGGCCCAACGTTCCAGCACATAATGCGTCAGCCGCAACGCCGCCGTGACGTTGCACTCCCAGTTGCGCATCTGCTCCGCGAGGCCTCGCTGCCAATAGAACGACATTAGAAGGTAACCAGCATTGGAAAACACCAAACGCAATGTGTCTGCAGCAAAGAGATCAGCTGTAGCTTCCTTCACATCCGAGAGGTAGCCGGGTATCACACCTACTTCTGTCTCCAGTGCGTTGTCCGCTGGGGTAGCGTCCGAGAGATCCGTCGCCACTACGCGGAAACTTCGCTCCGGAAACTCAGTGTGCAGCTGCTCCACGGCTTTTGGTAAAAGCGCATCGTTTCGAGCAACCAGAACCACGTTGATGCCCTGCCTAGCCAACTCTCGAACAATGCATAACCCTATTCCAGAAGAAGCCCCTGTCACAAGCGCCCAGGGCTCTTTTGCTACGTCGACGGGGTTCCGCGGCTCTTCGGCTGCAGCGGTGCCCGCGCCACCCCTCTTTACTGAGTTCGCTCGCTTCCTCCTGGACTCCTGGGTGCTCGCAGGTTGCGAGGAACGTCGTCCGATCGTACGATCGACTGCCTCGGCTACCGACTCTGATCCAGAAGCACGCGCTGACTCGAGGTCCGCGAAGTAGCGTCGGCACAGGTTGCACCGTGGGGCCCAGCTCATGAACAGCAACGGGCCAAAATAAGAGACAATCAGGCACGTCAGCGAGATGCTCGTCAGCAAGCCATAAATATGCCAAGCATTGATAGCCAACCTCCAGACAATAGGAAACTGAGGAAACATCTTGTGGAATGGCACCCGAGCTCGCTTTGAGAGCGCCTTTCTTCGGCTTGTGACGTGAAGCGCGCATCCCGTGTGCCGAGAGAAATGTACACTGGTAGTATGAGTACCGGGGCTCTGCTGCCAACTCGATCACGAATGGGCGGCTGTGGACCTGATGCTCTATGCTGCTGCTTGTTGTAGAGGTTGTGTATGGAAAGGGGCGCTCCCTACTTCAACAGGCACAGTGCATGCACCCGCACCAGAGCAGCGAAGCGGACGAGTCCTCAACAGGCGTACAAAACGAGTCTGCACCGCGCTGGGCGAATACTCGTTTGACAAAGGGCCCCAGCGAAGCGGCGCCTGAAGCACCGGTAAGCGACCTTAGCCCTGAATCATCGACCGCGCTCCCAGCGGTTGGTGCTGCTAGTGAACGCGGAGAAGTGTGTGAGGCCTGGCGAAAGCAGCCTGCAACAGGTACGGAGTCAGTTGACCCGCCGGCCCGAGCGAATGACTTTCGCAAGCCAAAAGGGTATGCGCGCCGGGAACCGGAGGACTGCCCAAAATGGCTCGATTTCAGGGCGGGAAACCCAGAGATTCCACTGGACACCGTTACTGGACGCATTCATTTGCTTGCAGACCGGCAGAGCGCTCGTCGTGTTCAAGAGCCCCAGCTGGAGAGCAGTGCTCCCGCGGCGAGCACCACAGCGGCTGTGCGTAAACCCACGGAATCGAGCCTGGGGGACCACATTGCGCGCTCCATACTGGAGCATAAACAATCCACTTTGAACGAAGACGAGGACCAAACGAAGAGAGCCGAAGTCGAAGTGGGTACACCCAAGACGCTGGCGGAGGCATCCAGCGACTCGGTGAAGGGTTCACATGCCACTGGAGAGGTGCCGGCTGCTCACTGGAAATCGTCTCCTAGCTCGCTAACTTGCTCGGACTTTGCCCGACGGCATGCAAAAGCTTCCATGATTTTCGATCAAACGACATTGCTCTGTATGCTTGGAGTTCCCGGTTATTTGAGCACTGCCGATCTGGCCCAGTTTGTAGCACCATTCAGGAGTAGAATTCGCCGAATGCGAATTGTTTGGGACTTGTCCTACTCGAATTCGTACGCGGTTTTGCTGCGCTTCCTGAGCCCAGACGATGCTGTCCTCTTTCGAATGGAGTACGATGGGCGAGCGTTTTCAGAGGCTCTCGCTCCCGAGCGATGTCGGGTGCTCCCTGTGGAGCGCGTGGTCTATCGCTGCACATCAAAACAGAGTTCCCGTTTGGTCGCCTCGTTGGCGCTTCCTAGCGAGCAGGACGGGGACGAAATCGTGGAATATGACGAGTCAACGTCGAGTGACGCGGATATCGGACATCTGGAAGAGTGGCCTACCTGCCCAGTGTGTCTTGATCGGCTCGATCTCGAGTCTATACTGGTGGGCCTCTGCAATCACGCCCTGCACACGGCCTGTCTGGCACGTTGGGGCGATCCATCGTGCCCCGTGTGCCGCTTCGTGTCGGAGACGCTGAACCCACAAAAAACCTCTTGTCAGGTCTGTAACGCTCAGACGCAGCTCTGGATCTGTCTCGTTTGTGGGCATGTGGGATGCGGGCGCTATGTGCAACACCATGCGCTTGCGCATTTTCGAGACACGAACCATGTCTTCGCCATGGAACTGCAAAGTGGGCGCGTCTGGGACTATGGTAGCGACTCGTACGTTCACCGCGTGCTGCTGAACGAAGTCGATGGGAAGCATGCAGTGCTCGAGATGCGTGCGTCGACCGGCAGCCGCGCTGTCGCAGCGAGCGGTGTTCCTTATCACAGCGATGGAGGTGCGAATGCACCGGCAAGCTCATCCCAGCGAAGCGCTCCGGAGATAGACGAGGAACGCACGCAGCTTTTTGCTGCGACGATTGCTAGCAAAGTTGACTCACTTTCACAGGAGTATGAAATGCTTCTGCTTTCGCAGCTGGAGTCGCAGCGGCTGTGGTACGAGGCAAAGGCGACAGAGTTGGAGCGAGCTTGGAGCAAACGCGTTCAGGAACTCGAGCAACGCCTTGAGCGACTCAGCAAACCGAAGTGCTCGCGAGACGCAGCCACGGGTGATGGAGCAGGTAATGAGTTTGATGCCAAGCTTTTACGGGAGCTGAACGAGCGCTTGCTTCGTGACGCTGCTGCTTGGCGCGAGCAAGTCGAGCGTCTCAAGAGGGAGCGCGACGAGCTTGCCGAGCAAGTGAATGACCTCCTGCAGCACATTGAGGCGAGCGCGAAGCTATCAGCCCGAGGAAACAATTCCACGAGCATTCGGCTAGAGGCGCTTCGCAACAGGCGCATTACAAAGCCCTAGAGGTATCGGTTGTTTGTTATTCCTGCACGATACTGGATGGGATGCTCGACACGATGCAATAAAAACGCACTATGAGAAATGGCTGTATTCCGAGCGCGTTGCTACTCATGGATCCCTCGTCGATGCAGAGCGTTGTTGTTTGGGTGCCACGTGAGCCTGCCTCCTGGCGTCCTCGATGCTCGTCGCCATGTATCGTACCGCGAGTCCAAGGCTCGTTGGACTATGGCAAAGTAGGATCGAAATGTAAGCATGAAGTGTAGGATCAAACTCTCGATTCATGGGCGATGCGCGAATAGAGATCGTGATGCGTACTGATGATTAACTGGGGATGATCGAAACATCAGCAATCATTTGAAAGCATCACTGATGATTCATTTTGGGGCGCTATCGACGTAACGAGTTGCTGCAGCGCCAGAGAAGCCCCTTGATGGCTTGTCGTCTCAGAATCGAGCGTTGTATCCATGCCTGATGGTCAACGGGACTGGAAAGTTACCGAAATGGAACTGTGGGAATGTTTGCAGCGGTATCGCGAGCTTTCACATGCCGACACCGAACACTTTCCAAAAGTCGAACGATGCCGACCGTGTACAGCAGTGGCGGACGGTGCGCCCTAGACGACGTCTCCATCAGACGTGTAGACGCCTCCCCGTCTTTTTGGACCGGCCACCCACTACTGTCTCCAACTTTTTCTCATATAGTTTGACCTTGAGAGGTTGTCCAAAAAAGTTCCTTCTTGTTCACTCTGGAGGTCTGTTCCCCAGCACCGCACATCTCCGGATATTGATAGCGGCATTAAAATCTCGATTCACAAACTCCATCCGTTTCTTGTCATTACTAGTTGTACTTACTAGTGCAAGTAGCCCTCGCACTTTTGCCATCCTTTGCATTTGCTTTTCCGTCTGCAGTCCGTACTTTGCTATTTCCTCAGGACTCCTCTGGCACTTTTCCATCTCAACTCTCTGAAGTATACTCCCCAGCTCATGGAGTGTATACGATGTTCGAAACTCATATACAGGTATCGTAATGAAACGCCGTGCACACTCGTTGTACGTTCTCGTCGTTGGAGCTCGAGTAGTCCCTTTTTGGGTCTTCCATAGCCCTGCCCCATACGCTACTACGAGACTCTGATTCTCGTCCTTTTTGAAGGCACTCAACTGATTGAAAATGTCGGCAAACGCCCGCTGCCTCCCACCATATAGATTCATACGCAGACGAGCCCACCGAGGCTTTGTATACTCCTCCCACAGCGCCTCCCAATGAGCAACGCGAACTTTCATGAATTTCAGAAAAGCTACAAAGTCCGCTCTTTGGCTCGACACCTCGCTCAAAGCTTCCAGGTGATCCTTCATCCCTCCATTCCATGTCTCGATTCTCGATAGTATCTCGATCTCGAGCGCCTCAAAAGACGCTTGTCTTTCTGGCTTTAGTTGCCGTCTGTGCCATCTTACCCACGCTTCGATGCTGCGATGGTTATGATATTCGTATTCCCAGGGTCCGCGCCAACCATAAAGTTGTGAGCCTCCACCTCCTGCGTCGCAGGACCCGCCTTTCTCTCATCTTCATGGCTCACCAAGGGCGGGACTCGACGATCTTTCTTCAATAGCCGTTAGTGTACACCCAAGGCTACTCCATCGGTTTCGATCATCCCAGTGGACAACTTTGCTCGCTCGCTCTCAGACGTTTGAAATTGAAGATGTTCTTCTAGTACGTCTGCCGGTATTCGCCGGCGAAGTCCTCCCTTCTAGCATCGAACTGGGGACTGATCTCCTTCATGATGCCGTGAAGGATTCTGGAGTCGGTACTCACGAAACGTGACTTGATGTTGCACATTGGAACCGCGTTGAGGCGCTTACCCATTAGGACAGTCTTCCATCTCTCCTACTCTTCATTTTTTCCTCACTCTGCTTCATCTCTGCCTTGCGTTCGAGCTCTGGTCCAGAAACACGAAATAGCGCAAGACGAGGCGATAGTATTTTTCTTTGTCTTTTTTCAACTCTGATATCTATCTGCTGGATTCGCCAGCCCCAAGACTGCACTGTGCTCATGTATAACCGAACGGATGAGGGAATTCTCATTTGTGCTCCTGCTTGACGGCTTCTTATCGACGAATTCGACTTCATCTTCATGCTGGCGATCTTTCGCTTTTCCATTGATAATCGCCCATATTCCTTTGCGAGAGATGCCCGGGTACAGCGCAAACACGGCACGTATTATGAGACGTTCGAGTTTCACGATTACGTGATTCTTCAGGTTCGTGATGTACTTCGTCGCCCCTTATACGTAAACATTCGAATCACCTCTGCATGGAGTACTGTTGAAGCTGTGGAAGGGACATTTTTTGTGGAGGTCATGCACTCGCTCCTTCCTCATCGATGCTTTTCTTGTGTCAGCCATCAGGTGACGAATAAAGCTCTTATCGAAAAACTCGTCCGGAATCTCGACCGTTTCCATGTGCGTCACGTCGCGATACATCTCGCTCGCCAAATGCATCAGTCCTGACGACGCCTTGACGATACTCTTGGAGTACCAGTCGACACGGTTTCTGATAGCTTCTTGCTACTTGAACGGATCCATGATATGTACAAGAAGACAGGCTTTCACCACCATCTCGTTGCACAGTCGTCTTTCTTGCCGCCTTCGACCTAGGGCCTTCCCCTTTCGGTCCTTCTTCTCTCTTTTTTCTTCTGGATTCGGCATTGTCTTTTGCTTTTTTTTTTCTGGCAGCCGGCGACCCTGGACCTCCAGGATCGTCAACTTGCTTTGTCATAGCTTTTTTTCATCTTTTTTGTGAAAAAG
>Ga0123519_10009306_pt1 | contig 14813 bp, 11 predicted proteins | sample YelNatPaOPRAMG02_FD_87396 | JGI IMG/M metagenome (GOLD analysis project Ga0123519, IMG submission 87396) | Hot spring microbial communities from Yellowstone National Park - Yellowstone National Park OP-RAMG-02 (version 2) | ecosystem: Environmental > Aquatic > Thermal springs > Hot (42-90C) ...
CCGGAGCTACGGTTATACCGTCCGATGTGCCTACCTCCGACGTCAGTCCCACATTGTCCACAGCGCGCACCTGCACGAAATACTCTACATCGTCATTAAGACTCAATCCAGTGGCGACGACTGACGTGTCAGTTCCAACTGAGGTCCAGCCCCGCACATCCTGGCTGGTAGCGGTAGTTCCAATTGCGTATTCATAACGGTTTATATCGGAGCCAATCCCGTCGGTCGATGCAGTCCATGAAGCTCGCAAAGTCGTTTGCGATGGCGTCCAAGAACCCTCGTCTGTCACTTCTACTGAACTCGGAGGGCTCAAGTCACACAAGAACGGTCCGTAATCGACCACATTGACGTTATTGGGAACGTCCTCACCGTTGAACGCTCGGACATGCAGATAATAGTATCCGTCTTCTTCGTCAGCGGTTACTGAGATCGTGCCGGAAGTCCAGCTTGTTCCAGGTGTAGACCAGGTTTCGGCGTCGTTTTTGTTCCATTTATACTCAAGTCTTGAGGCTTTCCACGTTCCATCGGTACCGAAACCGGCAGGGTTGCTGAATATAAATGTCTTGCCCGGGCCATACCATGTGTTTTTCTGTGCGTTGGTGCACCAGACATTACCAGTTTGGCCTGTTCCGTCGGTGCTTTCACCTGCCTGTGCCAGTGTATACTTGCCCTGGCCTATCGACCCGTTCGACTCTCCATAGCTGTTGAAAGCATAAATTTTTCGAGCATAGTAAGTGTTCGGCGTCAGTCCTGTCTCCGTCCACTGCACAGATCCTGCCGGCAGATCGCCGGACTTCACTACACCGTTTATATCCTTTACTCGATAGCCCGTCTCATTAGTGACATCATTCCACTGCCAGGTGATGCTGCTCGGGCTGTTAACAACAGGCGTCAGGTCTGTAGGCGTTGGAGGTGGATCAGGCAACGGACCGGCATATGTGAACCTGACTGCGTCAGCAACAACTACGTAGCCCGTCGGAGCAGCATTGCCCAGCCTAATGTAACCTGAAGTGCCGGCCAAGAAAGGTTTTGTGTCGAGCAATATCCATTGTCCGCCCGATTGAGTCTGATTGACAAGATAGAGCTGCGATCCGCCGCGGTAGTAGATTCTGAAAGGTGCCGCCGAACTTCTATTGCTTCCCGCTACGTAGCGAATATAGACATGATAGTTACCATCCGTCGGAATTGTTGGCGTCCACCTTACCCAAGCGTCTTCCACACTCTTAGTCGGCGTCCACTTGAAGTCTCCGTTGTATGCCGTTTCAAGCCCATAGGAACCGTCAAGCCAACTGCCTCCGTAGGTCGCGGCTTCCTCGTCGAGAATGATATCGGTAGAAACAGACGTTGTTACCTCGACCGGAGTGCACTGTGGAGATTCGTTGCCGCTTGTGTCGTATGCCGACACAGAATAGTGGTAGGTTGTCGACGGATGGCAGGCTGTATCGGAATAAACAGTATCGGTTGTAGTGCCGATGGCCAAACCGTCTCGATATATTTTGTATCCGCCTACGGCAATGTTATCGGTAGACGGCGACCACTGCAAATCAACATGAGAGGCTGTAACGACGTTGGCTGTGAGGTTGGTCGGAACTGACGGCGGGTCGTTATCAGTTCCCGGTGGAGCACTAACAAATGAGAACCGAACTGCATCCGCCACTATAACCTTCGATGTTTCAAAGGTTGCGTTTCCAAGCTTCACGTAGCCTGAAGACCCGGCAAGAAACGGCTTGGTACCCAGGTAAACCCACTGTCCTCCGTTAACTGTTTGGTCAATATAAACGGTCTGCGATCCACCGTTATAGAAAATTGTGTAGGGTGCTCCCTGTGTACGGTTGCTACCCTCCCGGAAATAGACGTATACTGCCCAGTTGCCGGGCCGAGGAATGTTGGGAGTCCACTTAGCCCATGCTGTCTCGCCCGAAGCCGACATTGCATACTTATAGTCACCGTTGTAAGCGAGAGGCGGTGCGGCCGGCTGCCCATCGGCCCACGACCCAAGGCGTGTGGTTTCTTCCTCGTCTAGTATGATATCGATATAAGGGAACGTCGTGACGTTTACAGCCACGCATTGTTCTGATTCGTTATTGTTGCCATCGTATGCCGATACGCGATATGAATACGTCGTATTTGCCGTGCATGTATTGTCGGAGTAGCTTGTCGTCGTGCTTGTGCCTATTAGCAAACCATCGCGATAAATCCTATAGCCTGCTACCCCGGTATTATCCGTCGATGCCGTCCAGGTAAGCTTAACGGAAGTCTGCGACTGAGCAAAAGCTGCCAGGTCGGTTGGAACAGTTGGCGGTTCCGTGTCGGGTGGAGCATCGCTGTCGTGCTCGATTGCTGTTACGTCCTTATAGACCCAGCCGGTCGCGTTGCAGCGGATTACTGCCGATCCGTTCTCATAGTCTTCGTCCTCGGCAGCGAATAGAACAACGGGCTTGAATGTGTTCCAATCGGTTGTACCGAAAGTAAGGATACTACCTGATTGAATGCTAATATCTGCATCGCCGCTTACACGGGACACGTTAACAACGACTTCGCCTGCCGGTTGCGCAGCCAGCCTGACGCCAAACGAAGCAGTTGAACCTTCGTTTACTGTAACGGTGTTGACGTCTGTTACAATAAAGCGGTCGTCATCGGCTTCGGATACGTTTACGTTAGTACCGGTCCATCCGGTTGCGCTACAATGAACCACAGCGGTGCCGTCGATGCCGTCCTCGTCCTGCGCTGCGCAGAGAACAACAGGCTGATAGGTATTCCAGTTCGCTGTGGTGAACGTAAGACTCGCGCCCGATTCGATAGTTATATCGCTGTCGCCGCTTTCGATTGCGACGTTTACAACCACATTTCCCGGCGGTTCAGTGCTCAACTTCACGCCAAAGCTTGCGGTACTACCTTCCGGCACAGCTAGGTTACCGACTTCTGCGACTACCGAGCCAAGTTGTGCAACAAAGTCCACATCGATCAGGTTACCGCATTGAGTTGTGTTGTCTACTGATGTACCGGTAGTCACGACCTGTGGAGTAAAGGCGTAGCCGGGCTTTTCTACGGTAACTGTGTACTGGGTTGCTGATGCTACATTGGTGATGGCATATACGCCGTGTACGTTGGTTACAGCACTCAGCGAACCTGCTCTTACGATCGCTCCTGCAATGGGATTGCCTGTCGGATCCGTTACCCGACCGGCGATTATTTCTCCCGTCCCAGTGCGGTAGACGTTGTAGACAATTCCAGCTACGGTGTTAAACGAAGGGCTGCTGTCGATGGTCGGCAGGTTATACCATGCGTTCCAAGATCCACCCCAACCCATGTTCAAGTGGTGATACATGGTCGAAGCATTGTAGCCGTAGCCGTCGCAGACAACCACATGGCCGCCAGAACTGCCGATAATGGCAAGCAATACAGGGTATCCTGCGTGCAAGTTTGCATTAATTGCTCTGTTTCTGGTCTCGGTCGGAAGCTGGTTTTCGTTGTCGAAGGCCAATTTGGCTTCGCTATACTGGAACGGTCCTTTAAAAGCTTCGACGATCCGCATCAAATCGCTGATTCCCGATCCACCGGAGCAGTAGTCCATGCCGACGGCAACACCTGCATCGTGCGAAATCGAGCCGAGCGCCTGTCGCTGTGTTGTAGTGGTAGAGCAGTCCGGGTCGAGTATCATGTTCGCCCAATCATACGGCCCGCCATTACCGTCACCTCCACGCAGGGCGCGTAGTTCCGGCGATCCGCACACTGAAATCAAATAGCTGGTCGTTCCTACTCCCGCCGTCGGATGTTGCCAATAGCGCATAAGCTGCGCCATAGCTGTCGCCACACATCCGCAGGGGTAGTTGGTTGAAGATCCGGGCGCATTAGGAGGCGTGTAGTAGTTATAGCACGAGATTGCGCATTCGTTCGTCTGTCCCCACTTGCTGAATATGAAACGATCTACCCGTGGGTCTGATATGCTTGTTAGATAAGTCCAAGTAGAGCCGTCACCTACCGGCCCTTTAAGCAGAGCGGTCCACTTGGCTCGTGCCGCTTGGGCGATTTTGTTGGGTGAGAAGGCAATTCCCTTCCGCCGGGCCTCGCTCTGTTTATTCCGTACCGCTGCAATGCGAGAAGCTATATCGCGGTTTGCTAAAGAATACAGCGGATTTTGCGGAGACGGATCGAAGCGCCCTTCCGGTGAAAATGCGACTATCGGCTCTACCATGTCATCAGCCGAGACGATCACGTAACCTTCAGGGCGCAAGTTCACAACGTAGTAAAGATTTGTGCCGTCTTGGTTCTTGTAGGTCTCGACGTTCTCAATCGTTCGACCCAGTTTGGCGCCCAGAGGGGAGCTGTTCACGGAGACCCATCGGCTGGCGGCATTAAGTGCTTCAGATACTGTAACAGGATCGGCAACGGCAGCAGTGGACAGAAGCAGAAACAGAGTCAGAACAAACGCCACCGTTCTCTTTAGTGCAGCTTCGTTTGGTAATAAGAAGTGCGCACTTCGAACGTTCACGGTGATCAAACTCCTTGAGCATCACTCTGCCTGCAACCTACCATGGTTTAACGATAGTGTCAACCTCTCTTACGCGGTTGCAGTGGCACTTGCATTTCGTGCTCGAAGCTGCTATACTGGCAGAGTTGAAACTTTATCTTGACATCGGCAAGAACAGGGGGTGAGACCTAGTTGCCGAATATTAAGTCGGTAATAAAGGACGTCAAGAAGTCTCGTGAGCGCAGACTCCGAAACTTGGCAACCAAGTCGAAGATTAAGACGTTCATAAAGAAGTGCAAGGCTGCGATGGATACCCAGGCCGAGAATACCGCTGCGCTTATCAGCGAGACTGTGAGCATACTCGACAAGGCTGCAAAGCGTGGCATAATACATCCCAACGCTGCGGCCCGACGCAAGTCGAGGCTTATGAAGCGTGCACATTTCAAAGCAGCCGGTTAGTTGTGTTGCCAACTAATCTAGCACGAATCTGCGCAGAGAGGTAAGCTTGGCTACCTCTCTTTTTGTTTGATATGGTCACCAAAGAAGACATCGTTGCAGGTCTGAAAGAGCTTGGGCTGAGAAGCGGCGATACGGTTGTCGTCCATAGTTCACTTTCGAGCTTCGGTCGAGTGGAGGGCGGAGCAGACACAGTCGTAGACGCTATTCTGGAAGTGCTCGGAGCTGAGGGGACTCTCGTAGTGCCTACGTTCAACTTCGAGCCGGGAGTGTTCGATCCCAAAACAACCCCTTCAATAGTGGGCAAGATCACCGAGGCTGTGCGCTTGCGACCCAATGCGATACGCAGCCTGCATCCTACGCATTCTGTGGCAGCGATCGGACCGTTGGCTGAAGCCATCACGGAAGGTCACGAAAACGTTGACCCGTTCGGCCGCGGATCGGCACTGTTCAAAGTACTACAAGTGCACGGCAAGATTCTCCAGCTTGGTACCACTCACACAACCAACTCGATGGTGCACGTGGCTGAAGAAATTGTCGGAGTGCCGTATCTCGATCGACAGCGGCTGGTAGGAATCAGGACAGCGCAAGGAAAGGTCATACGACGCTGGATTAGACGTCCCGGTTGCAGCCAGGGATTCGACGTAATTGAAGAGCCACTTAGACAGCGAGGACAAATAACCGAGACGACAATAGGCAAGTGTCGCGCGAGACTGATGAGTGCTCGTGCCGTGGTAGATGTGGCAGTCGAGTTGCTCAAGTCTGATCCGGAGGCGCTTCTGTGTGACCGTCCGGATTGTGGAGCCTGTGCCGAAGCCCGCGCAATGGTCACAATACTCGATTCCGAGCGCCAAGACAAAGAGGTTATCGAAATGGCGCGGGACGAAGAGCATACTATACGGATGATCGAGCGACAATTCGAGGGTGTGGAACTTAACTACTTCGAGCCTGAGCCTAGTGACCGATCTTCTAACTAAAGACGAGGGCGGCATTTAGAGCAGGACAGGCAGATTACGGATGAGGGAAGGATGAACAAAGATCTTAAAGTAGGCATAGTCGGAGCGGCTGGCCGTGGAGCGTCATATATATCCGCGTTCAAAACCAATCCAAAGGCTGCTCTGGTTGCACTTTGTGATCCAAAAACGGACGTGCTTGAGAGAACTGCTGAACGTAATGGAGTGACCTCCTGCGAGCTTTATTCCGATTACGAGGAAATGCTGGAGAAGGCCGGATTGGATGCGGTTGTGGTTGCCACTCCGGTTTATTTGCACGTAGAGCAATCTATAATGGCGCTTGAGCGGAATATCCATGTGCTGAGTGAAGTGCCGGCTGCTGTTAGTGTGGACGAATGCCGCGAACTTGTGCGTGCGGTTAGGGAGTCCAAGGCAACCTATATGATGGGAGAAAACTGCTGCTACTACCGCGACAACGTTCTCGTCCGCGAGATTGCAAAAGCCGGATTGTTTGGAGAAACTTACTACGGAGAGGGCGAATACGTACACGAGCTGCGTGGATATCAGGAAATCACACTGTGGCGGCGAAAGTGGCAAACCGGCATCAACGGCAATACCTATCCTACTCACAGCCTCGGACCGGTGTATGAGTGGTTCGGTAGGCAGAGAGTAACCCAAGTTTGTTGCTTCGGAAGCGGACATCACTATCGCGACTCGAAGGGCAACCTGTTCGAAATCGAGGACACTACCACAACCGCATGCAGATTAGAAGGTGGAGGGCTCATCGAACTGCGGTTGGATATGCTCTCAAGCAGACCACACATCACAAACTACTGGTCGATACAGGGCACGAAAGGTTGCTACGAATCTGCGCGTGGCTTCGGAGATAAGCCGAAAATATATCTAATGGAGCGGCATCCAGATCCTGTTCAGTGGCACGATCTGGAAGAACTCGCGGAGGAATTCCTGCCTGATATCTGGCTCAATCAGCCGGAGGAAATGCGTGCAGAGGGTCACGAAGGCAGCGAATATATGGAAGTTATGGACTTCGTAGACTCGATACTGGACGGTAGAGAGCCTTCAATTGGCGTCCACGAAGCGCTTGATATGACACTGCCTGGCCTTATAAGTCAGCAATCGATTGCGCAGGGGTCGGTCTGGTTGGACGTGCCGGACTCGCGCACTTGGTAGGTTGCAAACAGTGGAGATGAGCGAGACTGCGTTCGTAGTGCAGGCTGAGCGCAACTGTAAGATTCGTCTTTTCCTCGGTGATTGCGTCACAGGAATGCGGGAGCACCTGGCGGACGGCTGTGTTGACGTCGTGATTACGTCACCTCCGTATAATATCGGAGTCCGGTATAATGGATACGATGACACTGCTTCGCGCGAGGATTATCTGCAGTGGACGGATACATGGGCGCAGGAAGTTTGTCGAGTGCTCTCCGACGGAGGTTCTTTTTTTCTGAATGTTGGTTCCAAGCCTACAGACCCGCTGGTTCCGTTTCAAATACTGGATGTTATGCTCCGGTATTTCAAGCTGCAGAATGTGATTCACTGGATAAAGTCGATTGCCATCCTCAAAAGCGAGGTAGGAAACTACCCCGGAATTACGCAGGATGTGGTTGTGGGACACTACAAACCAATTTCCAGCCGTCGGTTCCTCAACGACTGCCATGAATATATCTTTCATCTAACTAAAAACGGCAATGTGGAACTCGATCGGCTGGCTGTGGGCGTTCCTTATCAGGACAAGAGCAACATCACCCGATGGGCAAACGGGTCAAATGGGGTTCATTGCCGAGGCAACACGTGGTTTATTCCTTATGAGACTATTCGTGATAGAAACAAAGACCGTCCGCATCCAGCGACGTTTCCGGTAGAACTGCCTGAACGCTGTATTCGACTGCACGGTACTACTCGCACAAAGCTGGTTATGGATCCGTTTTTAGGGCTGGGTTCCAGCGCTTTGGCGTGTGCGAAACTAGGTGTGGATTTTGTGGGGTTCGAGATTGCAGAAGATTATTATAAACAGTCTTGTGCTCGGCTGAAGATGATATAACACAAGGTGGAGTTCCCGCTATGATCGTCGCAATGAAAACCGATGCAACAAACGAAGAGATAGAGCGCGTAATTGAGCGCATATCCGGCTTCGGTCTGAAAGCTCTTAATATGCCGGGTGGTGAACGAACCGCAATCGGCATTGCAAGCGCCATCCCGCCTGACCTGAGAGAGACACTTACGGAGATTCTTGAGTCGATGCCTGGTGTGGACCGCGTGACGCAGGTCAGTCGAACATACAAACTTGCGTCTAGGGAGTTCCATCCGGTCGATACCGTGGTGAATATAAGGGGAGTCCAAATTGGCGGGAAAGAAGTAGTCGTAGCGGCTGGACCTTGTGCTATAGAGAGTCGAGAACAGCTTCTTGCTGCAGCAAAGGCTGTGAAGGAGGCTGGAGGGAAAGTCCTGCGCGGAGGTGCGTTCAAACCGCGCACCAGTCCGTATTCGTTCCAGGGGTTGGGAGTTGAAGGGCTGAAGTTACTCAAAGAAGCGAGCGAACAGACAGGGCTGGTCACGATAACCGAGATAATGGACCAACACGACCTCCAAGCGGTTTTGGACCACGCCGACATACTCCAGATAGGCGCGCGAAACATGCAAAACTATCCTCTTCTAACCGCAGTGGGCAAGGCGGACCGGCCGGTAGTCATTAAACGCGGACCCAGCGCGACAATTGACGAATGGCTTTTGGCTGCAGAGTATGTGCTTGCGCAGGGAAATCCGAACGTTATTCTTTGTGAGCGCGGAGTACATCCGCTAGACCGAGAGCATACCCGCTACACACTGGATTTGTCTGCTGTGCCGGTTGTGAAGTTCCTCTCACACCTGCCGGTGATTGTGGACCCATCGCATGCTTGCGGCAATTGGCGTTTTGTTGCTGCTATGAGCAAGGCTGCTGTTGCTGCCGGAGCGGATGGTTTGTTGATAGAAATTCATCCGAATCCAAGCGCTGCTCTGTGTGATGGAGCACAATCGCTGAGGTTGGAAGCGTTCGAAGCGTTGATGTCCGACCTGCGAACTGTTGCTGCTGCAGTCGGGAGATACATAGAGAATAACGCGAGTCAGGTGAATTAGGCTAAACAAACCGTGGATATCACACCACTTCGAACTTCGATGCGTTCTTGAACTCGTTCTCAAACGCCATCAGTGCCGGTGAACCGCCGGTGTGAAGAAAGACTACTGTGCGGTCCGTGTCGATAAGTTTTCTATGTGCCATATCTGCCAGACCCGACATCGCTTTGCCCGTATACACCGGATCAAGAATCAATCCTTCCGTTCGGGCAGCCGTCAGGAGTGCTGTATTGCCCATATCCGTAGGTATGCCGTAGCGTTCGCCGTAGTAGTCATCGGCTATGGTGAAGTCTTCCGGAGTAAAAGTCTCGTTGACCTCGATTAGCCTGGCAGCACCGTTAGCCAGGCCGGCAGATGTTTCCCGTAGCGGTTTCGACTTTCGGGATACGCTAATTCCTATCAGCTTTGCTTCGGGCATAAACAGCCTGACTCCCAGTGCGCAACCTGAGATAGTGCCGGCGGACCCAACCGCGACAAAAATGTAAGGCGACCTATCTTCTCCTCGTTCCTGAAGCTGCTCTGCAAGTTCGCGCATAGCCCGCACGTAGCCGAGGATGCTCAGCGATGTGGAACCACCAATCGGTATTACGTAGGGATTGTATCCATCCTTCCGAAGCCTTTCTGCTTCCTGTTGCATGGCTTCTTCCATCTCGTTCACTGTGGCATCAGGCATGAATTTGACTTCTGCGCCTAGGATTAAGTCCAAGAGCAAATTGCCGTAGAAGTGTTCGAACCTGGGGCCTCCGAGGAATAGAATGCAGCGGTCGATGCCGACTTTTCGCGTTGCTCCGGCGGTCATGCGGGCGTGATTGGATTGCGGACCTCCATCTGTCAAAACTACGTCGCTGCCTTTGGCCAGAGCATCAGCCATCAGATATTCCAGTTTCCGAGCCTTGTTGCCGCCCAGAGTGAGGCTGGTGCAATCGTCGCGTTTGACGAGCAGCCGTTTTAGACCGAGCTTTGCACCAAGCCTCGGAGCCTCTTCGAGCGGCGTCGGAAGGTGAGTAAGTGTTACACGCGGTATCTCGTCAAGTTTCATAGCTGTTATCTATCACTCGACATTTATGTAAAGCTTTGGCGGTAACAAGGCCGGATACCCTCATTCGGTTTCAAGCTGACCGGCAGCCCATAGTGCTCCGCGCGTGAGAAGAACGCCGAACATCTCGTGCCGACAAGCCGCAGGATCATGTCCGAGAGCGAGCCAGAACACTCTTCCCTTACCCCAAGATTTGGTCCAAGCAACCGGCATCTTATCGCCTCTCCACAGCGAGGATGCAAGAATGTTCACCCTTGGATCATAGTCGGTCACGTACATCTCGTCCGTCACGAAGAACTCATCAAGGCCTTTTGTTATCGGGTTTTCCGGATCGACCACCTGCACTTGATACTGGCGATAGGCTGGGTGAGTAACAAACCAACCGCCTACCATCGCTCGATACTCAGGGCAGTCGCGAAAAGAATCGGCAGCCGAGTGAATGCCAACGTAACCCTTGCCGCTTGCAACCCAGTTCAACAGGCCGTTCTTTTGAGCGTCGGTTAGTTCGCCGATGGTATAGTAGAATACAATCACATCATACGGGTCCAAATTTGGCGCTTCCAGTATCGAGAGATCGTTATTTACACGAGTGATCTCAAACTGTCCGGAAGCCTCGAGAATCTTCTGAATCTCATCTCCGCAACCAATGCCGTCGTGAATCTCGCCGCCTGCGAAGACAAGTGCTTTTACCTTTGCCATTTTGCCTCCAAAGTTTCGATGCTCGAAGCCTCAAGCATCTGCAGTTATCGAAGGGAACGTTGGACGCGGAAACTGCTATGTCCTTCCCAGATTAAGTCGAAAATTGTCTTTGGATGCGTAACATGCCGGCACGACAAACTTGCCGATTGCACGGTTGGATTCATCAAAAGTGAGGTTGTATCGCACAGCTCTGCGTTTGTCTCGTGTTGGGAGGAATGCTCACATGTTCCGAATAACCCCAATGTTGGACGAGCATCTTAAATAAACTCATCTAATGCTCAATATTCGTTAGGAAGCTCTGGGTCTTGCCGCGTATGATCTGAAGGCGTTTATAGCTGACTGGGATGATATACAAGGCCAAATACATCCTGCCGATGAACGGCAGCGTCATTGAGCACGGCGAGGTTCTGGTGCGCGAAGGTCGAATTGCTGCAGTCGGAGCCGAGCTTGCTGATATGTACCCCGATGAAAAAGTGCGCGATTTGGGACAATGCGCTATCTTGCCGGGGTTTGTCAACGCACATTCGCACATTGAGCCAACGTTCAGACGCAACACGCTGGATGCGCTGAATCTATGGGACTGGATCGAAGAGCTTGGTTTCCGAAAGAACGCTGCTCCAAGTCGCGATCTGTTGCGGTTTTCGGCATTGGTGGGTGCAGCCGAATGTGCTCTTTCCGGCATAACGTGTGTAGGCGATTGCTCTTTCTCCGGGGCCGCCGTTGAAGCTGTGGCGGAGACCGGTTTGCGCGGAGTCGTTTATTTGGAAATGTTCGGCCAAAGTGCGGGTGATCAATTCCGCGCGCTGTTCGATGAAAAGCTGGAGCTTGTTAGAGAACTGCAAACGACTGCTCCCGAACGCTTGAAAATCGGCATTTCGCCACATTCTGTTTATACTTCCGACCACGGGACCTTTGAGCTATGTGTTGATGCGTGTTCACGACTTGGGTTGCCGATCGCCGTTCACGCTGCCGAGACTGCTGCGGAAATTGATTACCTGCTTCACGGCGTCGGACCAATTGCTGAGATGCGGCAGCGAATGGGCTACGAGCCGATGGTTGCGGGACTAACGCCGGTAAAATATCTTGGCGAAATTGGATTATTGCGCGAAGGAATCTGCTTGGCGCACTGTGTACACGTCTCTAAAGACGAGATCGACTTCATCGCAAAATCTGGCGCATCAGTTGCGCATTGTGCGCGCTCGAACGCTTATCTGGGTTCGGGAATAGCTCCTATAGTAGAGCTGTGTGCTGCTGGCGCAACGGTTGGACTCGGCACCGACAGCGCGGCAAGCTGCATGAGATTAGATTTCTTTGAAGAAATGCGCTTTGCTCTCGGAATGCAGCGAGCATATGCGAAGGAAGCGGGCGTATTGACGGCGAAGGACGTGCTGAAGTTGGCTACAATTGGTGGTGCGAAAGCGCTTGGACTTGCTGAGCACATCGGTACGCTCGAGCCGGGGAAATGTGCCGACTTTATAGCAGTGAATATCAGCCGAATGTTGCCTATGGAAGATATCTTCTCAGCGGTGATATCTAGAGCGCCTTCCGACGTAGTACTTACTGTAGTAGATGGAGTTGAAGTAACAAAAGATAGAGCGCCGGTGCTGGTCGATCTTGAAGAGTGCCGGGCTCGATTGGCGGAATACGCGAATGGGTTTAGGACCGGCTAAGAACAGATATATTGCTGTTGGGGTCGCGTTTGTCGGAGCGGCTGTTGTTGCTTTGTTGTGGAAGTTTAACCCGTATGCAAGGTCTTATAACGAATACATAGTTGGCAACCTGATCGGGTTATTTCTGATTCCAATGCTGAGCGTGCTGCTTGTCTTCCGGATGGAGCCGCAGGAATTTGGCTTCGGGTTAGGCTCGTCGAAGCGTGTATGGCTGGTAAGCGGTTTGCTGTTTGCAGGTCTGATTGTAGTATTGGTGATAGTAAGCCGATGGCAATCGTTTCAGAGCTATTATCCGTTGTTCAAGCACTATCCGGAGTTTCGTGAGGCATTTGCGAATTATCCGCAAGTCAATCCGTTTACACAAGCTCCGATGCTTATGCTCTATGCCGAGCTGAGCTATGGGCTGTATTTGTTCTGTTGGGAATGGTTTTTTCGGGGCTACCTGCTCTTTGGCTTGTCGCGCTTGATTGGTTGGGCGGCTGTTCTGGTCCAGGCCGCCGCGTTTGCGTTGTTGCATTACGGAAAACCGCCTATTGAGGTTATTGCCTCGTTTGGTAGTGGGGTAATCCTCGGTATGATAGCGTTGAGTGCGAAGTCGTTTGTACCGGGCTTCGTACTACATTGGGCTGCGTCCGTATTATTTGACTTCCTCGTGGTTGTCGGTAGAGCTCACCATTCTTGAATTTAAGATGTTCGAGTTTTTTGGAGGAGGCGTGGTTTTGGAAGGCATTCGATTAGAAACAGCAACAAGAGAGATTGACAGTGTCAAAGTGCTTGACGTGACGGGAGAGATAGACGTCTACACAGCTCCGCAGTTCAAGGAAGCCGTCAACAGTATCCTTGAAAGCGGACAGAAGCACTTAATCATAAACATGGCTGGGGTTACCTATATGGACAGCAGCGGTTTTGGAACGCTGTTGTCTGCAACCAAGCGGTTGAGGCCGCAAGGCGGCACGGTAAACCTGGTAAAATGCAACAGCTCCATTGATCGGATTCTTAGCATAACCAGGCTTAATACGATATTCGGAACCTACAACAGCGTCGAAGAAGCGATTGAAGCCGTAGCCAAGAGCTAACCGAGCTGTTGTCTTCCTGCGACAGGGAGAGAATAATCTGTCAGCCGGAGTACTTCCGGATAAGTCCTACGACCTTTCCAAGGATTCTGGTTCTCGCGTCGATCATCTCAATCGGCGGATAAGCCGGATTGGAAGGCAGTAGCCTTGGGGGTCGAGATTTGGTGTCCAATCGCTTAACAGTTGCTTCGTCGTCGATAAGAGCCGCTACGATGTCGCCGTTTTCGGCTATAGGGCGACTCTCGACGATTATCGTATCGCCGTCCAGTATATGATCGCCGATCATGCTGTCGCCCTTCACCCTAAGCGCGAAAAGCTCGACCGAACGTGAAGCGACATCTTCCGGAATAGGGATATACGACTCTATATTCTCAACAGCCAGCAGCGGCTGGCCGGCGGCTATGGTTCCAAGCAGCGGTATGATTCTGGAGGACGAGGTGTCTGTAGATCTGCTCGGTATGGGAGAGAGTATTCGAATGCTTCTTGATGTGCTCTCGCGCTCGATCCAGCCTTTTTTTTCCAATGCCGTAAGATGGACGGTTACGCCTCTCAGACTGGATATGCCGAGCATCTTGCCCAGTTCCCTTATCGATGGAGCATAACCCTTCTCAGCACGATAATCTAATATAGCCTGCAGCACTTCGCGCTGCCTGGCCGTGAGCCGTTTCATTAACTTGACCCCCTATGGTGGTGATTCAGTTAGCGGCATTGTATACTAGACAGAGGTCTACAGTCAAGTATCTTTTCTTGTGAGCGTTCGGCGGTTACTGTATAATGAACTATTGAGGATGATTGAGCTGGTTGTAGGATCACGAGGCAGTCGCTTGGCACTGCTGCAGACGAGGTCTGTGGTGGAAAGACTGGAGCGGCTGCGGCCGGATGTGCGCTGCCGAATACAGGTAATAAAGACAACGGGAGATATGATACAAGGGGCGCCTCTTGCGACAATCGGCGGCAAGGGGCTTTTTGTCAAGGAAATCGAGCAGGCACTGCTTGCAGGCGAGATCGACTTTGCAGTGCACAGTGCAAAAGATTTGCCGTCGGAGACAGATGACCAGCTAAGTGTTGTAGCTTACACGGAACGCGAAGACCCTGCGGATGCACTGGTGTCCAAGTGGGGCGGCCTGAGTGAACTGCCTAGCGGAGCGGTTGTGGGCACGAGTAGCACAAGAAGGCGTGCACAGTTGCTGCGGGCGCGTCCTGATGTCAAAGTAGCCGAGCTGCGCGGAAACCTGGATACGCGGTTGCGAAAGTTGGACGAAGGCAAGTATGATGCTGTAGTAGTGGCGTATGCAGGGCTTCGAAGAATGGGTTTGCAATCGCGCA
>Ga0123519_10009308_pt1 | contig 14811 bp, 10 predicted proteins | sample YelNatPaOPRAMG02_FD_87396 | JGI IMG/M metagenome (GOLD analysis project Ga0123519, IMG submission 87396) | Hot spring microbial communities from Yellowstone National Park - Yellowstone National Park OP-RAMG-02 (version 2) | ecosystem: Environmental > Aquatic > Thermal springs > Hot (42-90C) ...
CAAGCAGACTATTGCAACGTCCACCACGCCAATCCGTCGGAATCTTTTCGCCGGTTTTTGGTGGGGCTGCTCAGCGGAGAACCTCAGATCGTGCTGCTCATGAACAAGGGTTCCAAAGGCGCGGTCTTGCACGCGGTACTCGCCTATGAATGGCTGCCAGACCGCAACATGCTTAAGGTGTACGACCCGAATTACACAAGGGAAGAGCGCTTTATCGATTTGGACAAGAAGTGGTACACGTCACTGGACATCACGTACAATGCAATCTGCTTCCCGGAAGTGCTCAACGCCCATCCGGCCCTTGTCAGACGAATGGAGTATTTGTACAACCGCTACGCGACCCGGGCAGGGGATCGAAGACTCGCAGGACCCGTTTCCAGGCCTATCGCGCCGTGGCAGCAATCTAATTGAGCATAATAATTGATTCACGTCTGGGGCGGTGTGCAAAGCCGTCTAAAAGCCGAATGACACGCCGGTGGAGAAGCCCGCGACGCTCAGCGTCCACTCATTGTTGAGCGGCTGATTGTCCTCTGTCCAGTTGCAGACCCTCGCCAAGATCCCCACGCGAAGCGAGACATCTGGGTGCACCTCCCAGTCGCCGGCGATATGCAGCAGGGTGACGAAGCCGCGTGTGATCAAGTGCATGCCTTCTAGTTCCATCGACAGGTCCATACCGTAGGGAAAAGAGTGTCGCGCCTCGACCCCTAGCACAGGGTAGGTTCCGTCCAGTCTTCGGGTGTTGGATAACAACGCCCCGTCCTTGTTCTCGCCGTTGATTGTTGCGCCAAGACGCACGTGGTGCAATCCAATGCGCGGCGCCAGGTAGGATGAGGCCAGTGTAAAGGCCTTGTACCCATAACAAATCCTAAACCAACCAATATCGGCGCGAGTTTCCAAGAGGGTATCTTGGGCATAGGTTTGCCCCTGAAAGATGAATGGCGCTTGAATCTTCCTTTGACCGGTAGGGGAAGCGGTAAGGAAGTCGGTTTCGAAAAGATGGTTCTGGAGGATGGATGCCTTGAGGAATACAGTGGTCGCCTCGGCTTGGTCGATCCCAAGATTCGATGCATCCACGCGTGAACCAGACCCGGGGCGTCCTCCTGCGGGGATTAGCATGTCGCCGTTAGCCCACACGTAACCCCAATCCATGCCAAAGAGGAATCGACACTCGGGGATTAGTCGAAATGGCTCCTGGCCGCGTGCAGGATGAACAAAAATAATGAAACATAGGGTTGTTGCCGTCAAGGTGAGAGAACCAAGCCTCAAAGTCCTCATAACATTTTTCACCTTTCGCGGAGGAGTCCGTCCCGATGGTCGGGACGGTTTATATAACTTTCCCCCGCAATCGGCAACAAAGAAAATTAAGTTGGCGAAGCTGAGTCTTTCGTCGGGAGAATGCTGACTGTTCCTGGGTTGGCTTTGTCCGGAGGATAATCAGGCAGCCGCAGCGTCGTCTTCAATAGGCCACCGGCCTTGATTCAGCCATCTCACGAGCGATGCGTCAATGGCATCCTCGAAGACCTCACAACGCGCCGCTATCTCTTTGAAGGAAAGACCCTGCTTGAGCATGTTGTGAATGTTTTCTGGAGTCATACGGACTCTGGAGCCTTCCATTTTTAGCATAAGTCACTCCTAATTGAGATAATACATATTAAGTTCTCTTGAGCGGGATTAGGTTCCCAAAAATGTTTCTTGCTCGTCGAGCATTTTTTCAAAGACGTCCCAGCCTCGCGCATTGGTCTTACCCGCGCTCACTTGTCTTGCACGAAGAATGCGTCGCCGCGTGCGCGTCGAGGTCGCGAGACGTGGCATTTCCAAAAAGTAAAAGTCGAATCTTTTTTATTAAACCTGGGGTTTATGTTTGTCAACTAGAATTTGCACGGGTGCGCAAAACAAGAGAATGCATCACGAGAAATGCTTGTGAGCCGCGGCGCAGTTGACGTACGGCGAATCCTAGGCTATGATGCGCGTGCTAGCCTTGCAATCGCCCGACGGAACTACCGTATCCTCCTTGCTTGGAGCCATACCCTTTTATTTGGTCCGTCGGGCTTCTTTTTGATCTTTTCAGCAACTTTTCATCTGAGCCGGCGGGAACCCGTTGGGAGGACGGCACTCCAAATCTCTCCGCAGCAATTTACGGAAATGATATCCAAAAATGGCGCTGGACACCGCTTCGCCGAATGAATCCCTGTGGAAGAGGAACGCCTTGATAAGCAGCTTCCAATAATAAATCTTGCTCTTTCCTTTATCGAGGATCCCAAGGTAGAGGATCGATTTCAGGAAAGCCATAAGGTCGTTTGGGTCAAATCTTCGCCGACGTGCGGGCTTGTATTCCTTGAGGAACGCCAAGACGCGATCATAGTATTCCTTGGGGGAATAGATATGATTCAGCACGGCCTGGTACCCCTGCCTCACCATGTCTATGTCCATTTTTGGAATAAAGTTGAGGGAGCCGTCGCAGTTGTCGCCCGTACACTCTTGAATCAATCGTCCCTCGGCCGCGAGTCGCTGGTAGAGTCGGGTGCCAGGTATGGCGTTGAGGAGCCCTATCATGGCTTTCACCACGCCGCTGTTCTGAATAAATTGTATCTGTCGTTCGAAGATATTGGGGGGGTCGTTGTCGAAACCGATGATGAAGCCCCCCATGACTTCCATGCCGTTTCTTTGAATGGTCTTGACCGCTTCGAGCAGGTCTATGGAAGTATTTTGATGCTTGCCGCATTCCAGGAGGCACTCCTCGGCTGGGGTCTCAAGCCCTAAGAACACCGAATCAAAGCCTGCGCCCGTCATAAGCTGCATGAGTTCCTCATCTTGGGCGAGATTTACCGACGCCTCGGTGTAGAGAGAAAAGGGGAACTTCCGCTCTTCTTGCCACGGCCGCAAGGCCTTGAGCAACGACTTGACCTTGACTTTATTCCCTATGAAGTTGTCATCGACGATGAACAATCGTCCGCGCCATCCCCGGTCGTACAGGGCCTGGAACTCTCTGATCATTTGATCATTCGACTTGACCCGCGGTTTCCTTCCATTGAGGTTCACGATGTCGCAAAACTCGCAATCGAAGGGGCATCCTCGAGAGTACTGCACCGACATGGACGCGTAATTGGACATGTCGATGAGGTCCCATCTCGGCAGAGGAGTCTTCGTGATGTCCGGTTTCTCATCCGTGCGATACACGGGTTGGGGACTCCCCTGCGCCAAGTCCTTCAAAAAAAGCGGAAGGGTAATCTCGGCCTCGTTGAGGACGAAATGATCGACCTCATCGAATGTTTCCTCGGTGCTGGAAAAGAGCGGACCTCCCGCAACGATTTTCTTCCCCATCTGCTTGACTCGGGCAAACGTTTCCCTGACCGACTGTTTTTGGACCACCATAGCCCCTACAAAGACCATGTCGGCCCACGCGATCATTTCGTCGGTGAGCGGTTCTACATTCATGTCCACCAGTTTGAGCTCCCACTCGCGTGGCAACAAGCCCGCTACCGTGAGCAAACCCAGCGGCACATGCGCGGCCTTCTTCCGTATGAACCTGAGGATATACTTAAAGCTCCAAAACGTGTCAGGGATTGTGGGATACACGAGGAGGATTCTCATTTTGGCTTTTTCTCCCTTTGCTTTACTCGTCTCTGTCGCCTTCAATTCATAGTCGAAAACCTGTTCACGGTCAAGGGCAAGGAAGCGCGCACGCGTCGGACTGCCCATTGCGCCGAGCGCGCCACAGTATGGCGTTCACTGACTCGCCGCGCCGGGCGAATAGAGGTAGCGCAGGAGCGATGAATCGGGCTTCATCAATACCGTGGCCTCAGCCCCCAGAATCTGTTTGTACACCTCGAGGTGGCGGATGAATGAGTAAAACTCCTTGTCCCGGCCGTACGCGGCGGCGTAGATGCCCGTGGCTTCAGCATCCCCTTCTCCTCGAAGCACCACTCCCTTTCTGTAGGCCTCCGCCAGGATAATTTCTCGCTCTTTTTCTGCGTTGCCCCTGATTTCCTTCGCTTGCTCTTCTCCTTCGGCTCTATATCGTTTGGCAATTCGTTCTCTTTCGGCCTTCATCCTCGCGAAGACGCTTGCCTGGACCTCCTCTGGCAGATCCACCCTTTTGATCCGCACGTCAATAACGGAGATTCCGAAGGGTTTGGCCGCCTCAGCCGTTTCGAGGGTCACCTGGGCCATGATCTTCTCCCGCTCTTCCCTGATGAAGCCCTTGAACGTGTGATTCGCCACTTCTTGGCGCAGCCGCGCAAAAATGATGTCATTGAGACGCGCCACCGCTCCCGGCTCGTTGCGAACCGTCTGGTAAAACACGAGCGGATCGACGATCTTCCATCGCGACACGGTGTCAACAGTGAGCCTTTTTTTGTCAACAGTCACATATTCTGCAGGTCTCGCCTCTGCCGGCATGATGCGTTTCTCGAACACGAGAAGTTCCTGTATCAAAGGATATTTCACGTAGAGACCTGGCTGTTGGACGATCCTGACGGGCTTTCCGAATTCCAAGACCAGACCCTGTTCCCATTCCTGAATAACAAAAAATGACTGTGACACGACCACTACAACCAACACGACAATTCCGATCACTTTTCCCATAGGTCGCCTCACTTGCTTTTCGATTCCGGCTCGCCATGCCCCTGAACGCCTGTCAATGGCAGGAGCGGCAGCACTTTTGAGTCGTCGCCTTGCATCAAGTACTTCTTGGTGGGCTTGAGAAAGACCTCTGCGCTTTCCAAATAGAGTCTTTCCCTCGTCACAGCAGGGGCTTTGCTGTATTCCTCGAGAATTTTCATGAACTGCTCCGCGTCTCCCTTGGCCCTGATAACCCTCTGAGCCTTGTATGCTTCTGCCTGCAGGATTTCCTGCTGCGCTTGCCCTCTGGCCTTTGGCACCACGTCCTCACGGAATCCCTCCGCCTCTTTGATGAGTCGTTCCCGATCCTCCCATGCTCGCACCACGTCATGAAAGGCTTCCTGGACTTGAGCCGGCGGATCGACCACCAGCAGTCGCGCCTGCGTGACGAGTAAACCGGTGTTGTAGTTTTCCAGGAGCTTCTGGAGGTACAGTTCTACCTTCTTTTGTATTTCCATCCGGCCTGTGGTCATTGTGTAATCGATGGTGTTTTCGCCCACGACGCCTCTGAGCGCAACCTCTGCGGAGACCTTCAACACACTCTCTGGATTTTGTGCGCCGAACAGGAATTTTACGGGGTCCTGCACCATGTATTGCACAAAGAGTTGGACATCCACGATATTTTCGTCGCCCGTGAGCATAAGCGACTCGGCCGGAACCGCCCGCGTTCGGCCTCCGTCCGTGCGAAAGCCGAGTTCTGCGCGTCTCACTCTCGCGATATCCACGATGGCGTGGGACATAAACGGCTTAGGGAGGCGGTACCGTAAACCAGGCTCCACCAGCGAATGTACCTTGCCAAACAAGAGGATTACGCCTTTTTCGCCAGGTCCTACGATGAACAGCCCTGAGGCAAGATAGATGATCAGCGCCAAAACGATGAGAACCCAGGCCCCCCAACCTTTTATGATTCTGTCTGCGAAGGCTTTTACGTCTTGCACGCCCTTTTGAAACTCTTCGACGGGGCTCTTGTCCTGTCTCGGCCTAAATTGGTCCATTGTTCCTCCCCAAAAGTTGATGCGAGGTGACTATAACAGTAATCGATGGGAAATGAAATTCCGAACAGCGCCGGCCGTGTATGTCCGATGTCACTCCAAAAGGCGGGAGTGGCTACTCAATCATCGGAAACCAACATTTTTCTCGAGCAGATGTCTGAATAGTACACCATGCCTTGAATTCAACTTATCACGTCTCACCAAGGTAAACCTTACCCGTTTGTAATGTTCAGGTAAGCTTCTCGTAATGTTTGGCGTGCTAGACAGTCATTTACTTTTTTGGTCAAGCCCATTGCCTGCCGTGATGTCTAACACGGACGCCAAAGCCGGCATGACCGATGAATAACTATCACCAACGTCGTAAGGACGAGAAAACGAGGCTTCCATGGGGACACGAGTTCGTGAGACACGACCGGCAGGTAATATCGGAAAGGCTGCAGCGATAAAAGTCGTCGTGTCATTGGGAATGGTAAGCCTTTTTGCGGACGTCACCCATGACGGCGTTCGGAATATTGTTGCTTCTCTTCTATCAATTGTTGGCGCGGGTGGCCCGCTGGGCGAGATAGTGGCCGGCGCCGTTGAACTGGCTGGATATGTCTTGCGATTGGCGGTGGAATAGCTCGCTGATTATACGGGCCGGCAGTGGGCAATCATTTTTTAGGGTGCGCCGCCAATTTGTTGGTTGTCCGAGTCTTGACGTTGGTCGGTCGGTGGGAAATGGCTGCCCTATTAATGCCCGCCGAGAGCATGGGAAGGGTTGTGTGCACACTGACTCGGGATGGGGTACTCGCATGTGCAGCAGGCATCAGAGGCAGATCAACTCTCTCGCGAAAGAAACACACAAGATTCGGGCGGAAAGCGGTAAGTTCGGAGAGTAATCCTGAAAGGAAAGAAGCGTGTCATCAGCCCCATCACAAAGCAGAGAGCCGTGTCGGCAAAGTCTGCGAGCGCTAGATTCTCTTAATTTTTTCCTCGCGAATGTGCAGGCAGGCGTTGGACCATTTCTCGCAACGTTTCTCATGGCCACTCATAGTTGGAATCCCGCGCAAATCGGATTGGCCATGTCCATAATGGGAGTAGCCACCATGGTTGCCCAGACCCCATGTGGGGCCCTGGTCGATCACCTGGCGGCGAAGCGTCTTCTGATCGCCACAGCCGCCGCTGCCATGAGTGTGAGCTGCATCGCCATAACACTTTTCCCTAATTTTTTCATATATATCGGACAGGGTATCAACGGCGTCTCTGCAGCAATTTTCCCACCTGCCATCGCGGCTATCACGTTGGGAATGGTCGGGCAAGAAAGGCTACCTGCCCGTACAGCACGCAACCAGGTTTTCAATCATGCAGGCAAAATAGCCGCCGCCGGTTTGACTGGCGTGGTAGGTCATTTTTGGGGACACAACTGGTTTTTTTATCTAGTAGCAGTTACTGGCGGCGCGAGCATTGTTTCGGCCCTGTTTATTCGGAAAAGCGACATAGATTATCTCGAGGCTCGAGCAGCAGCGCCGCGTAAAGACGCGGACGCAATTGTTTCATCTCGTATAACTAGAGTGCTTCGTGATCGTCACATCCTAGTTTTCTCCGTTATTGTGACACTCTTTCATTTCGCCAATGCCGCTATGCTCCCGTTGGCAGGACAACTGGTGACGCGAAGTGATCAGAGTTTTGCTTCCGTGGGCATGGCGGGCTGCATCATAGCAGCACAAATGGTGATGCTGCCAGCGGCTGCTCTCTCAGGCGCCTTAGCCAACCGATGGGGCCGCAAGCCTCTTTTCTTAATAGGCTTCGCGGCGTTGACCACGAGAGGGTTACTCTACACGTTGAGCGACAATTCGTCTTTCATTCTTTTCGTTCAACTATTTGATGGGATAGGGCAAGGTATTTACGGGGTGGTATCTGTTATCGTGGTTGCTGATTTAACGCGAGGTACGGGGAGATACAATCTTGTACTCGGGGCGATCGGTACCGCGAAGAGTATTGGCGCTGCTCTGAGTAATGCATTGGCGGGTTACATCGTCCACGTATGGGGTTTCAACGCAGGATTTACCTTCCTCGCCTCTCTGGCGGCCTCGGGTTTTATAGTTTATTATTGCTTTTTGCCTGAGACGAAAGAGAATCTTCAGGTTGCATCCTGTACCCGAAACTAAGCAAAGACTGGGAATCCAGGCAAGGACCATGAGCTTCGCTGGCGTCACAATCATTGACTTGAAGCCTACTGTTTACTTGCATGCGAGTCCTTAGGAAAATTTTCATTGGTGGGACTATGCGACCATGAACGTAAGCTTGGCAGGGGGGCTTGCTTTCGCCGGGCTTTATGCGGGACTTGGTTGCATCAGACCGACTGCGACGCAACCACTCAATGGCTGGGCCTTTTCCATGGACGGAGCTCCTGCCACTGGCCAAATATGTTGGCGACGGATATATGGCATCACTCCCGCCAGGTTCCAAGGGACTTTTACACAGCGCCGGCTATGATTTCTTTAGCTGTTGAATATGATTGGCGCTACCCCACGTTTCAAGTGATTTGTGAGCTTAATGCAGTTTCTTCTAGTCATAAAAATACCTTAAGGTATAGTGTACGTTAGGAATGAGTAACAATGCGAGACTAATCCACGCTTCCAGTCCTGAAGCTGGCCCCGGCTCGATCCAAAATCCGTCGAAAAAGCACTGGCATGACAACGAGTACGAGCGGGGCCTGTATCAACAGGCCTGAAATAATTGCAATTGCAAGAGGCCGCTGCATGGCGGCGCCTTGCCCGACCCCCAGAGCAAGGGGAAGAAGGGCTGCTATTGCAGCCAGTGTTGTCATGGCGATGGGGCGCATGCGGTTTATACCGGCTTCGACAAGGGCTTGATCCGCAGCGGCTCCTGCTGTTTGCAAGTCTTGGTATTCAGAAAAATAAAAAATAGCGACTTCCGTCACAATGCCTACCACCATGGTCATACCCATCATGGACGTGATGTTCAGTTCCGTACTTGTTACCCAAAGCCCAATAAAGACTGCGAAGATAGCCAAAAGCGGCATTCCCATAATCGCCACCGCGACACGAAAGCGTTCATAGAGAAAGAGCAGCAATAAGAAAACTAGAGCTACGGCCCCGGCAAAGACGGCAACCAGCCCCTTAAAGGCTATTATCTGTTGCCTGTATAGCCCCCCTAGCTCATAGTACATACCCGGAGGGATCAGATCCTTTGTGGACAATACCAGCTTCACATCTTTCACCGTGGAGCCTATGTCGCGGCCGCTGATGCGGGCTGTTATAGCCAACATCCTTTTGAGGTTCTCTCGAACGATCTGGGGCTGTCCGGAAACCATCCGCACCTTAGCGACACGTTTGAGTGGGAACCAATGACCATCCCGTGCTTGCAACCATAGTTGGGGAACATCGTCCGTAGTGGCCCTCACATCTTTTTTTACCCACACCCGAATACCGACTAGTTTTTCTCCTTGCCGTACCTGAGTAGCCACGACACCAGCCAAGTAGGAACTCAGCTGCCTTGTCAGTTCATCGGGATCGGTTCCTTCGAGCGCGGCCCGATCACGGTCTATATCAATCTCTAAAGCATCCCCCGCCAGCGTGATACCGTTTTTTATTTCCACTACGCCGGGAACATGTGCGATGGCGTGGGCAATTTTGGGAGCCGTGCTCATGAGGAGCCTAGGATCATCCCCGAAGAGCTTGATTTCTATGGGTTGAGGCACAGCGGTCAGATCGCCAATGAGGTCCTCCATAAGCTGGGCCATTTCGACCTTGATTCCAGGCGCCTCACTGTCGATACGATGACGCAGTATATCCATAATCTCGTTAACGGAACGCCGAGGTGGAGGGGTGAGTCGCACAAAGAAGTCGCCTTGATTTGCTTCAGTTAATCCCCCACCAAGCTGTGTCCCAGTCCGGCGAGAGTACGATGCTACTTCGGGAATGGCGCGAAGAATGCCCTCCACCTGGTTGCATAGTCTGTCAGTTTCCTGCAGAGAGGTACCAGGGGCCGTCCGATAGTCAATCACGAAACCGCCCTCGTCCATGGCTGGCATGAAGCCGGTTCCCACTTGACGGTATCCTAAGTAGCCTCCAAGAATCAAAGGAACAAGGCCAATCAATAAAAGCCATGGCCGACGCAAAATTGCCAGAAGCACAAACCGATAGCCTCGTTGAAAGACAAGCATCAACCGCCCTGCTTTTTCTATGCCGGCATCTTTATGGGTAATTATGTGCACTGCCAGAATCGGTATCCCGAACCAAACCACAAAAAATGAAATGACAAGAGCGCATGCCATTGTCAGTGACAGTGGTTTGAAGAATGCCCCTGTGACGCCGCTCAAGAAGGCTAGTGGCAGGAATATGATGACAGTCGAAAAGGATGAACCCGCCAGCGGATTAGCGAACTCTTGTGCAGCTTGTCTAACGAGCGCCTGGTGGACTGATTTGCCGCCCCTGAGTCGTCGCACAATATGTTCGATCATGACAATGGCATCGTCGAGGATTAGTCCCACCGCCGCTGCTATGCCACCCAAGGTCATGATGTTAAAACTCATGTCCAGCAAGTAAAGCAATAAAACGGCAATCGCGAGCGCCGTTGGAACCGTTAGTACCGCCAGGGTAGTTACTTTCAAGTTTCGCAGAAATACCAAAATAATGAGAGCGGCTAATCCTATCCCAATCAAAATCGTGTCCCGGACGCTTATGGCGGATTCCATGACAAGTTGACTCTGGTCGTACCAATTGCTCATGTGGACGCCCGTGGGAAGTAGGTGTTGAAACGCCGCTAGTTTGGTTTTTACTTCGCGCATGATCTGCACCGTGTTTCCTGTGGGCTGCTGGTATATTTGCACTAAAACGGCGTCGCGGCCGTTAGCCGTCACTCGTTGCCACTGTGGAACGGTCGCCTGTTCGACGGTAGCAACGTCTTCCAGTTGCACCAAACCGTTGACGCCGCTTTTCAGGATGGTCCGGCGGACTTCATCCAAGTTCCTAAGACGAGCATCCGACAAGGCTAGGAACAATTTGTAATGATCTTCTAAACGCCCAACTGCTTGGAGGACATTGGCTGCGGACAAAGCCTGTACTACATCCTGGACCTTCAGCCCATACGCTTCCAATTGCGCCAAATCCACCGTCACCCGGTACTCGGCCAGTTCTCCGCCCAGCACACCGATTCGAGCCACACCGTCGATCGCCGAAAGTAAAGGCACCAACTGATACTGAGCGATATCACGGAGTTGCACCAGTGTGTGATCAGAAGAGGTTAGGCTATACGCTCCGATAGGAAAGACCGTAGGATCCATGCGCCTGGCCGTAAATGTAGTCCCCGAAGGCAAGGTGGGCAAAATCCTATTTATTGCGGATTCAACTTGGAGCAGAGCAATGGCCATGTCTTGTCCCCATGTGAAATTGAGGGAAAGCTCAGAGCTGCCTCGGCTCGTGGTGGAGCGTATACTCTGCAACCCACGCACGGATCGCACACTTTGCTCGACAGGCATAGTGACAGCAATCACCATTTGCTCTGCAGGGCGGTCTCCTGAATCGATGGTGACGACAATGCGCGGAAAATTGATATGTGGAAATAACGATACAGGGAGCAGAAAGGCAGTTGCAGCGCCGCTTCCGGACAAAACCAACAAGAAAAACACTATTGATCGACGGTGTGTTGAAGCCCAATCTACGAGGCTCATGGTATTCCCTTGCGTATCAGCATACCGTCTTCTAATTCGTAGTTTCCCAGCACCACCGCTTCGTCCCCCTGACTGATAGGCCCGCTGATGGCGACCCAGTCGGCCTCTTGCAAGCCAGTTTTTACAGGCACTTTATACGCCCTGCCTCCGCGCGCCACAAAGATCCATGTACCATCCTTGCCCGACATAATAGCTGTACGTGGGACTCCCAATGACTCAGTTCGGGAGAGAGTAATGAGACCCTTCATGGTTAGGCCCAAGGGAAAACTGGTTTTTGCAGGTAACTGTACTCGAACCAACACGTCAACCAACCGCGTGGTAGGATTAATCATGGCATGAACTTCGCTCACTTGGCTGCTAAAAGTAATACTAGGCTCAAAGACAGGGCTGAGCAGAACCGGCATCCCCTGTCGCACGTTGCTCGCCTCCTCAGGCTCTAAGCCTAAAGGCACGACCAGTGAATCTTGGCGCGCGAGCAGTAAGGCATTCGTACCGGCCTGTATGAGGTCCCCCTGATTGACGTTGAGCCCTATCACAACACCGCCGAAGGGAGCCTTAAGTATCTCTGTCGGCTGACCGGCCCCGAGCTTCCGCTGCGCTTCGAGTTGGGCCTCTGCGTCTGCGAGATTCTTGCGCGCGCTTGCAACTTGATCCTGGGTGGTCAATTGGGTATGGAAAAGCTCTTCTTCTCGTTTCAGCCTGTTACGGGCGTACTCCACTGCGGCTTGAGCCTGTTGATACTGCATACTCGCCATAGGAGACGTGTCCAAATCCAACAGCCGAGCGCCTTCCTCAACGAGCTGACCGACCCTGACCCACACTCTACTGATGACCCCTGCGCGCGGGACGTTAATGCTCATGACTGATGCCGAATCAGGCTGAGTTGCGCCATAGGCGGTCAAAGTTCTTGTGAATGTTCTTTTTTCAATGGGAGCGGTTTGCACGAAGGCTGTAGGTTCCGCCGCGGCCAGACGGCTCAAGGAGACTGCCATGGCGATCATCCCACTTATCAGCAGATATACAGCGCCAAGTCGCCGCATATACAGACCTCCTTTCTATTAGTGCGTCACAGTGATTCCATGTCGCGCGAGCAGAGCGTCCAGAGCTATCGCAGTCTCCCACAAACCTTGCATGAGATGAATTGCCTTTAATCTCTTGTTCGCCAAGGTGTTCTCCATATTGATATATGTTATGGGAGCTATATTTTGATCTGCATAGGCCCGACGCGCCTTTTCGACCATCTTTTCCAGGGTGGGGAGGTATCTCTGCAGCTGATGGAGTTGCTTTATCAACAAGCGCTGCCTTGTCCAGATCAAATCCGCTTGCCCGTATGCCTGAGCGATACGCGCCTGATACTCTTGACGTAGTTGTTGTCTGGTGGCTTTCTCGACTGCGATCTTCCCCCGGTTGCGATTAAAGAAAGGAAGAGTAAGCACAGTCTCATGGCCGGTTGTATGAACATCAGACGTATCTGAGGACATCTTGATGCCCACATTGAGGGCAGGGAATTGGTTCAAGACCGCTTTATGAACTTTTGCTTCCTGGCTTTCGTATCCCGCACGCAATGCCAGTAAATCAGGCCGGCGTTCGACCATGTCCCTTACAGCTTGTTTAAGCTCTCTTTCATCGAGAATACATGGGGCTGCAGCAGGATGGACCAGTCTTATCTTAGCATCCGGCGATATTCCCACGAGGGCGTTGAGTTCGTGTCTGGTTTTATTCAGGACTTGTTCCATATCATTAACCTGGGTATCTGAGTCTATCTTTGCCGTCAGATCAGTGCCGGTGACATCTAGCGTCAGATTCCCTTCCCGCAGCGCCTTGGACGATCGGGCGTAACGATTGGCATACAATCTCTGAATTTGCTTTAATACATTGAGCATATCTTCTTCAAACTTTGCGTGCACAAAAAGGGTGCGGGCTTTCTGAATGACCTGCCATTCTTGCCATAAGATTTCGAGATCAACTTTCGCCGCCGCTGCCGCGGCCTCCTCAATGCTCACCCTTCGAGTCACGAAGTAGTTCAGGTCGTAATTGAGGCCGTATTCGTAGGCAGTGAACAAGTCCGCTCGTTTTACTGTTGGATAGTCCAACCTCACGGTAACTTGAGGGTCTGGCAATAATCGAGCAGCAAACAATTGCGCTCGTGCCACTCCTGCTTTCTGGCGTAGTGCCATCAGGTCAGGATTGTTCAAGGCTGCCAATATAGCTATCTCTGTCATGTCCAAACCGTTTTGAGCATCGAAGGGGTATGGCTTCAGAGAAGCACAGGCAAAACGGTCAATGTTCGCCGTTAATCTCGGAGGGGTCACCAGGTCTGCCGTGACAGGTAGAGGCTGAGGCTTGTAAGTGGCGCATCCACCGACAAAAACGCAAACGCTTAGCAAGATAATGGTTACTCGGGTCAAGCCCTTTCGAGACCATGGGGTTTTGAACAAAACAATCCCAGCCTGCTGGAAAGCGTTCATTTTCCGAAACACGAATAAGGGCCTTTGAGATCGAGTGTGTGACTGAAAACCTGTGGATGTTTTTTTGGCAACGTACCTCAGCGCCGGTCAAGCTGTCAATCACAAACTTTCGGAAGGCAGGGCGCCGCTACGTGACCATCCCAGCCAATAGGGGGACGGTTTTTGTCTATCCCTTGCGCGCCCAGCGGAACACGACGGAAGCTAACCATGAGCGACGGGCGCGTGAGATAACTCGCCCTTGTAACCGCAAAAAAACATTTATAAGCGCGATCCGAATTGCCGAGGCGGGGCCTGGTTTAGGGAGACGAAGAGAATCTACCCCGAGCCGTGAGCAACAATCTAAAAAAGTTTTGGACAAATATCTCCTGGAGTGAGGCTTCCGCACTGCGGGCTCACTGCACGCTGTGCGCCTTAAGAGTCCTATTTCGCTAGACGGTGGTCAGATTCATGATTTTTTTGTTGACTTGAAAAATGTCCGCTTGGGTGATGCATTTCTTAGTGTTTTCTTTCACTCTATGACGTCAACGACATTTATTGATGGCAAGGGACATTGCACGTTAACCGGCGGGGACAGATTTTCTTTGCAGCTACCACACTTGCCCCTTTGGCATTGCTCCGCAGCCTTGCGTCGAACAAAAGAAAAAGGTAGCGCTCCAGAATTTTAAGGCAAACAGAACGTCCCACAACTATAGCGGTTTTCGAAAGTAAATTGGATAGGGGTCTGACTCATTGATTCGTGGTACCTGAGATTGCCGCGTCGACTTGGGCTCCTCGCAATGACAAAAAGGCCCGCCATGTCATTGCGAACGGACCGAAGCAATCTCGTGATCACTTTTGAGAACGACTAGACCCGTTCTCGAAAGTAATCACGAATTCAATGAGGCGCCGGTCATTTCGAATGCATCGTCCCTGTCATTTCGAATGCATTGTCCCTGTCATTTCGAGCGAAGCGAGAAATCTTGGTCAGAAAACCAAGATTTCTCAGTCGCAGCCTCTCACTTCGTTCGAGACTCGCTCCTTCGAAATGACAAAGGTTGACCTTTGGCGACTGTGAGGG
>Ga0123519_10009309_pt1 | contig 14810 bp, 9 predicted proteins | sample YelNatPaOPRAMG02_FD_87396 | JGI IMG/M metagenome (GOLD analysis project Ga0123519, IMG submission 87396) | Hot spring microbial communities from Yellowstone National Park - Yellowstone National Park OP-RAMG-02 (version 2) | ecosystem: Environmental > Aquatic > Thermal springs > Hot (42-90C) ...
CGATAACGCAGCAGTCAGGCTATCCCGCCTATGGTTGTTTCAGAAACCCATCTATGACCTACGTGCAACGTCTGCGGATCATACGTGCCGCTCGCGCTTTGGCGGCCCGTGCCCCCATAACCTATACTGCTCTCAACGTTGTGGATCCCGGAAATTGGAATGGCCATCTCGACACCATCACCGGCTTGCGTTGTGATGGGTTGGTCGAAGTCTGCTACGAGATCAACGGGGTGGAAGTATGGGGCATGGAGAGAGACGCGGACAACCACACCGTTCATTACCCGATCAATGATCAGACCGACAACTGGGATTACAACGCTGTTCTCGGAACATGGTCAGCCGGAGCCAATAGCGTGCCCGACAATATTGAAGAGCACAATGACTATGACGCCATCGGCGATTGGGATGACACCCTCATGCCAGCAACGCAGTGTGGCCATGTTGCACTGGAAGAAGCAGACACCCAGCTTGAAGAACAGAACCTTTGCCAACCTGTCGGCAGCACGGGAGGGAATTGAGATGTTACCCATTCGATCGCTGATAAGCGTCTTTCTGGTTGTGCCGTTATTCGTACACGCTGAAAGCAACTACTGGAGCCACATTCAGGAACTGTCAAAGCGGAGTACTCCGCAGGGCAATCCACAACTGGAAACCTATCTGAAAAGTCTGACTCCTTCGGAAATGTTGCAGGCTGCACGCCAATACTCCCAATATGCAGAGAAACAGTTTTCGGAGGAGAATTGGGAGCAGGCTCTCGTTGATGTTGATCTTGCCTTGGCCTTTTATGGGACCGAGCAAGGTGGTCTGGCCGATGACAGGCTGGACGGCTTGCTCAAGTGCCTCACGGATGAAAACGAAAGTCGCTTCTTGCGGGAATCCTTGGCACGACTCCTGCGCCAAAGATACTGGAAGCATATGACTGACACGCAACGGAAGAAGTGCAAGGATATTTTCTTTACCGTGTTGGTAGACAAGAAGGCTCATGGTCCGCTACGCGCCTTGACTTGCCGAGAACTCTCTTTGGCGATTGCCGAGAATCACCGTGACATTATCCTCTCGGACAAGAACGTGCGAGCGCTTAGAAACGATAAGGACAAATGGTGGAATCTTGACGACCTTGTTCGCAAGGGAGAAGTCCGCCTCGATCCCGAGACGCGGAAGGCACTGAAGACCCTCCAGGGCGAGATAGAGAAAATCACGCCGACTCTTACCGCGCTGTCACAGGATGCCGCAGAATCGCCGGAAGTGAAGGACCGGGCGAAGGCGGCCTTGAAGACCTTTGCCGAGTTGCCGGTTGCGCCGAAAGAGTGATTTTTCATGGACGTTGACCAAGCCATTGAGATCGTGACGGAACTTGCGGACGGCGTTGACCCGAGACCGGCGAAAGCCTGACGCCTTCATCCGTCTACCAAGAGCCGACACGGTCCGGGCTTTGTATCTTGCCTTTGAAGGGCTGGACTTGCTGAAGTACGTCAAGGAGCGTGTTCACTCCGGCCCGCCGAAGGCCGGCCGTGGACGAAAGACGAAGAAACGCGGATGCTCCAGCAGTTCGAGGCGAAGGTTGACGTGAAGCTTATCGCCCAGGAGTTGAACCGGCCTACTGGTGCGATTTGAGCGAGACTTGAGGAAGTTGGCCGTATTCAGCGCAAGGATTTTATCGGTTGTGCTCTCTATGTACCGCGATGGGGCTCCCGTCCTATCGAAGCGCTTTCCGACGATCCGGGCGGGAAGGACGATACTTTCTAGTGTTAGCGGCCTTCCTCCCGCTCTTCCCACCGGAGAGCGTGCTATCGCTCGAAGGGCGGGTTCCTTCTTCGCCGACGCTACGCGGGACAAGGCGACTCAACGGTTGAATAGACATATACCTTGACCATCTGGCGGCAGGACTCACGTTCTGCCGTGACCAACATGAGATGCGAAAGGGTGAATGTTGGCAGGCGGAGTCTCATGACCAGGAGCCGGGCCTCGATTTTGAGGGGCATGACCATGCCCCTTCTGTGCCCGCTTTTTATGTTTATCATTCGCCCTTCATGGTGTTCAAGTATGAGGCGACTTCCATGAGTGACTGGATGAATGTGCCTGTCCATCTCGGAAAATCGAGGCGCATTGCCCGGGGGGGTGCGCGGTGGCTGATCATCTCAACTTCCTTTTCATAAACACGGACCAGCAGAGATGGGATACGCTGGGCTGCTATGGAAGCACAGCGGCCAGGACGCCCAACATTGATCGGCTCGCGGCTGACGGTGTGAGATTCGACCGCTGTTACACCGCGAATCCTGTCTGTATGCCTGCCCGAGCTTCGTGGTTCACCGGCCGCTATCCCAGCCACCACGGGGTTTGGAACAACGGCGTGCGGCTCGATCCGGCTGCGGACATGATACACGTCCACCTCAAACAGGCTGGATACCATGCTGCGCTGATCGGCAAGATACATCTGGACAACATCTGGAAGAGATCGAGTCCGCATCCCAAATACGGATTCGATCTGCTCATCGAATGCGAAGGCGATCCCTACTGCAGGGACGAGTATTTTCGATGGCTGGAACGGCACGGCCTTTACGAATCATATATGGCGCAGTTCAAGGCCGGCGGACATACAGAGAGGTATGTGCGCGATATACCTCTGGAATTTCACATGAACACATGGATCGCCGATCATGTGGAGTGGTATTTCCAGGAGCGCTGCTCGGACGGGAGGCCGTTCTTCCTGTCGGTCGGTTTTTTTGATCCTCATCATCCCTTCGATCCCGTGGAACCTTACGCCTCGATGTTTGATCCGGCCGACATGCCTCAGCCGGTGAGCGGCGACGAAGAAGAAGCGATGACGCCGTATGCCAGGGAGCGGCGGAAGGCTTGCGAAAGAGTCTGCGGAAACCCAGCCAGGATTGCCGCCACGGTCGCGGCATATCATGCGAAGGTGGCGCATGTTGACGCTGCGGTCGGACGCATCCTCGTAGCCCTTGAGTCGTGCGGCCTTGAGTCCCGCACCGTGGTGATTTTCACGTCCGACCATGGCGAGTTGCTGGGGGATCACGGGATGCTGCACAAGGGGCCGTTTTTCTTCGAAGGCGCTATTCGCGTGCCGATGATCTGGCGTCTGCCTCCCAGCTTTCAGGCGCGGGGGGTACATGACGGGTTTGTGTCCACGGTTGATGTCGCCCCGACCGTGGCCGCGCTGGCCGGGGTGGGGGGACCTGCTCTGATGCAGGGCATGAGTCTGTTCGATGAGCAGGGACGGCTCAGGGACAAGTGGTCGAGGGATGCGGCGTTGACAGAATGGCGGGGCGAGGCGGTAAATCAGGGCGCCGGGGCGGCGCCGTACCCGGCAGTGCGGTGTCTTACCACCGCGCATTGGAAGTATGTACACTACGAAGGAAAAGATTTCGGGGAACTGTACGACAGGCGCGCGGATCCGCTTGAAACACAGAACCTTTGGGGAAAGCCCGCATACAGGGACGTGGTTCGCGAAATGAGGGAGAGACTGCTGGCTTTTATTCTGAATAATGAACCGCTGCCCGCGAAAACGGATATATTCTGAGAGACGCATCGCCCTGTTCGCCGAGGCGCGGATCCGCCATAGTTGGGCCAGACGCAAAAAGTCGTGATGAATCAAAGATTCGCAATGTTTTTTCGCAGGGCCGTTTCCGGCGCAAGGGTTGTTCTGGGATACCTGGCGTTGATTCTCGGAGTCATAGGGCTGCTTCTTCCTGTCGTGCCTCAGCTTCCCTTTTTTGCAGCGGCATTTGTGCTGCTTGGGCCGGACATACCATGGGTCAGGCGCTGTATTGCCTGGGTGAGGCTGCGGCATCCCGCGTTCGGAGCGAGAATTTCCCGCATATTACCTCGCAGAAAAGCACGTGATCCGTCGCAAAACGGCTCGTGACGGGCCGAGTCGTTATTCAGGCTGATTGCTGTTTGCGTCGGGGAGGCGGAGCGTGTATGCAGGTTCCGTGCACTGCATGCGCCGCCTCCATCCACATCTCCGCCAGCGTAGGGTGGGCGTGGATGGTTCTTGCCAGTTCAGCGGCTGTGAGCTCGGCCCGGATCGCAACGGCGGCTTCGGCGATGAGTTCAGTGGCGTGCGGCCCCACCGCCTGAGCGCCGACGAGTTGATCGTTATCTGATCGCGCCACCCATTTGACGAATCCCTCTGTTTCGCCTATGGCCATGGCCTTGCCGAGCGCTGAGAAGGAATAGCGGCCTGCAACCACCTGCAATCCCTGTTCCTTTGCCTGCTGCTCTGTGAGACCTGCGGATGCGACCTCAGGCGATGTGAATATGCAGGCAGGCACAAGAGTTTCTTCCCGGACTTTCCCGGGCCTGACGGCGTTTTCGGCAGCCGTGAGTCCCTGCGAGGTGGCGGCATGAGCAAGCTGGGCCTTGCCGGTCACGTCTCCAACAGCGTAAATGTTCGCCGCCTTTGTGCGGCAGAATGAATCTGTTTCGATGAATCCGGCCTTGTTCGCGGCGAGGCCGGCCGACGCAAGATTCAACTCCGCCGCGGCCGGCTTTCGTCCGACTGCGACGAGAAGGACATCGCCCTGCACGGTCTGCTCGCCGAAACGGCCGGAAACTCCGCGGTCGTCCGCCTTCACATCCTCCAGAGGTTTGCCGGTGAGAAAGCGGACATTGAGACTTTTTTCCATGTGCCTGCGCAATTCCCGGCGCACATCCGCGTCAAGAGTCATCAGAATATCGTCCAGCATTTCCACGACGGTCACGTTTGCGCCGAGTTGAGCCGCAAGGCAGGCGAACTCGCAGCCGATGACTCCTCCGCCCATTATGATCAGATTTTGAGGCAGACTGGTCAGTTCCAGAAAGCGCCGGCTTTCCATCACGCGCTCATGGCGCGGCAGGAATGAGGGCATTGCGGAAGTTGAGCCGGTTGCGATTATTATCGCGCGGGCGGACACCTCCTGTGTCCTGTCCGCTGATTGCACCGCGATGCGTTCCCTGCCGGCGAGTGATGCGGTTCCCTGAATGAAAGTGACGCCGTGGGCCTTGAGCAGCGAGGCGATTCCGCCCCTCAGCCTGGTCACGACTTCATCCTTTCGCCGCGCCATCGCGGCATAGTCGCAGCGGACATTCTCAGCCGCCAGCCCGAACGACGAGGCCTGCTTCATGCGCGCGAAAAGCGACGAAGAAGCAAGGAGCGTCTTGGTTGGAATGCATCCCCAATTCAGACAGGTGCCGCCGAGGAATTCCTTCTCGATCAGCGCGACCTTCGCGCCGAGTTGCGCCGCCCTGATTGCGGCCGGGTATCCGCCCGGCCCCCCGCCTATCACCGCTACGTCAAAGTTTTCCATAGTTCAATGTCCTCTAGCTTGTTTTTGACCGCGTTTACAAATGCCGCTCCGGTGGCTCCGTCCACTATCCGATGATCGGCCGACAGGGTCATCTTCATCATCGCCCGAACGACGATCTTTCCCTCCCTTGCCACGGGCGTTTCCATCGTGCTGGAGACAGCGAGAATTGCCCCCTCGCCGGGGTTGATTATGGCGTGGAAGTTTTCGACGTTGAGCATGCCCATGTTCGAGACCGTGAACGAACTGCCGGTCATGTCATCGGGAAGAAGCCGGCCTGACCGCGCCTTTTCCGCGAGCGCTTTGGCGGCGTCGCGCAGTTCCGGCATCGAGAGGGAATCGGCGCTTCTGATGACCGGCACGACAAGTCCTTCTTCCAGGGCCACGGCGACGCCAAGGTCCACTGAACCGCGCCACCTGATGTTGATTCCATCGGTGACGCTGTTGACGGCCGGGAATTCGATCAGAGACAGAACCACAGCTTCCAGGACGAAATCAGTTACAGTGTACGATCTGCCCTGTTCTTTCAGTTGCTTTCTGTAAGCCATGAGGTCCGTCATGTCCGCGCTTACGGTGACATAGAAGTGCGGAATGGTCGTGAAACTTTCGGTGAGGCGGCGCGCGATCACCTGCCTCATTCTGGACATTGGCCGGGGCTTTTCCTTCATGGCTCTTTCGACGTCGTGAACCATTATGCGGCCGCCTTCGCCGGTCCCGCGTATGTCCAGGATGTCCAGATTGTTCAGGGCGGCCAGTTTTTTCGCTGCCGGAGAGATGCGCATCCTGTCGTATCCCTTCGCCGCGAGGTAGGCGGCTACGTCGGATTCCGTGACGCGGCCTCCTGGACCTGTTCCGGGGATTCTGGAGGCGTCTATCACGCATGCCCGGGCGAGGGCTCGTGCGCGCGGGGAGACAGCCTTGCGGGTCGGAGCAGGCGGGGGCTTCTGCCCGGTCGGCCGGGGAACGGCCGTCGGCACCCCTGTGTCGGACACAGCAGGCGCGGCAGGTTGGGTGGAGAGCGGCTGCTGCTTCGGAGATGCTGGTTTGGGTTCCTCCCGTCCCTCGGGTTTCGGCGCCGGAATGGGGGGCGGCTCCGGAAGCGGCTCGCCGGGCGCGCCTATGAACGCGACCGGAGCATTCACCGGGACCGTGACTCCCTCGGGCACAAGCACCTTGAGAAGCGTGCCTTCGAAGAAACTCTCCGCCTCGAGTACGGCTTTGTCGGTTTCCATCTCGAAGAGGATGTCGCCCTTCTTTACCGTCTCGCCTTCCTTCTTGCGCCATTTGACGATGGTTGACTCTTCGGTAGCCTGGCCCAGTTTGGGCATGATGACGATGTTGGCCATCGCTTCCTCCTAGAAAAGCTGAAGAGCAGCGTTGAATATATCGGTCGCATTCGGCAGGAAAGCGGCCTCGAGAATGTGCGACTGAGGGGCTATGCCGTTCTTGGCGCCGACGCGCAGCACCGGGGCGTCCAGATAATCGAACGCCATTGCCATGATGGTTGACGCGATTTCGCCCGTATAGCTGCCAATGTGTATGGCCTGGCTGGCGACCACGCATTTGCCTGTCTTGCGCACGGACGAAACGATTGTCTCGATGTCGAGGGGGACGAGGGAACGAATGTCAACTACCTCCGCGCTGAGTTTCCTTTCGGCCGCGAGCCGGTCTGCGGCCTTGATGGCGTCGTGAACCGCGGGTCCCCATGCCACGATGGTCAGATCTTTGCCCTCCCGCTTGATGTCTGCCACGCCGAGCGGAACCAGATACTCGCCTTCCGGAACGTCGCCCTTCATTCCGTACAGGAGCTGCGACTCGACGTACATGACGGGATTGTTGTCGCGTATCGCTGACTTCAGCATGCCTTTTGCGTCGTAGGGCGTGGCCGGATAGACGACATACAGCCCCGGGATGTGCACGAAGACCGACTCGAGCGTCTGAGAATGCTGGCCTCCGTATCCCTTTCCCCCTCCGACCGACACCCGATAAACGAGCGGAATCTCCGCCTTTGCTCCGGACATGTAGTGCCACTTTGCCGCCTGGTTGCTGATTTGATCAGACGCCATCAGCGCGAAGTCCATGTACATAAGTTCCACCACCGGCCTGAGTCCGGCCATGGCCGCGCCCACGGCCGTGCCGCATATTGCCGCTTCGGAGATGGGTGTGTTGAAAACGCGATCACGGCCGAATGCCTCCAGAAGTCCCTTGGTCACCTTGAACGCGCCGCCGTAATCAGCCACATCCTCTCCATAGAAGATCACCCGGCTGTCGCGCAGCATCTCCTCGTACAGAGCTTCCTTGATGGCGTCCTTGTAGGTGAGTTTTCCGTCCTGCCGCTTGATTTCGGGTGGGGCCTTGACGATCCTGGTTTTTCTGAACTGTTCGGGGACGGTATCGGCCCTGGTGTCGGTGTACATGAACGCGATCACGTCGGCTGGATCCGGATCCGCGGCCGCTGCCGCCCTGGAGGCTGCCCTGGCATTTCTGTCGCGGACCTTCTGTTTAAGCGCTTCAAGCGCCTTTGGAGTGGCTGCCCTGGCGTCGAGCAGTTGTTTTTCAAAGCTCTCTATTGGATCCACGGCCTTCCATGATGCCTCTTCCTCCTTTGTCCTGTACTCGAAGCGAGGGTCGCTCAGCGAGTGCCCATAGTACCTGTATGTGTTGAGTTCCAGCAGCACAGGGCCTTTTCCCTTGCGGCAGAGATCCGCCGCGCGGTTCACTGCGTCGCGGACCGCCAGGGCGTTCATTCCGTTTACAACCTCGGCGTGCATGTTGTTTTCGGCGAAGCCTGCGGCGCGTCTTGCAATGAATTCCACGCCGCACACCTCGTCATCCGCCCTGCCGGTCATCCCGTAGTGGTTGTTGACAATGAGGAATATTATGGGAATGCCGAACTTGCGGTCGCCGGCCAGATGGTTGGTGAACTGGCTCTGAGCTGCCCAGTTGAGCGATTCGAGAACAACTCCGTTGGAATAAGCGCCGTCTCCGGCGAAACAGCACACTACGCGGCCATCGCGCATGTAACGCGCGGCCATTGCGGCGCCTGTGGCGATCGGGACGCCGCCTCCAACGATGGCATTGGCGCCGAGATGGCCCACCGTGAAGTCCGCGATATGCATTCCGCCGCCTCGCCCCTTGCAGTATCCGTCCTCCTTGCCGAAGAGTTCCGCCACCGTCCTGTAAATGTGATCTTCGAGCGCGGCCTCGACCATCTGCGCCCTTGAAAGCCCGTCGGCTGCCGCCCCGAGCCTTTGCCGGAGCCGGTCTTCGTTCATGGCTCTTATCGCCACGCAGCCCTTTGCAATGCTGTCGCCGTGCCCCCTGTGGGTTGAGGTGATATAGTCGTCCGGAGCGATACCGAAGCACGCGCCTACGGATGTGGCCTCCTGTCCGATGGATACATGTGTCGGGCCGCGGTAATCGTAACCTTTGCATGGCTCATATGCGCCCGAGCGGAGCTTCACGATCATTTCCTCGAATTCCCTGATGGTCAGCATGTCCTCGAACATGGCAAGGGCCTGGGCCTTTGTCAGGGTTCCGGATGCGATTTCCGCCTTGAGGTTTCGGCGGTACCTGTATGCGCTGATTGTTCCGCATTCGATGGTTTTCGGATCGAAACATGGAGGCCGGTTGCTGAGGTAGTTAGGCATGGCTTGTTGATTGCACCCCTTTCCTTCTTATCCCTTCGGTGGTCGCAGTTTATCAGACTGCGATCACTTTTATTCCCTTCTTTTTGAAAACCTCCAGATGCTTTCTCTGCGCCCCGGAATCGGTAATCAGCGTATCCACCAGGTCCAGAGAACCAGCAGAAACGAAAGAGACTGTTCCGATTTTCCGGCTGTCCGCAAGCAGAATGACGCGCGCAGACCGGCTCATCACCAGCGCCTTGGTGTCTGCTTCGCCGGGGTCAGTGGTGGTCATTCCCTCGACGGTCAGCCCCACCGTCCCCATGAACGCCGCGTCGAAATGGATTTTTTCCAGGGGGGGGCGCGCCAGGCAGCCGACAAAAGTCTGGCTGATCCTGCGGAGCTCCCCGCCCACGAGGATGGTTCTTGGCCCCGATGCCGCGAACGTCTGGGCTACTCGCAGCGAATTTGTAGCTACAGTCAGTCGGGGCCGGTCTGTGAGCAGGCGGGCGAGGGCGAGAACCGTGCTTCCTCCGTCAAGATAGATGAAATCCCCGTTTTTTACGAAGGACAGGGCCGCCTCGGCTATCCGCTGCTTCTCACGGGCCGCCATGGCCGTCTTGTCGTCGAAGACCGGCTCGTCCCCCATGCCGCCTGTCGCCATGGCGCCGCCGTGCACCCTTCGCAGCAGTCCGCGCCGCTCCATTTCTATCAGATCCCTGCGGACCGACGCCTCGGAAGCGCCGACGATGCGCGCCATTTCGCTTACGCGGGCGATGCGCCGCTCGCGCAGGATGTTCGCGATCTTGTCCATCCGTTCCGCCGCAAGACCCTTTTCTGAGGTTCTGATCATATCTGATTGAAACTGACTGTTTGTGCGCGAACCTAATCAAAAGCGCCGGATTGCGCAAGTGAAAAATGCGGCCGTGCGTTTCAGATTTCGGCCAGCAGGTCCCTTTCGTGGAGAAGTCTTATCATCCGCACGTCGAGCGTGTGGCCGGCCTTGTAGGAAAAGACGCGGCCCGCGAAACGGGCTGCAGGAATCAGGGCGATGGCGGCCAGCAGATCCAGTGTCGCCCTGTGCCATACGGCTTCCAGCGACTTTCCGTTGTGAACGAGGCGGGGCTCGTTGTAATACCGCCTCGGACCTGCGATGAGTATGTTGCGGGTTGTGTAGCCGAGGTTGCGCACGTCCGCGAACAGGAGGCCGATCGTACGGGCATAGATCATCATGCCGAGCGTGGTGTTGGTTCTTGCCTGGGCTCCGTGGCGGAAAGCATCGGGAGTAACGGTGAAGCGTATTCGCTGCCTTCCTATGGCGGATTTGAAATCGACGGCGCAATCAACCTCGAGACTGCGGGAGCCTTCGCGGGGCGGACAGAACACCAGAAAACTGCCGTTCGGGCCCGCAACAGACACGGTTTTCCGGACCGCAACATACCTGGCCGGCGTGTCAAGGGTCCGGATTCCCGCGCGGTCCAGGGCCTCGACCAGGTCGGCGCTGCCCCGCTCGAAAAGAGGCGGATCCCCCGATGCCATCCGAATCATCAGCCGATCGAGTCCAAGGCCCGCCTTCAGGGCCACGATGTGCTCCACCATGCGCATATAGTTGTGCGGCGAGCCGCAGCACAGGACTATGTTGCGCGCGGTGGTCCAGACGTTGTGGACTGAAACCTCGATGGGCAGGCATTCTGGCAGGTCTTCGCGCTTGAACCACCATCCCGGCTTTGGCGAAGGCTCGAACACAAGGGTTCGCTGCGCTCTGCGGAAAAAAGTTCCCGGGCCGGTCGCCGACGCGGGAGACATGATAGTTGTCTCCCCGGGTGAAAATGCATCTTTTTCTCCGGTCCGGTCCATATCAATCGGGATAGACTCGAATTTTCTCCAAGAATCACGGATCAAAGACTGGTCCCCTTCAACCAGTTCGCCCCATGGTTCAGTTGACATTTGACACCCTCGAGTTTCTGCGCCTTTCAGCACCTCATAACGCGGGCTCTGCCGCTGGCCCGATGCCGGCAAACGCGGAGCGTGAGCCCGTTCGACCTGCCAGTCAAGAGATAACCCGTGCGTACAGGCCGCACTATGGCCAATGGTAGAGGCTCGGTCAGGGCGCGAGTTCTACGCCGAGCCGGAAAAACTTTGTGGCTGCGCTGGTATCCTCGTTTGTGTAGGCGCGCCTCTTGTTGGTGCCGGGTTCCCGATACACGTTAGTCTCCCAACAACGCTCCATCAGATTCGTTATGCTGTACACACTGTACAGACGTCCAGTGACCGTATCCCAGTAGAATACGAACAATCCAGTATTTGTCTCAGGATCACAGCCCTCCATTCGGAAAAAGCTATTGGCATTGGTGGCGCTTACTCCAGCCACCCACTCCTGCCAGTCTGTCATTCCATCGCCATCCGTGTCCATGAGAGTGGGATTACTGCCACATTCGTATTCACCGATGTTCGACAGGCCATCAGAATCATAGTCGTCGTGTCCGTCCTGATCAAAGTTGCCGAAGTATTGAATCTCCCACCAGTCAGGCACACCGTGACCAGCCGGATCGGCTGTAAGCGCGCCTTGGACGGCAAACTCGGCAAGAGCCCAACCCTGAGTATTCTGGCCGCCGGAGATGATCAACTTTACATAGCGACACGTTACGTTGTTCATAGCGAAGGTTTGCGGGTCATTGTGCGGAAGGAGAACGCCGTTGGTTATTGTAATGAAGTCCGACTGATTCATGCCGACCTGGATGGCAAATTCACGGCTGTAATTTGTCAGTCCCTGATCTGTTTCCCCGAAATTCTGGAGCACGGCTTCTGTGAGGATCGCGCCTTGGTAATTTGTAAACCCGTAAACGAAAGTCTGTGGCCCGTTCGGCGGACATGAACTCTTCCAGTAGCTGCATGGATTGCCATCCGTCAGGCAGGCCGCAGAAGTCCGATTCGAAAATTCAGAAGTAAAGCCAATGAGGACACCTCCGCTGGCAGGATTCAGAAGGTTGCCATCGCCGAAGAGGCCGAACTCAGTCAGGTGGTAAGTCGTTATCTTCACGCATTTGTCATGGGTATCGACTTCTGCGCTTATGGGCTTCTTCCATTCCCCGCTGACGGAATCATACCAGTGCGCAGTCAGCGTCACCACCGGCACTGAGGTCCCATCCACAATTGCGTCATTATCCGAATCTTCATAGGGAATGATAATGGTGACCGGCTGGGACAGCGACGAGACACCTTCGATGGACACTATCCTGTTTGCGCCTATGCTGACCTGGCCGCATGCCGAACCATTGAGGGGATTGGTGTTCAGCCCGACCAGTCTCACTTGCATCACGGCATCAGATTGGGCGGTGCCCACAGGCACAATGGCAAACGTGCCGTCGGATGTCTCGCAAGTTGTGGTAGCCCGGCTGTCTAGCTTTTGCGTCTTTACCTGTTGTCCGTTTCCGATTTCCCCCCATTCCTCAATTCCGGCGGAACAGTTCTTTGCATTTGAATCCACGATGACCGTACAGGTCATGGACGTGACGGATTGGTCGTCGCCTACAAATGCCACAGCGCATAGATCGTATGTCGCACCGTCCACCAGATTGGTGACATTCCAAACAGTCTTATAGGCATGGGGCGGGGGATACAGAGGCGAACCCAGCACAGTCCACTCATTCGCGGTCGCCAGCTTGTACATGAACTGAACGCTGCGCGTTGTGTTCGCCGGGGCCACATGCCCTATGAGTGATATGGCGTTTCCCCATACATGAGCCCCATCCTTGGGCGTGCTGATCCATACTCTTGGGTTGCAATCCTCACTGACGCACACAGTGTTCGAGGCCGAGGCAGCAAGCAAAAAATTGTCTGTCGCACGCACTGAGGCCACATACGTGCCAGGAAGCGTATAGCAGAATGCGACCGTATTGTTTGTGCCTGTCAGGTCCACCCTCCCATCGGCATCAAAGTCCCAGGCGTATCCTGTCACTGTTCCACTGCCGTTGGAAACTGTGGCCGTGAATGTGACTTCAAGAGGTATCTTTCCAACCGATGGGCTGACTGCAAGAGTGACGCTGGGTGGAACGAGAATTGGGGCGGATACACTGATGAGCACATTTGTTCGTGCCTGCAGACCCTGGTCATCCGTAATTCGCAGGGCAACATTGTAGTTTCCTGGCCACCCATATGTGTAGTTGTTGGTCGGACTCTGAGTGATTTGATCCGTGACCCCGTCACCATCGAAGTCCCACTCGTAGAGGACAATGTGGTGGCCGATGGTTGCGCGTGAATTGGTGGCGAAAAACGACACAGTGAGGGGAGCAGGGCCGATTGTTGACGATGTGGACAATTCAGCAACCGGCGCTGTTCCCCAAACCTCGATTACTGCCGACGAGGAAGCATACAAACCATAGGCATCCACAACTTTCACCGAGCTGGTATAGATGCCTGGGCACGAATACTCGACGATAATTGCGCCTGCTCCCTTCACCGTGGTCTCGTAATTTCCATCGCTTTCGCGGTCTATGGCAGTATAGGAGATGTTTGTTTCTGCATCAGTTGAACTCCTTGGATCGAACTTCACACGGAGGGGGGCTGCACCCTGTGTTGGAGAAACCGAGAGATCTATCTGCGGCGCACTGTTGAAAGCTGCGTGGAGCGTGTGGCACACGGTCACGTTTGTGATAGCCAGCACGAAGCTGTTGCTCCCGGGGCCAAATATGCCCAGGGGAGTGTCATCGAGCCACACCTCGGCGATGTGGTAATTTGTGTCGGCCTGAACAGTGAAATTAGTGTTGCCGCCATGCGGGACAAGAACCTGCCCGCTGGGTTGGATCATTCCGCCACGATCAGCAGTTACCGTTATGCTGTATATATTGGTCATCTGCTCGAGCACCGTAAGGTCAACCCTCAGATTCCGGGGGCTGTTGGTCGCCTCTGAGCTTGTGACAAAGACAAAACCGGTATAAGTGCCCGGCGCCAGCGCGAACGTTGTGTAGTCCAGCTGCACGGTAACTGGGGCATTTGAACAGCCTCCTGAAACCGGACTAACGGCAAGCCATGGGACGGTAGATGTCAGAACGTAGCTATATGGGTCATCGCCCCCGTTGGATAACTGAATTATATCCTGGGGACCGTCGGTGCCTTCAAGAATCGTCTTGCTGATTGAGGACGTGGAGATGTTGATCACAGGCAGACGATGGATATCGATTCTTATGAAACCGACCGCGCCGCTTCCGCATCTGTGTGTAACCTTGAACGAAACCCGAGCGTTTGTCTGGCTTTCAGCCCATCCGGCAGGGAAGGTGCAATAGACAGTCCGGTACTGAGGAGAAGGCGTGTTGGTGGTCCATTCCAAAGTTACGGATCTGACACCGCTAGTGTAGTTGATGAAACTCGCGTCGAAGCCAAGCGGCGTAGTATCTTCTACCTCCAAGGAGGATTGGCCTGTCTCACCTGAGAGTATGGCTCCGAGATCAAAGGTGAACGCCCGTGCAGTGGATCCCGTGCGACTTTGAGTGAAAGTAGTTAAAGGGTTCGGCGGATAAGTAATGCCGAGTTCCCACCCACGGGCAGATGAGCCTGCAAGAAGTGCAGACATGATGCAGATCAATGCAACGGCGAACTTGTTTTTGCCCAATCCAGGGATGCCGGAGGTCCGTATCTGAATGAGCATGATGCTCTCCTCCTTATAGCGGACGTAACTGCACAGGTGCCCGCTCGCTTTTGGGCGCCGACCTGCGCAGTTACCATCGGACATCTTACCCTAGTCCGCAAAACGGAATATGGCAAGCCTTTGTGGTGCGTTTTTGGAATACCCCTGATGTTTAGCGAATGAGGATTTGGGCTCTGGGAAGGGGTCGGAGAGGACGGATGAGTGGGGTGGGACAGAACCTGCGTGCAAAAAAGCGGA
>Ga0123519_10009311_pt1 | contig 14810 bp, 11 predicted proteins | sample YelNatPaOPRAMG02_FD_87396 | JGI IMG/M metagenome (GOLD analysis project Ga0123519, IMG submission 87396) | Hot spring microbial communities from Yellowstone National Park - Yellowstone National Park OP-RAMG-02 (version 2) | ecosystem: Environmental > Aquatic > Thermal springs > Hot (42-90C) ...
TCCCACCATCAGCGCGAACAGGCCCACGCTGGAGTTTACCGTTACCACCGCATCAGCCGCTTCCACCGCCGCGCCCACATGCATATCCGATCGGAAGACTACGCGCCCCCGATTCCCAACCCCGCCTACCGCTCCCGCCCGAGGATGTGGCTTCACAAGCACCCGCCAACCCGACTTCTCAGCGGCCGACTCCACTGCCGCCACCGCCTGCTCCATGGAGCGCACCCATGGCGAGAAGTGCGTGAGCTGGATATCGTTCTCGACCTGGAGTGGGAAGAAAGCCAACTTCTCGGTTGGGTGCAAGCCCAGTTCTGCCCGCAACTCCGCTCCGCTAAGTCGGCCCGCCTGTGGCTCAACGTCTTCGCCTTGCAGTTTCCGCCAGCGTGCCAGCGCACGCTCTCCCTCTTCCGCCCCGGCCCCCTCGCACATTGCCTGCCAGACAGAAGCCTGACCGGGGATTCCTTCCGCCCCCACCCCTATCGGATCGAAGTAGTAGTGGCTCGCGAGAGGCCCACGCTCGACCAAGATGACCGGGATGGAGAGCGACCTTGCGGCCCGCACGGCGCCGGCGCGGTATGCGGGACGGTAGTGGTTGTAGACCACAAGCCGCTGCGCTCGCACCCCGGTTAAGAATGCACGGAACGGTTCTTCCCAAGCGTCCGCTGGTGCACGCAACGGATCGCCATGGGGCGCTCGGGGGAGCCAGCTCAGCAGGACGGCGCGCTCCGGCGGCACGCCGCGCTCCAGCAGCAGACCTCGCGTTCGCCAGTTAGGGACGGTCATCCAAGAGTTGAACCTGGCACCTAACTGTGCGAACATGTCCACACAGGCGATGGGCATAGCGGCGAGAAAGAGGACAGTGGGACTCTCCCCGTCGGGATCGCATTCTCGCGACACAGATGCTTGAGACTTCTCCACCGAACGCTCCTATCGTTCCTGCCCTCTGTCATCCCATTCCGTCCGCAAGGACAGACCACCGATACCGGCTCCTCTCCCCGCATCCCCTCCATCACGATCCGGATCTTCCTGTCCGCCAAGAACTGTCGCCGCATCGCCGCCTTGGCTTTCCGGATCTGCCCGCGCGCGGTCTCCCTCGCCCGCGCTGACTTACTCCGCCCACTCAGCGCGCTACCAGCTTGCTTCTGCTGTTCAGCCATCCCTTCCGCTCCTCTCCGGGGCTTTGCTCTTGCCCCGGGGAGCGGAAACTCCCTACCTGGACTGCCTTAAACCCTAACATCTCCAAAGTCCCACCTTCGCTGAGGCCGGACAAACGCAGACTTCAGGCCCGGACCGCTCTCGCCGAGGGAAGCCACTTGATACCGAACTGGGCCCTCGGGCTTCAAGAGAAAGGCACGCAGGCCATTTTTGTGACCTAGCTGTCACTCCAGCCTGAGTCAAACTCCACTCCGCTGAGCGAGGAATCAGCCACTGTACAGTCCGATATTGTGCGCGTATTCTGTGTCCGGGCCGGACGCCTTATCACTGTCACACTCGGCCGACGCGAGTCCGAGCTGGGCGTTGCGGTTGGACGGCCCTGCTAGATAGCGCGACGATCACCAGTGCTCCCCACCGAAGCACAACGGCGAAACCGATCCCGCCTTTTTCGGTTGGATCTCCTCTTCCGCCCATACCAAGGAGCCCCGCTGGACCGCCGCCGTCCGCTTCCCTCAGAACGAAGGCGAACTCATCTCCGTCTTCGCCCTCCACCCTTGACATCACCCCCTACCTCCCCAGCCTGTCCCCGAAGAGCTTCCGCATGACGTCGGGCAGGTCCAGCCAAGCGCGGCTGCACTCCCACCTGCCGCGGCCCGTGGATAACCTACTCCGGCCTGTTCCGCTTGTCCACATCCCACCTGGATCTACCTCTTCGCCGGGATGCTAGACAGCCAAATAGCACCTCAACCTGTTTCGGGGGGAAAAGCCGTCTATTAGGGATTACGGGAGCTAGTGGGGTCCGAGTCCAGTTTGTACTTGGTGGCATAGAATCCCAGGGTCCGCCCACCGACCTGGAAGGTTCCCACCAGCTCCGCTTTCGTGTGTGTGAGCAGGAAGCCACGCAGCAACAGCGGCCGGCCATCTTTACCCGAGAGGCCGCCGATCACGAACTGGCACCGATTCCCCTCGGTAGTGAAGTCTGTCACCTCAAAGCTGTGGCCGCTCATGTCCTCAACCGTGGCTGTGAGCGCTGCACCTCTATCGCCAAGCAGGTGGAGGCGATAGGGGACGCCATCGAGATACAGTCGGTAATCGCCCAGGAAGTCGTCCGGCCCGACCCTGTCCGCGCGCACGCCCGCCAGGGACGTCGCTGTGGCCCGAGCGGGTCCCTGCTCCCGGCTCTTGGTCGCTGGCAAGCTATCGCCACCCCGAGGAAAGACCTGCCGCACCGTCCCGCGGCCGGTCTGTGGCACGGCCTGGCCCTGGACGGTGAGGCCGCCCGTCGGTTCGCCGCTCCCTGCCTGCGCGGGAGACCCCTGCACAACCGTCGCCGGGGGCGTTTCGCGCACGGTCTTCGTTATCTCATACACGACCGTATACAGGCCCTCGCTGCCGCCGTCGATGAAGAAGAACTTCTCCTGGACTCCGGCCGCAAGCTCATCCAGGTTGATCACCTCCGCGCCTGCCGGAATGCGCGGTCCAGCGGGCGGAGCGTCGCCTGTGGTTGCGCTGGGCCGGTAGAACACCACTGTGTGGCCTCCCACATAGTCGTCGCCGGCGCCCAGGATGGCGTCTGCCAGCGAGTCCACCAGGTGCCACACCCCGTCCACTACATCGCCCAGGAGGCCCAGCACATCGCCGACAACGCTCGGAAGTGAATGCAAGGTCTCCGCCATATCGCGAGTCATGCCCGCGATGGTGCCGGTTAGGGTCGCTTCATTGGCGTCGTCGTGCTCGAGAATGCGCACATCGAACCCGACAAGCTCTCCCGGGCCGAGCTCGGTCCTGGACAGATCGGCGCCTGCGGGGTAGGCAGGGATAGGCTGTCCTGTCCCCCCGTGCACCACGTAGCCCGAGGCAGGAGGAACGGCCATCGCGATAGGGCCCGCGATCGCTCGCTGCTCGCCGGTGTCCACATCTGAATAGATGTGATAGCCGCTGTTCCCCGTCATTGCGCCCGGATGCCTGAATCCGGTGACTATCAGGCACGGTTCATCCGAATCGCTGAAGCGGTCCCACTCCGACTCGGCCAGGCATTCCAGACGCTTGAGAGTTACCTTGAGCTCCACTGTCTGTGGCGACAGAGCGGAGGCCAGGACCTGCGGCCTGACCTGCCTCACTACACCGGGCGAGCTGCCCAACGCCTCGGCGCCTACAGCCAGGGCCATCAGGCCGACCAGAGAGCCAACGATGTTGCAGCGGCGCATCGCGCATCCTCCTGGTGGATTTAGCCCTCAACGCCTTGCGCCCCCTGCATTCTGCCGGCCAGCCACGCTCTCCTTGTGGGCTCTGCAGCGCGCGTCCCGCTCTTCCGGCCACGCCAGAGTCATCGCCAACTCCGAGGCAGAAGCCGCCTTGCGTCCCGCCCGCCGCAGTGGCGACCATGCACGCGACTGCGGTTCTCAGGGCGGCTCGGCTGCCGCGGATCGCTCATTCGAGCAGCTTCATCCCCCTGCGAATGGTGGCCAGCACTGGCTCTACCTTCTCTCGCAGCAGCTCGGCCTCCCCCTCTCCAATCTCTCCGTAGTGCCGGCTCATCTCCTTGGGGTGAATATCCTCGACCAACTCCTCCACGGTGCGAAGCAGGATGCTCGCCCACATCCGCGTCGCGGCGACGCCTCCAACCTCGGTGGTAGCGCGCTCGAAGTCGGGCACGAACGCTTTCACAGCCTCCTCCAAGCCCGCGGCCGCGCTGTCGAGTAAGGCCAGCAACTTGCCGCGCAGCGGTTCAGGAAGCGGTTGGACCCGCGCGCCCGCGGGCGTCTTGCCTGCTGTCACCACCTGTCGTATCTCGGCCAGGTGCTGCAGGATCGTCGTATACGTCGAGAACAGGTGGGACCTGTGCTGAGTAAGCATGGCGCCTCAACCTCGTGACAGCAAGGACGGCATCTCACGCACGGATGCGCGCCGGATCGTCAAGACAGTAGCTTTTCGCTCTGTTCGCGCACGCCGCGTTCCCCGGTTTTCTTCGGCGGCTGCTGAGAGCCTCATTCAGTGTCCTCCCTCCAGGGAGCGACCACGCTTCCCTCTCCGACGAGGTGGACGAGCGCGCGCACGTGAGCATCCTCCTCATCCTTGTTGTGAAGCCCCCGGCGGACGGCGTCAAACTTGAGCGTGTAGCTCTGCATATCCTCCGCCGTCTCGCGCAGATGCCGGGCCTGTTCTGACAACAGAAACGCGACGGTGTCCGAAGGGGGCCCCGCAGCAAGGAGCGACCGCAGGTGTGGCATGCAGACGCCCTGCGATTGCGAATAGCGCGCACGCCCCTCTTCGGTCTCCAGGTACGAGAGCATCCGCGCGATCTGGCTGGCCTCGACCTCGCCAAGCACGCGGCAGGCCAGGCACTCGGCGGGACGCGGCAGAAGCGCGGCGAGCCTGGCCGCGGCCTCTTGCGGCGGCCCCTGAGCCAACGCCTGGAGTTCCGCCGCCAGTTGCTGCAAGAGAACCGGGTAGCCGAGGTCGATGCCGTGCGCAGAGGAGATTGACGCAAACTGCCACGTATGAAGCCCGCAGAAGCCGCGCGCGGCTGCATGCACTTGCTGCGCCTCCGCATCATGCCCAAGCGCGTACTGCCACTTGGCGAAGAAATCGAAAGCGGCTTCGGCAATGCGGTCGCAGATAGGGCAACCGCGAGTCTGCAGGTCCTTCGCAAGGTCCGACTGCCGCGCCCGGAGCGCGGCCGCCTCTGCCGCCGCGGCTGTGGCTGACTCGGGCGACGGCCTCGCCTTCTGCTCCCGCTGCGCCTCCTCGGTGATTGCCTGCGGTTCTCCGCGAAGGAGGGCGTCGCGGAGCCGAACCATCTCGGAGGAGATGAGTTCGATGCGCGCCTGCGCTTCCTCAGGGTTCTCCCAAGCAGCCAGTCGCCTCCCGGCAGCTCCGTACTTCTGGGCTGACAGAGACTCGCCGCTCGCGAGTCTCTCCAGGCGCGCGGCCAGATGGTCGAACCGCGACTGACAGTGCTTCTCCAGCTTCTCCGCCGCGTCGTCCATCGCGCGCCCGATCAGGTCCATCACCTCGGTGTGGAGAGCTTGCGTCTGCTCAGCCAGCGCTGCCTCGAAGGACCGGCGCAGAGCGGAGCGGGCAAAGGCCGGGAGCATGAGTGAAAGCCATGCCGGTGCGGCCGGGGGTTCCGACCGTGAGCGCACCCCACTGACCTCGAGCGACAACGCGCTCGCCGCCAAGTGCGATTCGTCGGTCTCGACGGGCGCGCCGGCGGCCGCGTGAGAACCCGCGATCTCCTGGAGCGCCGAACGGATCGCCGCCTCGAGTCGCGTGCAGGCGTGCGCCAGCGTGTCATCCACCTGTGCTCTAACTCGCGGCTGCTGCGACCGCAGCCATTCCTCGACGCGGCTGTGGATGTGGCTCTCGGACTGCTCGACGGCGCGGCGAAGAAGCGAGCCAGCGGACGTCCACCGGAATCCCAGCAACAGGCCCCCGTGGTCGGCCGTCGCTTCGGCGGCCGCGGTATTCAGAAGATCGCGCACCTGCGGCTCGAGCGCGGTCTCCAACCATTCCTTGAGCTGAGCGCGGGCGCCCTGGACGATGCCCGCGATCTCTTTGGAGAGCACAGCGAGGTGCCGGCTGATGTCTGCCCGGCGCGCTTGCCGCGTGTCCGTGGCAGCGCCGGCCGCGGCTCTCTGGAGCTTCACCTCTGCCAGCTCCTCCCCGAGGAGCTGCAGTCCGCGGTCGAGCAGCGACACGAGCAGGGCTCGGCTCTTCTCCTTCACCAGGAAGGTGCCGAGGGCGTCCTCCAGCTCCCTCAGTCCGCTGCGCTGATAGCGCGCCTGGTCACCTGTCTGTTTGGCCTCCAGGGCCTCGCGGGAGGAGACCGGGAAAAGCCGCACCTCCTCGCCCCCCGCTGCCTCGCGCAGGCCCTCGCGGATGAAGCTCAGAACCTCTTCCCTCTCCTCTGCCGCGAGCAGGTCGGTCTTGTTGACGATGAAGAACACCTTGCGTGCGTGCTGGCGAACGGTTCTCAGAAAATCAACTTCGAGCTCGCTGAGCGGGGTGTCGACGCTCGTCACGAACAGGGCGGCGTCGCACTGGGGAAGGAAGGTATAGGTAGTCGCCGTGTTCTGCTCGTGGATGGAGCCGACCCCGGGCGTATCCACGAAGTGCAGGCCGCGTCGAAGCAGACTGACAGGCAGCTCGACGTAGGCCGTGTCGATCTTCTTGATGTTGCCTGGGTTGCCTCGCTCTGTGACATACTCGGCCAGCGCCGAGATCGGCGCCTCCTGGCGCCACGAGTTGTCGCGCGTCAAGACCAGTCGCTCCGCTGGGCCGAAGCGTAAGGCCGTGACCACGGAGGTCAGCGGAAGAAGCCCCGTCGGCAGCAGGGGTCGGCCGATGATCGCATTCATGAGCGAGCTCTTGCCGCGCTTGAACTGCCCCAGAACCACGAGGTTGAAGCGATCCTCGGCCAGCTTGGCGAGCAGCGCCTGGCAGCGCGCGACGCGCTGCTCGTCGCCGCGAGACCGGATCAGGTCGAGGGCAGAGCGAAGCAACTTCGCGACTTCCTGCTTGGCCTGACCAAAGGCGCGGAGGGACGCGTCGGCATCTGCGCCCGAGTCCTGGGCACTCGCCTCCATCATGGGTCGGGAGGCCACTGCCTGGGCCCTATGCGTCTCCTGCTCGTCGTGACCTGGTCTCATCATCACAGTCCCTGCCGGCCATACAGCTATCCAGGCGGGATGCGGCAGGCCCGGCACCGTCGTTGTGCCTCATGCACGTCGCGCCAAGGTCTGGGGCCGCGCCGCCGCATTGCCATGGCCTATCTTCCGCTCGCCCGGCTCCACGTCCCCCGCCCCGTCTCATCGGCGACCGACAGCAGCGATTGCTCCTGGATCGCCAGTTCCCGCTGCCGCGCGGAGACCTCCTCGGCGGTCCTTCGCCTCTGGGCAACCGCGCGCCGGATCGCCTCGTCGATCCCCGCAATGGTGGCATCCATGGCTTCGACGATGCCGCGTTCGTACTCGCGCAGGCTCTCCTGGAGGCGACGCACGAAGTCATAGCGAACGCGGCCGCCGTGCATGTCCAGTTGTTCGACCAGCTTCGCCTCCGCCGCGGCAAGCAGCCGCGGCCGCACCCACCGGCCGGGCAGCAAGTGCAGAATCGATCCCGCCAGCACGTCCGGCGACACCTGCATCTGCCAGGGAGCGAAGTAGAACTCGCGGCGGCCCCCCAGGTCTGCGACGACGATGAGGTCTCCCACTTGGGCGTGGAAAAGCTCGCTGGAGATGCGCGCAAGCTCGCTGAGCGCGTGGTTCACCTGGCCGGTGAAGCGATCGACAGCTCCCCGCAGCGCCTCGGTGATGCGCTGTTCCTCGCGCGCGATCCAGTCCTCGTACACGGCCTGGATGCTGCTGCGCACATAGGCGTTCAGCCTGTCCAGCAGAGCGTGCCCAGACAGGTCGCTGTTCTCATCGGCCGTCTGCTTCAGGCCGGCGATCAGAAGCGGCCGCTGCTTGTCCTGGAGTTCCGCCAAGTCACGATCCACGACCTCGGATACCAGGCGTTCGCTGGCCGCCCGGAGCAGGTGTCGGCTGTCCTCCCGCGTCTGACGCATTTGTGACAGATAGGCCTCAAACTGGGCGCGCTTCTCCTCCAGTTCCTCGAGGGGCATTGCGAGCGCTGCCCTCTCCAGGGCAATGGCGGCCTGTTGCTGTCGCACGAGCGAGTCCACCGCGCGCAGCGCAGCGCTCACGGCCGTCTCGGATTTCTCGGACCGCGCGAACTCTGCCAGCGCCGCCTCAAACTCGCCAAGGCCGCTCTTCTCAAGCCCCCTCGCATTCCCCGTCAGCTTGGCCGTCAGAGCATCTTTCGCCGACAGCGAGAACATGCGCACCTCGTCCTCGCCCAACGCCGAGGCCAGTTGTGCACGGGAGAAATCGAGCGACTCCCGTCGATCTTCCGGGGCGACCTGGTCTATCTTATTCTGGACGAAGAAGATCCGCTCCACCTCCTTGCGGAGGTCGTGAAGAAACTGCAGTTCCGCTTGGCTTATGGGCGGGTCGGCCGTGACCAGGAAGACCGCCGCGTCCACGTGCGGGATGAACGCGTAGGCGGTTTCCGTGTTGTGGGCGTGCACGGACCCGACGCCAGGGGTATCTATGATGCGAAGCCCGGTGCTCAGCAACGGGCATGGCAGGCGAACCACCGCGGCAGAGACCCGGCGCCGATTGGACGGATTGCCCCGCTCGGTGACGTAGTCCGCGAGTTCCTGAGCGGCTATCTCGCGCGATGAGCCGTCCTCAAAATGGATGATCACGGCCTCGGGCACACCGTACTCGATGATGGTGACGACCGAGGTCAGGGGAACCACGGCCGCAGGCAGGAGGTCGCGGCCGAGCAGGGCGTTGATAAGGGTGGTCTTCCCGCGCTTGAACTGACCCACGAAGGCGAGGTTGAACAGGTCTGCTCGCAGACGGCCGATGATCGCCCGGGCGCGCTCCGCCGCGGCATGGTCCCCCCGCGCCGCAGCCACCTCGGCGACGCGCTCCAGGGCCGCGATCGCTGCGTTGCGCGACTGATCCTGTTGTGTGCGGGACGTTTCCATCTCTCACTTCGCGATGAGCACGCTGCAGGGCGACAGTCGGGTCAGGTTCTGGGAGGTGCTGCCCCAGATGCGTTCGTAGATGCGGGAGTGCCCCATAAAGCCCACCACCAACAGATCAAACCCGCCCTCGCGGCAGAAGTCGATAATGGTCTCGACCTCGTGTCCCGGGACTACGTGGGCCTGAAGATCGGCGCCGCGGGCCGCCGCTATCATCTCCGCGTCGCGGTTGACCTGTTCGAAGTAGTGGTTCTTCTGCTCCTTCACCGCATCGACTTCGTCTATCGTGGCCGCGTACTTGGGCAAGTCTTCCTCTACCGAAATGGAATGAAGCTCTGCGCCATAGCGGGCCGCCAAGTCCGCTGCCAGTTCCACCGCGCGGCGCGCTCCCGCCGATCCGTCGTTCGCAACCAGGATCTTTCTAAACACGCTCTGTAGCCTCCGCGAGTTGAGTGGAGACTCCCGCCTCCTGCTGCCCGCCTAGCCTGCCATCAGGGGAGGGCGTGAAGAAGGACTGGGCAATGAGGGTGGGCACCACGGCGCTGCCGATGACGACGGTGACCAGGATCGTGTACTGGCTCTGAGTGATGACGTGGCGGGTCAGGCCGAACAGTGCCGAGATGGTGCCGAAGGTCAGACCGGTGGACATCAGCAACGTGGTGTAATTGCCTTCCCGCATGGTGAAGCGAAAGGCTCGGGTCAGGGGCCATACCCCGACGAGCTTGGTCATCATCTTCACCCCGAAGAGCGCCCCGATCAGTCCGGCGCCCGCCCAGACAGAGGACAGGGACACAAACAGTCCGGCCTTGAGGAAATAGAAAGGCGTGAGAACACCGAACACGGCGGTGCGCAGCCGACGAACCATATCCCGGTGCTGCGCGAAGAGACCGGCGATAGCCAGCCCCAGCAGGTAGGCCGGGAGCACCGGCTCGCTGTTAGCAGTGGCGGCAAGGCCGCCCAGGCCGAACAGCAGCAGGAAGAGGAATTTGATCTCCAGCTCGCTCACCCTGCCGCCGAAACGGCGGAAGAACCAGCGCGAGAGGCGCGGCAGCGCGACCAGCACCGCGGTTGTGACACCTACAAACAAGCCGAGCCAGGCGTTGTAGTTGGCGAAGATGGCGCCGAGCGCGAGCACGGTGCCCAGATCGTTCACGAAGCAGGCCGCCAGGATGAGCTTGCCGATTTCTGTCTCGTTGAGTCCGGTCTCGACCATCACCGCGTAGACCACCGCCACAGAGGTGGTAGACAGGGCGATGCCGGCGATCCAGGCCGCGCGCATCTCCCAACCGGCAACCCAGTGGGCGAAGGCCCATGCGCCCAGAAACGGGAAAAGGAAGGCGACACATCCGATCGTGAGGCTCGGCTTCAGATGTCTGCGCAGCGAGTCGGGGTCAATCTCAGCGCCGGCCATGAAGGTCAGCAGGATAGCGCCGAAGCCCGCCAGGAAGTTGGTCCACTCGGTGGTGTGCAGGCCCAGGAAATTGCCGCCGAAGACGCCCATCGCGATCTCAAGCAGCGACACCGAGATCGCGGTGCGAACCGAGATGAGGCCTGCGGCAAGGGCCAGACCGACCCACAGGGTTGCGACGAGCCACTGATTCATCGTTGCGTTCTCCTCCGAATCCGCTATCTGACCACTCCTCCCGGCCGTGGTCGGGGTTGGCAGGAGTCATCAGCACATCGCGGTTCGGACGAGCTTGCGTCACAGGCGGTACTCCATCGCCCTCATCTGGAACTGTTGCTCCCACTATCCCTGTCGTGGCTCTCCTGCAAGCTTCCGCGTCGCCCTGATCCAGGCATCCCTCTCGGCCCCCCATGGCTCTTCACGGAAGCGGTAATCGTGCTTGCGGATGATCTCCGTCAACTCCTCGATGAGCCCAGCTAGCTTCGCCCCTTCGCTTTCAAGCAAGAAGGCCCGCGCGGCCGAGCGATGTGTCAGCGCCTTGCGCAGATGCGGCAGACACAGCCCAGCCGAACTGTCATACTCTCTCCGCAGGCTGCCCGACGCCAGATGCTCGACCAGCGTCTCGAGGTAGCTGCGCTCCGCCTCCGCGGCCACCTCGCAGGCCGGGCACAGAACGCTTCGGCCCCGATCTCTTCCGGCCGGCGAGTGGCTTGTCGATTCTGCAGCCTGAGAAAGCAGATCGCGCCAGAGGATTGAGATGCCCAGCGGGTCCCCGCGGCGCTGAACCTGCCACGCATGCTCCCCGCAGAACCCCTGAGACGCGCGGAGCTTCTCTCTCACCCCGGGATCATTCACCGACTCGTGCAGGAGTGATCTCAGGTAGCGATCGGTCGCTTCGGCGACCAGGCGGCAGATCGGGCAGCCTGCCTGGGCGAGAGCCTCGCTCAGATCGTGATAGGTCATATGCCGGCTCGGCTGCGCGGCCGGTTTCAGATGTCGTGTCATCTTCTCACAGCAAAAAGGCTCCCGACCCATGCACCATCCCGTGCAGATCAGGAGCCATTAGCCACGTCGGCTGTTCGGGCCGGACTGCCGGCCCGGGCGGTCTCCATCGCCTTTCCGGTCAGACTATACCCGATCCGTCCCGGTCAGTCAACAAGCTTCGACCCGGTTCGGAAGCAATCGGGTGACATAGGAAACCCGTCTCCAGAGCGGGATTGCGCAGCAGTGCGGTCAGCGGCGATCTGGGTCTGCCGCGCGTGCCCCGGCATCTCGGTCCCTGGGACGGATCGCCCGCCAGCACCAACTGCGGCGACGACCAGAGCCCCTGACCGCCCCGAGACTCCGCCCAGCCTGCGCCTTCCACCCCTCCTGCCCTTGAGGCCGGAACACCCTCATCGTCTTGCGCTTGGCGAAGCAGATGGAGGCCGGCCGGGCGGGTCACCGTCGTTCTGCTCATAGATCGACAGCAGCAGTGTCCTGCGATTCGCATCTCTCAGGTCAGACAAGCGCAAGACGACCACATCCGCCCCCTCCTCGGCATACCTGACCGCCCGAAGCAAGGCCCTCAGCGCGGGCAGACGCAGTTCGGGAAGCGCCGAAAGGATCGCTAGCCGCAGGCTCTCCTCTTCCGCTGCGACTTCCGGCGGGGCTGAAGGGTCGGGCCTGGTCTGTCTCAGACGCGGTCTTCGCATGACACCGCCTCCGGGCGGGCGACCTATTCGGCGGGCTGGGGCGTCCACAGGTTGCCCAGGTAGACCGCCGCCTCGGGAAAACCTCGCTGCGCGTCCTCCCTGAGTCGGTCGCCGATGGGCGGATAGAACGTCGGAAGATCGTCCAGGGCGAACCACTCCGGCACGTCGAGGTGTTCGCCCAGCGTCTTGGCCGGTGTGACCCCGAATTCCCCGCCGACGGCTTCGCCCAGGAAGAACAGGTTCACGTCGTGCTTTCGATGGTCTGGCGAGATCACATCGGCGACGTACACAAGGTTCCCTAGATGGACCTCCAGGCCTGTCTCTTCCCGCATCTCGCGCCGCGCGCAGGCCGTCAGTGGCTCCCCCTCCTTGACTGCGCCCCCGGGCAGAACCCAGTAGCTGAGGCCGAAGCGTCGGTGCTTCATGAGCAGTATTTCGGCGCCCCGCAGCAACATCACTACCACACGCACCTTCATTGCGTTCTCCCTCTCAGCGCACTCGGTACAGCACCACGGCCCCGCCCAGCATGACCGCGGCCGCATAGCCGAATCCAGCGACGGGTGAAACTATCGTCCACAGGCTCCCCACCACCGCGCTGGCGACCAGGTCGCCCACGCCGTTCACGGTGGCCATCAGCCCGTATCCCGTTCCGCGAACCTCGCCCGCCACATAATCGGCGGTGATGGCCCCCTCCAACGCATCCTCGGCGGCGATGTAAGTCCCCGCCAGGGCGAACAGCACAAGCAGGTACGCCGGACTGCGGAGCGACACCAGAAAGGCCGCGAGAAATCCGACGGCCACGAGCGCGCCAACACCATACCCCAGGGCCAGCAGGCCGCGCCGCCCGATCCGGTCGCTCATCGCACCGATGGGAAACGAAGCGCCCGCATACGTGATGTTCCGCGCCACGTACAGCATGGCGGCGATCTGCGCCGCGCGCACCACGCCATACGTGGGAGAGAGGAGTTGCGTTGCCGCCAGGATCAGCAACGTGTGGGCGAAATCGCCCATGCCAAACAGACCCACGCCGGCCAGGAGCCGCCTGAAAGAGCGCGGGAGCGACCTGACCGTGGCCCAGAAGCGCATCCCGTGGTTCGGCGCCCTTCGCCTCTCTCTAACCAAGGAGCCGAAGGCCAGGGCCGAGCTCAATCCCGGGATCAGCGTGAGCCAGAAGATCAGCCGAAACGGGGTCGAGGGGTGGCTTGCCGCATGGGGCTGAAGCAGGGCCAGAAGCGCGACCGCTATGACCGGACCTACGATAGCCCCCAGCGTGTCACCGGCGCGGTGGAAGCCGAAGGCCTTCCCCCGGCTCTCCGCGGAGACGGACTCGGCCAGCATGGCATCCCGCAGAGGGCCTCGGACGCCACGCCCGAACCAGGCGATGGAACGCCCGACGAGCACCAGCGGCCACGCGAAGGCCAGGGCGAACAGCGCCTTCGCGATTCCAGTGAGGAAATAGCCTGCGACCGCGATTGCCTTGCGATGGCCGATGCGGTCGGAGTACCAACCAGCGCCCAGCTTGGCGAAGCTGGAGATGGCATCGGCGACGCCTTCGATCATCCCCAGGGCAGCCGCCGGGGCTCCGATCGTGGTGAGGAATGACGGGAGCACCGCGGTCGCCATCTCATGGCCAGCATCCGAGAGGAAGCTGGTCAGGCCCATGCCGATGACGTTCCGGTTCAGCCAGGCGCTGGCGGGTCTCCCGATATACGCATCGGTCTCCTCGCGGGTCATGCGCCAGACTCGCGCAACGGTCGCAGCGGATTGGAGAAGCGCGCGGACCCTCCCAGTTCCTCCTCGATCTCCAGCAACCTGTTATACTTGCAGATGCGCTCGCTGCGACAGGCCGAACCTGTCTTGATCTGCCCCCCTCCCATCGCCACCGCGAAATCGGCCATGAAGGAGTCCTCTGTCTCGCCAGAGCGATGTGAGATAACGAACCCCCACCCGGCCTTGCGGCACAGCTCAATCGCCTCTATCGTTTCCGTCACCGTGCCAATCTGGTTGAGCTTGATCAGCACGGCGTTCGTAGCCGCCATGGCAATGCCGCGCTGGATGAACCTGGTGTTCGTGACATAAAGGTCATCTCCGACGACCTGCACTCGGTCTCCCAGGGCCGCCGTCTGCTGAACAAAGCCCTGCCAGTCGTCCTCGGCCAGCCCGTCCTCAAGTGACACGATCGGATAACGCTCAATCCACGCGCGGTAGAGCTCCGTCATCTCCGCGCTGGTCTTCTCACCCCCTCCGGACTTGGACAGCCTGTAGGCGCCGCCCTCGTAGAAGGAGCTCGCCGCGGGATCGAGCGCGATGGCCACGTCCCGGCCTGGCCGGTAACCGGCCGCCTCGATCGCCTCGACGATCAGCTCACACGCCTCTTCGTTGCCCTTCAGATTGGGGGCAAAGCCGCCTTCGTCACCCACGGCCGTCGCGTGGCCCTTCTTCTTCAGGATGGCCTTGAGGGCATGAAACGTCTCGGCGCCGTACCGCAGCGCCTCGGCGAAGCTCGGGGCCCCCACGGGCATGACCATGAATTCCTGGAAGTCAACGCTGTTGTCGGCATGCTTGCCGCCGTTGAGAATGTTCATCATGGGCACGGGCAGCCGCGTCGCTCCCGCGCCGCCCAGGTACTGATAGAGCGGCAGCCCGGCGCTCTCTGCCGCCGCCCTCGCCACAGCCATCGAGACACCCAGGATGGCATTTGCCCCCAGTTTCCCCTTGTTCGCCGTGCCGTCGAGTTCGATCATTGAACGGTCGATCTCGGCCTGGCGGCTGGGGTCGCGGCCGATCAGCCGCGGCCCGATGGTCTCGTTGACATGGGCAACGGCCTTGAGAACCCCCTTGCCCCCATAGCGCGCCGAGTCTCCGTCACGCAGCTCAACCGCCTCGTTCTCGCCGGTCGAGGCACCCGATGGCACCGAGGCCGAAGCCTGCACTCCGTCGCTCAGCTTCACTGTGACTCTCACCGTCGGATTTCCCCGGGAATCGAGGATCTCCAGCGCCCTCA
>Ga0123519_10009314_pt1 | contig 14807 bp, 17 predicted proteins | sample YelNatPaOPRAMG02_FD_87396 | JGI IMG/M metagenome (GOLD analysis project Ga0123519, IMG submission 87396) | Hot spring microbial communities from Yellowstone National Park - Yellowstone National Park OP-RAMG-02 (version 2) | ecosystem: Environmental > Aquatic > Thermal springs > Hot (42-90C) ...
GTGACAAAAAGAAAATCGTCACCCTTCGACGGGCTCAGTGTGACAAAGAAATTTAAACTTAATGTCAGTCTGAGCCAGCTTGCCCTGAGCTTGTCGAAGGGAAGACTGACGAGAAAATGATTGAAATTTTGAAAATGTTTTTTGTCACCCTTCGACCCTTCGATTAACTCAAGGCAGGCTGGCTCAGTGTGACATTGATTGTTGAACTTGGATTAGCTAAAAGTGACTTATGTTAATTCTGTAATTAGAAACTTAGAATTATTAAACATATGCTTGGTGAGATTTAGCAGTTAGGTACTAATTTTTTCAAACACAATTCCAATCCACTCATCTTCAGATAAAATTTCAACTAATTTCAAACCAATAGATTCATATTTTCCTACAATTTCATTTTGATCATCTTTCAAAAGTCCTGAAAGAATAACCAGACCATTTTGTTTTACTCGTTCTTTTATTTCGTCAGCAATATCCAGCAAAACATTTTTTTGAATATTCGCCAGTATCAAATCAAAATCTTTTTCATCAATTGAATTTATTGTTCCAACAATGAATGAACATTTATCTTCCACACCATTATTGACAAAATTTTCACGAACATTTTCTTCAACAAATTCATCAACATCACAAGTTGCAGCATAACTCGCACCAAGCTTAATTGCAACTATTGCAAGAATGCCTGTTCCAGTTCCGACATCAAGAACTTTTGTATCTGGTCGAAGAAATTTTTCAATTAGTCTAATCATAATTCGAGTTGATTGATGATAGCCAGTTCCGAAAGACATTTTAGGATCGATTGTAATTACAATTTCATCTTTCTGTTTCTGGTATTCTCTAAATGATGGTTTGATAACAATTTTATCGCTGACCTTAATTGGTTGAATTGTTTTTTCCCATTCTTCATTCCAGTTTTTGTGTTCGAGCGTTAACTGATAAATTTCATACCTTTCAATGAGATCTTCTTTTTTGAAATTCTCAAGTGCTGTTTTCAGAAAATTGAAATCATTCTCGTCAAATTTTTCAAAGTAACAAGTCATTTCATTATCATTTTCTTCAATTCCGATTAAGTCGAGTAAGGTCACAACACCCGTGATTAATTCAGGGACAAACGGAAAAGCCCTAATGATTATTTCTGGATAAATTTTTTCTTTCATTTTTCAAAGAAATTGATTGAATAGATAAAGTGATTCAAGAGAGTTCCTATTTCCTTTAAAGTTTCTTTTCCAATATTTTCAATTGTATCATTCTGTGTATGCCAGTAATTTCGTCTTGGATTTGGCGTATCTGCACCAATTAGTTCAGCATCAATTATGTCAACGACTTTAATTCCCATTTCACCAAGTGGAATATGATCATCATAAATAGGTTGTGAAAATTCATTTGAAAAAGTTTTTAAGTTAAGTTCGCTTGCAAGTCGCCAGATCATATCAACTACATCTGGTGCAAATTGATATGAATTTGGTTCTTTCTTGAAAACAGCTTCTTTATCACCAACCATATCGAGCAAAATTCCAAACTGTGGATTAATGAATTCAGGTTTATTTTGAGCAAAATATTTTGAACCGAGCGAGTAGTTCATTAAATCGTTCTTCTTACCGTAATCTTCTGCATCAAAAAGAACAATATCAACTCCAAAGTTTGGTCTCTTTTCTTTGAGAGTTTTAGCGAGACTTAGTAAGACCGCAACACCACTTGCGCCGTCATTTGCTCCAAGAATAGGTTTATTCTGATTGGATTGAATTTTGTCTTCTTCAGCGCGCGGTCGTGTATCCCAGTGGGCACATAATAAAATTCTAATTTTACTTTCTGTATTGAATGAAGCAATGATGTTTGAACAGTTCAAAACTTCGCCATCATAACCAGGGTAATTGAAATTTTGAAAAAAGACTGTGTCAGCAAATTTTTTTAGCTCATTGTATAAAAATTCTTTTGCAAGCTTATGCCCGATTGAATTTGGATTTCTTGGACCAAAAGAAATTTGTTTTAATATATAATCATAAGCAAGATTTTCATCAAATGCTGGAATGGTTTGGTTTGCTTTCAATTCCCAGACAATTCTTTTTTCTGTTACTGGTTCATCTTTCTTTTTGCAAAAGATTAATGTAAATGAAAGCAATAAACTTAATGAAATCAAAATCGTTCTCATTTCATCACCTTATTTTTACTAAAATAAACTTTTTCAAATAATGCACTGTAATTTTGAAAAAATTCAAATTGAGTTTTGTTCAGCAAAATTTCTTAACAATTTCTTAACATTAGAATTGTAAGTTTGTTTTGTAAAAAAAAATCAAAGGTGAAATTATGAAAAGAAATATAATCCTTCTTAGTCTTGTATCATTGCTGTTCATAGGACTTTCTGCGAACAACATTATAACCGTTAAAGGCTCGGACACAATGATTATTTTAGCCCAAAGGTGGGCAGAAGTTTATATGAAGAAAAATAAAAATGTCGTTATTCAGGTTACTGGTGGAGGTAGTGGGACTGGAATATCGGCATTAATTAATGGAACGACGGATATATGTAATTCATCCAGGCCTATTAAGAAAGAGGAAAAAATTAAATTAAAAGAAAAGTACGGCACCACTGGTGTTGAAATTAAAGTCGCTATAGATGGCCTTTCAATTTATGTTAATCAAAAAAATCCAGTCAATGAATTATCGCTTGATCAGGTTAAAGATATTTTTACCGGCAAAATAAATAATTGGAAAGAAGTTGGCGGAAAAGATGCACAAATTATTAGATACTCACGAGAAAATAATTCAGGAACTTATGTTTATTTCAAAGATGAAGTTTTGAAGGGTCAGGATTTTGATAGAAGAACTCAGTATTTGCCCGGCACAGCAGCAGTTGTGAATGCAATTGCTAAAGATATAAATGGAATCGGTTATGGTGGTGCTGCTTATGGTGTTGGAATAAAAGAATTAAAAATAAAAAAAGATGCTAAGTCACCTGCTTATGCTCCAACTGCAGAAAATATTAAGAAAGGTTTATATCCAATCTCAAGATTTCTTTATATGTACTTACGCAAAAAGCCTGAAGGTGAGATTAAAAAATTTATTGATTGGATTTTAAGTGAAGAAGGACAGAAAGTAGTTAAAGAAGTTGGTTATTTCCCGATTAGATAAATCATTCATAAGAAACAATGAAAGACACGAATCAAAACGAGTTACTTAGAAAAAAATTATATCTCTCAGATAGAATTGCAAAATTTGTTGTTACCTCGATTGCTGTAATTTCTTTTGTTTCCATTGCATTGATTTTCTTATTTGTTTTCCGAGAAGCTTTCCCAATCTTCAGTTATACTCCTGAAGTTGAAAGTTATAGTGATCAAGAATTAGAAATGGAAAGTTATGGTGAAGAGCATATCGGAATTGAAAAAGGTGAACAAAAAGCTTCAGTAAATAATAATCAAATCCAGCAGTCTTCGTCGGAAGAAGAAAAACTGAAATTACGATCAATCTGGGAAAACATTTTTTCAACAACCTGGGATCCAGTTTCGAATAATCCAAGATATGGAATCATTCCACTTGTTGTAGGAAGTTTAAAAGTTACATTAATTGCTATTATAACTGCTGCACCTATTGCAATTCTTGCGGCTCTTTTTACTTCTACATTTGCACCGAAGTGGGCAAAAGAAATTTTGAAACCAGCAATTGAAATTTTAGCAGGTTTCCCTTCAGTTGTGATTGGATTTTTTGCTCTTGTAATTCTCGCATCATTTTTACAGAATGTTTTTGGATATCAATATAGATTGAATGCTTTTGTTGGCGGAGTAGCTTTATCTCTGGCTGTTATTCCAATAATTTATACAGTAACTGAAGATGCACTTTCAACAATTCCTAGATCTTATATTGAAGCGAGCTACGCACTCGGTGCTGAAAAATGGCAGACGGCTCTTTATGTTGTTTTACCAGCAGCTGCACCAGGAATTTTTGCAGCGGTTTTACTTGGAATAGGAAGAGCTTTTGGTGAAACTATGATTGTTTTGATGGCAACTGGAAATGCACCTATTCTTTCAGCATCTTTAATCGATCCAGTCAGGACTATGTCAGCAACAATTGGTGCTGAAATGGCTGAAGTAATTTTTGGTGAATTACATTACAATGTTTTATTCCTTCTTGGTTCAATACTTTTCCTTTTCAGTTTTACCTTGAATGCCATTGCAGAATTTTATGTTAAGAATAAACTTCTGAGAAGAATCGGCGGCACAAAATGAAATTGAAGAAAGTTTTTCTTGATCTTTCTGTAAAATCAATTACTGCTTTCGCTGCGTTTTTAATTTTACTAATGGTTGTTATTATTATGATAAACATCATTCAGGGTGGCTGGTCACACATTACTTGGGAGTTTTTGACCACTGCACCTGAACATGGAATGACTAAAGGAGGAATTTTCCCAGCTATCGTTGGAACATTTTTGCTTGTTGTCATAATGTCGATTTTTGGAATTCCAATCGGAACTATCTCTGCAATCTACTTAACTGAATATGCCAAACAAGATTCATTTCTTTACAAAGTGATTAGATTTTCTGTTAATACTCTTGCTGGAATTCCAGCAATTGTTTTTGGTTTATTTGGACTTGGTTTCTTTGTTCAATTTGTTGGCAAAGGAATGGATAATGTTCTTTATGGTGGAGAATTGCTTAGATGGGGACAACCAAATATTCTATGGGCAAGTCTTACAATGGCTCTGTTGACTTTGCCGGTTGTTATCGTATCTGTCGAAGAAGCAATTCGTTCAGTTCCAGTTGAATTGAGAGAAGCAAGTTTTGCACTCGGTGCGACAAAATGGCAAACGATTAGAAAAGTAGTTTTGCCCAATTCAATTACTGGAATTTTAACTGGTGGAATTTTAGCTGTGAGTCGTGGTGCAGGTGAAGTTGCTCCAATTCTTTTTACCGGTGCTGCTTATTTCTTACCTCATTTGCCTACATCACTCTCAGATCAATTTATGGAGCTTGGTTATCATATTTACATTATGAGCACACAATCTCCAGATGTTGAAGCAACTCGTCCAATTCAATTCGCAACAACACTTGTTTTGCTCGCTTTGACTTTTGCATTAAATTTTTCTGCAATATTTTTAAGGTATAGATTACGAACAATAAAATCTAAGTTTAGTTAAGAAAAAATCTATTTGAAGTATATGGAAAAAGAAAAGATCGTTACTCAGAATTTGAATTTTTATTATGGAAAGAAACAAGTTTTGTTTGATATAAATCTCAAAATTCCAGAAAAGAAAGTGACAGCTTTAATTGGTCCATCGGGTTGTGGAAAATCAACTTATCTCAGAACATTAAATAGAATGAATGAACTTATTGCAGATGTTCGTGTTGAAGGAGAAGTTTTAATTGATGGAATTGATATTTACAAAGATAATATTGATGTAGTTGCTCTTAGAAAAAAAGTCGGTATGATTTTTCAGAAATCGAATCCTTTTCCTAAATCGATTTATGATAATGTAGCTTACGGACCAAGAATTCAAGGAATTAGAGACAGAAAAACTTTAGATGAAATTGTAGAAACAAGTTTGAAAAGGGCAGCACTCTGGGATGAAGTAAAAGATGAGTTACATAAAAGTGCTTTGTCTCTTTCAGGCGGACAACAGCAGAGATTATGCATTGCTCGAGCTTTAGCAGTAAATCCAGAAATTCTTTTGATGGATGAACCAGCAAGTGCTCTCGATCCAATTTCTACAATAAAAATTGAAGACTTGATCTTTGAGTTGAAACAGAATTATACAATTGTTATTGTAACTCACAATATGCAGCAAGCAGCAAGAGTTAGTGATTATACTGCATTCTTCTATATGGGTCAATTGATTGAATATGACGATACAAAAGTTATATTTACTGCACCAAAGAAAAAACAAACTGAAGATTACATCACTGGAAGATTTGGATAGGAGTAATTATGCAAAAACATTTTGAAACTGAATTAGAATCCTTAAAAACCAATATCTCAAAAATGGCGAGTCTTGTAGATGAAATGGTTGAAAATGCTTTCTTTGCTTTAAAAGAAAGTGATCTTGAAATGTGCAAAAAAATAAAAACTCGTGATCGTGAAATTGATGCTTATGATAATTTGATAAAAACCCAATGCGAAAACATTCTGGCATTATTTCAACCATTTGCAATTGATTTGAGATTTATTTTAACCGCTTTAATGATGAATAATCAACTTGAAAGATGTGGAGATATTGCTGTCAATATTACTCAAAGGGTTAAACCTCTGATGGATTATAAATTCCTTCTTGAAGAATCAAAAATTTTTGAAATGGGAGAAGTTGCAAGACAGATGTTCAAAGATGCAATTGATTCTTTTTTTAATCGAGATGCAAAATTAGCTGAACAAATCGGCGAGAAAGACAATATAGTCGATGGCTACAACAAAAGCATTTTTAGATTTTTAATCGAGAAAATGAAAACAAATCCTGAGTTGATTGAACCAGCATCGCATCTGATGATTTTATCCCGACATATTGAGAGACTTGCCGACCATTCTACTAACATTGCAGAAGATGTAATCTTTATGTTGAAAGCAGAAATTATCTCACACAAGCATAAGCTCGGCTCTCAATAATTTTTTAATCAGATAAACTCTAAAAAACTTTTTGATCTTATCTATTTCCCGCCAATTGCTTTTTTAATTTTAGGGACAACATCTTTTGAAAAATAATTACAAGCACCTTTCTTTGCGGTGGGCTGTATACCCAATTCTTGAATTGCTTTTTTAACTTTTGATGCTGGTATAGATAATTGTTCTGCAATTTTCCCAACCGTTAAAAGTTCTTCTTTCTGATTTTTCATTTTGCACCTCTTTTTTTAAAAAATAAATCTTGTTAAGACAAACAAAAAGTTTAATCATTAATCTTCAATCGAAACCAGATAAATCTTAAATAAAGTTTTAATTAATCTTTTTCAGTTGTTCATTGGATAATTCCCAATTGATTAAATGGAATTAAAAATTTTGAAGATTTTCTTATTGCATTAAACAGAATTAAAAAATTAAATGCATTTAATGAAGCTGCCTTAAAAAATCAAAGATTGACTTGATTTGCAGTTCTTTATTGAGTAAGAATTTTCTTACACAAGAATTCTTGAAATACTCTCAAATCTTGTTTAAGTTTTAGAAGTGATTATTCTCTGAAAATATAAGTAAGCATTGAAATTCGATGGGATTGATTAAAGACACGATACACAATCTGCTTATTGAAAAAATGAACGACAATCAACTCTTTAAAAGATATGAGACTAAAACTAACATTGCAGTGTGTATCGAAACCAGCAGTAATTCCTGTAAACTATAACTATCAATTTTCTGCTGCTATTTATCTTTTGCTCAAATTTGGCTCACCTGAATTTTCAGAATTTCTTCATGACAATGGTTATAACATCGACAACAAAAATTTCAAGCTCTTTACTTTTGCTGTAAAATTAAGAAAGTACGAAATCCTTCAGAACAGTACATTTGAGGGCTGCCATTTTTCACTACTTTCACCACTAATTGAACTTTACATTTCATCTCCTTTGGTTGAACCATTTATTCGAAATTTTGTGATTGGAACTTTTGAAAAGCAAAAAGTTCATATCGTTCACAAGCAATACATAACTCGTTTTATCATAAAAGAAGTTGAGTTAATTCCAGATCCAGAATTTACAAATCAGATGCATTTCCGATTACTTAATCCAATGGTGCTTTCAACAATGGTTTTGAGGAATGGAAGATTAACACCATACTACCTTAGAATTGACGATGATGGACTTGAAGAAAATTTGAAAAATAATCTCCTGAGAAAATATAAACTTGTTCACAAGAAAGATCTCTCACTCGATGACTTCTATCTTGAATTCGATAAAGAATATATTCAAAAAAGGAATGGTGTTGTATCAAAACTTATCACAATTGCAGAAGGCACAAAGAACGAAAGTAAAGTAAAAGGCATTCTCTGTGATTTTAAGATTAGAACAAATCCTGAATTGATTAAAATCGGATACGAGTGCGGATTTGGCGGAAAGAACTCAATGGGATTTGGATTTGTAGAGGTCAACAATCATTTGAATAAACGAAATAGAGTCGAAATTTCTCAAGACTCAAAAGTTAATTGAAAATTTAAAAACTAAAACCTACCCTTTATTAAATTGAACTATTTATGCTAAAAAACTTGCAGGTCTTTAAATAGCCAGATCTAAGCATACATCTATACATATCTCAAAATAATTTCGCCTGATTCTTTTTTTAACAATTCCTTTACTTCAAACAATTATATTTGAAAAAATAAAAGGAGATTATTATGGCTAAAAGAATTTTGAATTTGTTAGTATCATTCCTTCTTGTCATTCAAATTAATCTTCTATTCAGTCAGAATAGATCTGAAAACGAGAAAGTCATTGTGTTTCTTACAGATATTCATGTTCAACCAGAAAGAAATGCAATAGAAGGTTTTAAGAAAGCAATTCAAAAAGTTAATGAGCTTAAACCAGATTATGTTATCACAGGTGGAGATTTAATTTTTGATGCACTTGCGGTGAGTTTTGAAAGAGCGGATAGTCTATTCAATATTTATAATGAATTAATAAAACAAATTAAAGCTCCAGTTTACAATACAATGGGTAATCATGATATACTCGGATGGTATGAAAAGGGTGGAGTTTCAAGAGAACATAAATTTTTTGGAAAGAAATTATATCAATCTAAAATAGGTAAAACATATTATTCGGTAGATTTGAATGGAATTAAACTTCTTGTTCTTGATTCAATTGAAGAGCTTCCAGAAAAAGGAAAATATTATGGTTATGTTAATGAAGAACAATTAAACTGGTTAAAAAATGAACTTAGTAAGACAGACACAAACACTACAATCATTATTTCGACACATATACCATTGTTAACAACTTTCAGTCAAATAAGAAATGGTTCAATGGCTGCTAATGAAAGAGGACTTGTTGTTGAGAATTCCAAAGATGTTCTTGATTTATTCAAAAGACATAATTTAAGATTAGTCCTACAAGGGCATTTGCATATTTACGAGGATATCAATATCCAGAACAAAATAAGATTTATAACTGGCGGTGCTGTTTCTGCAAGATGGTGGACCGGTCCAAATGAAGGACTTGAAGAAGGATTTGTACTCATAAAAATTAAAGATGATAAAATATCCGCAGAGTATATTGATTATGGCTGGGAAGTAAGTAAGTAATTTTTCAGATTTCAAAAAAGATTTAAATGATTTTGAAGGTAAGATTGGAAATTACCTTTAACTAAAATTTTATTTCATTTAATGAGAGGCGTTAAAATGAAAACACTTTGCTTATCTATTCTCTTCCTGTATTCACTTCTAAATTCAATTGAAGCAGAAACATTAATGGAAAAACATTTTGAAGAAAATACTTCAGCATATTTGAATGAAGCGAAATCATTTAATCCAAATTTTGGAATTCAGTTAAAATTCATTTCTGGATTAGGTTTATCTATTTCAAATAATCTTGATGCTCGATCATACATTCATTTTACATTAGATTGGTATTTCGGAATAATAAATTTTTCGTCATCATATAATTTCACTATTTATAAATCTATCGATCTTTATGGTGGATTATTTTCCTATATAAATGGAAATCAAAGTGAAGACAATAAATTATTTGTATATCCAGAGATTGGAGTGAGATGGAATTTATCGAAAAAACTTTATCTGGAAGCAGGCGCAATTCTGCCATTAAATTCTGAAGAAAAAGAAATTTTAATGAATGTTTTTGAAATTCCTTTTATCCCAAATGTTGGAATACGATTTAATTTGAATTGAGATAATCTATCTGGATTTTTTTCATTTCATCTCTTCCTGAAACACTAAAATTTTTTCTCGCCATAAGAAGTAAATCTGAATAATTCTTTTCATTAAAATTTCCCACAAATTTTGAAAAACTCCCATTTTCAGTGAATTGATTTTACTCCTACCAATATCTATTTTTGAGAAAAATTTTGATATGATTGAACAATATATACCTCTCATACTTGCAATATTCATCGCATTAGTTTTTTCAGTCTTTTTATTGAAGGCTTCATCATGGTTTGGCCCACAAAGACCAACACCTGAAAAACTTTCCACTTATGAAAGTGGAATGGAGCCAGTCAAGACTGCTCGTGAAAGATTCAGCGTTAAATTTTATATCGTTGCAATGGTTTTTATTGTATTCGATATCGAAGTTGTTTTTCTTTATCCATGGGCAGTCAATCTTAAACATCTTAGCGAAACACTCGGATTTTTTATCATTGCTGAGATGTTTGTTTTTATAATAATACTCTTAGCAGGTTATTTGTATCTGCTAAAGAAAGGAGCGTTGAAATGGGATTAGAATCTAAACTCGGGCCGTCGTTTATTACGACAACAATTGATGCAGTTGTAAGCTGGGCAAGAAAAAATTCTCTCTGGCCAATGCCGCTTGGAATTTCCTGCTGTGCAATTGAGATGATGGCTTCAGCCGATCCGAGATTTGATATTGCTCGTTTTGGTAGTGAAGTAATGCGTTTCACACCAAGACAATGCGACCTTCTTATCGTTGCAGGAACAGTTACTTATAAAATGGCAAAAGTAGTGAGAAAAATTTATGACCAGATGCCCGAACCGAAATGGGTAATTTCAATGGGTGCTTGTGCATCAAGTGGTGGAATGTTTAGATCTTATTCGGTTGTTCAGGGAATTGACCAATTTGTTCCAGTTGATGTTTATGTTGCAGGTTGTCCACCAAGACCAGAAAATCTTCTTAATGCAATCTTAGAAATTCAAAAGAAGGTTGGTAAAACCAGCGTACTTGAATATGACGATAAACCAATGATTGAACTTCCGGTGATCAATGAAAGAAAAAATTGAAGCAAAACTTCGTGAAAAATTTCCTCACGCAATTTTAGAAGTCAATGACTTCAGAGGCGATCTAACTTTTTTAGTTGATAAAAACTCGATTGTTGATATCTGTAAATTCCTGAAAGAAGATGAAGAACTATCTTTTGATTTACTTGTAGATTTATGTGGCGTTGATCGAGCAAAGCGTAAAGATAGATTTGAGGTTGTTTATCACATTACGAGTTTGAAAAATAAATATCGCATTCGTCTTAAAGTCAGAGTTGATGAAAAAGACTGTGTCGTTGATTCGGTAACCTCAGTCTATCCAACAGCTAACTGGCATGAAAGAGAAACTTACGATATGTTTGGCATCGCTTTCAGAAATCATCCAGATTTAAGACGAATGTATATGCCAGAAGAATTTGAATATTATCCACTTCGAAAAGATTTTCCACTATTGGGAATTCCAGGGTCATTATCATTACCAAAGAAATAAGATATGAATACACCACAAGAACAATCACCTTACAAAAGCAAAATCTTAGAAACTTTACTAACCAAAGAGACAGATTTAATAATTGAGGATACACTTGAGAACGGAATGGTTCTCAATATGGGTCCTCAACATCCAGCTACTCATGGTGTTTTAAGATTATTAATTCACATTGATGGGGAAACAGTTGTTGGTTGTGTTCCCGAACTCGGTTATTTGCATCGAGGTTACGAGAAGATTGCAGAAAATTCAACTTACCACGAATTTATTCCTCACACTGATCGTCTTGATTATCTTGCACCATTAAGTAACAATACTGCTTTTGCATTAGCAGTTGAAAAGCTGGCTGGAGTGGAAGCACCAAAGCGTGCACAATATATTCGAATGATTATCTCTGAAATGGCAAGAATTGCATCACATCTGGTTGCAATTGGGACTATGGCAATGGATGTCGGTGCTTTAACGGTTTTACTCTGGGCTTTCCGTGAAAGAGAAAAACTTCAAGATATAATGGATTTATTAACTGGTGCAAGATTTACGACAAGCTTCACAAGAATTGGTGGCGTTGCTCTTGATTGGACTCCACAATGCACTGCAATGCTAAAGGATTTTCTTGAGCATTTCGATGAAAATCTTGATGAAATGGAAAGATTGCTCAATACTAATAGAATCTTTTTAGAAAGAACAGAAGGAATTGGAGTTATTACTGCAGAGAAAGCAATTGCAATGGGATTAACAGGTCCAAATTTAAGAGCAACAGGCGTCGAGTATGATGTTCGTCGTGCATTTCCTTATTTAGATTATAATAACATTGATTTTAATGTAATTACTTATAAAGAAGGTGATTCACTTGCTCGTTACTGGGTTAGAGTTGATGAGATGCGAGAAAGTGCAAAGATTTTAAGGCAATGTCTTGAGAAGATGCCTTCTGGAGATATTCTTGCTCACGATCCTAAAAATGTTCTTCCAAAAAAATTGAATGTTTATACAAAGATGGAAGAACTCATTTATGATTTTATGCTTGTTAATTTTGGATTGACGCCACCTGTTGGTGAAATTTATTCAAGTGTTGAAAATCCAAAAGGTGAATTAGGCTTTTATATTGTAAGTGATGGAACAGGACATCCATGGAGATTAAAAATTAGATCACCTTCATTTGTTAATCTTCAAAGCCTTCCACTTTTAATTAAAGGTCATATGGTTTCGGATATTGTCGCAGTCATTGGAAGTATTGACCCAGTTATGGGGGAGGCAGATAAATAAAAATGGAGACTACTGTGGAAATTCAGTTTACTGAACAAGAGCTTCAAAAAATTGAAGAATTAAAGAAACGCTATCTTAAACCTGACTCTGTCATTCTTGAAGTTCTCTATTTACTTCAAGAAAAATATGGCTACATTAGTCAAGAAGGAATGAAATACGCTGCGGAATTACTTGATATCTCAGAAGAACAGGTACTTGGTGTTGTAACTTTTTATACAATGTTCAATACAAAACCAATTGGAAAATATCATCTTCAAGTGTGTACGAATGTCTCTTGTATGTTAAAGGGCGCCTACGATTTACTTAAAAAGCTCGAGAAAGAATTGAACATTAAAAAAGGTGAAACAACTTCGGATGGACTTTTCACAATTTCTGAAGTTGAATGCCTTGGAAGTTGTGGAACTGCCCCAGTTGTTCAAATCAATGAAGATTATTATGAAAATTTGAACGAAGAAAAATTACTTCAAATCATTCAAGAATTAAGAAATAAGTCATTATGAGTGTAAAAATTTTATTGAAAGACATTCCAGATTATCACAAAATTGAAGTTTATCGTCAGCACGGTGGATATGAAACAATTAGAAAAGCTCTCCAGAAAACACCTGACGAAATAATTGAAGAAGTAAAGAAATCAGGTTTGCGTGGAAGAGGAGGCGCTTGCTTTCCTACTGGCTTGAAGTGGAGCTTTATGCCAAAGGATAAGAATATTCCTAAATTTTTGTGTATCAATGGTGATGAAAGTGAACCTGGTTCATTCAAAGACAGACAAATTTTTGAATTCAATCCTCATCAATTAATTGAAGGAATTTTGATTTCAGCTTATGCAATTGGTGCTCAGACCTGCTACATTTATATACGTGGTGAATATGTAAAATGGATTCGCTTAATGCAAAAAGCTCTTGATGATGCTTATGCTGCTGGTTTAGTTGGCGAAAAAATGAAGGAAACTTTTGGAACGGATTTTTACACAAATATCTACATTCATCGTGGAGCTGGTGCTTACATCTGTGGTGAAGAATCAGCTTTGATGAATTCGATTGAGGGTAAAAGAGGTTATCCGAGAGTAAAGCCTCCATTCCCAGCTCAATATGGTTTGTGGGGCTATCCTACAACAATCAACAATGTTGAAACAATCGCAAATGTGCCGGCAATTATTGAGAATGGTGCAGAATGGTTTGCAAGTATTGGTGAACCAAAACACCCAGGAACTCTACTTTTTGGTGTAAGTGGTCATGTTAATAAACCTGGAGTATATGAATTACCAACAGGCACTTTGTTAACTGATATTATTTATAAATATGCTGGTGGAATTCCGGGAAATAAAAAAATCAAATGTATAATTCCAGGTGGAACATCAATGCCGCCAATTCGTGGTGATCAGATCGAAGGTCTGAAGATGGATGCTGAGTCATTGAAACAAGTTGGCTCAGCAATTGGAACTGGTGGAATTATTGTTATGGATGAAGATACAGATCTTGTAAAAGTCTTAGCTCGCATTACAAAATTTTACTGGCATGAGTCCTGTGGTCAATGTACACCTTGTCGAGAAGGAACTGGCTGGATGCTTAAGATTTTGAATCGAATTTTAGATGGTAAAGGAACAAGTAAGGACTTAGATTTATTGATTGATGTTGCAAATAATATCGAAGGTCATACAATTTGTGCTCTCGGAGATGCAGCCGCTTGGCCAGTAAAATTTATGATTGAAAGATTTAGAGATGAATTTGAAGCTCGTGTAAATAAATCAATAAAAATTGATTTACCAAATAAAGTTCATTCAATGAGAAGAACGTTTATTCCCATTCCTGAGATTAAAATTAACGATAATTGAATAGAGAATTGATTTTTGAAGAAAAAACCCCGGCCAGTTCCGGGGTTTTGTTTTTTAAATTCAAACAAATTTTTGGAAGAGGGTTCTCAAGTTATTTGAATGCGTTTTTGAATGGATAAATTGCATTGTGATTAGTTTAAATCTTTATGTCAGTCTGAGCCAGCTTGCCCTGAGCCTGTCGAAAGCTTGTTCTGAGCCTGTCGAAGAAGGAAGACTGACGAATAACATTTTAGTTACTGGACATTCATTTGTCACACTTCGACTATCGCTCAGTGTGACAAAAAGAAACTCGTCACACTTCGACTAACGCTCAGTGTGACAAGTGGTTTAAATCTTTATGTCAGTCTGAGCCAGCTTGCCCTGAGCCTGTCGAAAGCCTGTTCTGA
>Ga0123519_10009315_pt1 | contig 14807 bp, 13 predicted proteins | sample YelNatPaOPRAMG02_FD_87396 | JGI IMG/M metagenome (GOLD analysis project Ga0123519, IMG submission 87396) | Hot spring microbial communities from Yellowstone National Park - Yellowstone National Park OP-RAMG-02 (version 2) | ecosystem: Environmental > Aquatic > Thermal springs > Hot (42-90C) ...
CCCGATTCTTGAACAGGTTGCTTACCGCTATCCCCCACCCATCCAGGGCGTGGATGAAACACGACCCCTAAGACCACACAGATTATGGCAATTATCCTAAAAGCCCTATTCATAATCATGCCTCTTTTAGAGGTATCTAAGCAAAACATGTGCCGTTGTTTTGAGATATAGAGGCGGATGTGGATAGATTTTTTTGATGGATTACAAATAGTTACCAGTATGCCTGCAGGTATCTACATGCTTCGTGGCATTGAGGTGGTGACACATCCTGTAGGTCTGGCGATTCAAGACCCCATAGTGCCCTACGATTATGGAGCTCCAATAGGTTTTTTGGTGATGCAGTGTGGAGGTGCCGGGTACCGCCCCCGGGTCCGAGGCATCCTTCTATAGACGGCATCTACGCGCGTAGCCCCCTGCATTTTATTTTGTCCACCCATCCCCCAAGGGGCAGGGTCTGTGTGGACTATCCTCCTTCGTTCTCGTCCCCATCTTAGGAGGAGATCGGTGGGGACCAGCCCTCTCTTTGGCGCCCAGTCCGGCCTAGAAGGCGTCAGCCGGTGGACGTGGCTTGCTCATCAGGCAGCCAGTGCCAGCGATTCGTTGGCATTTGTGGTCTTCCACCTGTTTTACGACCGTGTGGAAGGTCGGCGCGCCGCCATCTTTAAGGCATTGCCCCGTCGAACCTATTTCACCCCCGTCAAAGAGCAGACCTAAGGCCCCTAAAGGCCTCAAAGAGGATGACAGATCCGCTCCATGATTGCAAGGGTTTTATTTTGCCTTAGATTGGCGCATCATACCCATATGCGTAGTCTGAGACCCGCCTTTTATTATGATTTCGGCACGCGCTTTGCTTATCATCTTGCTGTATCTGTGTGTTTAAGGGGGTAGGGGTGCGGAGGAGGTAGAGCGGCATGAAAGACAATATGGTAGTAGAGAAGGGGACAAAGATGGTCTTGGGTGTTTCGCTTGCCCTCCTTCTATTCCTTTCAAACACCCCTGCTGCTTGGGCATCCACTCAAAAATCGTGCGTCATATCAAAAGCAGAAGATATAGCGATTCTAAGTGGTGAAAATGAATTCCAACAAAAGTGCCCAGGTGGAAGGGTGTATGTGAAGGGGATGATAGAACTGGACGCACCGCTTTTGATAAACGTGGAGGGTGCTAGGATACTCCCTCATCCGGACTATTGCCAGTTTGGAGATCCCGAAAGGGAGTGCGGTTTTGAGCTGAGTAAAAACTGGCCATTTGTAACCCCCTTTGTGCAGTTAGGTGGCGAAAACAATCTGATAATGGGGCTCTCATTTCAGAATGAGAGGGGCAGCGGTGGGGTAAAAATCCTAAAAAACCCAAATCGTTTCATAGACAACACGATAAGATTGGAGGGTGGTAGTTATAATGCCTATAACTCAGGTATTATGGTGGACCAAGCAATAATCCCCAAAGGAGACCCAACATTTGTCATACCTTTTGATCGATATATGGCTCCGAAGGATGGTAAAGAAGGTGTATATGTATATACGAGCGCGCTTAAAGAAAAAGGACTGTTCAACAAGTACGTGCTTGATCTGGCGTGCACTAATTTTATCAAGGTTGGAGATTTTGGCATCACCTATCCATTTGATCCGTATTCTTACCTGAAGGACATATTTGATATGTATAATGTTGAAGATAAGTACATATTCACCAATCTGGATACCAATGGAAACAGCTTGGATGACTATGCGGAGCTTTGGGAGTTGCCTTATACTTGGTTTTGCCCGGTTTGGTTAGAGTATAGGACTTGGGTCGAATATTTTATGCTTCTCGAGGAGAATTGCGAAGGATCTGGTGGCCGTTGGGATCTAAGCAACTGGGGAGATATCGCCAATGCCCCTACCAGCACCTCTGACCCAACTACCCTGCTATCTTCCATGTGCGATTGTAATTACAATAATGACAATAATGGTGACGGTTTTAAGATATCACCAAACGGAGTTTGTGTTAAGTGCGGGAGTGGGCATGTAGTAAATGGTTCAGACGAGTGTGTTAAGGGGTGCAGGACGCGGAATGACTGCGCCACTGGGCGCATATGTAAGATATCCAAAGGTACGACCTACGGCGAGTGTAGTGCATGTAAAAATGATGACGATTGCGAGAAGGGCGAGGTTTGTAATAAGACCACCGGTAAGTGTGAACAACTCAAGGCATGCTCCTCTGATGCCGAGTGTGACAGTGGATATTTCTGTAAGAAGGATTCCGGTTCAGAAACAGGCGTATGTACAAAGAAAGAGTGTGAGACCCTTTTAGATTGCAAAGATGGTTACTATTGCGACACAAGCACCTTTGAATGTAAGTTAGGGAAGCCGTGTGAGGATGATTCAAACTGTGATCAAGGGAAGGGCGAGTGGTGTAGGGAGGATCCTGATTTAAAGATGAAGGTCTGCAAAAAGATTTCGTGCATCAGCCACGAAAACTGCGCCCTGATCCAAACAGGGACTGCATGTATTGATGGGTGGTGCATGCCATGCAGCTCATTAAGTCCGGTAAATTGGGTCTGCCCTGGTGGGGATGAGGCAGCTGGTGGTGAGAAGGGTTCATGTAAGGGAGGAGAAGATCCGCTATGCCCGGTAAACTCTGCACCGATCGAGGCCTGCGGGAATATATGTGTGTGCAAAACAGGATATTATTCTGATCAGACCGGAAAGGCGTGCTATAACGCTATTACAGACCTTGTATGTCCGTTAAACCAGACATTGGATCTAGAGACGCAGACCTGTGTCAAGAAGAGCGAGTCTACGAAGAAGAGGGGATGGTGTAGCCTTGTTCGGTGATGCAAAGAGATCCGCACCAATTATTTGATGACAAAGCCTGCGTATCCTACAACAGAGTCAAAGTCTTTATTTACCCTTCCAGACGTGGTGTGCTCGATTAACCTTGCCTCCTTTGCCCCAAGTTTACGGGCGGCATGGAGTGCCACAGCAGTCGGAATGACACCGCACATGGAGATATCCTTCTCTTCGCATACCCTGAGTAACCCCTCCGGGTCTAAGGATAGTATCTTCTCGATGGCATAACCGTCCTTTTTGTTTGTTATCTCCTCGCTCTCATAATGGTTCATGTCTGTGCTTACCACTATCAACACATCTCCTGCTCCATTTACCACCCGCGCTATCGCCTCTCCTATTACTTGGCACTCTTCCTTTGTGAGATATTTGAGACACAATGGAAGTATGGATACCTCTGGCCTCTTTGTCTGCAGAAAGGGGATTTCAACCTCGATAGAGTGTTCCCGTAGGTGTGCAGTTGAATCATCCGATACCAGCGGCGTCTCTTTGATGAGGGAGGATGCAAGCCCTTCATCTATCATCACCTCGCCTAGCGGTGTATACCAGCTCCCTGCGGCGAATAGGGCAGCGCGTGCGCCAAACCCGGTATGATTTGGTCCGATGACGATGCACCTCTTTGGTATCCTAGCCGCAGCAAATGTCTTGCCTGCCGTCTCGCCTGAGAACATATATCCTGCGTGCGGTGCAATGACGACCTTTGCCTCGCCTTCTCCCTCGCCCCACTTTGAAAAAAAGGCCTCTATAGTGGAGCATAGCACATCCCTTGATGAGGGATAGAATTGGCCCGCCACAACCGGTCTTCTCATCATAAATAACCCCCCTTTTTAACCCCCCCAAGTTTTTCCGTACCTCTTATCACCTGGGCAGGCAAGGATAAAGTACATTAACAAGCCTTGAAATGGGAAGCGAGGATTTTGTTTTTGATTGACAATCTACCATTTCGTCGTTAGCAGTTGTGTATCTAAATGCAGTGCCTTTGGTATACCTTTTATGGGGAGATTTAGATGTCACGCCTTGTAGTAAGGATATCTGAGATAGATCCTGGTGGTACAGACATCTCTGCCGATACAGAGCATGATAGATGGTTTGCGGAGGTGCTTGCCGATGCGATCCAGAATGGGAACTTACCTCGGACAGGCAGGGTTTCGTTTTCGCTCTGCCGCGTCGACGATAAGGTGGACATGGTAGGTGGGATATATATCAAGGTTGACCTAAATTGTGACCGTTGTCTTGGTCAGTTTACATTTGAGCAACAAATCCCCTTTAGATTTCTCATCGAGCCGAGGTCAAGCGGCCTTGGGGAAGATGATGATTTAGAGTCTGGCGAGATGGGCGTTATCTACTATGACAGCGATGAGATAGACCTAGGCGACCTCATCAGGGAACAGATCCTCCTTGCCCAGCCGATTGTCCACCTATGCGATGAGAATTGTAAAGGATTATGTCCTCGGTGTGGAAAGGACTTAAATACAGGAGAGTGCGATTGCCACACAGAGGTATCGTCGCCATTTAAGGACCTCCTCAAGGATTTTAAAAAGAAGTTAAAGAAGAGGCGCTGATTTCTCTTTCAAATTTCTATTTCAAATCGCCTTGCCTTCTTAGCCTTGTTTGTGTTACACCTAACCCCACTTTGGAGACCGGATTTGTGTATATAATCCCCATTGTACTTGGGCTCTTGGTGGGGAGCTTCTTGAATGTATGTATATACAGGCTCCCCCGCGGCATCTCTATTGTGAGGCCGCGTTCGTTCTGTCCATCCTGTGGTAAGGGTGTGAGGTGGTATGACAATGTCCCACTCCTTAGTTATGTACTGCTTCGCGGGAGGTGTAGGGACTGTGGTGGCAGGATATCCGTGAGATATCCCATAGTAGAGGCGCTCTCTTCTGTGATCTCGCTTCTGGTATATTACAAATTTGGGAGATGGGACCTCTACGTCATCTATTATATATTTCTCTCTGCGCCGCTTATATTGATTATATTTGTAGATTTAGAACATCAGATCATCCCAGATCTCATCTCCATCCCCGGGATATTCTTCGGTATCATATCTAGATTTCTAGTTGCGGACGGCGTTTCCCTGAGCGGTACCTTCAGGGATGTTGCCATAGACACCATACTTGGCATCCTTGTTGGCGGCGGGATGCTTGCCGTTGCCGGGTATCTCTACTACCGCCTGAGGAAGATAGAGGGGATAGGTGGAGGGGATGTGAAGCTTGCTGCGATGCTGGGGGCGTTTTTTGGCTGGCAGGGTGCGATAGTCGTCCTCCTTGTGAGTTCGTTTTTGGGATCGCTTGTGGGGCTCTTTCTAATCTTTGTCCTTAAAAAGGATACGAAGTACGCCATTCCATATGGTCCATTCCTCTCTGTAGCCGCCTTCATATATCTCTTCTTTGGCCGAGCAATCCTCTTGTGGTACACGAGTTTAATATAATTTAATATAAATTATATCTAATTAACTAGATATTATCGTATAAACTTGCTTCAAAGTTATAAAAGTGCTTGACGATTTTGGTCTAATGAGAGATACTTACACATACATAGACGGAGGAGAGGGTTGGAGAAGAGGCCAAATCGTGTGAAGGAATATAGGGAGAGACTCCTCATGAGCAAGGCAGAGCTCGCGAGGAGGGCGGGGCTTTCTCCGCTTACGATAGATAGGGTGGAGGATGGTATGCCATGTCGTATGGATACCAAGAGAAAGATACTCCTTGCCCTTGGTCTGGACCTGTCTGAAAAAGAGAACGTATTCCCAGAATAGATCTTGAGTTGACATTGCCATGTATCATGACCATTGCCCGAAGCCATGAGAATTTTCCATTTTGTAAGCGCATTTCTTGTGATATATTTTAATACATGGGGAGTAGTACTAAAAGAATCTTTGTGATATCTGCCCCGTCAGGCACAGGCAAGACCACTGTTATAAAATGCCTCTTAGATAAGATCCCCGACCTAGCCCTGTCGGTATCTCACACCACCCGCCCCATGAGGCGAAACGAAAAGGACGGAAGGGATTACTACTTTGTAACCAAGGAGGTGTTTCAGAAGATGTTGACAGACGGTGAGTTTCTGGAATGGACAGAGGCCTATGGACATCTCTATGGCACTTCGAAGGGGGAGGTGGATCGTATAGTGGCGCTCGGGAAGGATGTTTTGATGGACCTGGATACAAGTGGGGCATTGAATATCAAAAAGATGTATCCAGATGCCGTTCTCATATTCTTGCTGCCGCCGTCGTTTGAGGAACTTAAAGAGAGGATTATCAAGAGGGGGTCGGAGGACAAGGAAGAGATAGAGAAGAGATTGAAGGGCGCTGCGGCAGAGTATGAGCGGAGGCACGAATATGATTATCAGGTAGTAAATGAAGATGTCTTAGAGGCATGTTCTGAGATAGCAGAGATTGTGGAGTATGTGAGGGGTGTGGAGCAAGATGGAAAAGATAAATGACATACTGGAGATGGTTGCCTCATATGACTCAGATGCCGATCTGGATCTGATAAGGAGGGCATACGTCTTTTCGGGGCGGGCGCATCAGGGGCAGACAAGACTTTCAGGCGAACCATATCTTGTACATCCTCTGGGTGTAGCTAGGATACTTGCCGAGATGAGGTTAGATGTTCAGAGTATAGTTGCCGGCATACTTCATGATACGGTTGAGGATACGCTCACTACTCTTGAAGAGATAGAGCGTTGTTTTGGAAGGGAGATAATGGAACTTGTAGATGGGGTGACGAAGTTGGGGAAGATTCAGTTTACGAGCTCCGAGGAAAAGCAGGCAGAGAACTTTAGGAAGATGGTCATGGCGATGGCGAAGGATGTGCGTGTCATACTGATCAAATTGGCAGATAGACTGCACAACATGAGAACACTTGAATATATGCCTGAAGAAAAACAGGATAGAATAGCTAAAGAAACACTTGAAATATATGCGCCAATAGCCAACAGGCTTGGAATGCAGAAGATGAAAGTAGAACTTGAGGATCTTGCTTTAAGATATTTAAAACCAGAGGTTTATAAAGCTATAGATGAGCAGATAGCAAGCCGAAGGGGACGACTCGAGAGATATATAGATGAGGTCGCTGATCTTGTAAAAAAAGAGATGTCAAGTCATGGCATCAACGCGGAAGTAAAAGGGAGGATAAAGCATTACTATAGTATACACAGGAAGATGGAGACCCAGCATTTAACCTTTGATCAGGTGCATGACTTAATAGCCTTTAGGATTATACTTGAAAAGATTTCTGAATGCTATGAAGCGCTTGGTATCATACATTCTATGTGGAGACCTGTTCCTGGGCGATTTAAGGATTATATAGCGATGCCAAAGGTAAATAACTACCAGTCACTTCATACAACCGTCATTGGTCCACACGGAGAACGCGTGGAATTTCAGATAAGGACAAAAGAGATGAATGAGGTGGCTGAGAATGGAATAGCAGCGCACTGGAAATACAAGGAAGGAGGAAAGATAAAGGATGTAGATGAGAGGAAATTCAGGTGGATTCGCCAATTGTTGGAGTGGCATTCTGAACTTGCCGATCCTACGGAGTTTTTGGAGACAGTAAAGCTAGACCTCTTTGCAGATAGTGTATATGTCTTTACCCCCAAGGGGGATTTGGTAGAACTGCCGAGGGGTTCTACGCCGGTAGATTTTGCGTATGCTATACATACTGGTGTGGGCAATACCTGTGTAGGGGCGAGGGTAAATGGCAGGATAGTGCCGCTTAAGTATGAGTTGAGGAGCGGCGATACCGTTGAGATACTGACCCAGAAAAACAAGCATCCAAATAAAGACTGGCTCCAATTTGTAAAGACCAGCCGCGCCAAGACAAAGATAAGGATGTATCTAAAGGAACTTGAGAGGGAGAGGGGGGTTTCAATAGGGAAGGGGCTCCTCATGAAAGAGTGCGAATTATACCATAAGAGCTTTACGCAACTCATTGAGGAACCTAAGCTGAAGGAGTTTGCAAAGATCAAGGGATATAAAGATGTGGACAGCCTTATGATTGCTATTGGTTATGGAAAGATATCTCCGCACGCTGTCTGCGAATATGTTTATCCAGACCTACAAAAGAAGACGGAACAACCGTCAGGCGTATCTAGGTTGGCCGAAGTGGTCAAGAGATTGGTTGGCAGGAAAAAAGGTATCATAAAAGTTGACGGATATGACGATTTCCTCATCCACTTCGGCAAATGTTGTAACCCTATTCCAGGCGATCCGATAGTCGGTTATGTCACACAGGGCAGAGGCATAAGCGTTCATATAGCAACTTGTCCACGGGCGATGGAGTATGATGCGGGGCGGAAGGTAAGGGTAGAGTGGGGCGGCGATGCTGGCTTCTTGAGGACTGCGAAGGTACGCGTAGTGTGCGTCGACAAACCCGGTATGCTTGCCGCAATGACAGATGTTATAACACGCCATGGAGTCAATATAGCGCGGGCTGTTGCAGGAGATAAAGAGGGGGAGCTATCTGTCAATCTATTTGAATTGGAAGTAGACAATGTAAATCGCCTAAAAAAGGTTATGAAATCGCTTGAAGGTATAAAAGGGGTAGTTTCTGTAAGACGTGAGTAGACGTAGCTCTAAGCCTTTTGCACCGCATTCGATTTGATGCAGGTTGTACAAACACGCGCCTTCATTACCCTTCCGTTTACCTTGATCCTTACATTCTGTAGATTTGGAAGCGACCTCTTTTTTGTCCTGTTGTTGGCATGCGAGACCTTGTTCCCAACAAGGACGCCTTTGCCACATATTTCACATCTCCTAGCCATTACTTCCTCCTCCGCGCTTTTACAAATTGAGACCTCCCCTACCATAAAAGGCTTGTGTCTTGCAAGTCATTTTTCTCTTCCGAAAATTAAATAGCTATTGAAAAACATCAGCTTATCTTTGTATTGAAGTATGATATCTTTGGGTCTCGCATTGGCTTTAAGAACTTGGATAGTTTTTGGGAGGGGATATGTTTCAGAAACTAGTTGAGTGTGTTCCAAATTTTAGCGAAGGCAGAGATAAGAAAAAGATAGATGAAATTGTTTCAGCCATTTCTTCTGTAAACGGTGTAAAACTCCTAGATGTAGATATTGGTTATGGAACAAACAGGACGGTTGTGACGTTTGCCGGTGAGCCCGAAGCAGTTCTGGAAGGAGCATTTAGGGGCATAGAAAAGGCATATGAGGTAATCGACATGTCTAAACACAAAGGGGAGCACCCACGACAGGGGGCATGCGATGTCTGTCCGTTTGTGCCGGTATCTAATGTTACTATGGAAGAATGTATCCATCTTGCAAACAGGCTTGGTGAACGGGTTGGGCGAGAGCTCAAGGTCCCTGTCTACCTGTATGCTATGGCTGCAAAGAGACCAGAGAGGACGAGGCTGCCAGATATTAGGGAAGGTGAGTATGAAGCACTCCCAGACAAACTGAAGAAGCCAGAATGGGCACCTGATTATGGTCCGGCCAGATTTGATCCAAAATTCGGTGCGCTTACGACCGGCGCTAGACACTTTTTGATTGCCTACAACGTGAACCTAAATACTAAGGATGTCAAGGTAGCAAAGGAAATTGCAGGGATTATAAGAGAGAAGGGGAGGATAAAGAAGGATGAGCATGGCAACAAGGTGTATGACGCGGATGGAAACCCTGTCTACATCCCTGGCCTCTTTAAGCACGTTCAGGCAGATGGTTGGTTTATCCCTGAATACAAGAGGGCGCAGGTGACGATTAACATCCTGAACCTCTATGAGGCGCCTATACACAATGTATATGAGGCGGTGCGTGAAGAGGCGGAGAAGCGGGGCGTGAGGGTTACTGGAAGTGAAATCGTAGGCCTCGTGCCAAAGGCCGCCTTGGTTGAGGCAGGGAGATATTATCTCAAGAAACAAGGACGATTTTCGTCTGTAGGCGAGATGGAGCTTATAGAGACGGCTGTTATATCCATGGGTCTCTCTGAGCTTACCCCATTCGATATAGGGAGGAAGGTTATAGAGTATAACTTTAAGGATCCAAATTCCCTTTTGGAGCGCAAGGCAGCCGATTTTGTAGAGGAGGTTGCCTCTATCTCACCTACGCCAGGTGGCGGCTCTGTTTCTGCCCTACTTGGATCACTCGCCGCTGCACTAACTGGTATGGCGGCGGGTATTACATATGGAAAGAGTTCTGATGAGGGGACTAGGTTGCAGCTTGAAGAGATTGGGATGGTGACAACGGGACTTAAGGCCAGGCTCGCAGAACTCGTTGATAGGGATGCAAAGGCGTTTGATGGCGTGTTGTCTGCGATGCGGCTTCCAAAAAAGACCGATGAGGAAAGGACAAGACGCGAAGAGGCGTGCCTGTTGGCGAACAAGGAAGCGACGCTGGTACCGCTCGATACAATGAGACAGGGGCTGGAGGTGCTTGAGGTATTGGCTCGAATGGCAGGGATGGGGGATACAAATGTAATGAGCGATATTGGTGTAGCCGCACTAGCCGCCTCTGCAGCAATACATGGTGCATACTATAATGTTATTATAAACCTTGGTGGAATAGGTGATGAAGGATGGAAGGAGGGGGTTAGACGCGAGGCGGAGGAGATGCTTGAGAAAGAGTCGAAGGTTCGTAGACAGATAGATGAAATTCTTACAGAGAGACTATTAAAAAAGGTGTGATAAAAACCCTTAGCGAAACACCAAATTATATTGACTTTATTAAAGTGGTTCTTTAATATCTATTTTTGATGACGACTGCAAAGACCATTGAAGTGACGATTATGGGGCAGAAGCTCCAGATCAGGAGCCTAGATGCCGATGAGGCATATGTGGCTGAGATAGCGAAGTATGTTGACAAGAGGATAGGGGATGTCTTAAGCAAGACAAAAGGCGTGGCATCTACACAGGTCTTGATACTTGCGGCGATGAATATTGTAGACGAATACTTTAAGTGTAGGAAGCGCGAGGAGGGAAGAAGAGAGGCATTGGCAAAGAAGATAGAGTCAATTATAGAGCATATTGATTTACATATTCAAGGTGTGTTATAAAAGTTGTTAAGGATAATTTGTTCTTTGTACATAAGTTTTAATAGGTTTTGAAGACTTCCCTGGGGTGCGCGAGCTTGGTTTGACTTATTTTGGAACCGATATTATAAGAATGGGAGTCTTCCCTTACTGTGGTGTGCAGGCCCGCCGCGCCCACATCTTTGGGTGCGGGACGGGGAAGCCTAAAGCAGTAATAAGACGCCCCCCTGTGGAGAACAGGGTTCAAAAATAGTCTAGCCACACGGCACCCTGGGGAATGATATTTGTGCGGTGTTTTTAAGGAATGCACCCACGGGTCAGAAGATGAAGGGATATGGGAGTATGGAAGAGTGGTTTTTGAAAGAGATATCGAAGAGGGTTAATGATAAGAATAGGATAATATGTTTCAGGTATTGTTCTATAGCAGGGCGTTTTACAACCCCTCCGATATCTTTTATTGTATGATTTAAATCCATCTCTTACAATCTTCTTCATACCTTTTGATCCGCTTTTAAGTTCAGTCTTCCTTAATATAACGCTGCACATTATTAGGTTTAAGGAGGTGTCAGATGCAACCATCGTTAATATATGCACTTCCTCTAGCAGCGTTTTTTGTAGGCCTTGCATGCGGCGCGATCATAAAGGTTCTCATAGAGAGAAAGAGGATATCTGCTGCAAGAAAGACTGCTGCAGCCATTATAGAGGATGCAGAAAAAGAGGCGAAGACAATCAAGAAGGAAGCAGAACTTGAAGGCAAGGATATTGTTTTAAAACTTAGGGCTGAGTTTGAGAAGGAGGTGCAGGAGAGGCAAAAAGAAATCCAACTCATAGAAAAGAGGCTTATAAGCCGCGAGGAAAACATTGAAAAAGAACTTGCCTTGGTTGATGCGAAGGAAAAGGAGTTGAAAAAACAGGAACAGAGTCTTCAGGATAGAAGGAAGCATGTAGAGGCCTTGGAGAAGAAGTATTTGCAACTTGTAGATGAAGCAAAGAGGTCGCTCGAGAAAATAGCCGGAATATCTGCCGCAGATGCCAAAGAGATGCTTAAGGAAAGGTTGTTGGAAGATGCCAAGATTGAGGCTGCAAAGAAGATAAAGGAGATAGAAGATGCGGCAAGAGAGGAGGGCGAGCAGAAGGCACGTTATATAATTGCAAGCTGTATAGAAAGATTGTCAAGCGAGGTGTCTAGCGAGTTTGCTGTTTCAACCGTCCATCTTCCAAACGATGAAATGAAGGGAAGGATTATTGGAAGAGAGGGGAGAAACATCCGCGCGCTGGAGGCCGCGACTGGTGTGGATATTCTCATAGATGATACTCCAGAAGCAGTGGTGGTTTCCAGCTTTAATCCGGTGAGACGTGAAATTGCAAAGAGAGCATTGGAATCGCTTATACAAGATGGGAGGATACATCCGGCAAGAATAGAGGAGATGGTAGCCAAGGCCGAGAAGGAAGTGAATGTGGAGATAAAGAAAGCCGGGGAATCTGCTGCGTATGAACTGGGCATCCATAATCTCCACCCTGAGCTCATAAAACTTTTAGGCAGTCTAAAGTTTAGATATAGTTATGGCCAGAATGTCTTAGATCACTCCAAAGAGGTTGCATATATTGCCGGCATGATGGCGGCTGAGCTTGGACTGGATGTAAAGAAGGCAAGGCGCGCCGGTTTGCTTCATGATATAGGAAAGGCCGCCAGCCATGAAATAGAAGGTTCCCATGCTGTAATAGGTATGGAGTATGCCAAAAAATATGGCGAGGCCGATGATATTGTCCATGCTATAGGGGCACATCACGAGGACATCCGTCAGGAATTTGTGTTGGATTGCATAATAGACGCCGCTGATGCGCTTTCCGGTGCAAGGCCAGGTGCGAGGCGAGAAGTTTTGGAAACCTACATCAAGAGGATTGAGGATCTTGAGAGGATATCTGCTAGTTTTGCTGGTGTCGAGAAGGCATATGCGATTCAGGCTGGTCGCGAAATAAGGGTTATAGTAGATAGTGCAAAAGTGGACGATGCATACGAGGTAGTGCTTGCGAGAGATATTGCGAAAAAGATTGAGAGTGAAATGAGTTACCCTGGGCAGATCAAGGTTACCGTCATAAGGGAAACTAGGGCGGTGGACTACGCAAAATAGAGGGAAAAATAGTAAATGGATATATTATTTATTGGAGACATATTTGGAAGGCCGGGGCGAGAGGCTGTAAAGAAGCTGGTTCCATCTATCGTAAGGAATGAGGGGATCGATTTTGTAATTGCTAACATAGAAAATGCTGCCGGCGGCAAGGGCATCACGCCAAAGCTTGCCGATGAACTTTTTAATTCTTCCATTGATGTAATGACCAGCGGAAATCATATATGGGAGAGGCAGGAGATATATTCTTATCTAGAGACGCACAATATCTTAAGACCGCTAAACCTGGAAGAGGAAGCGCCCGGCAGAGGATGGTGTTTATGTAGCAAAAATGGCGTGGATGTGATGGTGGTGTCGCTCCAAGGTAGGGTCTTTATGGACACAAAGGGGCGGAAGCCATCAAATCCCTTTCTTGTAATGGATAATTTATTGAATAGGCATATGAAGGCCGCCAACATCATCGTTGTGGATTTTCACGCCGAGGCTACATCAGAAAAAAGGGCGCTTGCATGGTACTTAAATGGCAGGGTAAGTGCAGTGATAGGCACTCACACCCATGTCCAAACTTCAGATGAGGAGGTCTTAAGCGGCGGCACAGCCTATATCACTGACGTAGGCATGACGGGCCCTCATGCCTCTGTCATAGGACTCGATAAGGATATTGCAATTCGGCGCTTTTTAAATGAAGGCGAAGTTGGATTTAAGGTCTCTGATGAAGGTGTGAGATTGGAATGCGTTAAATTGAAGATAGATGAAAAGAGCGGTAAGGCGCTCGCTATAGAGAGGCGACGTTATTTGATTTAACGGAGGGAAGGGTGAACGCACTTGATTTAATAAAAAGGGGAGTTGCTACGCTTGTGAACGAGGATGAACTTGTGGAGAAGATTAAGAGGAAAAGGCTTCTCCGCGTTAAATTAGGCATGGATCCTACATCGCCAGATATTCATCTGGGACACGTGGTTGTGCTGCAGAAGATGCGGGACTTTCAGGATCTCGGGCACAAGGCTGTTTTGATAATAGGCGATTATACCGCCATGATAGGCGATCCAAGCGGCGAAAATAAGACGAGGCCCATGCTTTCTCCAGAAGAAATAAAGAGAAACGCCAAGACCTATTTAGATCAGGCGGGCAAGATATTAGATCTCTCGAAAGATAAATTTGAGCTTCACTATAACAGCGAATGGCTCTCAGAGCTCCGTTTTGCCGATATTGTACGGCTTGCAAGTTGCGCGACTGTTGCGCGCATGATGGAGAGGGATACATTTGAGAAGCGCTACAAAGCAGGTATCCCAATAGGCGTGCATGAATTTTTGTATCCACTAATGCAAGGATATGACAGCGTGATGGTGGATGCGGACGTGGAGCTTGGAGGCACCGACCAGACCTACAACAACCTCTTCGGCAGGGATGTGCAGCGCGCCTTTGGCAAGGAAGAGCAGGTGGTAATCACGATGCCTATCCTTGTGGGCCTGGATGGCGTTCAGAAGATGAGCAAGTCCAAGGGTAATTATATAGGTATTACTGATCAGCCGCAGGATATGTTTGGCAAAATAATGTCGATCAGCGACGAGTTGATGTGGTCGTATTTTGAATTAGTTAGCCGCCTTTCTCCAGAAGAAATTCGATCACTAAAAGATATTCATCCGATGGAGGCGAAGAAGCGACTTGCATTCGAACTTGTATCTAGATTTCATGGCGAGGAGGCGGCAAAGTACGCTAAAGATGAGTTTGAGCGCGTTTTTTCCAAGAGAGATGTACCGTCAGATATAACCGAAGATGTGCTAGATAGTTCGTGTCTTCCGATTCCAATCGTAGAGCTGCTCATTCGGTTGCGTATGGTTTCATCTAAATCAGAGGGGAGGCGCCTCA
>Ga0123519_10009316_pt1 | contig 14807 bp, 14 predicted proteins | sample YelNatPaOPRAMG02_FD_87396 | JGI IMG/M metagenome (GOLD analysis project Ga0123519, IMG submission 87396) | Hot spring microbial communities from Yellowstone National Park - Yellowstone National Park OP-RAMG-02 (version 2) | ecosystem: Environmental > Aquatic > Thermal springs > Hot (42-90C) ...
AAGCGTGAAAGAAAGACTTTGGTCAAAACCCTCATGAAGCCAGCAAGCGCCACATATTCAACGCCCCTTGTTTCGAGTGCATCTGCAAGCGCCAGATCGAAGTCTTCCCTTGTTTGGTAGTCCTTGTGCGATATGACAAGGGTCTCGATGCCATAACTTGAAGCCTTTTCAAGACCCTTTGCGTCCGCTTTGTTGCTTATTACAACCCTTATATCCGCACTAAGCCTTCCTTCCCTTTGGGCTATTATTAGCGCCTCCATATTGCTCCCACGCCCAGATATAAGGATGCCCAAAGGCACAAGCCTTTTCACTCCCATCGAACCCCCCCTTCACCAGCCTCGAGCTCACCAAGAACAAAAGCCTTCTCGCCTCGCGCCTTCAAGAACTTCAAGGCTTCATCAGCGCTCTTACTAGGCACAACAACTATAAACCCCACACCCAAGTTAAAGACCTTCTTCATCTCGTCTTCTTCGACGCCCTGTTGCCTTATGAAGTCGAACACAGGATTCTTCGGGATTCTGGAGATGATGACCCTTGCACGAAGGTTTTTTGGAAGCACCCTTGGCAGATTCGATGAGATACCGCCACCAGTTATGTGAGCCATTGCATCCAGATTGACCTTTTTGATAAGCGAAAGAATAGGCTTCACATAGACCTTTGTTGGCGTCAAGAGAACCTTGCCAAGGGGGGCATCGAAATCCGCATAGGTCTTTTTGAGGTCAAGTTTTTTTTCGTGTATCAGTTTGCGCACAAGCGAGAAGCCGTTAGAATGCAACCCAGAAGATGCAAGACCTATCAAGACATCGCCTTTTTTGCATCTCTTGCCATCAATCACTTTTTGTTTTTCAACGATCCCGACGCAAAAGCCTGCAAGGTCGTATTCGCCTTCCTGATAGACATCTGGCATCTGAGCGGTCTCGCCCCCAATGAGGGCGCACATCGCCTCTTTACAGCCTTCTGCAATGCCTTTTATCACCTGAAACGCAATGTCTTCTGAAAGTTTGCCTGTGGCAAAGTAGTCGAGGAAAAAGATAGGGCGAGCACCAGTAGTTAGCACATCGTTTGCGCACATGGCGACAAGGTCTATCCCGACTGTGTCGTGGATGCCCATGGCACAGGCTATCTTTATCTTTGTGCCGACCCCGTCAGTCCCGCTTACAAGAAGGGGCTTTTTCATCCTAGCAATGCTGTGGTCGAAAAGCGCTGCAAACCCGCCTACGCCAGCAACAACGCCCCTAGTGTAGGTTTCTTTTGCTAGCGTGGCTATCCTGCGCTTGAAGTCGTCTGCCCTTTCTATGTCAACGCCAGCGCTCTTGTAAGTGAGTCCACACATCAGGTCAAGAGGATAAATGACAAAACCATTTTAGTCAACGAGATGTTTTGGTCCAATAGGTCTAGCACTTCGGGTGAAACTTAGTAAGTTACTGGACAAAAGATAAAAGTTCGATATTGCGGTGCGGTTACACGGGACTGTATTTGATTAGCGATTGATGGATCTTTCGATTGAACCCCCTTAGGTCTGAAAACAATGGGCGCTCCTATCAAGCCTCAGGGTCGTATCGTTCTTATTGCTGTTTGCAAAAGCCCGACCCGCCCACTGCTTTTGGTTTCTTATGTTGTTTTTCTGCTAATGCGAAAAAAGACAACAAAACAAAAACTTATGGGAGCGAGCTCGAGCAGCTAAGCCTTGGTAACAGGATCAAGTTTCTTGGCGTCATTGATTAGGTCTTGAAGTCTTGTCGAAGCAAGCACTTGCTCTACTGCCTGCGAGACCTTCATCCATAAACCCCTCGTTACACAGGTCTCTGACTTTTCGCAAAAAAGTGGGTCTTGCACACAATCAACCACCTGAATAGGACCTTCAACAGCCAGAAGCACGCTCAAAAGATCTATGTCCTGTGGAGGTTTTGCTAGAACGAACCCACCCCTTGCGCCCCTCAATGCCCTAATTATCCCAGCCTGCTTGAGTCTTGTAAGGACTTGGTCCAGGTATTTCGGAGAAAGCCCCTGTCTTTCGCAGATCTCCCTCAGGCTGACAGGACCTTGATCCTGAAACAGCGCAATGTCAACCAGTGCCCTTGTTGCGTATCTGCCTCTTGTAGAGATCCGCATGTCAATATTCTTGCAAAGCAAAAGCGCATTGTCAAGTTTTGTTTTGGTCCATTTGGATTGGCACTTCCAGCAAACGACAATATGCTTGAAAGCCCGAATCAAGTTTCTCTAAACATCTGTTCGACCCGAGATGCCAAATCGTCTCGAACCGCTCGAAAAACCTTTATTGCATCTGGCTTTCCAGCACTTTCAGCAGGGTCTTCGATTGGCCAGTGGACATGGTGCACACCTTCAGGGAATGCCAGTTTTGCGCCTTCTTCGCACAAAGTCACCACAAGGTCAAAAGCGCCAAAATCCACTTCGTCCAAAGATTTGGGATGCACTTCTGCACAGTCCAGACCGACCTCTTCCATGACCGCATGAGCCAGAGGATGGACTACCCCCTTCTTTATTCCAGCGCACCCGACCTCTATATTCGAAGGCGCAAGTCTTTTCGCCCATGCCACAGCGATAGGTCCTCTTGCCGAGTTCGCAAGACTCACAAAAAGGACGCCCTTCGATGGCTTTACCAGTACTGCGCCTGGTCTTTCTGGCTTTCCAATCCCTTTGTGCCTTATGTCATGCCCTTCCAAAAGAAAGATGACCTGTTCTGCAAGATTGGTTGCGTGGTCTCCCACTCGCTCGATGGTCTTGGCGATCGCGAGTAGTTTGAAAACCCTCGGGATGTTGCGGGGGTCTTCCATCATGTAGGTCAGAAGTTCACGCAAGATTTTGACATAATAAGCATCTACCACATTGTCACGGGCAAAGCACAAGCGTGCAAGCTCTGGGTCACGACGCACGAATGCCTCCAAAGATTGAGTAAGCATTTCACGGGCGATCTTGCACATGTGGGGCAAGGCGATATAGGGCTTGAGTGGAGGCATTGCACACAGTTCAACAACACGCTCTGCAATGTTTACTGCAAGGTCCCCAATGCGCTCGAGGTCGGTCACAACCTTCAAACTGAACGCAAGAAACCGTAAGTCCGAGGCGGCTGGCTGGCGCAGGGCAAGCACAGTGAGGCACATTTCATCAACCTCGATTTCTAGGTTGTTTATGTCGCGGTCCTTTGCTATCACCGATTCAGCCATTCCCCGATCCGCATTTTGGAGCGCCTCCATTGCACCCGCAAGCATCTTTTCCACGCTCCCCCACATGGTCATAAGACGGGTGCGTATGCTCATGAGCTCTCGCTCGAACTCCTGATCCGTGTGTGTTTTCATCTTGTCCCTCCACAAACAAGACTTGAAAATGATCTCGCCATCAGCACCTATCCAAATCTACCTGTGATGTATTCTTCAGTCAAAGATTCCTTTGGTCTTGTGAATATAGTCGGAGTATCTCCATATTCGATAAGTCTTCCCATGTAAAGAAAAGCGGTGAAATGTGACACCCTTGCCGCCTGTTGCATATTGTGTGTAACGATAACAATCGTGACACTAGAACAAAGCTCATGTATCAACTCCTCGATTCGGGCGGTTGCGATGGGGTCAAGGGCAGAGCAGGGCTCGTCCATAAGCAAGACCTCTGGTTCGACTGCCAGCGCCCTTGCGATGCAAAGCCTTTGTTGTTGACCTCCAGATAGGTATGTGCCAGGACGCTCAAGCATGTCTTTCACCTCGTCCCAAAGCCCAACCTTGCGCAATGTGCTTTCCACCACTTCTTCAGGATAGCGCACCTTTTTGCCCGTAAGCAAAAATCCCGCAAGGCAGTTGTTGCGGATACTCATAGTTGGGAAGGGGTTGGGTTTTTGAAAAACCATGCCTACTCGCCTGCGCAAATCTGTTGGGTCAATATCCTCACCATAGATGTCCACATCGTCAAGTGTTACTCGCCCCGATACGAATGCCTCTGGCAAGACCTCATGCATCCTGTTCAGACAGCGCAAAAATGTTGACTTCCCGCATCCAGAAGGACCTATGATGGCTGTCACCCGATTTTTGATTATTGGTAAGGATATGTCCGTTATCGCATTGCGCTTGCCATATCCAGCAGTAAGTCTTTCTATCCCCATTTTGACATCGAAACCTTCCAAAAGTTTTGCTGGGTCTTCTAAATGTCCTGTCAACGAAGCCTTCATTATCCTGTCACTCCAACTGCCATTTTCATCAAGAACCATGTCGCTATCCAAACCTCCCATAAACCAATCTGCGTGAAACTATAATGCCCCCCAGAACAAGAAATGTCAAAACCAGCGAGGCAGCCCATGCCTTTTGTTGCCAGTCTTCATAAGGCGAAATAGCATAGTTGAAAATGACAAGAGGGATAGCACTTACAGGCTCGAACGGGTTGAGGTTTAAAAAGTGCGAACCAAAGGCTGTGAACATAAGTGGTGCTGTCTCGCCCATAGCCCTTGAAGCCGCTCCAATGAGTCCCGCTAGTATGCCACGGCCTGCAGTTGGTAAAACGACCCTAAACACTGCCTGCCACCTTTTCGCACCCAGAGCGATTGCTGATTCGAATAAATCGTGGGGAACCATGCGAACCACCTCTTCGGTCGTCCTTGTGATGGTGGGTAGCATGATTATGGAAAGTGCAACTGCGCCTGCGAAACCCGAAAATCGCTTGAATGGAACAACAAGCAGGGCATAAACGAAAAGACCTGTAACTATGGAAGGCACACCTGCAAGGCAGTCCGCGCTCGTGCGAACAATGGCAGAAAGTCTTTTATTAGAAGTGGTGGCTAAAAATACGCCACTTGCGACACCTATGGGTATAGAGAACAAAAGCCCAGTGCCCACCATAAACAAAGTGCCCACGATTGCGTGTGCTATCCCACCCCCACTCTCTCCAACAGCCTTAGGCAAGGAAAGGAAGAAATCAAGGTTCAAGGCTCGCCCGCCTTTTATCGCAACAGATACAAGAATGATGAAGAGAGGGGCAACGACCAAAATAGCGGACAACACGACACCTAAAGAGAATAGCGAGTTCAAAAACCTGCGCTTAGAAGATGCAATGCGGAGTAGTTTGCGCGAGATGGACAAAAGTTTCATCTTGTTGCTCCTGTTATCCTAAGCACTAGAATCCTTGCAATCACATTCACCAGCAATGTAATGCCCATAAGGATAAGCGCAAGACCAGCAAGGGCTGAAAGGTATTGAGGTGTTCCTGCCTCTGTGAACTCGTTTGCAATCACTGCTGAAAGCGTGTGACCTGGGGCGAAAAGGCTAGAAGAAACTTCATAGCGATTGCCTATCACCATTGTGACTGCCATGGTCTCGCCAAGTGCTCGCCCAAGCGCCAGAATCGTAGCGCCAAAAAGACCTGACCTGGACAACGGAAAAAGAACGCCACGCACAAGTTCGAACCGTGTAAGACCCAGGGCGATTCCAGCCTCTCGTTCTGGAGTGGGAACTGCTTTCAAGACCTCTCGTGAGACAGAAGTGATGATTGGCAAGATCATTATCGAGAGCAAGATGCCTGCTGTAAGGAAGCCCACTCCAAGCGGTGGTCCTTGAAACACGGGAAGCTTCCCAAAAGCGCCTTGAAGTAGGGGTTGGACATGTTCACGCATGAATGGCGCAAAGGTGAAAAGCCCAAAAAGCCCATATACCACGCTCGGAATCGAGGCAAGGAGGTCTATGAACACCGAGAATACGACGCCTATTCTTGGGGGGGCGAACTCGGATATGAAGATGGCTGAACCGAATCCAAGAGGGACCGCGATGATGATGGCGATCAGAGATGTTAGAATGGTGCCATAAATGGCTGGGAGTGCGCCAAAAATGCCAGCCACAGGGTCCCATGTAGTTCCGGTTATGAACTCGGTGATGCCCGTGCGATTAATGTTCTCCCTCGATTGTAAACCAACCACAACCACAATACCAGCAAGGATTGCGACTATGGAAGTCCCGCTCAGGGTTAGATATGAAAAAAAGACATGGTCCGAGGAAAAACGACGGCGAGACATACACACCTTACAAAACAGGCTTACCCTCGCAGGTAATTTGCCTTATTTTCTGTTCGCATCTTTCGGCCATTTCTTTGGGCAGTGGGGCATAATGGAGAGGGGCAGAAAACTGTTGCCCATCGTGCACTGCCCACCAAAGGAATCTGGCAAGGGCAGTTGCAATCGCACAATCCTTTTGGTCGCGATAAACAATAACCCACGAGAAACTCGATATCGGATATGCCATGGGCGCATCCGCATTGGTGATGAAAACTCGCAAATCTTCGGGGAGGCTTGTGGCGATGGTTGCGGCCTTCTCTACTGTTTCGAGCGAGGGGGGGACATACTCGCCTGAAGGATTTTTTATGTGCGCCACATTGAGCTTGTTTTGAAGCGCATATGTCAGTTCTACATATCCAATAGAATAGGGCATCTGGAGGACCTGACCAGAAACGCCTTCATTCCCCTTTGCACCAAGTCCAACGGGCCAGTTCAACGATGTAGAAACCCCGACTTTAGTGCGCCATTCTTCGCTCGATTTTGCAAGAAAGTCGGCGAAAATGAAGGTCGTTCCAGAACCATCAGAGCGATGAACAACCGCAATCGCCTTGTCGGGAAGAGGAACTTCTGGATTTATCTGGGCGATCTTTGGGTCATTCCATTTTGTTATCTTGCCAAGGAAGATATCTGCTAGGATGGTGCCGTCCAGTCTAAGGGGACGGTCGCCAATCTCTTTCAGGTTCACGATGACTGCCACGGCGCCTAAGGTCACTGGTATATGGAGGACAGGCATCTTCGCCTCTTTCAACTGCTCGTCTGTCATGGGCGCATCCGAAGACCCGAAGTGCACTGTGCCCGCGATAAGCTGTCTTATCCCTGCACCACTACCTACGGACTGATAGTTTATTCGCACATTTGGGTTTTGCCTGTTGTATTCCTGTGTCCATTTGGACATCAAAGGATACTGGAATGTTGCGCCTGCGCCCTGAATGGTCACATCTTTCGAGACGCTTGCAAAACTAGAAACACCTGTGCCAGAGCCCTTGTCGCCCTTGCACGCCAAAGTGCCCGAGACGCCCAGGATATTGAGCGCTATAAGCACAAGAGTTTTTGCCTGCAAGGTTCTTTCAAGCCACAAATGGGTTTTCTTGTTGTGTCTGAACATGGTTTCCCTCCTAAAAAGCCTAAAACTTTGCCTGCATAGCGAAGATAACCTCGTGCGTCCTATTTAGCTCAGGCGCATTCGGTTGATAAAACAGATAATCGAGTTTGAAGTTCGCATTGAAACCTTCAAGATAGTAATGGATGCCGCCCCCTGCCTCCCACAGTTTCGATGTGCTCAAATCCATATCCAGAGTCATCCAGCCAAACCTGCCTGCAAGTGCGAAGCCAAAAGGCAACATTGCCTGCATCTGACCATAAGCGCCCTGTGATGAAGTCATCTCGTTCTTTTTTTCATTGTAGTCCCTTGCATAAAGGTATTCAGCGAGGAATAGAACAGGCTTATAGTCGAGCCTTACATCGGCTTCGAATCTGTCCTTTGCCTTTGGATTTGCCTTGAAGCCCTCCCGCAAGGTAAAATAAGACATTGCCCCAACCATCAAGCCTTTCACAGGAAACACCTCTATTCGGATTGCTAGGTCTTTCTGGTTATTCACATCAAGGTTGTTCGCACCTTGCCCATTGAACAAACCAACGAAGTAATAGACAGGACCGATACGCTTTTCTACCTTTACGCCTAAATCTCGCTTGTCGCCGAATGCAGAAGTTACAGCGCCAAGTCCATCAAAGTGCTTCTTGTAAGCATCGCCAGAAGAGGTAATAGTCCCAAGCCCCCTTGAAAACAAACTCCTTTCAGCAAGCATAAGTTCGCCAGAAGAATGAAAGCCTTCATAAGAAACGGGGATCTTGAACTGCCCAATGGAGATGTCTGCTACACTTGTGGAAACTCCGACATAGAAGTCCTGCAGAACAGAGATTGCTGATTGAACCCTGCTTGCCTTCACCTCGTTACCTTGAGCATCAACTGCTTTCACGGTGTCTGGTTCAAGCACCTTTGCAGGGTCTATCATCACCCCGAAAAAGAACCTGCGTGGAACGATGTATCCATTTAGCGCGAGCTCTGCTCGCCTAAGACGAAAGGTGTTGTAGGTTTTTTCGCTTTTTCCCAATGCCCACCATCCTTGCAAGAGTGCGCCAAACTTCAGTCTTCCTTCTTTCGCGACCTTGACACTGTCAGCCACATTTTCTTCAGAACCCCCAGTGGATTCTGGTTCTTTAGCCAGGGCTTTCAGAGCCACCCCAAGAGCCAAGACAAGAAACGCTGTTTTTACATAACGCATAAGCGCCTCGAAAAAGGTTGCGGCGATAGTAAACGAGTTTTGTTACAGGATGATGACAGGCTTGTAAAACTTTAGTAACAAAGTTTTTAGTGGCGAAGCGGCTCGGATTGAGGGGCAGGCAATGTAACTTGAAACCTAGTGCCCTTGCCTGGCGTGCTTTGCACAAGGACATTGCCTCCCATTGCCTCGGCTGTGTGCTTCACTATGGAAAGCCCAAGACCTGTGCCCCCCAACTCCCTCGACCGACCCTTGTCCACCCTGTAAAACCTCTCGAAGATGCGAGGCAGGTGCTGTGCTTCAATGCCCGGTCCTGTGTCCGAGACCTCGACCACCACATTCCCATCTTTACCCCTGAACGCTTTCACCATCACGCTATCACCCTCCCTGCAGTATTTCACAGCGTTATCCAGAAGATTGGATACTATGGTTGCAAGCCCCATGGGGTCACAAAATGCAGTTATATCTTCGGGTTCAACCACGACCTGAAGCGTCATTTTCCGTTCAGAAGCAGGCGCAGTAAAGCATTCCAACACATTTGCCAGCACCTCGCGCAAAAGCACTTCCTGTGGTCTTAGCCCGTGTTCACCAGAATCTAGTTTCGCCAGATTCAGAAGGTCATTTATCAAACTTGAAACGCGACCTGTCTGGCGCAAAAGCGTTTCGATGGCAAGTTTCGCATCAGGGTCATCGCCCCTAACCACATCTTTGAGTGTCTCTGCTGCCGCCTGTATCGTAGCAACAGGGTTTCTAAGTTCGTGCGAAACATTTGCCACAAAGTCTCGCCGCATCTTGTGCAAGCGATGGATCGTAGTCGTGTCATGAACAACCATCACCACCCCCTCGCTTTCATGAAGCCTTGTCGCGTTCACAAGGATTTGGCGGTTTGTGGGGTAGGCAAGGGAAAACTCCTTTTCAGTTTGAAGCCCTTTTTGTGCACGGCTAAAGGCATCGAGCATCTCGGGTGAACGCAGAAGGTCCACGATAGGGCGTCCCTCTACAGGTTCGTCAAGACCCAGAATGTCTTTCATTGCCTTGTTGCACAAGACGACATTTCCATTAGCATCCGTGACCATGACGCCTTCCGTCATCGCTTGAACCATGGTTCGAAGAAGCCTTTGATCAGCATGAAGGCGATTGAATGTTTCTAAACAGGATTTTGCCATTCTGTTCATCGCCACAGCAAGACCTAGCAACTCGCGAGGACCAGATTCTTCAAGGCGTGCGCCAAAATCGCCTTGTGCCATGCGCTCGGCTGCGTGTTGCATCTCTATTATTCGCCTTGTGAACATAGAGGCGAATGTGAACATGCCAAGGGCTATTACGGCGAGCGAGACAAAAGTAAATGAAAACACTATCTTATGAATGCTTGCCTGGCGTTCACCTAGCCGTGTTGCCCGCATCGCAAGGCGAAGGACCACCGCCCCATCCTGTGCTTCGACGACCCTTGCCACATAGATAAGGGGGGCAGATAGCGTGTTACTATAGCGGACAGAAGACCCAAACCCTTTGCTTAGTGCCTCCATAACCTCTGGACGAAAGCGATGGTTGTCCATCTTCGACCACTTATCATCTGGCACCTCCGAGTCTGCTAAGACCAGACCATCAGGTGCGATGAGCGTTACACGCAACCCAGATGAAAGCGCAACCTCTTTTACGAATCGAGATGCCTCGGTCGTTTCACGAGCCTTGTTCCTTTCGAGACCCACCGCTATTGCTTTAGAAAGCCTATCTAGCTCGTTCAACGCCTCATTTTCCACCTCTTTTTGGGTTCGCATTATGAAAAACAGGTCCAGACCTATCGCTACTGCTATGACTGGGAACATGCTTATGGCAAAAAGGCGTGTGCGAAGTCCAAAGCGCATCAAACTTTGTCCTGTTCCGAGAATCTATACCCTACCCCCCGCACTGTCTCTATCAGAGCACCGATTTTGCCCAATTTATCCCTGAGTCTTTTGACAGTAACATCAACTGTGCGGGTTTCGATAGCGTTGTGGATGCCCCATATCTTATCTAGGAGCTCTTCCCTGCTGAATACCCGACCACGATTAGAGGCTAGATGCCACAAGACCCTGAACTCCAGAGCGCTAAGATTCAGCTCGTCACCTTCTACAAAAGCACGGTGCGTCTTTCGGTTCAGGTAAAGAGAGGAGACCCTGATTTCTTCTGGTCCTGTGTGGCAGTCGGTGGAAGGGTCCGAAAGCCTCCTGCGAAGAACCGCCCCGATTCTTAGGGCAAGTTCCCTTAGGCTTACTGGCTTTACAACATAATCATCAGCCCCAAGTTCCAAGCCCACGACCCTGTCAACTTCTTCGCCCCGTGCTGTTACAAAAATGACAGGCACCATCGCTGTCTTTGCCTCTGTCTTCAGGCGACGAAGGACTTCAGTTCCTGGCATGTCAGGGAGCATCCAGTCTAGAAGGATGCAGTCGGGCGGATTCGAACGAGCCTCTAAAAGCGCTGATGCGCCTGTCTTGCAAATAACCGTTTTGTATCCTGCCCTCTCCAGACTCCTTGCCACAAGGTTTGCAAAGTCAGTCTCGTCTTCGACGATCAGGACTTTTTGCTGACCCATAAACCTTTCCATTCGTGACTTGCCCTTTTATTTCAACCGAGTCCGTCACATCTATTGCCATCCCGAAAGCCCAAGCCAAGTTTATCCCATAGATGTTTCTTGGGCAATCCGTAAAGCCTGTAAGTCTTTTAGCGCCCGCTCTCAGTTTGTCGCCACAAGGAAATGCACGCATAAAGCCTTTTTTAGCGCCCGCTTCGTTTTTTATATGTCGAGAAAGCCCAAAGGTGCGTCCTTTGAGTGCCTCTTTTAGAGGTATGGACACAAGTGCGCTGACGGAGCAAAAAAACTATTGCATCGCTTTGTTTAGCGCATTATACTTTGCGAAGCATTGCAACGATTTCGAGACTTCAATGCCGTTGACTGTATGCCGAGGGAACTTTTCCTTTTTCTTTGTAGTCGGAACAAGCATGGGGGCTGAAGATGCAACTGAGGATTAGATTCGATGGAAAAAAGCAAGGATTGGCGGTTCCTTTGCACTATAACAAGGGGTTGCAAGCCATTATATACCAGAAGATCAAGCAGACGGACCCATTGCTTGCCACCTATGTGCATGACAAAGGTGCTAAAGACCCTGAAACTGCCCGTCGTTTGAAGCTTTTTACCTTTTCAAGGCTTTTGCCTTCGGGGAAACCAAAGCTTGACCCACAAAAAAAGGTTGTCTGGCTTCGGTTTCCGATTTCATGGATCATTGCATCCCCGATTTCCGACCTTGTGGTTGCCCTTTACAATGGCTTTTTGAAAGATGGGCGCGCCACCTTGTTCACCGAAGGCTCCGATGGCGAGCAAACCCTGCAAGTTTCAAGCCTTTGGGTTGAGCAAGAGCCTAAGTTTTCAAGCCCTGTCCTTGTTGAAACCCTTTCGCCCATCACGGTGTATAGGACAGAAGAAAAGGACGGAAAGAAGTTCACCCATTATTTGTCCCCTTCTGACCCAGATTTTTCCCGCCTCGTGCTCGAAAACTTATGTCGCAAGCACAGGACTTTGACTGGTGCCAAGATTTCCCCTAAGGACAGCAGTTACATAAAACCTATCAGAACTTCCGAGCGTGAAACAGTTGTTTATTATGGCGAGACACTAATAAAGGCATGGAGCGGGGTTTTTGAACTTTCTGTTCCTTTGGAGCTCTTTCGGGTTGCATTTTCCTGCGGGCTTGGCACAAAGAACTCTCAGGGGTTCGGGTGCATTGCTATGTGGAGGGGGAACTTATGAGCCGAAACCCAATAATCCTTTATCCATCGAACTGGCTATATAATGCGGGGGTGGTGGGACTGATAAGGGTCCTTGATGGACTTGGCGCAGGCATAGACCTTCGACCCGATGGCTCGGTCGCCTTGACCATACCGATAACTCTGGATGACGGACACATATTCAAGAAGTGGTACCAGTTGTCCCCAAAGTCGAAAAAGGGAGGTAGCCTCGTTTACGGTTGGAAAGATGCTTACTATGCAAACCAAACGGAAGGCTCCGTTAGGCGACGAATCAGTTCGCTACTACAAGGCGATGCCGCTAAAGATGGAAAAGAGTTCTCATGCGTTTTCTGCGGAAAGAGGGTAAGAACGAAGAAGCCTGTCTTTTTAAATCAGGCTTACAGCAGGCATCTGCTAGGGTCCGAGAAGTCTTTCAGCAACATGTACTGGAACTTTTCTGCCACGGACTTCGTGTGCCCAGGATGCGAGTTTATCGTTATGTGCCACCACCTAGCACTGTTCCGACTTGCAGACGGTTCAGAAGTATTCATAAACGCGCCCTCTTTTACGCTTATGCATTATCTAAATAAGTTTGCGTTCGAAGCCTTCGGCGCCAGTTTTACCGAGGAAGCCTACGAGAAGCGTAATATCCTCGCCGTCTCGTTGACGGAATATGCCCAAAAAATGGAAGCAACGCTTGGTGTCTGGACAGGAATGAACATCGAGATAGTAAGCAGGCTAACCAAACGGAGTGAGAAGGAGCGTGATAGGATTGAATTCTTCAGCCTTCCTCCAGAAGTTGTAAGGCTCCTTTCCGACAGGCGCATTGCTTCGCTTCTTAGCCAAATCGGTGAGTTTGTTATTCTTAACTGTGTGCTCGATCAGGATCTCTCGCGTCTTATGGAGATTGGTTATCGCTTGCTTCGTATTGGGCTCAAAAACGGCGAGTGGGGAAAAGCGGAGAGGGACTTTGTCAATCACACAGTGCGCCTTGAAAGAAATCGTAGAAATCCCGCTCAAACAGCGGAAAAGGTTTTCAAACTTTGTGCGCTTATTGAAGAAAAAACAAAAAGGAGGCATGAGTATGAATGGCGAAGTGACTGAAGGATTTGATTGGCAACAAAAGTTTAGGGAGTTACAAAAGCAAGTGTTGGAGGGGAAACCCGATTGCAAGGAGTTCAGGGAAACTGCTCAGGTTCTTAGCGAGATGCAACGGGACTTCCAGCGCTTGCTTGAAGAGGCAGTAAAAGACCAGCGTGGGAAAGAGAAATCCAGAGACCTTGAAAGACTGCTACGCTCGGTTGCAACATGGAACGCTTCCGACCTAATCGAGCAGATGAAAATAGAGGCGACAAGTGTAAGAAAAACCAAAGCCTTAAAAGAGAAATTCGACAATCAGGGCTATCGCATCCTAGAACTAGTTCGAGCGGGGAAAAGGGATGAGGTTTTCCACTCGATACTGCGGATCTTCGTTGCCGCGAAAAAAGAGTTTCCAAAGACCCTTGTCGAACCTTTCAAGCCCGTGTATTCCGATGAGTTGTTCAAGATATTTTTGTTCTCGTTTTTGAGTGGAATACTTGGCAAGGAAGAAGAAAATAAAGAAGGAGGGAATCATGAACAACAATGAACTCAAAAACATCACTATCACGATGGTCTTCGATGGATCTGCATTGAATCGTGACGAAAAGGTCGGAGGAAACATCCTTTCGATCAAGAAACTCAATGTCAACGGTGAGATCCGCTCTTTCATCGGCAAACCAGCGATAAGGCATTATCTGTTTCAGACACTGTGGCGAGCATTCGGCTGGGAGCCAGCTCAGGTGACTGGGCAGGGCGAGGTAGTGCAGTTAGACCTGACCAAAAGCGATATACTCACGAGTGCGGAGCTGGATGTGTTCGGATACATGTTCACGCGTGGCAAGACAGCCGTTACCCGAAAATCCCCGTTGGGCATCACCAAGGCGGTGGCGCTGTTTCCGTACACTGGAGACCTTGCCTTCTACGCTAATCACGACCTGGTCAGGCGCGGAAAGGAGGATGGGCTGACGGTTACGCCGAATCCCTTTACCAAGGAGGAACATGCTGCGTTCTATAAGGTGACTTTTACCCTGGATGCGGGAATTTTGGGGAATGACATATGGGTCGTCGAGGACGCGACCTACGATGAGCAGGCTAATATGCTACGCGTCTCGATCGTGGCACCAGAGTCTGTGGCTTTAGATAATGTCGAGCGCCGAACGGACGAGCACGAAAATGTATTTTACGAGATGCCTAAAGGAAGGATATTCGTTGACGGCAGGACGGTAAAAGTGGACGAACAGCTCATGCAGAAGAAACCAGCAAAAAAGAATTTCGAAGAACATCTGGTCTTCAGTGACAAGGGTAAGTCGAAGTTCCGTATTTTTGACTTTAGTTACGATGACGATTCGAAGCAATACGAGTTCGACGTTGACGAAGAGCCTGAATACGATGAGTCAAAAAAGACATTGACTCTAAAAATCGGCGCGGTGAAAGAAATACCTTGCGTCAAGCTGTCAGGCGCCCCAGACGGGAAGCAGACCTATGCAGTGAGTCAGGATGGTAAGGAACTGGGAACCCTTGTTGTGGGGCGCAAAGAGCAAGGCCCTTGCATCGTGAGGTTTAGCTTAGCAAAGCAACAAGTGGAGCAGCGATTCAGAGAGGTAGTTTCCGCTGTCGTTAGTGGTCTTTTTGCCCAGTCCTCA
>Ga0123519_10009318_pt1 | contig 14806 bp, 12 predicted proteins | sample YelNatPaOPRAMG02_FD_87396 | JGI IMG/M metagenome (GOLD analysis project Ga0123519, IMG submission 87396) | Hot spring microbial communities from Yellowstone National Park - Yellowstone National Park OP-RAMG-02 (version 2) | ecosystem: Environmental > Aquatic > Thermal springs > Hot (42-90C) ...
AGACCGGGCCCAAGGATATCGAAACGCTGCGCGCCTGGGAGGCACTGATCGATAACGCCCATCTCTTTGGCTGCAATATCGTCGCCGGCTTTACCGGTCGCCTGCGTGGCAAAAAGCTGGATGAGTCGCTCCCGCGCTTCAAAGAGATATGGGGGCCCCTGGCCCAGCGCGCCGCCGATCAAGGCGTGCGCCTGGCCTTCGAGAACTGCCCCATGGGCGGCGACTGGCAGTCGGGCGACTGGAATATCGCCCACAACCCGGCGGCCTGGGAGCTGATGTTCGACGCCGTCCCCGGCGAGAACCTGGGCCTCGAGTGGGAGCCCTGCCATCAGATGACGCAGCTGATCGACCCCATGCCGCAGCTCCGCACCTGGGTGCACAAGATGTTCCACATCCACGGCAAGTGCTGCACGATCCGCTGGGACGTGATCCGCGAGTTTGGCATCGACGGCAACGTGCCGTTTGCCTTCCACCGTACCCCGGGCTTCGGCGACCTGGATTGGACCAACGTCATCAGCGCCCTGCGCCTTGGCGGGTACAAGGGATCCATTGATATTGAGGGCTGGCATGACCCGGTCTACCGGGGCGAGCTGGAGATGACCGGCCAGGTGCACGGCCTGAACTATCTCAAGCGCTGCCGCGGCGGCAGCGAGTTCGTGCCGAACCCGAAGTGAAACGTAACACGTAAAACGTGATCCGTAAGGCCGCCATGGCGCGGAGGCATCTGCTCTGCGTGAGGCTCGTATCGAGTTGCTGGGAAGCAAATGGCTCTGCGCTATGGCGGCTTTACAGGGTGCGTTTTTCGCATTATGGAGCTAGTCACGGTCGTTTGTGGCGGACACGGCCCACCGGGCCGTCTCTACGGTGCTGCAAACGGGGTGTAGAGACGCGCCGGTGGCGCGTGTTGCATGCATGGATCGAGGAGGATGATCATGAGCAAGACGACCCTGACGCCGCGAGAGCGGTTCCAGTTGGCCCTTGACCACAAGGAGGGCGACCGCATCCCCATTCACGATAGCCCCTGGGGGGCGACGATTACGCGCTGGCATAACGAGGGCCTGTCCACCGAGATCCCGGTGGACGAGTACTTTGGTTACGAGCTGCGCGGCTTTGGACCAGACCTGAGTCCCCAGTACCCCGTACGCGTACTTGAGCGGACGCCCGAGTACATTGTCGAGACCACGAGCACCGGCGGCATCCGCAAGAATCACCGGGACTATTCCACCACACCAGAGTTGATCGATTATGGCATCAAGACCCGCGCTGACTGGGAGGCGGCCAAAAAGCGCCTCGTGCCCGGCTACACGCGCGTGGATTGGGTCTCGCTCAAGCACAACTATGAGCGGGCCAAAGCCGATAATCTCTACCTGACCTATAATGCTGTGACCGGATATGACTGCCTGCAGGGCTATATCCGCTCCGACGAGCTGCTGCCGCTGCTCCTGACAGACCCGGGCTGGGTCCGCGAGATGATCGAGACCCAGGCCGACATGGTCATCGAGATGGCCAAGATTGTGATGCAGGAAGGCTACCGGTTTGACGGCGCCTTTCTCTACAATGACATGGGCTATCGCAATGCGCCCTTTTTCTCGCCCCGCATCTACCGCGAGCTGATCAAGCCCAGCGACCGGCGCATGTTCGATTTCTTCCACGCGCATGGCATGAAGGTTCTGCTGCACTCGTGCGGCAACGTCAAGCCTCTGATCCCCGACCTGATCGATGCCGGCCTCGATTGCCTGCAGCCGCTGGAGGTCAAGGCGGGCATGGACCTGGTCGAGCTCAAGCGCGAGTTTGGGCGGGACCTGGCCTTTATGGGGGGCATTGACGTGCGTACCATGGCCGATCCAGACCCGGCGGCAGTCGAGCGGGAGATCGCGACCAAGATCCCCGTGGCCAAGGTGGGCGGGGGCTATATCTATCACTCGGACCACTCCATTCCCAACAATGTCTCCTTTGTCCAGTATCAGCGGGTGATGGAGCTGGTACAACGCTACGGCCAGTACTGAAAGGGGATCATCCCCTTTGACGGGTGTTCCCGCCTGCGAGGCCGTCGGCGGCACCCTGCGGTACACCGCGGAGCGGGAGGTCTATCCCTACGGGCTGCTGGAGAGCGCCGAGCGTTGCCTGCGGAACCTGCGGCGGATGGGCAAGTCAATCGTGCGCCGGTGCAGAGCCGGCAGGAGGATTGGTCATGAGGGAAGTGCGGATCTCATTGGTGCCCGTCTATGCGTCGGAGCGGCCGGCAGGTGAGGTCCTGCCCGCACGAGCCAGGGAGTACATCGCAGGTGTGAGCCGCGACCGGCCCGATCTGATCCTCCTGCCGGAGCTCTTTGCCAACCATGCGGCCGAGGAAACCATCGCCGCCGCCCGGGCGGCGGCGCAGACCGTGCCGGGGCCTCTCTCGGAGGAGCTGGCGGCCCTGGCCCGGCGCTATCATACCTACATTGCCTTTGGGCTGCTGCGGCGCGCCGGCGAGCGCATCTACAACAGCCTCGTGCTCCTGGACCGTGAGGGGCACTGCGTGTGGACCTATGACAAGGTAGCGCCGGTGGACTGGGAGATGGACAAGTGCGGCGTCACGCCGGGCGGGCCCCCGCAGGCTTACGATACGGATTTCGGGCGCATCGGCGCAGCAATCTGCTTTGACATCAACTATAACGAGCTGGCCGAGACCTGGTTCCGCCAGGATATCGAGCTCCTGCTTTTCTCCTCGGCTTTTCCCGGCGGGCGCCTGCTGGATGCCTGGGCCGTGCGTTTCGGCTTCGCCGTGGCTGGCAGCACCTGGCTTCCGGCGAACCGGGTCATCGACTGCACCGGCGCCACGGTGGGGCGCACGAGCGATCACCTGCCCTACACGACCACCGTGCTCAACCTCAACCGGCGCGTGGTGCATATGGACTATAACCTGGAGAAGATCGATCTCCTGCGCACGAAATACGCCGGCGACGTGCTGGTGGAGGACCTGCGCGACGAGGCCTGCTGCGTCATCACCGGCCTCAAGCCGGGGCTCGAGGTGAAGGACCTGATTCGCGAGTTCGACATTACGCCCCTCTCTGCCTATTTCGACCGCAGCCGCCAGGTGCGCGAGCGGCACGGCGGGTTGCCCTGGCGCAGCTCGGGGATCTGAGCGGGTGTTTCCGGGAGGGCGAGGCTCCCTCGCTCAGTGCGTGGCACAGGCGATGCAGGGGTCAAAGGCGCGCACGACGCGGCCAACGGCGCGCTCCAGCTCCATGTCGATGCGCTCTCCGGTGATGTAACGCTGGGCGGCGACACGCAGGGCGCGCTCGATGGCCAGCGTATTGTGCACGGTGGGGATGACAAAGCGGGCCTGGGCGATGAGCCCGTTCTCGATGCGGTAGTGGTGGATCAGTGGGCCGCGTGGGGCCTCAACCAGGCCAAAGCCCTCGCCGTCGCGCGGCGTGTAGGGCACCTGGACCTCCTCCCCCTCGAGGGGCTGAGCGAGGATCTCACGCGCCCGCTCCAGGGCATAGACTAACTCGATGCCCCGGCAGAGATCGTAGAGCAGGATGGGGTGGGCCGGCTGCCCAAAGGCCGCCCGGAAGCGCGCCAGGTAGTCATCGGCCAGGGGCGTACCCATCTGTCGGGCCATGTTGATGCGCGCCAGGCTGTTGGCGCGCATGGGCTCGCCCCGGTAGTTGCTGTGACCGGCATACGAATAGTCCACTTGCTCGAACCCCAGGTGCGCCTGGTATTGGTGGGGCGGGAAGCTATCGCGCAGGGCGCCGTCGGGCCCCAGCACCCGGATCTCATTGCCGTCATAGTTGGGGCGGGTATCGCCGCTGGCTGCCAGGTAGTAGGTGGGCGCATCATCGCCCCAGGTGCCGATACGCTCGCGCAGGGCGAACGAGGCCTGCCAGTAGCAGTCAAAGAGCTCACGGGCCAACGGCAGAGCCTCCGCCAGCTTGCGGTCCATGGCCTGGGCTGCCTCGATGGCGACCCCGCCCGTCACACCCCCAATGACCGCCTTGATGGGGTGGATGAACTGCCCGCCAGCCAGGGTGATGAGATCGGTGCCCGCGCGGCGCACCTGCAGGGCGCGCAGGGTCAACGTGCCCTCGGCCACTTGCGGGCAGGCCGCCGCCTCCAGGTCGAAGATGCTCGCCGAGTTGAGCCGGTCCGGGAGGGTGAAGATAAAGAGCGAGGTGGCCTGGTTCTGGATGAGTTGGCCCAAAAGCAGGAGCTCGCGCACTCGGAGCGCCAGGGGCGGGGGCGCGATGCCAAAAGCGTCCTCCAGCGCCTTGACCGAGGCGACATGGTGGGCGGTGGAGCACACTCCGCAGATGCGCGGTACGATCACCGCAATCTGCTCGGCCGGCACCCCCAGCACAATGTATTCAAAGCCGCGGATCTCCGTGGCCTCCAGGTGCGCCGAGACAACCTCATCACCGTGGACGTCGATCACGACCCGGGCGTGACCCTCGATGCGGCTGAGGGGGAAGGTCAATGTGGGCATGCTACAACACCTTTTCCTTTGGCCTGGGCTGCCGGCCGGTTGCATAGTCGGCGAATTGGAAGAGAAAGAGCGCCAGGTGTGGGGAATGCAGGGCCGCTTCCAGTTCGTCCGCTGGGATGTCGGTCATCGAGGCAAATACGCGCTTGATGCTCTCGAGCCAGGCGTCGGGATGCTTTTCGATGAGCGCATCGGAGGGGCCACGGCAGCCGACGCAGGGGTGCCCGGGCCGGGTGCAGAGCGCCCGGCAGCCGCCGCGGGTCGAGGAGCCGATGCACAGGTAGCCCTGGTTGATCAGGCAGATGCCGAGCTTGACCTGCCCTTGCTGGAAGCCGATCAGGTGGCGTGGGCGCATGTCCTTCAGCTTCTTGCGGCCGCACTCCTGGCAAACGACCTTGCCCGGCTGGAAATCGGGCTCTTCGCCGAGGGCAGCGAGGAAGAGCTCGGGTGTAGGGGGGCAGCCGGGCAGGTAGCGATCGACCTCGACGACGGCATCGATGGGGTGGCAGCGCGGCAGCAGGCGGGGCACGCGCCGCCGCTCCGCCTGCGCCAGGAAGAGGGCGCGCACATCATCGCGGTCACCCAGGCTGGGCACCCCACCCGAGATGGCGCAGGTGCCCACGGCGACCACCTGGCCGGCCCGGCGCACCGCCCGGCGCAGGTTGTGCAGGTCTTCATCGGTGCGTACGCCGCCGCTGACCAAAAGCATATCCACCGGGGCCATCTCATAGGCCGAGATGACCAGGGGCATGTAGACCAGATGATGCCGGTGTGCCCACGCCTCTGCGTTCAGCAGCGCCACCTCGCAGCCAGCGCACCCGGAAAGTTGGAGCACGGCGAAACGGAGCATGAGCCCCCCATCCTTGCCGGAGCTATGTAGGCAGGCGCCTCGGCCTACCCCGCCGGGGATGATAACATGCCGGATCCGTTTGCGCAAGGCGGTTGTTACGACGTGAAGATGGGATAGTGACCTGTCAGCACTCATGACGTCTGCCCGTGCAGCAACACCTACTCAAATGGCGCGAGGTTGGGAGGGCGAGGCTCCTGCTGAGCCGCCGCCACGACATGGCAACGACCCGCCCAAAGCCAGGTTCGCCATGCCGTAGCGGCGGCTGCTCAGAATCTTGGTCGCCCAGGAGGAGCGCCGCCACTAGCGCAGGCCGCAGCCTGTCGCGCTGCTAGGCGGCCAGGGGCCGGCGCGGGCCGCCGGCGCTCCGTGTGTAGGCCAAGGTTCTGAGCGCTGACAGGGTCCCATGGACCTTGAGCCACTCGGCAGAAGCCTCGCCCTCCCAATGCAGCCGTTAGGGGTGCTGGCGTTGTGAGAATCGGCTCTGTGGGCGCTGCTCAGTGGCGAGCATCGTACAGCATAAGGGGGAAGGATGTCCACTGTTGCCGCCGGCGTCGGGTCGCAGTATGCTGATGGTGAGATGAGCTATCGCACTGTCACATTTCGCACACATCCCGGCTCCTATAGATAGAAAGCGCCGCACACGGCGCTGACCTGCAAGCCAATGGGGAAAAGCGATGGTCGAGATCGAGGAACTGGTCGCCCTGCTGCAATCGCCCGACGCCGACCTGCCGGTCAAACACGAAGCCTTTGCTGCGCTGGTCTATCGCTTTCAAGACATGGCTTACGGCTATGCGTATGCCATCCTCGGCGACCGCGCATTGGCGCAGGATGCGGCGCAGGAAGCCCTTATCGCTGCCTACCGCAATGTGGATCAGCTGCAGGAGCCCCGGGCTTTCCCTGGTTGGCTACGGCGGATCGTGGCCAGCCGCTGCGGCCGGCTGACGCGGGGGCGTGAGGCGCAGCTACAGATGTTGCCGCCGGAGGTCGATGTACCCTCCCATCAACTGGGGCCGGCGGCCCTGCTGGAGGAGCGAGAGATGCGCGAGGCGATCCAGGATGCCATTCGCAGCCTGCCAGAGCATCAGCGCCAAGCCACCGTGCTCTACTATATTGATGGCTACTCGCAGCAGGAGGTGGCCGAGTTTCTGGAGGTGTCGCTTCCCTTGACGCGCAAGTGGCTGCAGCGCGGGCGTGACCGGCTGCGGGAAAGGATGCTGGACATGGTGCGCGATGACTTGCACGCGCAACGGCCTTCGCACGATGAGCGGTTCCTGCAGGCCGTCAGGCTCACGGTGACGCTGGAGATGGCGGCGACAGAGAGCCAACTGAGCGTGCTGGAGGCGATGCTGGTGGATGGGCTCGACGTCAATGCCCGCGGCAAAGATGGCCGCACTCTGCTGCACTGGGCTGCCGAAGGGGGCCACTATGAGGCGGCGGAGATGCTCTTGCAACATGGCGCCGACCCGAGACTGGCCGACCGGGAGGGCAAGACGCCGCAGCAACTGGCTCTGGCCAGGGGACAGCGCCAGGTTGCGTCGCTGCTGCGCGAGGCCGAAGGGAGGCGGTAGCATGGTTGCCCTGGAAAGCTGGTTGCGCGCGCGGTTGCTGCCGGGCAGGCATACCACTTATTTCGAAGTGCTCGACGCCCTGGCCTTGGAGGGCTGCCCCATCTGCCGGCTCTCATTGCGGGCAGTGGACCGTTATCTGGATCTGCTCTCCTACGAAGCTGTGAACGATGCGGGGGTGCGCGTGCGGCTGCGGGCCGGGCGCGGGTTCTGCAACTATCATTCCTGGCAGTTCACCGGGGAGGTGCGCAACGCGGCCGGACGGGCCATGATCTACCGCGACATCCTGGGCGCGCTGGAGCGCCCGCTGACCCATCCGGGGCTGCGCCTCGCGGCCGGCGACGAAGGGGCGCAGACGCTGGCGGAGCGACTCTTGCCGGCGGGCTCCTGCCCTGCGTGCCAGTCACAGGAGCGCTCGCGGCAGCGTTATCTGGAGACCCTGGTGCTGCACCTGGGCACGCCGGAGATGCGCGAGGCCTATCGGGCCTCGGCGGGGCTGTGCCTGCCCCATCTTGTGCAGGCGCTGCGGTCTGCCGTGGGCGCGGCCGATGTGGAGCTCCTGCTGGCCGTGGCGGCGCGGCAGGTGGGGCGGTGGCGGGTGGCCGACCGCTACGGGGTGCGCCGTTTCAACACGGCGATTGTGGCGGGCATTGTGGGCAAGCCGGGCATTAGCGCCGGGGGCAATGTGGCCGGGCCCCTTGCCATGCACGAGATGGCGCGTGCAGGCGACGGCGGGGCGACATGCGAGCCTGCAGCGCCTGCCCGGGGGTGCCCGGTGTGTGCGGCTGCGCGGGCTGCCGTGGATGAGCACCTGGCGCGCCTGCCGCTGATGGTGCAGGCGCGGGGGCCCGACGAAGGTCCGGCTGCGGCGCTGGCGCTCTGCAATGCCCATGCCTGGCAGGGGTTGGCGCTGGTATCGCCGGGTATGGCCGCCCGGCTGTGGCAGCCGGCCGCGCGGGCCATCCGGCGCGCGCTCGGCGAGGTGCAGGGGATGCCCGCCGCCGGAACCGGGCCGCGCGGGCTCCTGGCCTGGGGTGAGCGACCGGGGCTCGGGGCGGCGGCCGCGTTGTCGCTGGCGCAGCCCTGTACGGCTTGCCGTACGCAGGCCGCAATGGAGCAGCGCGCCGCGCAGAGCCTGCTGGAGAGGGCTGCCCGTGGAGTAGAGACCCTGCAGGCGCTGTGTGTGCCCCACTTTGCGCTGGCCCTGCGCCTGGGGGCCGATGCGCAGCAGCGGTCGGCCCTGCTCGGGCAGCAGGCGGCGACGGTGGCAGATTTGCGGCAGGACCTGGCCGAATATATCCGCAAGCAGAACTTTCGGGTGCGCGAGGCGCCGGGCAAGGAAGCCGATTCCCCCTGGCGGGCTGTGGCGCAGGTGGCCGGCGCCAGGGGACTCGCCGCCGGACCGCTCGGCTGGGGACAGCGAGGCGGCAGCGATTAATGCTGGCTATTGCCGGTTGCCGGCTGTTGACTCGCGGGACATCTTGCTTTATGATAATCGTGGTGTATAATCGACCCCTCAGGGAGGGACCTGGTAGAGCCTATGCCTGTCTACGAATACTGTTGCACAGCCTGTGGTGAGCGTTTTGATCGCTGGTTTGCCTCGATCAGCCGCGTGCCGGCGGAAATCGCCTGCCCGGCCTGCCAGAGCACCGATGTGCGGCGGTTGCTCTCTGTGCCGGCCATTCACTCCACTGAAGAGGGCAGCGCCGACGTTGCCGAGGACGAGGCGCCGCCCCCGCGCCGGGAGGTCTTTGGCCGCAAAGAGCTTGAGCAAACGCTCAAGAGCCGCGGGCAGTCACTGGAAAGCTAAACTATGTGGGGCAGCGGATGACCTCCCGCACGAGCGGCATCAGGGTCAGGTGCGGCTGCCCATCGACCAGCCCGAGCACCACAAAGGTATACTCACGATCTGCCACCAGAGTATAGTCGCTGAGGGTGAGCAGCACCTCGGTGTAGCTGGAGCTGCGGCGGAGCCGCATGTCGATGGTGCGCGCCTGCACGTCCTTATAATCCGTCACCTCGGTGAAGGAAACCAGGGGGAAGAGGTGCGGGGCCGCGCTGGTATCGACTGCCAGGGCCGGCGCGTCGGGCGAGGCGTGGAAAACGCGCATTTTGGCCTGCCCGGGGCCGGGTTGAGGGACACTATCTTCCAGCGTGGCCACCTGCAGGTCCTTGCGCACACCCACGATGGCGAGCGTCAAGTCCTCGGGCCTCAGCTTTTGCAGGTGGGCGACCATGAATGCATCACCGGGAGCGCTCATGCCGACGGGGAATACGCCGAGTTGGTGGCGGTCAGCCGAGAGGGTGATGTAATCCGAAACCTGGCCGTAGGTCAGTTGGCCGATGGCCTTGGCGCCGTCGATGTAAATGTCGACAGCCGGCGTATCCGGCGATGTGTGTAACACGCGCACGCGCGCATAGTCTGCTTTTTGCTCCATTCCCTTGCTCCTTGTGGCACCCTCTGAATAGCAAATCCTCTGATTCCGGGGCGTATCCTGTTCGGAGCAAGACGCATGCCAATCCATGCGGGGATGTAGGGCCGGTGGCTGCGGGGCTTTTAGCCCGGCAAGGCAGCCGGCCGGTTGAGGAGGGTGAATATGAAGAGTTACCGCAAAGAGTTGTGGTTCAACATCCCGACACGTCGCGCCTTTGTCAACATCACTCGGCAGGTCGAGGAGTGCCTGCGCGAGAGCGGCATTCATGAGGGCCTGGCGTTGGTGAATGCCATGCACATCACGGCGTCGGTATTCATCAATGATGATGAGCCGGGCCTGCATCAGGACTATGAGGAATGGCTGGAGGCGCTGGCTCCACACGAGCCCCTGAGCCGCTACCGGCACAACCGTACAGGTGAGGATAATGGCGATGCGCACCTGAAGCGACAGGTGATGGGGCGCGAGGTAGTAGTCGCCGTGACCAATGGCCGCCTGGATTTTGGCCCCTGGGAGCAGATCTTTTACGGCGAGTTTGACGGGGGGCGGCGCAAAAGGGTGCTGGTGAAAATCATCGGAGACTGACTGGAAGACAAGGCCCTCTCGGTTTCGGGAACTACCCCGAAACCGAGAGGGCCTTTGTCACGATGGCTATTGTGCTGGTTGCTTGGGCAGGCTCGCGGCCCAGGCAGCCATATCGGGATCGTCAGCGATGCTGCTGTCGAGCAGGGTCGATTGCCAGTTATGCTGGGTCAGGTGCCCCATGGGGTCGAACTGGGCCTTGAGCACACCGATACTGCGCCCGGCTTCGCCCTGGATGGACTGGTCTGCCTGGACGATAAGCGTCCCGGTGGCCGTCTGCCTGGGATCGCCAATCGGCTCGTCGCCGCCCGAGATGATGATGGAGATACCCGGCACCTGTTCGGCAATGGACTGATTCGTATCCATGCCGGCGTCGGAGAGCAGAATGATGATATCTGCCTGCGACTGCACCTTCTTGACGTAATCCCGCACAGCATCCACGGGCGGCACCAGCGAGAACTCGGTCGAGCCTGTGGGCACCGAGGCGGTAAGGCCGATGATCGCGACATTGTGGCCGCCGATCTTCTTGATGATGTACGGCTTGGCCAGCAGCTTTCCGGTCGAGAGATCTTGCAGGTTGGCCGAAAGGAAGGTGAATGTCTTGGCCTCGCCGATGCGCTTGACGAGCTCGTCGCGCCCTACGCCGAGGTCCTTGCTGCCGATCGAGACCGCATCGTATTGCAGGCGGTTGAGGATCTCCACGCTTGTCTTGCCGTTATCCGCAGGCGGCTCCTTGCTGGTGCCCGGCGTGACCGCCAGACTGTTGCCGGCATCGACCAGGAGCACGTTTTGGGAGCTGGCGCGTGTTTGTTTGATCACAGTGGCCCGACGGGCCACACCCCCAACGGGATTGGCTGCTCAGCCACAGCCGAAGACAAAGCCCCATGTGTCGTTGGTGTGTATTACCGTCAAATCCAGAGGACCTGAAGCGGCTGCGGAGACTCGCCCGGTGCTCAAAATCGTCCACAGGCCTGATGGCCCGCCGATCCACAAGAGCCCACCCATAGCGGCGACCAGGAGCACCAGCGCCGCCCACGGCGCGGCGAGCAGCCACCATTTGCGGCCCCCGCCCTGTTGCCTGGTTTCTGTTGATTTGCTCACGGTTCCCCCTATGTAGAGAAAAACCTGGTAACCTATGGCAGCCATGTTAGCCGTTAGAGGGACTCTGTCAAATCGTTCATACCCACAGGCTAAACCGAATCCAGGGTGGGGACTGCAGAAACCAGCGGCCCTCGTCGTCCAAGGACCCTGCAGTTCCCATCTTGGATTCAGTTTAGACCCCAAAATCGCCAGCCAAAAGAGGACATAACGAAAGCTCTACTTGTCGGATAGTGGCGTCCGTGCTACCATTACTTGGCGACTTGCCATGAGTGGGTTGGCATGTGAGGATCGAGGCTAGATCGGAAGGGGTTTCTTGAGCAAAGAGCAGCAGCCTGTGCAGACGCCATTACAGACTCTGGAGGGCACCATCGAGCGGTTGACCTACCAGAATGAGCAGAACGGCTACACGGTGGCGCGCCTGGTGCCCATGGGCAAGGCGTACGAGGTGACTGTGGTCGGCTCACTGGGCGGGGTGGCCGTGGGCGAGTTGGTGCGGCTGCAGGGGGTGTGGAAGAGCCATTCCGAGTATGGCCGGCAGTTCGAGGTGCGCTCGTTCTCGGTGCGGTTGCCCGCGACCATCGAGGGCATCCGCAAGTATCTGGGCAGCGGGCTGATCAAGGGCGTTGGCCCGGTGAATGCCGGGCGCATTGTAGACGCCTTTGGCCTGGAGACGCTGGAGGTGATCGAGCAGCACCCGGAGCGCCTGCAGCAGGTGCCGGGGGTGGGCGAAAAGCGCGCCCTGGCGATTGCCCGCGGCTGGGAAGAGCAAAAGCAGATCAAAGAGGTCATGATCTTCCTGCAGGGCCACGGCCTGAGCGCGAGCCTGGCCGTGCGCATCTACAAGCGTTATGGCGATCAGGCACTGACCGTGGTGCGGAATGATCCCTACCGGCTGGCTCAAGAGGTCTATGGCATCGGCTTTAAGACTGCCGACAAGATCGCGCAGGCGATGGGCGGGGCGCTGGATTCTCCGCAGCGCATCCAGGCCGGGTTGCTCTTTGTGCTGAGCACCTTTTGTGATGAGGGGCACTGTTACGCCTGGCAGGATCAACTGATTCTCCGCGCCGCCGAGTTGCTGCAGGCGCCGGCTGAGGCTTGCCGCGAGCAACTGGGGGCGCTTGTCGCCCGCGGGGCGGTGGTGGATGAGGATGGAGCCATCTATCTGCCGCCCTTTTACCAGGCCGAGGTTGCTGTGGCACGCAAGCTGCGTCTGCTCCAGTCATCGCCGCGCGACCGGTTGGAGGCATTCCAGAGTGTAGATTGGGAGCGCGCCTTTGGGTGGCTCTCGGGGCAGAGCGCGCTACAATTGGTCGAAGCGCAGCAGCAGGCGATCCGCATGGCGCTGACGGAGAAGGTGAGCATCCTGACGGGCGGGCCCGGTACAGGCAAGAGCACGATTGTCGGCAGTCTGATCGCCCTCCTGCATGCCAAGCAGGGCACGGTGCTCCTGGCGGCGCCCACTGGCCGTGCAGCCAAGCGCCTGAGTGATGCGACCGGGCTGGAGGCCAGGACGATCCACCGGCTGCTGGAGTATAACCCGGCGGCCGAGAGGGCCTTTATCCGCGACCGCGACAACCCGCTGGATGCCGACCTGATCATCGTTGACGAATGTTCCATGGTCGATATTCTGCTCATGAATCACTTGTTGCGGGCCGTCGAGGCGGGCAGCCATCTGCTGCTGGTGGGCGATGTGGACCAACTCCCCTCGGTCGGGGCGGGCAACGTCCTGCGGGACCTGATCGCCAGCGCCCAGGTGCCGGTGACCCGGTTGGAAACCATCTTCCGCCAGGCCGAGGGCTCGGCCATCGTCATCAATGCTCACCGCATCAATCAGGGGCAGTCGCCCCTGGTCTCGCGCGAGATCAATGACTTTTTCCTTTTCCAGGAGGCCGACCCCGAGCGGGCCGCCGACCTGGTGTTGGATATTGTGGCGGCGCGCATCCCCCGCAAGTTCGGCCTGGACCCCGAAACAGCCATTCAGGTGTTATGCCCCATGCATCGGGGTGCAGTGGGGGTGGCCGAGCTCAACCGCCGCTTGCAGGAACGCCTCAACCCGCCTGCCGTCGGCAAGCCTGAAGTGCCCCACGGCGGGCGTACCTTCCGTCTGGGCGACCGCGTGATGCAGATGCGCAACAACTATGAGAAGAAGGTCTTCAATGGAGACCTGGGCCGCGTGGTGGGGCTTGACCTGGAAGAGCGCACGCTCACGGTCGATTTCGACGGCGAGCGGGTCGAGTACGAGTTTCTGCAACTCGACGAGCTGACGCACGCCTATGCCGCCAGCATCCACAAGGCACAGGGCTCCGAGTTCTCGGCGGTCGTAATCCCCCTCCTGACCCAGCACTATATGATGCTGCAGCGCAACCTGCTCTACACTGGTGTGACGCGGGCCCGGCGCCTGGTGGTGCTGGTGGGCAGCTGGAAGGCCATCGCCATGGCCGTGCGCAACGACCGCATTGCCCAGCGCAACACGCGCCTGGCAGAGCGTATGAGGGAGCCGGAGCCGGCACAGCGCCAGGTGAACGCGTATCGAGTCTAGGGACGAAGAGGACAAAAGGGTAAAAGGCGAAGAGGGTAAAAGGGGAAGGGTGCCCCTTTTACCCTCTTCGCCTTTTACCCTCTTCGCCTCCACGCGGAAAGCGCACCACATCGGCGCTGCAGTGCTCGCAGGCGCGGAACTGGGGGATAAAGGCCTCGCATTCCGCCCGGGCCCGGCGCAGCTCCTCACAAGTGGGGGTAGGCTCCGCGTGCAGCAGACCCGCCGGGATCAGGGGCATGATGTTCATCAGGCGCACGCCCAGGTCGCGCAGCAGGGCGGCCAGGCGGGCGATGTGCGGGCCGTTGATGCTGGGGACGAGCACGGTGTTGACCTTGACGGCGAGCCCGGCGGTGAGGGCGGCGCGGATACCGGCGCACTGGCGCGCGATGAGCAGGTCGGCGGCGGCGCGGCCACGGTAGAGGGTATCGCCAACGCGCACCCAGCGGTAGATGCGTTCACCCACGGCGCCGTCGGGGGCGTTCATGGTGACGGTGAGGGCGCAGACGCCTACCCGCAGCAGGTCGGGAAGCTTTTCCTCCAGCAGGAGGCCGTTGGTGCTGATGCATTTGAGCAGGTGGGGGAACTCGGCGTGCACCGCGGCCAGCGCCTCAAAGGTGCCAGGGTTGGCCAGGGGGTCGCCCGGCCCGGCCACGCCGACCACAAAGCGCTCTTGCGGGTGTTGGTGCGCCAGGTCCCGCACCCGGTCCACGGCCTGCGCAGGCGCCATGAGCTTCTGCGCCCAACCGGGGTGCTGCACGGTGATGTTCGCGCACACGCGCCGCTCACAAAACGCACAGCGGATGTTGCAGCGCGGCGCTACGGGCAGGTGCACGCGCCCTACCTGTGTGTGGGCCCGCTCATTGAAGCAGGGGTGGCAGTGCATGATTTCGCCGGCAGACAGAGTAGACATAGGGATGCCTCCCAACCCAACCGGAAGGGGACAGCTTATTGTGCAAAGACTTACAGCACCGAGGCGGTGCTGCGCAGGCCCAGGTGACGGCGGTAGAGGGCTTCGAGGTCGGCGACGTCCTCCAGGGGCGTCGGGATGACGCGGGAGTTGTTATCGATCACCTGCTGCGCCAGAACGCGAAAGACCTCCGCCTCGGGCGATTGGGGGGCATGCTCGAACACGGTGTGCCCCTCTACCTCACCGGCCTGGATGACCGGGCTGCGCGGGACAAAGTGGATGAGCCGCGTGCCCAGGGCCTCGGCAAATTCGGAGAGCACGGCGCGCTCGAAAGCCTCTTCGCCAGCGCTGTTGCAGAT
>Ga0123519_10009320_pt1 | contig 14804 bp, 12 predicted proteins | sample YelNatPaOPRAMG02_FD_87396 | JGI IMG/M metagenome (GOLD analysis project Ga0123519, IMG submission 87396) | Hot spring microbial communities from Yellowstone National Park - Yellowstone National Park OP-RAMG-02 (version 2) | ecosystem: Environmental > Aquatic > Thermal springs > Hot (42-90C) ...
GCAGGGAACGATGGATGGAATCCTCGTCGCCCCGGTTTCAAGCTACGCCATCATCGCTGGAAAGGTAACAGCTCAAACCATCAGAGCGATGATGCAGGCGTCCATCATCCTAGGCATAGCCATGGCGTTCTTTGGAGTCAGAATCTACGGGAGCCCCCTCCTAATGATGCTGGTGATGATTCTTGGAATCGCCAGCTTCATCGGAATCGGCATAATCGCTACGTGCATGGCCGCTGAGCAGGAAACCGCGATGACATTGCTGATGCTCCTTCAAATACCATCCATGTTCATTTGCAACATAGTATTTCCCATAGAGCAGCTGCCCAACTGGCTTCAAACAATAGGTAAAGCCCTCCCACTTTACTACGCGGCCGACGGGCTTAGGAAGGTTATAGTCCTCAACGCCAACCTCTCTCAAATAAGCTTCGACCTAACCATCCTACTCCTATACTCGATCGTAACCTTAGGAATCGCGATCCCCATATTCAGAAGAAGTTTAACGAGGTGAAGTTAAATGAAAAGTTTAAAAATTAAGCCAATGGTTTTCCCGTTTTTATTGATCTTCCTCTGCCTCCAAATTTTAAGCGTTACACCTGTCCGAGGGCAAGGCATCGGGACTCCGAAGCTCGTAGTGTCAAGCGTTTACTGGGGAGCCAATCCAATGGCGCCGTTGACAGCAAGCCCCGGCGACGAAGGCCTTACACTTTCCATAGTTGTAACCAACGTTGGAGATGATTTCGCGCGAGACGTTAAAGGAACCTTGAAGCTTCAACATCCATTCATACATGAATATTACGTAGACGGCGAAGCGCGTTCAGCTGAGTCGATAGGGAAGATTGCGGGGGACATCGCAGCGGGCAGGAGCTTTACATTACAATACACGTTGAACATAGATCAAAACGCGAAAGAAGGAGTCTATCAACTGTCGCTGGAGTTAACGTATAGAAGCGCTAGAGCTTTACGCGAAACCGCGGAAACGGTTCCCGTGGACGTTCCCATATGGAGGGGGGAGCTTCACATTCAAAGCGTAAGCACGAATCCTCCGAAAGTTTATCCAGGGGACTCCCAGATCGCCTTAACAGTTATCTTGGTTAACTCTGGATTCGGATCCGTGAACAATCTTAAAGTCACTTTAAACGCGCAACATCCCTTTAAGCGGTCTTCAACAGGCTCGGATGAATCCTATATTGGAACGGTTCGACCCAGCCAAGTGGCGCAGGTTAGGTTTCTCCTCGACGTCTCCGAGGACGCTCAGCCTGGAAACTATCCTTTAGAGGTTTACGCCGTTCAAGACTCGAATAAATCGTTAATCGGCGTGTTTTCATTCACCGTAGCGGAGAAAGCCTCCTTCAGAATCGTCGAAGCCACGCCTACAACCGTCAGGTCCGGGGACTCCGGTGTAACAGTTAAGGTTAAAATTAGGAATGAAGGAGGAGTGAAGGCTGAGTCGGTTAGAGTAAGGTTGATGGCTGGAAACTATTTCTCAGGCACCTTATCCGACCTTCTTGGAACGATGAATCCAGGGGAAGAAAGAACCGCCTTCTTTTTAATCGACGTGGACGGTAAGGCGATTCCCGGAGAATACACCGCTGACCTGAGAGTAGAATGGACTCAAGACGGCGTTTACAGCCTAAACGACACCCTACCAATTACGATAAACGTGACTAAACTGGAGCTTCTATCCATGGCCATCCCAGCTGCGATCGCGATATTAGCGCTGCTTGGAGTGGCCGCCTTCCTCCGCAGGCGGAGGAAAACCACATCATAAACCTTTCCTTCAATTTTCTAAACTTCCTTGAGGCGTTGAGAATGCGTAGGCAAGTTACGGCTGCTTTAATCCTCCTACTCCTCTTTTATTCTCAAACAGTAGAGGCCTCAGCGCATACAACGTTGGGAAATCTAAACGGGGAGCCTTCGCTTTACAGATCCAACGACCATGAATTGAACCCAACCAACTCCTTCGCCACCGCGCATGTCCCCGGCCCACTGGCATATGTTTGGCCTGGAAGCGGGCTTAAAATATACCTGGATGATCCAAGACTTCCACCCGGATATCAATCCCCCTTTGAAACCTTCGAACAGCCCCTCCAACTCGCCGCGAACTCCTACTCGCCTGGAGGAGCCATAATGGCTTCAACCCCAACCCTTGACAGCGTTGGAGACCTCATAGTCGCCGTAAACTTTTCCCAGCCAAGGGCCTTTACAACACCTTTGAACCCCTCCCCTACGTTCCGCTACAACAATATTACAATATATATTCCAGCCCCGCTTGTGGACAAGCACGGCGACCTCGTTCAAGACGGATTCGAGCCAGCTGGTACGATAAACTGGGAAGCGGGAGACAGCTCGAACATAGTAACCACGTTAACCGACGATTATGGACGCATACTTGTAACCAGAGCTGATATGAACGATCCTTACGGTCCAGGATGGTGGTTGGTGAGAATAGAGGCTTCGGGAAGGGGAATCGAATTCACACCGGAGCGTGAATGGCGGGAATGGTATTATATTAGAATTAACCAGCTTAAGGCTCCAAGGGTGGCTGGCAGATATTTCTTCAAAATCTTCCTAGGCGACCAATACCCGGTGAGGAGGCAATCCGCTGAGGCGCTTATCAGCTACGCGATGCCTGTGGAAAACTGGCCAGCTTTGCTGGTGAAAGGCGACGCGGACCCCGCCATCATCTATGGCACGGTGATTCATGGCGAGAAAAGCGACCCAAACATTTACGGATCACCTGTAAAGCTTCCAGGAATGGTTCGAGCCGTAGGGCTTGCCTTTAACCCAAAGACCGGAGAATTAACCGACCAGATAGTGGAGGCTAGAGGATATTTTAACGCCTCGGCCAACGGGCATTTCGAAGTTGAAGGCGTCGCTCCCGGCGTGTACGATGTGTACGCGAGCGCGGCCGGCTACCCGGAGAGGTTGATAGCGAGGGAAGTAAAGGTTCGGAAAGGGCAGTCTCTTCGATTGGATATATACTTGAACCCTGGGCCTGAATTACGGGGCCTAGTCTCCTCAAAGGGACCGTTAGGCTCATCTCCATGGAAAACAACGCTCCCAGTCAGCGTCGTCATATACGACAGCGATAACTACATTGAGCAAAACATTGTAAGCTATTCTCCTATAAACCTCACACATGCACCTTACACATCCTATGTTGTCGGCAACACAATCTTCAACCCTAATGGGTTAGTTGCTCCAAACATTCCTAAGCGGATCGCGTTCCCTTGGGAAGGGCCAGTTGGCTACTATGGATACACGGCTCCACCGTCCTTCAAGGATCCTTTCGGGGTCTATAACGGGGTTGGCCCAGCTCAAGCCTGGTGGGTTGATCCAAACGGGTTATGGGATCCCGTTACCAGGCTGGGCTCAGGAGCTGACTTCTTTATATTCCAATTCGGCCAAAGAGGGTATTACGGTGTTCCAACAAAGTTCAGCGGAATGGTTCCTCAAGTGTTCGCCACTTGGATAGATGGGTTAAACCCGGGAGCGTATTTTGTCCGAGTCTTCATAACCGGGTACGTTCAATCGGATGCTTCAGGAGAATTTAACCACGCTTACTTCCAAATCAACGAGCATACAAGCGATGTGAGCGTATCCATCGACCTACGCTCTTCAACCACCATTAACATCACCGTTCACTTCCACCCATTCGCTGAATCCATCGCCGAAGCCCCGATTGGAGGACCTGACCCCGGAAGATTCCTAATCGCAGAGGTCGTTAGCGGAGACGGCTCCCTAACAGCCTTTAACTTCACCTACGTATCAGCCTCAGCGTCTTCAGCGATCCTCCTTCTCAACGGGCTTGGCATGGCTGGCCCGCTTCCTCCCCCAGATCCAAGGGCTGGCCTAAAATACTCCCTCTTCCGCTACCGTGGATTGCGAGATTACGGCATACCTCCCGGCTCCTACGCGGTTAGATTATACATGAGGGGGTACATTCAAGCTAACCCTCCAGCCTCAACGCTTGAAGATTTAAACTGGCCCCTCGTATTCTCCGCCTCGCTAAACGGGGAATCATCCCTCAGCGCTCACATGTTCAGAGGAGGAGGAGTAAACGTCACGGTAATTTCAACAGATTGGCAGAAACCTTGGATAGATCGTCCATGGACTTGGAACAACGCTCCAGTATCCATACTATTATATGATGTGGCGTCAAGAAGCTTCGTTGACGTCATCTACTATTGGAACCCGATTAAACATTCATGGAGTATTCCATTCACCAACTCTATGTATTCAACTCTTCCATGGCCAGGTTGGAAGACGATGTTTGGAGCTGGAGCAAGCATGACGGTCACCAACGGCTCATCGATCCTTGAAAGGCTTGGCCCAGACTTGCCTTTGAGGCCGTCGCCTCTTCCAGATCGAAGCGTGACCACAAACATGTTCATTCAAACATTCTACCACGCAGGCTTCCTATACACTCCTCTAACCTATAGAGGGTTAAACTACGAATCTAAGGTTGCGCTTTACCCAGGTTTTTACGCGGTGACAGCGTGGTCTTACGGTTATGTTCAAGAAGGCGTCTCCACGCTGGGAGATTTGGGAAAAGAAATCGTACCTGTAAGCATGGGAGCGATTTCAGATCTAAGCCTACGATTGATTAAAGGCGTTGAATTCAACATCACCGTAATTTTCAGGAAAGAGGGTCTTCTCACATCCCTCCCCTACAACATGTCCATGCGAATTAGAATATACGATGAAAGAGACATGCTTGTAGCCGCAGCCTCCACCTCCCTAGACGCTGGCGCCGCCTTATCGGCTGATGGCGTTGGCTTCTACGCCGATGGGAGAAAAGTAGGGTTATCCGGTGGGGCAACCCCCCCGATACCGGCGGGCACCACCATAGTGGAGTATAAAAGGTTAGCTGGGCTTTTCAGCTACGTGGATCCAAGCTTGGGAGAAGCCTTAAGGCGGGCGACGCTTTTCCCCAGCGACCACGGCGTTTGGGGAAGCTCCATCCAACCGTTAGATGGCGCCTACAATGGAGCTTGGACCATCATCGTCGAATTAGTCAACTGGTATCAGCCTTCAACATTTTACCCCCCTTCACCGGCTCTGCTTCAAGGCGAAACCCACCTAACCAACTTAACCTTCCTCCTCCCATACAACCATCTTGGACCATTCGAGCAGAGAACCGCTATCATCGTTTCAAACGCTAAGCTGGGCGAAGCAAAATCGATAACACTAGGCTTGGATCAAAGAGGACTTCTAAGCGGCCTCGTATCCGCCTTCAACTGGTGTGGTGAAACCAGAGGGGCCAGCTGGATCACCGTAAGCGCTAAACGTGACGGAGAAATCTACATCGTGTATTCTTGGGATGGCAGATATGAAATGTATCTACCAGCTGGAACATACGAGGTTACTGTGGAAGGCGTGGAATTCGCCGCTCAAACCATAACCTTAACAATCCCTGATGGTGGAAACGTAGCCTACAATTTCCTTTTGGAGCAAAGCGCGTTCAACATTCCAGAACGCTTCATCAATTTCCCACCCATCGCCATCGCTGCTCCATTGTTCCTTACCGTTGGGTTAAGTAAGCGACGGTTAAACATTAAACGGAAATTATTATGAACTTCGGAGAAGTACCTAACCCTATAGCCTCAATCGACCTTGGACATTCGACCTTGGAATGGAGCTGAGTTAAGCCTGTATTGGGAGAACCTTCGATCAAGCCTTACCGTGGTGGATCTGGAAGATTTAAGTTTGCTTTTAATTTAACGTAGTGCTGAGTTGAATGAAACAAATTTCAGCGGTGAGAAATAGTAATCCTACTTTCACCTTTTAAAAATCATGGAAATTAGAAACATAAAAGCGCTGGAAACGATGATTAATGGGCCAGCTGGCAACGAGGTCAGTTGAGAAAGGAAAATTCCGGAAGTTGAGCTTAAAATGCCGAAACTCAAAGATAAGAATTTATATTGGGTGAGGCTTTTAGCCAAATTCCTTGATGTAACGGCGGGTATCGCGACAATCGCCGCGGTTAAAAGTCCACCAACAACCTTTACTCCTAAAGCAACAATTAAAGCGATCAGCATAAGGTAAACCAAATTGTACTTTCCAACATTAATTTTTTGAGATTTCGCTAAATCCTCTGAAATGTTTATTAAAGTCATTTTAGAATAGATTTTTCCAACAATAAAAAAGGTAAGTACGCATAAGATGATGGAAGAAACTGCGTCATTAAATTGAATGCTTAAAATATCTCCAACCAAGGCAGTTTCTGCCTGTTCAATTGGCAAAAAGAAAAAGGCAACTGCGACGCCTGTGGCAAAAACAACCGCGGTTAAAGCTTCAGGTGGCAGCTTCGTCCTCCTTTCAAAAACCCATATTAAAGTTATCCCCAAAATAACAAATGGGAAAGCCCCTAAAGAAATGTTAAATCCATAAATTAAAGCTAAAGCGATTCCAGGCAGGGCTAAATGACCTAAAGGACCGGCAGTTAAAGACATTCTCTTCGGCAACATCAATGAGCCCAAGTAGCCAGCGGCTCCCCCAATGAACATTCCAGAAAGTAAGCTGAGAAGAAACCGGCTCACGGCGTTTCACCCTGTTTATGTTTATGCTGGTAAAACTTTACCGGGCTTGCGTAAAGATTTGAAATCGCCTTCGGAGTTAGCTTTTCTTTCGGCGCACCGGTACAAAACATCCTCTTGTTCAAGCAGAGAACTTTGTCGGCTAATCTGTAAACTATTGATAGCTCATGGGTAACAAATAAAACTGTTAGATTCTTATCTACTTTTAACCTTTCGAGAAGGGTATAAACTGATTCTTGGCCTCCAATGTCAACGCCTGCTAAAGGCTCATCAAAAAGCAGAACGTTAGGATCTGAAGCTAAAGCCCAGCCGATTAAAATCCTCTGAAACTGACCAGAGGACAAATCCCCAACCTTCTTCCATAAAAATTCATCTTCCAAGCCAATTAACCGCAAAATCTTCTTCGTTTCACTTTCTGAAACGTTTTTCAACTGGAAAAACTCTTTAACATTCAAAGGTACATCTTTTATGAACGGCAACCTCTGCGGAACATAGCCGATATTAACTCTCTTCTCCCACTTCACCACACCTTTAAACGGAATAACTCCAAGCAATACCTTCAGTAAAGTTGTTTTCCCAGCGCCATTCGGCCCTAAAATCGCTAAAATCTCCCCCTCATGCACGTTAAAAGATAAATCTATGAGAACGCCTTCCCCATTCAATTTCACATTTAAATTTTCAACCCTTAAAACAACATTTCCCATTTTCCAAATCCTTCATTTTAAACTGAAACAACCTATTTCCTAATCTTCTTCGATTTAAAGTTTCTTGGAATTACCTGACGTCAGCTTCGCTCCATATATATGTATACGTTTTTCAGCCTTTTATTTACCCCTTGCAAAGATAATTGAATTTGAAACTGTCGCGGAGGGATTCTTCCATGCAATGTTCCGCCTCCTCGGCTTTTTCAGCTTGGCGTTAAAGCCAACTTCAACCTCTCTAGCGACCTACGCTACAATACTTAAGTTACGATTCTACTCGTTAAGGATTATGCTTACCCTCCATTAGCTTTTCAAACCCCTCCCCTTCGCCCTTTAAAGTGAAATGCGATGAACACTTATGTAAATGGGGTATTCTATGCTTTGAATACTGGAATACTAAGACTGAAAATGTAAGCCAAAATGCTCCCAGAAAATATCCCCCTAAAACATCGCTAAGCCAATGAACATTGAGATATATTCTGCTAAAGCCTAAGATGAGAGCTATTGCCGCAAGAAACATGTTGAACAATAATTTTGCTTTTAAAGATTTCCAACGTTGCCATCCAATGTATGTAAGCAAACCGAAAAAAACTGTGCAACTTGCAACGTGGCCGCTGGGGAAAGAAAAGCCTTCCTCAAACATCAAGCCATTTAACGGCCTTGGAGAATGAACTAGCACTTTGACTACTTGAAGCATTACAGTGTTCCCAACCATGGTTCCCATCATTAACGCACTTTTCCCCTTGGAACTCTTATAAAAAAGAATTACAGCCATCAACGTAGAGATCGCAAGCAAAACGGGAGTGTCAAAACCGTACGCAAGCATCTCAGCCATCTGCGTGAACCAGCTTGCGTGAATTAAATGTGACCATGAATTCACGTTCATATCCAATGTTCTTAAGCTGTCTTTTAAATAAACTAGGGTTAAAAAGCCGAGTAATGAAAGTGAGGAAACAAACTGAATTATCCGGTGGCCTTTAATTTTCACATGCATGTTTCCGCCTCGTAAATTGAAGGTTAGCGGCGAGTAGGTTCACTTTTCTTTGGCTATCATGACTTCTGTGGCTTTTATTACGGCTTCAACTCTGTCATTCACTTTGATGTTCAAGTCTTCAACCGCTTCCGTGGAGATGAGCGCTGTTATGGTTGTTGGCGCGTCTACCTCCACCTTTACCTTGGATACGACATCGCCTTTCTCAACGCTTTTAACAACGCCTTTCAACCTGTTCCTTGCGCTTATCTTCAATCCAACCCCCTCCCAATACTCTTTATCGTGCAGAACCTCGCCCACATAATTTTCAACCCTACCATACTCTTTAAGTAGGCGTTCCCCTAAAGTGGTAAGCTTAGCTCCGCCGCCTGCTTTTCCGCCTTTGAACGTTTCAACCACGATCTCCCCTACAGTGCTCTTCACTCTGGCGAGATAGTTCCAGACATATCTGTAGGACATTCCAAGTTTTTCCGCTGCCTTCGAGATGGATTTCTCGTCCTTAATGGCCTTAAGGATTGCGGCGCCGCCGCTACCTAAAATTGGCATTCCCCTGTATTCGAGCCAAATTTTCGCTGTGGGCTCTATTCTGCGCCGTGTAGGCATACGATATTTATTAAGCCAATACGCTTATAAACGCGTAGCAGTAACGATATGCGCGATCGTACATAACGGTGTTCAAAAATGGAAAAGCCGTCGAAAATCTTAACCACCATCCTCATACTAGTGATAGCGGTTATCGGCTCACTCCTCTATGAGCAATATGGAAACTCTCAAAAATCCATCATCGTATTAGCTACGACTACGAGCACTTACGATTCTGGACTACTAGACTACTTAACACCTATCTTTGAAAGTAAATACCCCGCTAAAGTTCATGTAATTTCAGTTGGAACCGGCCAAGCCATAGAAACCGCCAAAAGAGGCGACGCAGACCTCGTGCTCGTCCATTCAAGACAACTTGAACTCGAGTTCGTAAACAGCGCCTACGGCGTCCACAGAATCGGCGTAATGTATAACGACTTTACAATAATCGGCCCCACAGATGATCCGGCGGGAATAAACGGTTTGAAAAACGCCACTGAAGCCTTCCGCAGAATCATGGAAGAAGGCGTTAAAGGCAGAATCCTATTCATTTCACGTGCAGACAAATCGGGCACACATACGTTGGAACTAAGCATATGGGGCAAGCTTGGAATGACGCCTTCAAACAAAACTCAGACATGGTATCTGGAAGCGGGTGCAGGCATGGGAACAGTGCTGCGCATGGCTAATGAGAAAAAAGCTTACACACTTACCGATAGGGCCACATGGACATCATTCAAAAAACAGTTGACAAACCTGAGGATTCTAGTCGAAGACGACGCTGTCCTCCTGAATCCTTACGCGATAATACTTGTGAACCCGGAGAAATATCCCCGAAGAAACTATAAGGGAGCCCTCACATTGGCTAAATGGATAATCTCCGAGGAAGGCCAAAACCTCATAGAAAACTACAAGAAAGAGGGTGAAACTCTGTTCAAACCTATTGCCCGAAACATTGAATTGGCCCGAACTCTAGGTTTTCCAGAGCAGGAAAAGGAGCTTGCATGGTATGATGCTCAAAAAACTTGACGCCTCCACACCCTCTTTTTTAAGCGATGAAAAATAACCGTGGCCGGGGTGAACGTCGTGTTTGAAAACACTTTTTGGATGGAAATTTTGAACATAACATTCCTGTCATTGAGGGTTTCGGGAACAGCGGTTTTAATAGGGTCGTTGATAGGCATACCGATTGGAACAGTTCTAGGGTTTAGACGGTTTAAAGGAAAGCGCACATTGATGCGTTTTGTGGATATTATGTTAAAAAGCATCATAAACACTTTTATGGGTTTACCGCCTGTCGCGGTGGGGCTTGCAGTTTACCTATTACTAACCGCATCTGGGGTGCTTGGCTGGCTAGGGCTATTATATACGCCTACCGCCATGATAATAACCCAGGTGATAATGGCCGTCCCCATCATTATCGGCGTTACAATGTCCGCCGTTGGAAGCGTTGAAAAGGCGGTAAGGGAAAGAGCGTTATCCCTCGGCGCGACGGAAGCCCAAGCTGCATGGTTAATATTAAGGGAGGCGCGAATGGGAGTTTTAACTTCAATCATTGTGGCTTTCGGCGCGGCGATTTCAGAGGTTGGCGGCATAATGATTACAGGAGGCAACATTAGATGGTGGACGCGAACGTTGACAACCGCCATCGTTGTTGAAACGGAGTTGGGCAATTTCGCCATGGCGATAACCCTCGGAGCCATTTTACTATCTACAGCTTTCATAATAAACCTGGCGTTAACGATTGTTCAGCTTAAGGGGGCGGGGAGATAGTTGCCCACGGTAGAAGCGCGAAGCCTTTTTAAAGAATATTCCGGAAGACAAGTTTTAAAGAATGTTAGTTTTATGGTTAAAAACGGTGAATTTTACGTTTTCGTGGGTCCAAACGGAAGCGGGAAAACCACACTCCTTAGAATTCTTGATTTACTTGATGAGCCTACAAGCGGCAAAATACTGCTTGACGGAGAACCCGTAGATTACTCCGCGAAAAATAAGGTGGCTTTACGCAGAAAAATAGGAATGATTTTCCAGCAGACAGTTCTCTTTAACATGAGCGTCTTCGACAATGTAGCATACCCTTTGAAGGTTAGGGGCGAAGATAAACACAGCATTAAACAGAAGGTTAACGCGACGCTTGAAATCATGCAGCTAGGCGGCTTCGAGCACAAAAACGCGTTGGCCTTGTCAGGTGGAGAAGCTCAGAGAGTGGCCATAGCCCAGGCTTTAGTAACGGAGCCTGAGCTGTTACTCCTCGACGAGCCTACGGCGAACATCGATCCTAGAAACGTCTCCATAGTTGAGGAAGCTCTTTCCCACGTCAATAGAGAAAAGAAAACGACGGTGATTATGACGACACATAACATGTTTCAAGCGGAAAATTTAGCGCATAGAATAGCGGTTCTTAATGAGGGAAAAATAGAGTTAATTGGCACGTTTCAAGAGGTCTTTGGAAAACCGTCAAAAACGGTTAAAAGCTTCGCCAGCTTGGAGAACGTTATCCGAGGCGTTTCAAAAATCACAGCTGAAGGCACATCGATTGTAGATATTGGCGATGGCTTACAGATTGAAGCGTCGTTTAAAAAAGCTGGAAACGTATTGTTGCATGTACCTCCGGAAGACATTATCCTCTCAATTCACCCATTCAAATCAAGCGCGAGAAACATTTTTGAAGGCAGAATAGTGCAGATATTCGATATGGAGCATACGGTAAAGTTAAAGGTAAAAGTTGGAGCGGCCAAAACTTTCACCGTTCAAATAACTAAAAGGTCGTTCAATGAGATGCGACTTAACATAGGTTCAAAAGTCTTTATGGCGTTTAAAGCATCATCAGTCCAAACAAACTGAAACATCTTCGAATTACAATTTCCTTTAGGAGCAAAGCGCATTCAACATTCCAGAGCAATCCTCCAACTTCACCTTTAGCCATAATTATTCCACCACTCATCCTTAAAATTATAAGCCGTTTCTCACACGTGAAACATTAGATGCGTAGCGCTCAGCGTCTATCACTTCTCTCATGATTTTCAACATCAGATTTGAACTAAATTTTCATGGTATTTCTTATGTTTTCTCCCGTCTCTCTACTCCCCTTCAAGTTTAGTGATGTCGTTTCTCCCACCTTAGGGTTAAGCGCAACTCACTTTTAATCAGGGCTCTGGGAAATTCCCCCAAGCTATGAATCCTAGACCACTTACTGGACTACAAGCTAAACGACTTCACTAAAAAAGAGATCATAGAAGCTTTAGGGATGAGCAAGCTCACCTTCTATAAGTACTTCAAGGATCTAGAAGAGCTTGGCTTAGGTATCCCTTCAAGGAAAATTGGAAGAGCAACGCTGTATAAGATCAACCCTAGAAAACCCAATGGTTAGGATGATTATCCAGTATGAAACAAAGCTATCGCTTCGGATAGTTGAACAAGAAGTGGAAAAGATGAAGAAACCGGCAACAGCAACATAGCTATTCCCCCCGATTCGCAGCTCGGTCTGAAATTCCTAAATCCATAGTCGGATGGTCGTTGAAAAAAATATTCGTCGCACGTTTGAGCAAGGATGCATGACGGGCCTTTCCGCCGCGGAGCCGGCGACGCCGAGGAACGCTGATGCGAGGCTGTTAAGCTCCGGATGGTTAACCTTATAGAGGCTGAGCATAATCCATTTTGGAGGCGTGAAAGCGGGATGACGTTTGCTGTGAAAGCGCTGAGCGTCGCCGCCAGATAAAGGAGTGTTTCCCCAGAATCACGTTTAATCTTTCACCTCCCCCATCAAAATTAGACAGGTTATTTTAACCAAGTGGTTTAACGTGTTGAGGTAACCGGCATCCCTATAATGCTTTGAATCGTTTTCCGTCTCTCCCTCCGTTTAATCGCGTATAAAGAGCTTTCATATATGATGGCCCATGGGGCGAACACCATTAGGGTGGTTATAGGTGTAGGGTCAGGTGTTACAATGCTGGCGACGATAAAGAAGACTACGTAAACGTATTTCCTAGTGCTTGAAAGTTGACCGTAGTTGACCATGCCAGCTTCAGCTAGGAGAATTAGGAGAAGCGGGGAGATGAGGGTGAGTCCAGTCGCCAAGATGAGGATTACAACGATTGAGAAGAACTCGGAGACTTCAAGCATTGGAATGGCTCCAGTGCTGAGAATAAACCATAATAAGACCTTGAAGGTTATCGGTAGAACAAGCTTGTAGGCAAGAACCGCCCCGAAAAACATTAGGCCAATGAAGGGCACAATGATCTTGAACGCCCATTTTTTCTCGTGGGGAAGCAACGCGGGGTTGAAGAACATGTACATTTCGTAGCCGATGATGGGTGAGCTTAAAATAACACCTATCAGCCCCGACATCATCATGTACATGTATACCGTGTCACCGATGTTGCCCGCGATCAATACAACCCCTGGCGGCAGTAGGTCACGCTTCATTTTCTCCATGATTAACGAGATGATTGGCGTGTAGGTCATGGATGTGAAGAAGTCCTTAAAGCTTACAGGCCAGAAAGCCGCTAGGAATCCAAGCGATAAAATGGAGATGAGGATGATTCGAAGCCTTGTTAAAAGCTCCACCGTATGCTCCATCAACGTCATACGCTTTTCTTCAACACCTCTCGTAGAAGGTCACCTCTAAACAACATGGTGTGGAAGCTAAATTGAAGGTTCACGCGCCTCTACGGCTTTGTTTCACAGGGTCTTCCGCGTTCCCCTTCTCCCCATGCTTTTCGCGACAATTTCCTCGGAGATTTGAGCCATCGTCTTTCCCTCAGTTTCTATGCCCAGCCTTTTCGCTGTTTTTATAAGCACTTCCCCTTCGCTTCCCTCGTCTGAAGAGGCCTCCAGGGAAGGGAATGCTCCCCCTGATGTAGCGCCTTCAGTGGCGCTTCGATACTGTCTGATGGCTTCACCGATGCCTTTAGCGAGCTCCGGAAGCTTCTTCGGCCCAAAGAGGATGAGGACAACGATGAGAATTAACGCGATCTCCCAGGGACCTATGAACGCCATTATTCCTCGCCTCTAACCTAGGTTGAATTGCGGGACGATTTAAACGTTGCCGATTAAAGTAGTACTACTAATCCAGGTAAGGTTTAAATCATCGATGACGCTGTTTCCTGAAACAGTGGAAATACGCTCCTTGAGAGAAGGAAGGGAAGCCATGAAGCCTCAAACCGTGATCGGTGGAATACTCCTCATAATCGGGTTTTTAATGTTTCAAACAGGTATATCCATCGCTTTAGAGCAAATACCCTACACCCTAGACTTCTTAAAGCGGTTTACGGAGATTCTGCAACTTAACCTGAAAACCCCTACAGTCATACTACTTTTCGAATACGTAGGTGGCGCCATCGCCATCATAGGCTTCCTCATATGCGTTTCAGGCCTAACCTCAAAGGAACCCGTACCCCTCCCCTCGACGAGCCTTGAAAAAGGAGGCGGACTTTTAGAGGAGGGTCTCCTCGGAGGAAGCCTCTTCACATCGGAGCCAACGTTGAAATGCAAGTACTGCGGTGCTGAAATCGATCAAGGCGCCGTCTTCTGCCAAAAATGCCATCGAGCATTGATATGATAAAAAATTCGCTTCACGGCTTAAATTGGCCACCCGTTTAAAAGACTACTGGAAATAAGCGGTTACCGCTCAAAAGCGACGCCGTTCACCTCCCCTCTAGACATGTTGAACATAAGAGGAAAATGGAAAAATTAACCCCTCCCTCCATACCGTCTGGCCTCAGCCTTTAAAGGAGAGATCCGGCGTCAACCTGCAACACGAGGGCTGGCTTTAAACCCAAGCTTTTCGAAGAATAAAAAGCCCCCATCTATCTTTCTCAGCGCATCTTGGATAAGCGGCTAAAGAAGATGGATTGCGGGTTGATGAAACTCTCTAGGCCATTTTTTGGAAAGCGCTTTAAACCCAGTTTCGAAATCAGTTCCCGAGGAGGTTTGAGGTCAAGGTCGGCGGGGAGATATTGGCTTTACACAACCCCTTACATGATCGGAGGC
>Ga0123519_10009328_pt1 | contig 14797 bp, 16 predicted proteins | sample YelNatPaOPRAMG02_FD_87396 | JGI IMG/M metagenome (GOLD analysis project Ga0123519, IMG submission 87396) | Hot spring microbial communities from Yellowstone National Park - Yellowstone National Park OP-RAMG-02 (version 2) | ecosystem: Environmental > Aquatic > Thermal springs > Hot (42-90C) ...
ATGATATATTCTACACTGACCTTGTGAGATGGTTTAACAAAAATCTCCCCAAAGACGCAAAGGTTACTTTTTTGCCAAACAATAAAGAATATATCCGCTCCGCCCCTTACTACAAGAGAGATAGGATCCTGCGGGAGGATATTCGGATCACCGACCTCTCCGCCGCCGATTATCTCGTACTCACCCACGAAGAGAGATGGAGTGAATATCCACAGATCTACAACACCTACAAGAAATACCCCGCACTCTACGAAATATCCGCCGAGAATGTCCCACTACTCACAGTCTATAAATTGAGATAATCGCTCAATATGAAAAATATTCTCGAAAAATTATTGCTATGATTACAGATAGAGAAACCAGTTTCGTTTATATCTCTGACAGACTTGAAGCAAAATACAGAGATTTTTACTTGAGACTTACATCTGAATTCAATGAATCAAAAATTCCTTACGCAGTCCTCAAGGGCACGGCTGATATCTGGGCCGCCGATTATATGCCCATTCAGGTGAACAGGAAAAAATTCGTCCAGTTTGTCTATAGTCCAGATTATCTAATCAATTACAAAAAATATCGAAAGCTTATAACCAAAGATGAGACAGTTCGTAAAAATATCAATCTTACAACAGTCCCTTCCGACATAATTATTGACGGCGGAAATGTTGTACGCGGCAGGTCCTGGGTGATTCTCACCAACAAAATATTTATCGAAAATGAAAAAAATTATACAGAGAAAGAGTTGCTGCGGAAATTGAGGAACCTATTCGAGGTCGACAAAATCATTATAATTCCAGCCGACCGTGAGGATATCTTTGGACACGCAGATGGAATGGTGCGGTATTTCACAGATGATACTGTTCTTATCAACGAGTATCCGAGGACGAAGGATAGAGAGTTTCAATTAAATTTACGAATGTACTTGCAAAATGCAGGGCTCGATTACATTGAAATCTCTTATAATCCTTACAACAACAAGAAAATGATCGAGGCTCATGGAGTCTATATCAACTTTTTACAACTCGAAAATTATATTCTATTACCGACCTTTGAATTAAAAGAAGATGATAAGGCTGTAAGGCTGTTTGAAGAACTATTCAAAGGGCAGAGAGTTAGAACAATCGCTTCGAGAGAGATTTCAAAGGATGGCGGAGTCTCGAATTGTATAACCTGGAACATTATGGTGTAAAGAGATTTCGTCGAATACATTGAATCGAAATTTTCTGTAGTGTAAATATTTTTCTTCTTATACTGATATGAATGTTTATTCTTCTCCCTTTCTAATTTTACCCATTATCTCCATAGATAAATTTAAGAATAGATCTTTTAAATCCTTGATATTTATCTCTTTTATCATCACTACTGGCAAATCATTTATGCTCTCGGGATATTCCTTAATTTTATGGAGAGCAACAGCAAGCCAGTATAGATCAAAACCGGGATCCTTTTGCTTTGCAAGTTCTGTAAGTTCCCAGAAATCTTCAGTATTTGTGATAAGAAACAGGTCTATTGCATCCCTCGGTTCTGCTCTTCTAAAAAAAGCAAGAAGATTATCAACAACAAGATCCTTATAATCATTAACCAGTACTCCAGCATCTGATTCAAGAGGCTTTTCAAACCTGAAAGGTGAATCAAGAGCCAGTTGAACTCTCGTGCTTTTTTCTTTATCCGTAACCTCAAATTCGACAAAGGACTCAAACCTCCTTATAACTTTAAGAGAAAAACATTTTTTAATCTCCTCTTCAAAGGCATAGGAAAATGGAATAATAATCCCCTTTTCCGCAGTAAAAATATCAAGGTCAAATGATTTTCTATGGGCCAAATAAAATTCCGCCAGTGCTGTACCCCCTGTTAAATAGAACATTCTACTATCTGAAATCCTCGAAAAAATATGTGAGATTTCTCTCTGTAAATCTGTGATAATTCCTTTACCCCTGAGAAGCAAAGTAGTCCTCCCACAGAGATTTTATGTCTTCTGGAAGTTCAAGTTTATAAAGTATGTTTCTTATTTCTTCCCAGTCAAGATCAGCAACATCTTCCGCCCTTCCACTAACTAACACCTGTTTTATGTACCATCTTCTCTGCAATATCTCTTTCAGTGGACCAGACAATATACCTTTTGGGTTTTATTCTCATTCTGTTACCTCATAAATATCAATACTTCTTTATCTCTACCTGCCTTTACAGCCTGCAATTAATATTACCTAAATCTCCAATTGTGTCAATGATTGAATTAAGTTATGCAGCATAGACTTCAAGACAGGTATATTCCCACTCTGAAAATAATTACAGGTCTCTGAGAAGAATATGAGAGAATAATGGTCTGCATATCAGAAAACTGCTTTCAGTAAGAACAAAATTAGATAGCAAAGATTATTTCCCCACACAGAATCTCGAAAAGATGTTGTTGTATATATCCTCTTCGAGATTCTTACCAAGGAGTGATTCGAATTCTCTCTTTACAAGATTCAACTCGAACAACACCATATCGGCGACACCATTATTTTCTATTACATCTATCGCCCTATTGATCCCATTGCGAATATTCACAAAATGGTCATACTGCCTCTGATTGAAAATCAGGGAATTTAGCGTTGTATCTATCCTCTCACCAATAAAGTGCTTTATACCCTCTACCAATTCTTTGAGCCCCCGATCGTACTTTGCGCTGATATAATAGACATCTTTATAATGTTCAATTCTGAATTCGGGATTCAGGTCTATCTTATTGACGACCAGAATTGCCCTATCTATATTGTCGTGGAATATCTCGACATCATCTCCGCTCATACCCTTTTCCACATCTATCATATAGAGTAGCAGGAATGCCTTTTCTATCTCCTCTCTCGTCTTTCTCTGACCAATCAACTCCACCTTATCACTGGTCTTCCGGAGCCCCGCAGTATCCACGAATCGAATCGGGATGTTCCCCAAGAATGCTCTTCTATCTACAATATCTCTCGTAGTCCCTGCTATCTCTGTCACGATCGACCTCTCCTCACCAATGAATCTATTGAAGAGTGAGGACTTACCTACATTACTATTGCCGGCAATTACCACATCAACACCATCTACAAAACACCTTACCCTCTCATAATCGGAGATCAATTCACCTATTCTTTTAAGCAAAGACCTAAGTGAAGTAACCACCTTTCTGACCTCGTACAACTCTTCCTCAACGAACTCCAAATCCGTTATTAATTCACCGAGGATATTCAAGAAGTTTTCATATAGAGAATCGAACTCATCCGAGCTCTCACCCATCAACCCATTCAGGGAAGAATCGATGGCTCCTGTATTCTCTGCCTTACAGATGGCATCTATAGCCTCAGCCTTGGTCAGAGACAGCTTCCCGTTCAGAAGTGCCCTAAATGTAAATTCACCGCCCTCTGCTATTCTGAATCCAAGAGATGATAAGAATCTCAGAATCCTCCTTATATTTGCCACACCACCGTGGGAGAATATCTCCACCATATCCTCGCCGGTGTATGAACGGGGTGAGATATATTTTACGAACATTATCTCATCCAGCAGACTTCCTCCACTATCCCTGAGCAAGAACCTTCTGATTCTATTTGGCTCAACCTCGTTTATCGGCAATACCTCTTTCAATAGAACAAAGGTATCAGGACCAGAAATCCTGAATACGGCTATTGCTGACCTGTTTTCTGCCGTTGCAAGTGCAACTATGTTATCCTTCAGATTCATCGGGGACACTACTCATAAAACAAGAGAAATATGAATCAATTTCCGGACTCGCGATCACAGTAGAGCCTTATCAATATTTTCGACCAAATTCCATAAAATTTTGGATCCTCTCATACTAATTTATCGCCCTAATCAAAATCACAATAAACAACCAAAAAGAACCCAAAAAGATTTACGCAGAACAGATTTGGTTCTAATAATACTTATCAAAACAACATTTCCAAAAGAATAATATTTACCACAACCTTTATGGGTAGATTTATACCCACCTGATGCGGTGACAGGTAGGACGAGTGCCAAGTAGAGTGCCAGGTAGATTTCGAGCATATACAATCCTCCATTCCACTTCTAACTCCTTGATATTATTGGCATTTTTTCAAAAAGTGACAGGTACAATTCTTCCAATTCTTCACAATCCTTCCCCCCTTTGCTCACATATTCGGAAAATCAACCCGAAGGTCCGATGACTTATTATAGCGTTTAGGCTATTGTTTTTTATCAGGGATTAATAGAAGAACTTTGCCTTGTGAGTCAATCTCACCTTTCCCTGATCATCTACCTTGTAGATCATTACGGTCTGTGAATCACCGTGGTCCTTTACAGATACAAATGTATCCGGAGCCAGTGATACGAGGGAATTGGTATTTGTTTGCTGTGGTTTTGGCATCTGTGTCAATACAGTTCCAACGGCTGGCTGAGGTTGCTGGGTCTCGACAGTCTGTGGTACCTGTTGTACCTGAATTCCCTGTGCATAGACAAAGACCGCAAGAAGCAGAATAGCAAGCAGGAAAGCCATAAAAAGTAGTTTCTTATTCATATCTCTTACCTCCTCTATTTCCTCTTCGAACATATTGCCTTTTGTTGTTGTTGTGCGGTCGGGTATTCTTTTCTACATATAACTTCCTCTGCAATCCCTCTCCCTCTGAATGTGTGGAAATACCTCTATCTCGCCCTATAGCAGAGTGAAAAACCTTTCTCGATTTCGAATCCATACCACCAACCGCAATCGTCCTATGAGACTTCTCCACCTTCTCTTTTATCTCCTTTGCCATCTCCACAAGGTCGAGATTGGAATCCGAGGGTTTTTCTGCAATGAATATACTGATTCGCTTATTGCCTGCACCTTCACGAATAGCTACGAGATTCAGGAGATACTTGATGGAGTCGATGGTGTGTCCTTTCCTGTTCAGAAATATAGAACCCTCGTCGAGCGCCGCCCTTACAATGAACTTTCTCTCCTCCTCGGTTATCTCTATCTTTCCACTCTCACCAAGGTGATTCAAAAGACCCTCGAAGAACTCCATAAGTTTCTTAGAGGCATTACCATTGGAGGGAGCCTTAGCCTTTGGCGGCTCTGCCTTCTGTACCACCGGTGTCTCCTCGTCAATATCGGCGGGTCTTGGGCTGACCTCTATGACTATCTTCTGTCCAAGTCCCAAAAAGCCACCTGACTCCCTTACGATGTCATAGATGAACTTGTCCTTTGTGATACCAAGTTCCTTTTCAGCCTTTTCGATAGCATCTTCGATCGTTTTGCCTTCAAAAACCTTCTTTGAGAAATGATTCACTTTTTTTCCTCCCGTAAATCTTTGGTTTGATTAATTGGTTTTACATTGGTCTTATTCATATAAATCTGGTGCAATATAGACAGCACCGAACTCACAAATATATAAAGAGTCAGCCCCGATGGAAGTGATATCATAATAAAAGTCAGGAATATCGGCATAAAGTACAACATAACCTTTGCCTGCGCACTATCCATAGTCGAAGGGGTTATCTTCTGCTGCAAAAATGTTCCAACGCCCAGTAGAATAGGTAGTATATAATATGGATCCTTGGAAGAGAGGTCATTTATCCAACCGGGGATGAATGCAGCCTGATAGAGTTCAACAGAATTGGAGAGCATCCTGTAAAGGGCAAACCAGATGGGCATCTGAAGCAGCATCGGGAGACAACCCCCAAATGGGGATACACCATACTCACGGTAGAGCTTCATCATCTCTTCGTTCAGTTTGTCCTTGTCATCCTTGTATTTTTTCTGAAGTTCATCGATCTTGGGCTTTATCTTCTGCAATTCCTGCATAGATTTCATCGACTTCTGTGTAAACGGGATAGATATGAGTTTGATAATTATTGTCAGAAATATAATTGCAATTCCATAATTGCCAACGATGGAGTTGAAGAAGTTCAGGAGATATAGAAGAGGAATACACAGGACGGCGAGCCAGCCAAAATCTACGGACCTCTCGAGTTCGGAATCCATCTTCTTCAAGAGTGAATACCCCTTTGGTCCCATATAAAGTCTATATGAGAATGTTGCCTCACTACCAGCGCCAGATGATATCTCAGGATATACAAGGGATACAGTATAATTGTACTTGCTATCGGAATTCATCCTGCAGAGAGACACCTTCTGTTCGACAGGCATTACAGCAGAGATAAAATATCGAGATGTGGAGGATATCCAGTTGAGTTTACCCTCTTGGGACTTGGATATCATCCCCTTCTTCAAATCCTTACCATCTACAATTACTTCATTGACAAGACACTCCGGATAATAATAGTACTCAATACTGCTGTCGAGGTCCTTTTGAGCCAGTCCACCTTTCAAAGCCGAATCATATAGATTTATTACCGGCTTGAAGGAGAAATTATTGTCAGTTTTATTCAGGACAGTAATCTTCAAAGAAAGTTCATAGTCCTTTACTATCCTGAACTCCTTTCTTATGACAATACCATCCGGGTGGGCATACTCCATTACGACACCTTCGGAGGACTTCTCTTTGAATTCATATCTGTCATTATCGGAGAAGTTATATGTACGGTTATTCAACAGCAGACTCAGGGTCGGATTGTTCACATCAACAAGGTTTACACTATCTGAAGAATGCGGTAGAGTATATCTCTTCAGGATATAATTCTTGAGTCTCCCTCCCCTGTTGGTGAGAGTTGCATCGAATAGAGCATTGCCTATCGATACAGTCTCCTCTTCATATGATATTTTCTCTTCTGTCAAACCAATATTTTCATCGGGTTTGGTATTATTCTGAGTCTCTTTACTATGGGCATCTTCTCTCTCACCCGAGACCTTCTCTACCGATGCATCCAAGATACCAACATCCGGCGACTTTACAGGGTGTGTCTTGGCAACATACATCTGCCAGAAAATGATAACCGCCATCGAAAGCGCTATTGCCAAAAATGTCCTTGCTCCATTCGAATCCATCAGTTCCTCTACTTCCTTACAGGGTCATAACCACCCCTGGAAAATGGATTACACCTCAAAATGCGATATCCACTCATCAATACACCCTTCAATACACCATATTCTTGTATAGCCTGGATAGAATATTCGGAGCAGGTCGGCTGAAACCTGCAGGAGGGCGGTAACACAGGTGATATGAATCTGCGATATAACTCTATTAGAAATATTAATATTCTTGCCATAGGCTCAGTTATCGATGAGTGGCTTTATTGCAGTCCTGATATCATTCTCTATAGCTGAGAAATCTGCATCACCAATAGACTTTCTTGCTACCATCATCAGGTCATAACCTCCAATAGATTTCAAATTGCGCCTGAAGATCTCTCTTATGAGTCTCTTTATTCTGTTTCGCATAACCGCATTACCAATCCTGGACGACACAACTGGGAGTATTCTGGGATGCCCAAGTAAGTTCTCCTTAAAAACAATGATGACATATTTGCCTTTTAGTCTCTTCTCAGAACCCTTGAGACTGATGATATCTCTCTTCAGGGATATACGATAACATAGCGGAAAAGACTCATCTCTCTTCAAACATCCATCTCTTTTACTTCTTATAACTGGTCACACTGAGTCTCTTTCTACCCTTTCTCCTTCTCCTTCTCAATACATCCTGTCCATCTTTGGTAGCCATCTTAGAAAGGAAACCGTGCGTCCTTCTTCTACTCTTGTTGTGTGGTTGAAATGTCCTTTTCACAGATACTCGCTCCTTATCCTGAAATAGTTAAATCAAAAAAACAGAGTCATTCTATTCACATAAAAGAGTTAATTTGTCAAGTTGATAGTTTGGTCTTGAGGAATTTTTTGAGTTCCTCCGCGCACTCTTCATCCAGATTCTCTTCCACCACCTGCTTGCATATCTTTGAGGTTGCACTATATGTCCGCAAGAATTTTATACAGGGTTTACACATATTGAAATGCTCTTCGAGTTCCTTTTTGACATCCTCCGGCAGATCCCCTTCCAGATAATCACAAAGCAATTCTACTACTTCCTTGCATCTCATCGAAAGCACCTCTCATAGTTATTTAGATAAACAATCTTCATAAAGGATTCTACTCATTCAGATACTTAGATATCTCCTTTCTCAAAAATAGTCTTGCCCTGTGTAATCGTGATTTTACAGCCGGTACAGTGATATCGAGAGTCTTCCCTATCTCCTCATTGGATAAACCCTCTACATCCTTCAACAAGAATACGACTCTGTATTCGTCTGGCAGTTTCTCTATAGCCTGATCTATCTTCTGCCTCAACTCCTTCCTCAAAAACAGTTTATCTGCCCTCTCCGACCAGTCGTTTTCGGAATGTGAATGTGCCGCAAGCGTTTCTATATCCATATTCGGATTTTCATCCAGAGAATCGGATTGGCCATCATATCTCCTGCCTCTCAATTTCATCAACGCAAAGTTTGCACAGATCCTGTAGAGCCAACTCGAGAAGGCGGATTCTCCCTTGAAAGAATCTATATTCTTATAAACACTCACAAATGTGTCCTGCAGGACATCCTGTGCATCTTCCCTGTTCTTTGTAATCTTGAGTGCGAGTCTCATCGCCTTTGGAGAGTATCTGTCTACAATCTCTTCGAAGGCAGAATAGTCCTTATTACGAATGAGACTTACGAGCTCCTCATCATTCAATGATTTGTAGTCTATAACTTTTGTAGCCATTCCTTCGCCTTTTTATAAAACTCCGAATCGGGAGGGGCAATCCTCAGGATTACCTTGAATTTCTTCTTTGCCGCCTCCGGGTCTGCATTCTTGAGGACATACGCCTCTTCGAACAACCTCTGGGCAACACCGGACATCTCTCCCATCTTCTTCTTCGCCGCCTCATTATTGGGATTGAGTTTCAATGCCTTCTGAAGGTTGTCTATCGCAGAGAAGTAATCCTCTTTGTAGAAGTCCTTGATGCCTTTATAGGTATACATATCCGATAGCATTTTCGAGATATCATCAATGTATTTATTATCTTTACCCGGGGCTATTGATTTGGCAATCGAGAATGCCCTTTCCAGAGATGGTATCGCGGTATCCTTCTTTGCCTTATATGCCGAAGCACCATCGGGATATACCTGAGCAAAAGCCTTCAGATTCTGTAATAATTTCTGAACCTTTGGATTTGATGCCGCATCGGATGATTCGATAGTCTGAACTGCACCGTTTACATCTCCTCCTTTGAACATCTGAACTGCCTTTGCGGCAACTGGTCCCGGTGCAGATATAGTCTTACCAGATGCAGACGAATCCTCATCCTCTTGGGCCGGCTCCTTCTCCTTCTTTACCTTGGATGCCATTTTCTGAGTCTGAGCAGATTCCTGACCCTTCTTCTGTGAAGTAGCCATTCCCTTCTCTGCCTGTGCCTTCATATCAGATGCCTTCTGATTGGTTGGGTCGAGAGATAGAATCTCATTCACAGATTCGAGGACGTTCTGATAGTTCTTTTCATCCATCTGCTTCTGTGCAGAGACGAACAACTGTTCTACATATTTTTGAGTGGCTGTTTTGAGAAGATTCTGCGAATCACTATAAAAGACAGATTCGGGCGAAATCTTCTTCAATACCTCGATTGCCCCTTTTGGGGAATCCTTGTTCATAAACTCCTGAGCAGAATCAAGGTAGTTCTTATTTATCAACTCCTCCTCTGTCCTGCTCTTGTATTGCTGCGCCCTCTTGTTGCTTGGGTCGAGAGAGATCGCCGCTATAAACTTCTCCTGTGCCTTCTTGAAATCCTTCTGTTTGTACTGCTCTATGCCCTCCTCCAACAGCTTCTGTGCCTCCTGCAATTTTTCACTGCTAACCGTCTCGCCCTTGGAACCACCGGCAGAAACACTACCTGATACCGGCTTTTCCTCCTCCGGCGCAAGGACCACGAACTTTACGAAGACAATTGCCACCATAAACAAGACAAAGAATATTGCTGCATATAAAAGAACGGGTTTCTTCTTCTCCTCGCCCTTTGCTGCAACGGTAGGCTTTGGAGGTGGCATCTTCGCAGCTGGAGATGTATGGAGGTCGGGTTCTACCGCCTTTGCCTTTACAACTTTCTCACCTATCCACGCCTGTTCGTTGTCAGTGGTATAGATATCATAGACAGAGACGAATCTGATCTTGGTATTACCCAGTTTTATCACATCCCCGGAAAAGAGTTCGTGTTCGCTGATCTTCTCATCGTTCAAAACCACGCCATTTCCGGAGCCCAGATCCCTAATGGTAACCTGCCCCATATCTTTGGATATCTCAGCGTGTCTCCTCGAGACAGAAACATCCTTTATGACGATATCATTATCTGCCCCTCTCCCAAGGGTAATGATATTCTTGTCGAGTGAATACTCCTCACCTGTATTTGGCCCGTCGAAGAAGACGAGTTTGAATCCAGAGAGATTCTCCGAAATCGTGCTGAGCAGCGTATCGGATGTCGGCGAGGATATGACCATATCCTTGGGATTGACCTGAATAGGTTGTTCCTGAATCACGGGCTGACTTACTACAGGCGGTTTGGGTGGAACAGGCGGTGGAACGGGCTTGGGGATCTCTCTAACAGGTTCTATCGGTTTTACAGGTTGTGGCATCTTTGCCCTTGGAACTGTCTTGTCTTCATTCGATATTGGTTCGGCATCTACTTCCAGAAACTCTTCATCGAGTGAGTTATCTTCCAAGAATTCGAGATCATCATTACCCTTACCTTTATTTGGCGGTCTCTTCACCATCTCTTTACCCCTTATCCTTCGCTTAAATTATCAATCATCTGCTTTGCCTCTTTGTTCCTGAGATCATCGGTATCAGGAAAGTACTTGAGGACCTCATTCAAGAGGTCGTAAGCCTTCTTGTAGTCCTGATCATTGATCGCCTTGGAGACAGAAAACATCAATTTATCATATACAGATTGCATCTCCTTGTTCAGGCTCTTTATCTTGTCCTGAACCTCCATATACAATGCGGGTTTTGGAGAGAGTTTCTCCATATAATCCCGTGCCTGAAGAAAATAGCTATATGACAGATAGAGGTTCTTGGGCTCCACATTCTTCTCTCTATACTTATTGTATGCCAACTCTACGAGTTCTGTTGCCTTGTTGATATCCGGCTCCGGTATCACCTCCTGATTTATCTTGACGAATGTAATAAACCACGGATTTATTCTGTCTGTATTCCCTTTGTATCTGAATACCACACGGTTTTCATCCTTTACGAGGAGCTCTTTGGGTATCATTACACTTATTCCCCTCAGAAGATTCTTGCCGGTGACAGGTACAGAACCTATCTCACTGCCATTTACCTCTATCACAACATCGTTATGGTTATAGATTCCATACGCCGCAAAACTCAAGAAAAGTTTATTGTCACTCACATCAAACACAAACTGGCAGCCCTTGAGACACTGGTAATCGACCTCTTTATAACCGAACTTCTTATCGAAATACTTTGCAGAAAGGTCGAAAACCATATTAGAGCTATCCTTTAATACCGTAGTCCTGCCAGACATAAGCGATCTGGCGATGAATACTACGAAAACCAATAAAAAAAAAGCCCCTATCCCAATCAACAGTCGGGGTAATAGTCTTCGACTTGTAGGTTCTTTGGCGGTATTCTCTTTCTTTGGTGGATTTGCGGACGGAGCTACAACTGGCTCAGTAATCTCTGATTTCGAAGATGGATTCATCGACTTACCCTTGGATTTTTTAGGGGGTGGGGCAAGGATTTGAGTATGTTCCTGATTTATCTGGTCCGAGAGGCTCTCAGTAAAACCGAATCTGAATGTAGTACTTCCAATGGTAAATGCATCGCCATCTTTCAATATCTCCTCAACGATTGCAGAACCATTCAAGAGTGTCCCGTTTCGAGAGCCCCTGTCTATGAGTTTGAACATGGTACCCTCTTTTTTCACTATCGCGTGCTTACGGGAGACCGAGGGATCGAATACAACGAGCAGATTCTCCTCAGTCCTTCCTATAGTAAGTTCATTAGTCTCTACCGAGACTACCTTGTCCTTTGCAAATCCCTTTACAACTCTGAGTTTATAGCCCATCAGAAGACCTCACCAAAAAAGAATTGAAAGATTATTGGTCCAAACAATACCATAAAGACTGTCGGAAATATAAATGCTATCAAAGGAAAGAGCATCTTCACAGGTGCCTCCTGTGCAAGCTTTTCGGCCCTCTGCGCCCTCTGATCCCTGAGTGTTTCGGATTGAATCCTCAATACCTTTCCCAGACTCGTACCCATCCTGTCTGCCTGAATCAGTGCGTTTACGAAGGATGTAATTGCGGGGAGATTTATTCTCTCTTCCATAATTCTCAGAGCCTCTTCCCTCGTCCTGCCTACCTTCAAAAGGGATAGCATATAATTGAGTTCATCTACGAGCGGACCCTGAATACCCTTCTCTACGACCTTGTTTACAGCAGCCTGAAAATCCATTCCTGCCTCTACAGAGAGGGTCAACAAATCGAGATTGTATGGTAGTGCCCTCGTAATCAGCCTGTGCCTCTTTGCCACCATATCTCTGAGCCACATCAGGGGATATAAGGCACCAGCAAGGAGGAAGATCACTGACCAGAAAACGCTCATATCCACCAAAAGACAGAATACCATCCCGAATATGAACGACCCGATCGCCCACAACTCCTGCAGTACAATAAAGTCCTCGGCAGAGAGTCCTCTTGGCTCCCCAGCCATAATGAGCCTTTTTCTCAGATATTTGAGATATTCATCCCCTACGAAAATCTTGTTTATCCCTATAATTCGATTGAAAATATATCTTTTGAATCCCTTTGCTGGAGCTACCTCATCCAGTTCCTTTGCCTCCTCTATCATAGGCTCGATAAAATTCCGGTATACACCAAGGAACAGGAGTATAGCCGCCGCTGCAAGTCCAATGGAAGAGACAATCAATACTATCGTAGTCGCCATATGATTTCCTCAGACATCGATGTCCACAATACGCTTAATTATTAACGCCCCAATGATCTCCATTACGAGTATTGCTCCAATCAGGGCATAACCAAACCAGTGTCTAAGCATAGGTTCCATCAAGTCGGGCCTCATCCAGTCCATTACAAACCAGATGATAATAGGCATTATACCTATAATGAAGCCCTGCAATTTACCCTGAGCAGTCAACGCCTTTATCCTGCCCTCTATCTTGAATCTCTGTCTGATAGTACCAGCGATATTCTCGAACATCTCAGACAGATTACCGCCCATAGTCTTTGCGATATTGGTAGATGTTATGAACAGATCGAGATCCTCACACTTTACCCTCTCTGACATATTCTTCAAAGCATCCTCGACTGACACACCGAGTTTTATCTCCTTGAGTGCCAGCCCGAACTCCTGAGATATAGGCGGGGAAAAGTCCTGTGCTATCGTGGCCATAGCCTGCTGCAGACTGAGACCGGCCTTGAGGGCATTGGACATATTCTGAAGGGCATCAACGAGCTGTTCGTTGAACATCCTGACTCGCTTCCTCGAATAATATTTTACAATGAGCGTGGGAGTGAAAAATCCGAGTATCGTCAGAATACCGGTCACGACATATCCAAAGAACAAAATCCCTATGATAAAACCGAAGACCATTATAGAGAGGTTGAGAAGCATCATCTGTTTGGGGTCTATGAACAGGAACATATCAGAGAGGTCTTCTATCTTTGGATTGAGATACTTCTCCTGATATTGCAACATCTCACTCCTCATAATGTCATAGACTACGAGCGAGAGGAAGAATACAGAGCCAAATATCAGTAAGAATATTATTCCACTCATCTGCCGGACTTAACTACCTCAATAAATGTACCCGATCTTATCTTTGACAACTCCTTGGTCAAATCCCCCTGAATTACCATCTCGAGAGTAATTCGCTTCCTTTCAGCCTGCTGAGACAGATCGTCGGGATTCCTAAGTGTTAGATATAGCGTACCCATCTCCTGAGCCAGAAGAATTATCTCAGCCTCCTCAGGCAGGACCAGAAGCGTAACATTACCGTAATTCCTCTCGTTTTCGGGAATGAGATTTATATTCGAGGCGGGTGTAATTCTACCTGTTGCCAATACGAGGATATTCTGTAGAAGCGTCGAGACTATAGTATTATTGCTCGAGGGATCCCTGAATGCACCGAGTATATCCACATGGTCATTGGGCCTTATCCAGTTTCCGACGGCGGATTCCTGATTTACTCTGACAGTAATCGCCCTTCCCCTCTTCTGAACTATGCTGGACAACTTCTCGAACCCATGGCTCTCCTGAAAATGGAACCACATCAGAGGGTCTCCCTCCTTGAGGTTGACGACCACAGTCTGCCCGATAATCCTGTCGAGGTCCTTCTCTCTTATCGTGCTCTTCGTCACAAAGAGCTCCGGAACCGACCTCTTGGCAAGCATATCTACTTCGAGTGTCGTCCCCTCCGTAATATCCTGTGCCGCAACAATAATCTCCCTCAAATTCCATCCCCTCTTTATCTCCCTCTCCTTAGCCTTTAGGGCAAACATAGACAGAAGCCCTGCAAATAATCCAAGGACTATTCCTATAACCAGCGGTACCTTACCTTTTAACATCTTCTCCTCCTGAAATGCCTGAAGGAGACCATCTTTTCCCCAACAGGTTCGGGCAATAATATCAAATATCCACCAAAATTCAAATATAAAATACAATAAAATTTGTAAAGATTTAGTTATCAATGGTACTTTCGCCAGGCTAACAATAATAAATAGGTAAGTGAGAAGTGGGGAATGGGTATACTAATAAATGGGTAAGTAAGAAGTGGGAAATAAGTAAGCAAAATTTCTCTTCGATAAAGAATTGATCAGAAGATCGACACGGTTCACCGACACCGATCACGCA
>Ga0123519_10009329_pt1 | contig 14797 bp, 9 predicted proteins | sample YelNatPaOPRAMG02_FD_87396 | JGI IMG/M metagenome (GOLD analysis project Ga0123519, IMG submission 87396) | Hot spring microbial communities from Yellowstone National Park - Yellowstone National Park OP-RAMG-02 (version 2) | ecosystem: Environmental > Aquatic > Thermal springs > Hot (42-90C) ...
AATTAGTACAACAGTTGCTAACAATATCCCCCAAACTCTCCCTTTACTTTTCAAGCCCTTCATATTCACCCCTTACTTCTAATTGCTTTAAACAAGTAAATTAGATTATTTCAATCAATCTGCCATCGGTAATCTTTAAGGAGGATAAAAAATTAAAGCAAGCAAAACAAAAGTTAGCAAATTTTTCATAATAACCTCCTACTAAACGAAATATGACCTTTCACCTAATTGAAAATCAAGAATGTACCTTCCTACACCTTACCAACAGGCATAATATAAAGTACCTCTTCCTTGTCAGGTATCCTAAGTAATTCTCTAACTTTTTCATCCTCAAAAGCACCTACAGCCACAGTTCCAAGCCCTAGAGCAGTAGCTTGTAAATAAAGGTTCTCTCCAACATGCCCAACTTCAATATGCACATACCTTATTCCTCTGTTACCATACTTCCTAGTAGTTATATTGTAATCTGCTGAAATCACAATAGATATAGGTGCATTCTTCACTGAATCTTGTAAAAGTGAAAATTTGTGTAGTTCCTCTCTCACATCTCCAGACTTCACCAGTTTTATTTCATGTCCATTCGGGTTGTACTTATATACTCCTTTTTCTAATCCCTCTACCTCCCCTACAACTAAATGAACACTCAAAGGATAGAGAGCACCGGCAGATGGCGAGGTCCTAAGCTTGAAAATGTTTTCAGTGATTCCCTGACAAGCCCAAAGTAATTGAGATACTTCAGAGATTGTTAACGGTAGTTTTTTATAATCTCTTATTGACCTTCTTTTAACTAAAATCTCTTCAAGCGAATTGTTACCTTTGTAATTAGGGTTAGGAAGTTTCATAATCTAATTTTCTAAAAAAGGCAAAGCCTTTTCAACTTAGCGCTGAATATTACCTTGTGCTATAGCACCTTGTGCTTAACGGTGCTTCATAGCACTTTCTTAGTATGGTTAATTTTAGGGTGGGTGTTGAATAGCACATTCTCATAAATACTTGGAAAGCGTAGAGAGGTGAAACCTCGCACCTCAAAGCACTGTTTAAAACACCTTGTGTTTAAAACACCTTGTGTTTAAAGCACCTTGTGCTTAGAGCACTCTTTTATTAAATCCTGAAGAGTTAAGAGAGGCTCCGCCTCCAAGAGGCTTTGCCTCTCTTAATCAAATAAGATGGGTGGCATGCTTATAGCACCTTCTTAAGTATTCAAAGCACTATGTGCTAAAAAGCACTATGTGCTAATTAGTCTTTGATAAATAAAAAGCGTTGGGAAGTAAAACTTTCCAATGAATGCTTATTAGGACAAGTGCTTGATAACACTTCTTTGTTAGGATTAAGGGAGGCTGACGCCTCCCTTGAAATCTTAAGGGGCGGGTGGGCTACTAATAGTAATGTGCTTAATTACACCTTGCACTTGAAGCACTTTTTAATTATGCTTACCAAAGAGTGAAGAGGCAAAATCTCTCTTTGATAAGTAAAAGGTGTTGAAAAACAGAGTTTTCCAACGATAAAATGGGTGGGTGGGCAGGGCTACTAAAAGCAGTGTGCTTATTAGTGCTTCTTTACTTAACTACTCTAAGAGTGTAGAGAGGCTTAGCCTCTTTACAACGAATTTAACAACCTCTTCTCATTCGGATACTTCCAAAGAAAGAGTGGAGAGAGACACCGTCTCAAAGAGACACCGTCTCAGAGAGACACCGTCTCAAAGAGACACCGTCTCAAAGAGACTTCGTCTCTCTTCGTATTTATTTGCTTACCTAATTGTCTAATGATGATAATAATATTCTCTTCGGAGGGAATTATGAATTATGAGGAATACGCTATTAATCTAGGTAAAAAAGCAAAAGAAGCGTTTAGGTACATTTCAAAAGCAACAACAGCTCAGAAAAACAAAGCGCTTGAATTAATTGCAAACTATATAAGCAAGAACGCTGATCACATAATTGAGGAAAACAAAAAAGATATAGAATTCGCTAAACAAAGAGGTAGGTCACAAGCACTAATTGACAGAGTCGTACTAAACGAAAAGAGAATTCAAGGGATGGTTGAATCAGTGAAAACTGTAATACTCCTAGATGACCCCGTAGGAAAGGTGGTATATAGCTCTAGAAGACCTAATGGCATATTGGTAAACAAAACAAGAGTTCCTATAGGTGTTGTATTAATGGTTTATGAGGCTAGACCTAATGTTACACTTGATGCAGCTACATTGATACTAAAAAGCGGAAATGCTGGAATACTTAGAAGTGGTTCGGATGCTAAAAACTCAAGCATGGCAATGATGGAGTTCATATCGCGAGGATTAAAGGAAGCAGACTTACCATCGGATGTGATACAGTATGTTGATATAACTGAACATGAGGTAGTTAATGAACTATTGAAACTTGATGAGTACATAGATGTTGTGATACCGAGAGGGGGTGAATCATTGATAAAGTCAGTTACCGAGAATGCTAAAATGCCAGTATTAAGGCAAGAAAAAGGTGTTTGTCATGTCTATGTAGAAAAAACAGCAGAAAAAGAAATGGCAGAAAAAATAACAGTTAACGCTAAAGCACAAAGGCCCTCTGTCTGTAATGCTGCCGAAACTCTTCTAATACACAAAGATTACCCCTATAAGAAGGACATTCTGTTAGCATTAATAAACGCAGGAGTTAAACTCAAGGTTTGCGATGCAACGATGAATACAGTTGTTCCTGAACTCCCTGAAGAGGTGAAGAAACACATTGAGAAAGCCGAAGAAAAGGATTTTTATAACGAGTATCTTGACTACATAATGAATGTGAAAATAGTTAATAGTACGGACGAAGCAATTGAACATATATCAAAATACGGCTCAGAACACACTGAATCAATAGTAACAAGAGATTATTTTGAAGCAAACAAGTTTTTAGAAAACATTGATTCATCAACGGTTATGGTAAACGCATCTACGAGGTTTACAGACGGTGGCGAATTCGGTTTAGGTGCAGAAATTGGTATTAGCACTCACAAATTTCATGCTAGGGGACCAATGGGACTGATGGAATTAACGACTGATAAGTGGATAGTTTACGGAAACGGACAAATAAGGACATAAATTTATATTCTACAGGGAGGCTCACGCCTCCCTAAATCCTAACATTTATTCCGTTTGACTTTAAAAATAGTTTCAACTCTTTTATAGATATTTCCCTAAAGTGGAAAACTGATGCAGCTAGGGCAGCACTACAATTTGTTTTTTTGAATACTTCCAAAAAGTGCTCCATTTTTCCCGCACCGCCAGATGCTATAACAGGTATCTCTACAGCTTCCGAAACTGCTTTCGTTAACTCAATATCGTATCCGTCTTTCGTACCATCTGTGTCAATGCTAGTAAGGAGTATTTCACCAGCCCCTATCTTCTCAACCTTCATAGCCCATTCAATCGCATCTAAACCTGTATCCTCCCTACCGCCCTTTACGAATACTCTGTATTGTTTCCCTACTCTTTTTGCATCTATTGCTACAACAATACACTGAGAGCCAAATTTATATGCACCTTCAGAAATTATATTAGGATTTTTAACAGCAGTAGTGTTTATTGACACCTTATCAGCCCCCGCAAGAAGCAAATCTCTCATGTCCTCTACCGTCCTAATCCCCCCACCAACAGTAAAGGGTATTGATATATTATCAGCAACTTTCCTAACCACATCCACTAATGTTTTCCTCTCCTCGTATGATGCTGTTATATCAAGAAAAACAATCTCATCAGCGTAACTATCATTGTAAAACATTGCATTCTCTACGGGATCACCAGCATCAATTATATTCTCAAAGTTTACGCCCTTTACTACTCTTCCTTTGTCTATGTCCAAACAAGGTATGATTCTCTTTGCTAGCATTTGCTTAATTGTAAAGGTTTTTCCTTTTTTGCTTCAATAAGAAGAATTTTTTACTCAATAATTGATGCTTCTCTTTCTTTTGCTAAATCGCTTTGCATGTGGCATTTCTTGTACTTTTTCCCACTACCGCACCAACAAGGATCATTAGGTCCCGGTCTCTTTACAGATCTCACAGGTTGTGGCTTACTATCAGTAGTGGCAGAAGCAAACGGGTTAGCCTTCACCGATCCGAACTGTCCCACTTCATCATGCTTGATTGAAAGTCTATTCAATGAAACTACAGATTCGCCGGTATTTATATTTTCCGTTATCTTCATCCTACCAAGTACAAAGGCTAAATCTCCTCTGACATTTTTCATCATCTCATGGAATACTTCAAATGCATCTAGCTTAAACTCAACAAGGGGATTCTTTTCGCCATAGGATCTGAGATATATACCCTCTTTAAGCTCATCAATTCTGTAAAGATGATCTATCCACTTCATATCAATTATATTAAGTAGTGTTACCTTGAGAGCTTCGTAAAAAATATCATCAGGGATGTTGTTACCAATTCTATTCCTAATGGTGTTGAATATAACATCAGCTAATTTATCAGCGATGTCCTCAAAGCCAGAGGATTGCCTTAGTTCATTTTTCAGGAGGTCCTCAGTTGTAGTGAGAAGAAAAGTTTCTTCTAGCAGAGTAATGAGTTCATCCCAATCAACTGAATTACTACCGTTAGTTATTCTTTCCTCTTGGTCAATTATAAAGTCTGCTATCATCTTTTTTACTACCTCTACAAGCCCATCCTTTTTGAGGATCTTGTCGCGTAACGAGTAGACCGTGTTTCTTTGCTCATTCAAGACATTATCATACTCGAGTAGATACCTTCTTATCTCAAAGTTGTATTTTTCTACTCTCTTTTGAGCATTCTCAATCGCTGATGTTAGCCAAGGGTGCTCAATTTCTTGTCCATATTCCCATTTCATTGCTTTCATCATGTTTTTAAGCCTCTCCGATCCGAACAACTTCATTAGTTCATCTTCAAAAGAAACATAAAATCTAGAGAACCCCGGGTCCCCCTGCCTCCCTGACCTACCTCTGAGCTGATTATCTATTCTCCTAGCTTCATGTCTCTCGGTGCCTATAACATGCAATCCACCAAGTTCCCTAACTCCTTCTCCTAACTTTATATCAACTCCTCTACCAGCCATATTGGTGGCTACAGTTACAGAGAATTTTTTACCAGCTTCGGCAATTATCTTCGCTTCTTTTTCGTGATTTTTAGCGTTCAAAACATTGTGAGGTATTTTTTCCCTTCTTAGCATCTCAGAGAGCATTTCAGATTTTTCTACAGATATAGTACCAACCAACAAGGGTACACCCTTTTTGTGTAATTCTTTTATCTCCTTAACAACAGCTTCAAATTTTTCTTTTTCAGTGGCATAAATTCTATCGTTTGCATCAATCCTTATAACAGGTCTGTGTGTTGGTATTACAACTACATCGAGATTGTATATCTTCCAAAACTCTTCAGCTTCTGTCTCAGCAGTACCAGTCATACCAGCAAGTTTCTTGTACATTCTAAAGTAATTCTGAAATGTTATTGTGGCTAAAGTTTTAAATTCTTGTTTTATTGGTACCCTCTCCTTTGCTTCTATGGCTTGATGAAGTCCATCACTCCACCTTCTGCCATACATGTACCTACCTGTGAATTCATCTATTATTATAACTTCACCGCCAACAATTGAATAGTCCACTTCCCTTTTAAAAAGAGAATGTGCCCTCAAAGCTTGATTTATTGCATGCACAAGAATAAGATTTCTTGGATTAGTTGTGTCAAACAAATTTTTAATACCTGTAAGTTCTTCAACTTTCTTCATCCCTTCCTCAGTAAGGTAAGCATTCTTTTCTTTGTAATTTATAGCAAAGTCACCTGTACCAGGTATTGGCTTTTCTTTTTCATCAAGTTGGGCAGGCTTGAGTTTTCTTGCTACATTATCAGCAAGGATATAAACATCAACAGATTCAGTTGAAGGACCTGAAATTATTAAAGGTGTTCTTGCCTCATCTATGAGTATGGAATCGACTTCGTCAACTATCGCGTAATAGTGACCTCTCTGTACTTTATCCTCAAGAGAGTAAACCATGTTATCTCTGAGATAATCAAAGCCAAATTCGTTGTTAGTACCGTATGTTATATCACAATTGTAAGCATCTCTTTTAGTGGCATTCTTTAGCGTAACCTTAAAATACTCTATAGCTTCACTATTTATCAATTCACTTGGTAATATATCGTCAGTAAAATTGCCTTTTGGCCATGCCCTAATATCATTCTCTATAGCAAAATTGACTCCGTCAGGATTAGACCAATTAACAACATAATTTTTATCATCAGGGTTTATGACGCCAACACTAGATCCAAGAAGAAGGTATATGGGTCCCATCCACTCGGCATCTCTTCTGGCTAGATAATCATTAACTGTAACAAGCTGAACATTATTACCAGTAAGGGATTCAACAAACAGTGGAATCGCAGCAACGAGAGTCTTACCTTCGCCTGTCTTCATTTCAGCAATCTTACCTTGAAAAAGGATGATACCACCTATAAGTTGTACATCAAATGGCCTCATTCCTAATGTCCTTTTTGCCGCTTCCCTGACCAATGTTGCACCTACTATAAGATCATCATTTTCAACTTTGCCATTAGCTCTAACCTTGGACCTCAGATCACTTGCTATTTTAATTATATCCTTGTTAGTTAGTTTATCATATTCTCTTTCTAACTGATTTATCCTCTCAATCATTGGTTGCAATTTCTTTATGTCCCTCTCGTGCTTAGTACCAAAAATCTTTTCCAAAAACATAGCAAATTCTTCTCCCCCAACTACTTTAATATGTAAATTATATTAAAAAAAGTATAAAAAATCAAAATGAAGATTTTAATATCTCTTTAGTTTTCTTGTAAGATAATTCTACATACTCATCTATCCTGTCAAGCACTGAAATATCTAGATTATCTACCGGATACCTCACCAGAACTTTTGGTTTATAACATTTTATTTCGTAGTTCTCCAACTCTATGTTCATTATCATCATTGACCTCTTTACTATACTATAAATAGTTAATGATGGCTCGCCTATCTCAACTTTGAATATATCTTCAATCTTTTCACGCGCAGATCTGCTTATTCTCTCAAGTGTTGTCGGTAAAACTTTTCTATGATCTACCGGCGTTAGGGATGAAGCAAATATTTCATCACACCCTTCATCAAAAAGTTCTTTCAAAGGTAATGGAGCCAAAACACCACCATCTACAATGACATTCCCATCATCTATAATTGGTTTCATAATGCCCGGAATTGATATACTCTTTCTAACTGCATCAAATACTTTACCTTTATCTATCCTAATTCTCCTGCCGTTTGTTACATCTGTTACCATCACTACAAATTTTACCTTCAAGTCCTTAAAGTCTTCAGTACCTATATTCTCCTTAAGAAAATCCTCAACTTTAGGATTTATTACCCCCTTTCTTGATACTGAAAAAGAAATGTACTTCAGGAAATTTTTACTACCCATCCTTTTGAAAATTTCTATCATCTCATCCGATGTCTTGCCTGAGACCCACAGAGCCCCCATCACAGCACCAATACTACTACCAACTACAACATCCGGCTTTATTCCTTCTTCTTCCAGAGCTTTTATAAAACCTAAGTGACAAATTCCCTTGAACGAGCCACTACCTAAACTTACACCTACTTTCATGTTTTTGATATTCTTAATTATAAATAAGATAGGAAGTTTCTTAAAACTTATAAAATTTTATTTTTTAATGGGTATGGGTAAATGCTGGTGGATAGGTTTGTTGATTTTACCAAATTGCTATTCAGCATGAAGTGTTATTTAGTATAAGGCGCTATTTAGCATTCTGTGAGTCTAGGGATCCTTTTTTATATTGAGTAAATATTGCTTTTAGTAAAAGGTGCTTCAGTACCCCACCCTAGGTACCTTAAGAAGGCAATGTTTTATAGGTGCTATAAGTACTGTTGTTTAGTACCTTGTTTTTGATTTTTGGAAATTCTGTTTTTTTGATAGGTAAATGTTGTGAGGTGCCTTGCTTATTTTTTGTGGTAGTGTGAGGTGTTCTTGTGGGTGGTGGGTTTTTTGTTTGTTGGGGTTGGTTGGGTTTTATTTTTTATGAGTAAACAAAGAAGTTAACATAATTTTTTACCTTCTTTAAGATTGTTTAAACATACAGGACATATTTTAGATTTAGTTCATAAGAGTTTTTCCACTTTGATAGGATTATAGGAATTTTAGGGCAGGATTACAGGAATAGAATTCTAGGTTTGGGGGGTTGTGAGTTTTTGAAGGTTGTAAGTTGAAGAGTGAGTTGGGGGGATTAGGTTTGGCTTGGGGAGGGGAGGTGAGGTAATGGTTAGGAAAACAAACAAGTTAACATAACTTAAAGAAATTCCAAGAATTAGAAATTCCAAGAATTAGAAATTCCAAGAATTAGAAATTCAACAATATTCGAGGCTGTTCCAAAATTCTGTTTTGTAATTTTGTAATTTGTACAATTAACCTATCTGTCCTTTTCACTGTCAATTAGGAATGTGAGTGTTAACGAAGAACTACCCTTCATCATTCCAAGCGTTAGTGATGTTTTCTATCCTTTTATTTATATCAAAGAGTGAAGAGAGGTGAAACCTCTCTTCAGCAAATAGGGTGGGTGGGAAATTGCTTATCAAAGGGATTTTTCACTTCGTTCAGTTCGTTCAGAATGACTTTTATTATGAGGGTAACATCTACAATAACTCCTAAAAATTATTTCTATTTGTAAATTGTAAATTGTAAATTTTTATAAAATATAAAAAGGTTATCTCTTTAGGTTAAGTAATTCTTGTAACATTTGGTCAGTAGTTGTTATAGTTCTTGAGTTTGCTTGGAATCCTCTTTGTGTTACTATCATATCTACAAAAGCATCTGACAAATCAACATTAGACATTTCTAGTGCTCCTGAATATATCTTCCCTTTACCCTTTATCTCTGCTTGACTTATATCTGCAAGCCCTGAATTCATCGTTTCTATATATAGATTCTCACCTACTTTCTCAAGACCTTGTGGATTAGTAAAGCCAGCCAAGGCAATCTGCCCTAGTGGTTCCTGTAATCCATTTGTAAATACACCTATTATCGTACCTGAGCTATCTATTTTAAAACTTTCAAGATATCCCATAGCATGGCCATCCTGATCATAGTGTCCTGCCGTTGACGGTGCATAAAATTGAGTAATACTGTTATCTATACTACCAACATTGCCTAATTGTAAATTGATTGATTGTTCCTTGCCATCCGGTAACACAAATCTAACTTTCACTGACAATGTTCCATTGTCAACTACTGTGGGATTTGCACTGTTGTCAGAAACACTTTTAAGGGTACCTTTTGAATCAAATTCAACCGTGAATTTGTTATTATTATCTATCTTGCTTTCACCAACGCTAACCAAAGCATTCGGAGCACCTTCAACATTTACAGTTCCTTCCCATTTATTTAACCCTACTCTTACAAAATCAACGAACATCCTATACTTATTCCCATAGGAATCAAAAACATCTACACTTGTTTTGTGAGTATATTTCTCTTTATCCAATTCAGTAGATTCGGGGGTTATGATAGGTGTAGCAGTATTTAAGTTTGATCTATATTTTACAATTGTTGTCGCCGCTGCTGGGCTTTTCGCTCCCCTTGGTATATACAGATCCTCTATTTGGCCAGATGGATTTATAACTATTTCACCAGTCGTGAGTTTTTGCGCTTTCCACCCCTGAACTTTCAAGCCATTTGCATTCACCAAAAGCCCATCTTTGTCTATATAAAAGTTACCTGCCCTTGTGTAAAAAAGCTGCTCTCCTTTTTTAAGAGTAAAGAAACCTTCCCCAGCAATTGCTAAATCAGTATTAATACCAGTCGTCTGAATACTACCTTGAGTCATTATTTTATCAATACTCGATACAGCCATACCTAAACCAACTTGCTTACTATTAATACCTCCCCTCTCATCAGTCGGTCTAGCAGCAGCCTCCATCATTTGCGATATAATATCCTGAAATGTAACTCTCTCCCTCTTGAACCCATAAGTATTCACATTTGATATATTATTACCAAGTACATCCATCCTAACTTGATGATTTACCAACCCTGAAACACCTGAATAAAGAGATCTCATCATATAACCTAACCCCCTCTTATTTCTAACTTTCGGAATAATTAATCTCGTTTTTAGTATTATTTTTAAACATAATTTTACTAAATTTGAATAAAAAATATTTTTATTTTATTATTTTAGAAGTTTATGCTTGAAAAGATACTAGTAAGCAAGATAGATGAAGTTGATGAATGTAAGCAAAGGTTACCTTTAAGGAATATAAAAAGCTTATTAACAGAATCCCCTAGAACAAAAGAAAAGAGGTTCTTTAATACCATTTTCTATAAAGTGTCAGAATCCAAACCGGGGCTGATTGGAGAAATAAAATTTGCTTCCCCCTCAAAAGGATTAATAAGAAATGATTTGGCACCCGAAGATATAGGAATAATATACAATAACAACCATCATGTTTCGTGTATTTCAATATTGACTGAAAGGAAATACTTCAAAGGAGATCCATCCTACATCCAAAGAGTAAAAAAAATAACAAACAAACCAATATTGAGAAAAGACTTCATAATTGACGAATACCAAATATACGAAAGCGCTTATCTAGAATCCGATTGCATACTGCTAATTGCAACATGCCTAACAAAAGCTCAATTAGAAGACTATATCTTCATCGCTAACGAATTGGGACTAGATGTGTTAGTAGAACTTTACAATGAAAGGGATCTAGTGAAAATAGAAGGACTACCAATAAACATGATAGGAGTGAATAGCAGAAACCTAAAAACACTTGAGGTATCAATTGAAAACCAAGAAAGGATGTTTGAAAAACTACCTAAGGAAATTCCAATAAAGATTGCCGAAAGTGGCATAAAAACAAGAGAAGACATAATAAGATTAGTCAATGTAGGTTTTAACACCTTCTTGATAGGCGAAACTTTCATGAAAGCCGAGGATATATCATCAAAAATAGATGAACTCTTCGAGAATATAGAAATTAACGAATAAAAACTAGATTGTTATTAGATTACTCAAAACATCCAAAATATTAGATTTATACAATAATCTATATTATTTCCTGCAACTATTTGAGGTACTTCTGAACCATTTTTAAGATACAATCAGTCCTCCAAAAAAAAATCAAAAAGAAGCTAAAATTCCATTAAATTAGCAAAAAAGAAATCAAAATAAGAGAATAGAGAGGGGAAACCCCTCTCTTAATTTTATCTTCCACCGAAACCAGTAAGCATGATACTTTCTGTAAAGAATCTTTGATTGAATATATATATTATCACCACAGGAATCAACGCTATAAGTGAGGCAGCCATAACAAGCTCCCACTGTGCGCCATAAGCAGATTGGAATGCAGTTAATCCGATAGGTATAGTCTTAACCTCTTCAGAATTCAAAACAACCAAAGGCCATAAGAAGTCATTCCACTGGAATAGAAATGTGAATGTACCTAATGTAGCAAGAGCCCCCTTCGAAAGAGGTATTATTACATGCCAAAGTATTTGAAGTCTATTAGCACCATCTATAAAAGCGGCCTCCTCAAGGTCATAAGGTATGGAAACAAAAAATTGTCTAAGCAAAAATGTACCAAACGCCGAAAACAAAGCAATGAGTATTACCGCTGTAAGCGTATTAACCAAACCTAAATACTTGAACAAGATATAAACAGGTATCATCGTAACTGTAAACGGTATCATTAATGTACCCAAATACAGCAAGAAAATAGCATCCCTGCCAAACCACCTCAACCTCGCAAAAGCATACGCTGCAAGAGTACAAGTAATAAGCTGTCCCAATGTTGTCACCGTGGCAACTATCAAGCTATTTCTGTAGTATTTATCAAACGGTACTGATATCCAGGCTTTTACAAAGTTAGCCCACCAAGCTCTAACTTCTTTATATCCCTCCCTATAAGTACTACCAGACACAAAACTACCACTTTTATCAATGTAAATATAAGCAAATCTCTGAGGAATAAATCTACCATCATAAACATCCGCTGGATCCTTTAAACTCGTAGCAATAGTCCATAGAAATGGTATAATCATAGTAAAAGCACCTATTGATAATATAATGTACGCTATCAAATTACTTATCATTTCTTTCTTTCTCTTCTCCTCTACAAGACTTTGACCATAAAACTCTTCTTTTGTTCTTGCCATAAAACACCTCCTAAAATTTTACCAGGACGAAGAACTTGATTCTTGTCCCATTTTCCACTGAATTATAGTGAATATCATCATCATAAAGAATAGGAAAACAGACAAAGTAGCTGCATATCCCATTTTAAACCACTGGAAAGCATTATTGTATATGTAGTAAACAATAGTCTTAGTAGCACCAGCAGGACCACCACCAGTCAAAACATACTGAGAACCAAACGCTTGGAAACCATTTATTATACCAATTATTATGAGGAAAAAGTTAGTAGGTCCTAACATAGGCCATGTTACATAAGCAAATTGTTGAAGCCCATTAGCACCATCAATCTCTGCTGCCTCATACAAATATGAAGGTATCTGCTGTAATGAAGCTAGATAAACCAACATTGTATAACCTACATTTTTCCATATATCCATGATAATTATAGCAACCTTGGCCCAATTACCATCACCAAGCCAACTAGGCGGATTAATAACACCTAAAGATTTTAAGAAATCATTGAGAAGACCATTATCGTTATATATCCACCTCCAAAGCATAGCAACAGCAACCAAATTTGATATGTAAGGTAGGAAATAAAGAGTTCTGAATACTGTTATCCCCTTTAATTTCTGATTTAAGGCCAACGCTAAAATCACAGCAAAAGCCATACCAAGAGGTACTTCTAACATGAATATTAAGGTATTTATAAAATACCTCCAAAAATCCTTATCCCTTACAAATAGTTTTTTAAAATTATCAAGACCAACAAACTTTATACCTGTCTTACCATTTATAAAGGCTTTACTAACAACTGCCTGCAAATTAGGTATACCCTCAATCGATAAAACCTTGCCATCAGGCAAATTAAACTCTTCACCTGGCTTAACAGAAATAACCTTGGCAAAGTATCCTTCATCAGTTGTACCTACTTTACTTATATCTATAGGCTTGGTCCCAGCAGGAATAGTAACACTTTCTGTTGTTAAGCCATCAAATTTTATAGTAGTTTTATGAATTGCCCTAACAGTAATGTTTTCAACAGGGACCATGACACCTTCAATATAAGGACCTTCCACTAAAGATACCACCTTACCAACAATCTCAGCAGATGAACCACTAGTTACATCAAACTCTGAAGTGTTCACAAATTTAATTACAGCATTAGTTGTATTAACAACCTCTGAAACCTGACCACCATTTGTAACAGTGTTTGTAGTGTAAAGAGCAACCTCAACAAAAAACTCTGTCCCTTCAGGAAACTTATAAGTAAAAGCCTCTTTACCCCCCTTAACCTCGACAGGCAACACAAAGTCATCCCCAATCTTTGGCAACTTCATCTCACTAAACCCAACAAGTTCTTTCTTCATTCTAGCAGTAAATTTTTTCTCAACGACAACATCTCCACGAATTTCAGTCCCCTTCGGTATAAAAACATCCTTCTCCAAAGTATTCACAGGGACAAATTGAACCTCCCCCTCAGCCCTTGAAGTATAACTTATACCATCCCATTCGGTAAGAGCTAAAAAGAAAACGGCAACAACAGGGAAAGCAGTAATAATCAAAAAACCAAAAAAGTTAGGTGACAGAAAAGCAAGAGCCGTAAGAAATTCTTTTATTGCCTTTTGCCTTTTTATCTTCTTATTCACATTATCCATACCATAACCTCCTCGTATCTTATATATATTAAAAAAGTTCATAATTGAATTTTCAAGTGTTTTTAATAATACTTCCTTTTCCCTTACTGATTACTGAAAAAATTTTTTCATAGTAATCAGAAGTGTATAGTTTTTATACACTTGATGCTTTTGAAAATACTCTTGCATCCACTACAAATTAGGAATTGCTAATAATTGAAGGTAAGGTAATATTTCTAAAAAGAGTATAGAGAGGCAGAGCCTCTCTACAATAGAATGGGTGGGGGCTTCATAGCACCGCGTGCTAAATAGCACCGCGTGCTTCATAACACATTGTGCTTCATAACACCTCTTAAATAGGATTTATAAAAGTGTTTGAAGGCGAAGCCTCTTGGAGGCAAAACATTCTAAGTGCTTACACACTTTCTTATTTGCATATTCTTGAGAGTGAAAAGAGACGAAGTCTCTATTCGTAAAATAGGGCGGGTGGGAGGGGAATTGCTTAAAGTATTTGTACCAAATAGCACTGTGATCAAAACGCTCTTAAAAATTAACAATCGCTTACAGGGCTAATTTCGTTACATAATTGGGCGGGGATGTGGTGTTCATAGCACCGCGTGCTAAACAGCACCGTGTGCTTCATAGCACCTTGTGCTAAATAGCACTTTATGCTTGAAGCATTTCCTTATTCATATTTAAGCAATTTCTCTTACAAGGGTTAAGGGAGGCGTAGCCTCCCTTAATTAATTGGGTGGTACTACTTAAAGTAATTTTCGCTAATTCTTAATAAAAAAGCAGGTATAATCTGACAGGCCTAGCCTGATGCAGGCCTAGCCTGTTTTTTAACACAATCTCTTTTTTATTTGATAAAAATCAAAAACATTTGTTATATTTAATTATATGTCTAATTCGTTGCTTGAAGAGATGATAGAAGAAGAATTATCAAAAGCCGTTGAGGTTAAGGACAGAGAGGCACTTAGAAGATATGTAAAATTGATCAC
>Ga0123519_10009330_pt1 | contig 14796 bp, 8 predicted proteins | sample YelNatPaOPRAMG02_FD_87396 | JGI IMG/M metagenome (GOLD analysis project Ga0123519, IMG submission 87396) | Hot spring microbial communities from Yellowstone National Park - Yellowstone National Park OP-RAMG-02 (version 2) | ecosystem: Environmental > Aquatic > Thermal springs > Hot (42-90C) ...
AGCATCAGTGAGCGTTAAGACAGCCTGTGAAGGCTTCCGACGCTGTGGCAGGGGAATTATCTTTTTGCCTGATAGATATTGCCCGGTAAGTGATCCGGTGTTGGTTTGTATCTGCGATGGCGTCCCCGCTGCAGTAATCTCACCGCCGTTGCGTCCGGAACCGGGACCCATATCAATCAGAAAATCGGCGCTTCTGATGGTCTGCTCGTCATGTTCAACAACGACCACGGTGTTACCCAGATCACGGAGGTTCTTAAGTGTTTCAATCAAACGTTCGGTATCACGGGCATGGAGACCAACGCTCGGTTCATCAAGTACATAGAGCACACCGGAAAGCCGGGAACCAAGCTGCGTCGCAAGACGTATGCGGTGTGCTTCACCACCTGAAAGCGTAGCACCAAGCCGGTCAAGCGTAAGATAGGAAAGTCCCAGATAGGCAAGGCAATCAAGGCGGTCGGATATTTCCTTGAGTATGGGCTGTGCAACTGCAGCTTTTTTTCCAGTAAAACAAAGGCTTTGAAAGAAGGATAGTGCCTGTTCAATGGACATCGAACAGACATCGGCAATTGATTTTGTGGCTATCTTTATTGCCAAACTTTCTCGACGTAGCCGTTGTCCGCTGCATGCAGGGCAGGGCATGCGGTTCATATACTGGGAAAGCTCTTCCCGAACTTTATCGGATTCAGTTTCTTTGTATTTTTTGGTCAGGTACGGGATAAGCCCTTGAAATGGTTTGTTGGTGTTAAACGAACCTGAACGGCTTTGAAAGGAAAGCGTTACTGGTTCATCACCTGAACCGTAGAAAAGCACGGAACGAACTTTTTCAGGAAGGTCTTGAAACGGAGTGTCTAACGAAAATCCATAATGTTCTGCAAGCGACGCAAGAACACTTTTTACATAAAAGGATTCGCCGCCTCCCCACGGAAGCACTGCACCTTGACTTATCGAAAGGGTAGTGTCGGGTACGAGCAGTTTAGGGTCAAATTCAATACGGGTTCCAATGCCAAGGCATTCTGGACATGCGCCGTATGGGCTGTTAAAAGAAAACGTGCGAGGGCTAATATCAGGGTAACTTATGCCGCAGTCAGGGCAGGCAAGCTGAGCATTGAAATGAATTTCCTCACTGTTTTGACAAATCAGCAGTGCTTGTCCCGTGCCAAACTGAAGGGAAGTCTGGAGGGAATCAGCAAGTCTTTTTTCAATACCCTGTTTTACGATAAGCCGGTCAACAACCACCTCAACGGTATGCTTTTTGTTTTTCTCAAGGGGTGGTGCATCAGTGATTTCAAAAATTTTTCCATCAATACGTACCCGAAGAAATCCCTCTTTTTGAAGCTGGCGGAGCTCGTGCTTGTGCTCTCCTTTACGCCCACGGATAATCGGTGCAAGCAGCATTACTTTTTCGCCTTCAGGAAGGCTTGCGATGCGGTCAACCATCTCCTGAATCGTCTGGCTGGATATTTCCCTTCCGCACTGATAGCAAAACGGCGTTCCGACATGGGCAAAGAGCAACCGCAGATAATCGTAAATTTCGGTAATGGTCGCAACAGTAGAGCGGGGATTCTGGCTGACTGTCTTTTGTTCAATCGCTATCGCAGGTGAGAGTCCCTCGATTGCATCAACATCAGGCTTTTGCATTTGCTCAAGAAACTGGCGTGCATATGCAGACAGCGATTCAACATACCGGCGCTGACCCTCAGCATAGAGTGTGTCAAAGGCGAGAGAAGATTTACCGGAGCCGCTCTTGCCGGTGATGACCACCAGCTTGTTTTTGGGAATCGCGACCTCAATGTTTTTGAGGTTGTGAACCCGTGCACCCTTAATCGTAATGTACTGGGGTTCAGACATGGTGACTCTACAACTACTTTTTATCGAGTCTTAGGGGTGGAGAAGGAACAAGGGGTAGGTTATGAAGCTGCTGGGCAATTGTTGCAGAGGTGGTCACATCAACCGACGACTGAACATGTGGAGGGTTTTGATCCTGTATGATAACCCTTCCAAGCGTAGAACCATTTGATTGAATCTCATGGTTTATTTGGGAAATTGTTTTTGTGAGAAGCGGGAGCATCGTCTAATAAACGTATATGAAGAGTGTTTGTTACAGTCTATACCATAAAAAAAGAAGCACAGCAATATCAGAGGGTTAAGCTTGTAAGGGGATGATAAAGTCTATTCCTACTCATTTTTATTATAACAAAACAAAAGCATGGGCATTAATTGGCAATAAATTTGCTTTTAATCAATATAATAGTTTTCAAAAAGCTCCAAGGGGCGTTGTAATGTGTCCAAATAAGCACATGGAAATTGAATACTGCGAAGTATTCCCTAAAGTAGGCGAGCTGCCAGTTGTCAAAGTAAAAACACAACTCGGCTGGAAAACACTTGATTCCCTGTATAATCCTGAAAAAGATGCTCAAGAACTTTTGAAGCACGGAGGAAATGCTTATATACTTCTTGGCTGCGGCTCAGGGTATCTCATGAAAGAGTTACTGAAAAGGAATCCTGAAAGGGTACTTGCCATAACCGGAAGCGATTTTCTATATAAGAAAAATATAAAGCTATTACAAAACAATAATATATTAACCTCACAAATAACTTTACTTCATTGTGCGCACCCATCTCATGAGTTTTTTAAAAAGCTGCGGAATTTTTCTCAAGACTTTCCAGATGGTAAGGCTATTACCCACATTGGAGAATGCCAAACTTTCCCCCACATTTTTAATCCGCTGAGAATGTATGTTGAGTATTTGAAGCATAACTTTCCCCAGCGGCAAACGAGAAAAATTAAAAAGGTCCTATTCCCTCAACAGGGTTTTTTTTTAGAACCTGACGTTGAAGAAGAGCTCAAACTTCGAGGTATCGAAGTGGTTACTGAAAAATCTTTTGCCCACACATCTGTTTCAGAAGCACAGGCTCTCCACATTTTAGAGAACCATTCACCGGATATAATATTTTCAATAAATAATCGAGGTTCAGACAGAAACGGCTTTATGGCCGATGCCTGCAGTTTTACCGGTATTGTATGGGCAACATGGTTTTTAGATAGCCCTTCTTTTTTAGTTTCAGACCGTGAATGCAGAAAAGAGCAGGGGAGATGGGCTTTTTGTTGGGATGTTGCTGGAATTGAGCCGTGTCAGCGGCTCGGCTTTGAGAAAGTTAAAATGCTACCGCTCGCAACAAATCACAGACTCTTCAAACCCGGCAAAGGAAAAGATGAGCTTACAGGAAAGCTTGTGTATGTTGGAAGCCCCTCGTTTGGCGATGAGGAAAGATACTTTGCCTCGCTCAGACGCAAGCCACAGGCGTACCGGATTGCGGAACTGTTTCAAAATAAGGTTATTGCCGAGAGACTACTTCCAACCCTTCATGAGATTGAAGATGCTTTAAGACAGGAAAAGATTGATAAAACATGCTTTACCCAATCAGAGATTCAGCGACTTCCTGCGTTTATTCTTTATACCGCAAACCTTATTTACCGAGTCAATGCGCTCAGGGCAGTGGCTGATCTTAATCCGATTGTCTTTGGTGATGGTTGGGAAGGGCTTTTGCCCGGGCAGATAACAATCCTGCCATATGTTGATTATTACCGCGATCTTCCTGCACTATATCGCTCTGATTGTGTCCATCTGTCGTTGACCCATCTCCAGATGAGGTATTACCCGAACCAGCGGATATTTGATGCAGGCGCCTGTGCTCGCCCGGTGCTCTCTGAAAGACTGCCGGGGGGCCGGGAACTTTTTGGCGACGAGGTTGATGATTTATTCTATCGCGATAATGATGAGTTACATGAAAAAGCTGCAGTCTTACTTGAAAACTGGGCGCTGCGACACGAGCTTGGACAAAAGCTGAATAATCTGGTGCAAGCTCGCCATACTATTGCACACCGTGTTGAGACAATTCTTTCAAGCATAGCTTCATCATGAAGATTCTTTTAATCAGCAACCCCTATTTCAAAAAAGCCTTTGAGCGCATGGGACATGAAGTTACGTTCCTTGGAGGAGATGATGCTGAATATGCTGATGTACATCACTATCCTGCTGACCTAATTTTTGTGCACGAAACTCTTGGCAGCAGGCATTTTCCCCACGGCATAGAGCGGGTAGGTGCAGTGACTGTCTTTTATGGTATTGATGTGCACTTGAACCTCTATTGGCACAAAGAATATGCACAGGTGTTTGACTATGTTTTCGTCACCCAAAAGGATTATGTCAGGTTGTTGCAGCATGACAGCGCATATTGGTTGCCTGCTTCAATAGACTCAGACATTTTTAACGATCAAAATCTGCAACGGATCCATGACATTGTGTTTGTCGGAACCGTTGATACCCTACGCAGGAAGAGAAAAAATATTCTTGCTACCCTCAGCAAAAAATTATCAGTCTATATTGCTGGAGAACAACCGACCAAACGGCTCACCCCCGCTGAAATATGCAGGCTGTATTCACAAGCAAAAATTGTGGTTAATGAGAGCATCTTAAATGACGTCAATTACCGTGTTTTCGAGGCACTTGCCTGCGGTGCTCTGCTGCTCACCGAGCGCGTTAATAACGGACTTTTAGACCTGTTTCAGGATGGGGAAGAAATAGTGGTATTTAATCCTGAGGATTTGTTGGACAAAGCAGCATTTTATCTGCACCATGAGACAGAGCGTGTGCGGATTGCACGCAACGGCTATCGTCGCGTGCACCACGAGCACACGGTATATGCACGAGCACAACAGGTGTTTAAAATTCTTGAAGCTTCAGGGTACCGTATGCAGAGATGCGCTCATGACCGTGCTGCCCTGTGCCTGGGCAAAACATTGTTCTACGCTGCGACACGTTTTGCAAAATATCGCAAACGCCGTTTCAGGCGTGCAGAACTTTTTCTCCAAACTGCACGAAAAAATGCAGCAACCCATAGTGACGCCGAACTTTTTTTAGAGCTTAAGTATCTGTGTTTGAACGAAGAAAAAAAATATACCGCACTGATTGAGCACATGCTGAGCGCAGCAGGGGAACCTCTGACTAAAACCCAAGCAGCGCTTTTGTGCAGCATTTTATATCAGGGTAATGCACCTGAGGCAGCGAGCGCATTGCTGACCCGGCTTGTTCCTTCTTATAGCAGGCAAACCGACGATTTTTATTTTACCTTAGGAAAACTGTTTGAAAGCCTCAAACTGGAGCATTGTATCGGCTATATGAGCATCTGCACGGTACCACTCTGCGCAGTGGATTGTTACCTCATGTCATCGCTGACAACAAAAACTGAGACAGGGTTCTGCGCAGCAGCAGAGATTTTTTTTCGGAACGGTGCCTTTGACAGTGCCTGTGAGTACCTCGAGGCAGCACTCAGGCTCAATCCTCACCACAAAATAATTCAACAACAGCTTGCGCAGGTTTATAAAAAAATTTACCTAAACGACGCTGAAAAAGCAGTGAGGGATTTTTTAGAAAGAGGTTTGTCAGGGAGATCAGAAGTGAGCAGTGCGAGTGGAACCTTAGGGGTGATATAATGGTAATGTTCAAGGTTCAAGGTTGACAAATCCGTAATATTTCTCCGAACCACGCTCCCCGCTCCATAAGCCACGCACCCTGCAAGGATGAAAAACCTGCCCCCTACACGGCAGGTTTTAACCGATCAAAACAAGCTACTTCAGGTACTCCTTTATAACATACCGTATTTGCAACATTTTTATCAGGCATAAACCTTGCTTTACGATTGCTGTGCAGAACTATACGTGAGGTGTGTTCATGCACATTGTTGTCGTTGGCGCAGGAAATTGGGGTACGACCCTTGCGCATCTTTTTAGCAAAAGTAACGAGGTTATCCTTGCTACCCGGACTGAAGAGCATGCTGCTGAAATAAACAAATGCCATGAAAACAGCCGGTATCTAAAAGGAATTCGTCTTTCTGAAACAATCCGTGCCAAACCGTTTGGGTCATTCTGCATCGAGAAAGATGCAGCAGTTGTGGTTGCGGTGCCATCGCATCAGGTCAGAGCCGTTGCAGCACAGCTTGCCAACCTCATGCACGGGCAGCCGATTATCTGTGCCTCAAAGGGATTTGAGCATTCGACCATGAAAACCATGAGTGAAGTGTTGAGCGATGAACTGGTAACGTCGCCGATTATTGTTCTCAGCGGACCGAACATTGCCCGGGAAATTGCTGAAGGCAAACCGACAAAGGCGGTGCTTGCATCACGTGATGTCGCAGTGGTCGCACGGCTGAGTCGTGCATTGAAGAACGATTTAATTGCCTTTGAGGTGTGCAGTGATGTTAAGGGGGTTGAGCTGTGTGCAGCACTTAAGGGAATTATCGCGGTTGGTGTGGGAATTGCTGATGGCCTTGCACTTGGTGCAAATTTTACCGGTGTGCTCATGACCTATGGGCTCCGCGAGTTTGTCCGAATCGCGGAATTTCTCGGCATCGCAAAAAAGACTATCTACGGCATTGCAGGACTTGGTGACCTTATTGCAACCTGTCTGAGCACAGAGAGCCGGAACCGAAAGTTCGGATATTTGATTGGAAAAGGCATGGCACCTTCAGAGGCGCTTGCAGAAGTCGGCATGGTCGTGGAGGGAGTCCAGATGGCAAAGACCATTGCTGAACTTGATGGTTTGAACATTCCGATGCCACTGTTTTCAACGATTACAAAGATTATTTTTGAACCAAACGGGCATTTGCCCAATCGTTTCATTCAATGTCTGCAACAGTATCAGACAGCATGAAAGGATTTCTATGAAAGCAATTGTGCTTGCTGCAGGACGGGGGGCACGGCTGGGGAGCATTACCGAAAGCACACCAAAATGTATGCTGACAGTCGGACCACGACGCATCATAGACTATCAGATGCAGTGTCTTGAGGCACTCTACATTCGCGATATTGTGGTGGTTGTCGGATTTATGGCAGCATCGCTGCGGCAGTATCTCAGTGAAGCTTTTCCCAAGCTGGGGTTTACCTTTGTGGAAAATCCGCAGTTTGCTACGACCAACACTGCATATTCGCTGTGGCTTGCCCGTGATGAGTTTACCAACGATGATTTTATCTACTGCAATGGGGATGTGCTGTTTCATGCTGAAATACTTCGTCGGCTTGTCTATAGCCCTGAAAAAAACATTCTTGCAATAACACGCACCGCGACGGGTGATGAAGAGGTAAAGGTACTGCTGAATGGCAGTAGAATTGTTGCTATCGGCAAAGATGTTCCTGCTGAGCAGGCGTGTGGCGAGTTTATCGGAATCGGGAAATTTTCAAAAGCAATTGCGCCGTTGTTTGCAGCTCAGCTCTGGAATGTAGTGAAAAATCCCTCAGGTGAAATGCAGTTCTTTGAGGCAGCGCTGCAGCGCATGGTGTCATCGGTAAAACTTTCAGCTCTTGATGTTACAGATTTACCGTCAATTGAAATAGATTTCCCCGAAGATTTGCAGGTAGCCGAACGCCGGATCATAAAAAAAATTGCGCGAACCAAGAAAGACTCTCCGAAACACAAAATACTTTTTTATGCCGAACGAAACCTTCATCTGCCGTTTCTTGAACCGATTCATGACTACCTTGCCGAGCGCTATGACGTTGACCTCGCATTTTCAGCCCCACCTTACAAGATTTCGCAAGGTGGGAATACCGGATGCGGTCTGTGCCGTGATGATATCCTGCGGCTTCAGAGCAAAAGCTGTTTTGTAGATAATCCTGCAACGTTTCAGGCAGATATTGGGGTTGTTGCAGATGCCTGTTTTTATCCGGTGCGTCACTGCAAAAAAATCGTTAATGTTGGTCATGGTCTAATCTGCAAAGGGTGGTTTTATACCGATAATCCGGTCGTGCGACGGGAAAATCGTGCAGACCTTATCTGTGTACCGGGAACATGGCACAAGGAAATACTTGAGCGCAATGTGCTCAGCACCATTAGGGTTACTGGTTTTATCAAAACCGACGCACTCGTCAATTGCACTGACTATGACATCAAAAAATTCAAAGAAAAATATCATATTCCTGAGGGAAAGAAGATTGTTTTGTTTGCACCAACGTTCAATCCAGAACTCAGTGCACTTCCCTGCGTTGGAGAACGGATAGAAGAAATTTTAGACGACAATTTGATGCTGCTGGTAAAGCTCCACGGCATGACTGATAAAACATGGATAAGCCAGTACCAGCACCTTGCGGCGCAAGCCAAGAACATCGCACTGATTGAGGACACTGACGGTGCAGCGGCACTGGTGTGTTCTGACGTCCTCATCAGTGATGTTTCCTCTGTTGCAGCAGAGTATATGCTGCTTGATAAGCCAGTGGTTTTTTACAACAACCCCCGGCAGAAAGAATACTGCCAGTACCGACCCAGCGATATTGAGTACGTCATTCGCGATGCAGGGATTCAGGTGGGAACAGTTGAAGAACTCAAACTTGCCGTTCAAGTTTCACTTGCACAGCCTCAACGCTACTCAGACAAACGACGTGCCTACGCTGCGCGCCTGTCGTTGCCGCTTGATGGCAGATGCGCTGAACGAGCAGGTGAGGCGATTATGGACATCCTTCAGTCATCTCCAGCCTGCACGAACAAATTCAGTATCCTCGTACAATGGGATGGTACAACACCAGCAGCAGAGTGTGTTCAACGTATTCTTGAACACAATGAAGGAGCAGCTCCTGAAATTGTTTTCCTCGGGCCGCGTGGTACAGGATGCGCTGATCTCAAAGGAGTGAGCACATGGGTGGAATGTGCTGAAATGAATCGAAAAGCCTTTCTCAGGGCTTTCAGGCAAACCCACGGAGATTATATTGTGGTTATGCGCTCTGATATGGTGCTGCCTAAAAACTGGCTCCGATGGATGCGAAATTATTTTGCCTGGTATCCTGACAGCGGCGCCGTCCGTGCACTTTCTCCGCAGGATGATTATCAGCCGATTCTTAAATCAGTGCCTCAGCCACCAAAAACCATGCCTGATATTGCTGATTACTTTTTGTGTGCTCTTATGGGCAACAGTGTACGTTGCACAGTTTTTGATTTGAGAAAAGACTGCGTCATGTTGTCGCGGTCTGCACTTGAAAAGGTTATTTCAGAAACAACATTTTACAGCGACAGTGCACCGCTTGAAACTTTTGGAACAGAGCTCACGCGTCATGGATTTTCGCTGTGGCAGGCTGTTGAGGTTTTCTGGTATCCCCTGCGCGGTGAGGATCACCAGACACAGAAGATTCGGCAGGAAACGGTGTATCGGAAGGATGATAGCGCTGAAATTGCTCGCGCTGTTCAGCAAGCAAGAGAATTTAAAAAACAAAAAGATTATGCACAGGCGATTCTCTGCCTCGAACGCGCCAAGCAGCTTTTGAATGCCCTGACCAATCAGAGCAGTTATCAGGATTTCGATGCTGAAAATAATCATACAGTTGAAAATGAAGCAGCACCTCTGAACGGCGTTTCATCATTTGAGAAGGCACGGTTGCTGTACCACGAAGCACGAAAGCTCAAAAAAGCTAAAAACTATACGCAAGCAATAGAACTGCTTGAAACTGCAAAAATGTGTATTGCATGAACACAGAAGGAGGAGCTGTCATGGAGCACACCTCGCTGGAAGAGCTTCAGTTTGACATCTATCAGCAGCTTGGAGAATGCTACACTTTCACGGGAGATATTGACAAGGCACTTGAACATTTTCACACCGCCCGGAAGCTGATGCCCACAAGCGAACAACCGCTTATAGGCATAGGGACATCACTGATACAGCAGAAGAAATTCTTGGAAGCTGAGCAGTGTTTCCACGAGGCTCTCGCTCTTCAGCCCCATAGTGACCGTGCGCTTGCAGGACTTGCACTGGTGTCCCAGGAGGCAGGGAGAATAACCGAAAGTCTCTCCTTGTACCGGCAGGCAATGGACGAGAATCCTACAAATCTTACTGCGCTTATGGGAGTTATTCAGACTGCATACGCTCTTGAACGGTTTGATACTGCAATAACTTATCTCCGGGCATACCTTGAACACTATCCAGCAAATACAAAAATACTCTACTGTCTTGCAGGCACCTATTTTAAGCAGCAACAGTATGAAAAGTGCCGGGAGGTTTTGGATCAGCTTTTCATTTTTAACCCGGATCATCCAGAAGCACGTGAGCTTTTGACAATGCTCCAGAGGGCACAAGGGTACTCGTATGCTCAGTGCAACAGCGCATAAAAGATCCGGGCTGCACGATAAGCCACCACAGACGTTTTATCAACAGATGCCCGATACCTGCTGCGGGCATGAGGTAATCACTGCGCGCAACGGCAGTCCAGTGCTTCGGGTTACAACTGAAGACAGCCGCAGGATAACACTTCATAGTCTGAGAAATCCTCAGCATGAAGCGCGCTGCAGGTGCGCAGATCTTGTTATCCCACAAAAATCCATAGTGATTATCGTAGGAGCTGGCTCTGGCTACCACATAGAAGCGATTCTTGAAAAGCTGAATCACGAGATTGTAGTGATTGTTGAGAAGGAGTTTGCGATTCTCCGTCACCTGACAGCTCGCTCTTGCATTAAAAAACAGCTTGAAAAAAACCAACTTTTTTTTCTTTGGGGCGATGATCCAGAGAAAGTTGTAAGCCATGTTTCCCGTATCCAGGTGCGCTTTGGCATGAAAAGGCTTGTGGTGCTTGAACATGAACCGTCGGTGCATGCTTTCCCGTCATACTATCAGCCGCTGCTATCACGACTGAGGACCATAGCTGCAACAAACATAGTGTCAAAATTGCGATATGACAAATTCAAAAAAACATCCCTCTCAATCATCATCCTGCACAGCAGGTACTATCTTGTTCCGGAAATTATTCGGGCACTGCGCTCATTAGGACACCACGTGCACACCACCATCATTGCAACTGGCACCGACCGTACCGGCACCCCTGAGATGCTCGAAGGTATCATCAAGAATATTGTGCATTATCAGCCTGATTTTGTGTTGACCGTCAATCATCTTGGCTTTGATCGCGAGGGAATTTTAACCCGTTTTTTTACTGATATTGAGCTTCCGTATGCTTCATGGTATGTGGACAGCCCCACCTTTATCCTTGAAGACTTTCAAGAGCAACGCTCAACCTACCTTGCTCTTTTTGTTTGGGATCGTGATTATTGCGAAGATCTTATGGCACGGGGCTTTGAGCGGGTCTTTTTTTTGCCACTGGCAACTGATACGGGGATTTTTAAAAAAAATTCCTCACCCCAAAAATTTCCGGGTGCTGCCGTAGGCTTTGTCGGCAATTCAGGATAAGAAAGCATTGCTATCAACATGCATAAAATTGGCGGCGGAACACTTGCGCGGAACCTTGTTGAGCGGCTGGCAGGTGTGTTTGCTGCATCACCCTGCCGGAGTCTCAGGGATATAAGTATCAGACTCGAACCTGAGGAGCAAATACTTCTTGCGACTAAGCAAAAAGTCATCGAACAGGCGGTAACCTGGCGTGCTTCACAGCTCTACCGCGTCGCTTGTGTTCGCAAGCTATTAAAATTCAATCCTATTATCCATGGAGATGCAGGATGGACAAAACATCTGCATGGAGGTGCACAGCTTTTGCCTGAGCTTAATTATTATGACGAGCTTCCGCAGTTCTATTGCCAGTGTGCAATTAACTTTAATACAACAAGCCTTCAGATGAAAAACGGAATGAATCAGAGGGTATTTGACGTCCCAGCCTGCGGTGGGTTTCTTCTTACTGATTATCGTGCACAACTTGAAGAGGCATTTCAGATTGGGCGTGAAGTTATCTGTTACCATCATGTTGAGGAAATAGAAGAGCTTGTTGGCTATTACTTAAAGCACGAGTCAGATCGGCAAAAAATTGCCAGAGCTGCACATGAGCGTGTGGTGCGCGATCATACGTATGCACATCGCTTAAACAGGTTGGTTACCACGATGAGGCAACTCTATGGGTAGGGTGCTTGTTGTCCAGATGGCGCGGATTGGCGATTTTCTTCAAACAACGCCCCTGCTGCATAAACTAAAAACAGCAGGCTGTGAAGTGCATGTGGTGACTGATAGCTCACTACAAGAACTGGTGCGCGGATGTCCGGATATAGACCGACATTTTGCACTTGACCTCAAAAGCCTTGACCATAATGGAGCTGACCTCAGACAGCTCTATCGGGTGCTTCATGAACAGTGCAATGAATTGAGCGATATGGCATATGACGCTCTGTACAATCTCAACTATTCTTTTTTAAGTGCAGCAATCGCTGAACTACCAAAATCGCATGCGTTCTATGGATATGCCCTAAGCGGGGATAGAAAAAAGCTCATGCGCTCAACTTGGTTTGCTTTTTTTAATGCTATGGTGCAACACCGGTCCCTTGCCCCTTACAACCTTGTAGATGTTTTTCATAACCTTGCTCAGCAGCACAGCTGTCTGCCTGAAAAGCTCAGCTATACCATACCTCCAGCACTACGGGCTTGTGTTGCCGATATGTTGAAAAGGGTACGCACCGGGGATGTAAAAAAAATTATCGCAGTGCAACTTTCAACGCGCCATGTCCGGCGTCAGTGGCAACTGAGCTCATTTGTTACAACTGCACATCGCTTGCTTGACAATCCTGAGATTGCTCTCGTTCTCACTGGCGCTGTTGCAGACAAAACGCTGGGTAATACATTTTTAAGAATGACAGAGGGATGGGTGAGTCAAAAAAAAGAGCGGATTTTGAATCTTATCGGCACCACAACACTGACAGAACTTGCTGCGGTACTTGAGCAGTGCGACCTTATGTTAACCGGTGATACCGGCAGCATGCACGTGGCTGCGGCTGTTGACACGCCAATAGTTGCTCTTTTTTTAGGACCTGCAAACCCTCACTGGACAGGACCTTATGGAAAGAACCATATTGTGCTGCAGGCTCTACCACCTTGCACGCTTTGTACTGAAGACAGTAGTCAACGGTGTGATTTTTCATGCAGCCGTCTAATCACACCAGATCTTGTTGTGGCAAGTATTGAACAAGCGCTTTACCGCCAACCTTTTCCCGAGATAGACACCTCAAAAGTGCGGGTTCTTCGCAGCACGTTTGATGCCTATGGCATACGCTATGAAGATGAAGGCAATGCAGCACTTGATGCACGCTCTGCGTGGTACCGTATGATGGGTGCAGCACTTTTGAATAGCAGGGAGCAGCAATCGCCTTCCCTATCTTCAAAATTTCAGGGGATACCGGAGGGAACGTTTGCTGGCATCGAGTACAGACCTGAGGTACTGCTCCAGCAGATTAAAGTTCTTTTCCATGCATCACGGCAACATCCCTCTGCAGTGTTGCCTTACCGGTTTGATGAGAAGTTTTGCTGGTGGCATCCTTGGATTGATTTTTATGAGTTGCTCCAGCACTATGGGATGTGCACTGACCAGAGTGCTCACGCTGCATTCACGGTAGGGCTTTGTGCTGCTGCGCAGGCGCTGCAGTACCCTGATAAAGAAAAGCAAAGGAAAAGGATTTATGAACACTGACCAAACAGTGTTTGCTCGCAATATTGCGCTGCTCTTTGAGAAAAGCCCTGACATCGCACAGCGGCTTAGCATTATTTCTGTTCCTGAACACTATGCCGTCGAAGTAGCACGAAGCGGTGATCCAGTGCTTAAAATCAACAACAGAACAGTACATAGTCTGTATGACCCTCATAAAGAGGCGGTTCGGTTTGTTGAACGACAGCTTGAAAAAAATCCTCCAATGAATGGTAGGGTAACGGTCATCGGTTTTGGATTTGGATACCATATCGAGGAACTGGTGCGTCGCGGCTTTCAGGTGAAGGTTGTAGAGCCTGATCCTGCAGCACTGCGCTGCTGCCTTGAGCACCGTGATATGCGTGAGGTTATCAGCGCCTGTGTTTTTGAGTTTGGGTCAGAGACGACAGCTGCATCTGAAAAAGATTCTGTAATGTGGTGTTATGCGCCGGCAGTGGATAACCGGTCACAGAGCACTGCTCCCAGACTCGACAAACAGCCATCACGTTGTTACCAGAGCACAGAACGCTGCAGAAAATCGCTTACGATACTGGTGGTGTCACCAATCTATGGTGGTTCTTTGCCAATCGCGCGTTATTGTGACCGTGCGCTCCGTCAACTGGGGCACAACAGTCGGCTCTGGGATGCTTCGATGTTTGAAAAGCCTATGCGGATGATTTTAGACCTCAGCATTGATCATCAAAACAAAAAAATATTGTTTGATCTTTTTCAGCATTTAATTTCAGAGATGATTGTTGCAACCTGTGCTGAAGTGCGCCCCGATATGGTGCTCTGCCTTGCACAAGCTCCGCTGAGTTTAGCGGGGCTTGATCGTTTGCGCGACGTCGGCATTATCAGTGCGTTCTGGTTTGTGGAGGACTATCGTTTCATGCCGTACTGGCAACAGTATGCACCTGTCTATGACTATTATTTTGTCATTCAGCGAGGATATTTTATGAGTGAGCTCCAGAAGGTTGGTGCTCGGAATATTGCTTATCTTCCGGTCGGCGCAGACCCTGAGATCCATCGCCCTGTTGTCCTGACGCAGGACGAAAAGGCGCGGTATGGAAGTGACCTCTCTTTTGTGGGTGCCGGCTACTATAACCGTCAGCAAATGTTTTGCGGGCTTTTGGACTTCGACTTTAAAATATGGGGAACCGAATGGGATAAGAAGTCAATCCTTTGGCAACGGGTGCAGCGTAATGGGGAGCGCATAGAAACCGACGAAATGGTAAAAATATTCAATGCATCTAAAATCAACCTTAATCTCCATTCCTCAGCCTACCATGAAGGTATTCGTCCGGATTGTGATTTCATAAACCCCCGAACATTTGAAATAGCCTCATGCGCTGCCTTCCAACTGGTTGACT